>Ga0207144_1052_pt1 | contig 23644 bp, 20 predicted proteins | sample Alteio_BWMinHeat_FD_153583 | JGI IMG/M metagenome (GOLD analysis project Ga0207144, IMG submission 153583) | Enriched cells from forest soil in Barre Woods Harvard Forest LTER site, Petersham, Massachusetts, United States -... | ecosystem: Environmental > Terrestrial > Soil > Temperate forest >...
AAACACTCCTATCTTTCAAAACTCACAAAAAACTCCATGCAATCTTACTATCTAGCTATCAAAATTTCTAATTTTTTACCACTTTATGCATAAAAGTGAAAATTACCCAACAAAAATGTTGACAATATTGATTTTATTGCATAAATACTATCTCTATGAAAAATCAAATAATAAAAATAACCTTTTGCCTGACAATTGCCCTAACAAGCATCCTCTTCATAGGCTGTGGAGAAAAAAATAATAAAAACACATTAATACTAGGCTGCTCTGCAGATTACCCGCCATTTGAATTTAAAATGAACGGCAAAATAGTTGGCTTTGCTCCAGATTTAGCAAATCTCATATGCAAAAAACTAGGCTATTCACTAGAAATCAAAGATATGGACTTTAGCAGTCTAATAGCGGCACTCAACTCAGGACGTATCGATTTTATTATGTCCAGTATGACAGTTACAGAAGAAAGAATGAAACGAATAGATTTTTCACAAGTATACTATGAAGCTAAACTAGCCGTAATCTATCGAAAAAATAATATCGTAGATACCGTAGAAAAAATGATCGACAAAAAAATCGGCGTCCAACTCGGAACAACTATGGAACTTTTCATCAAAGAAAAAGCAAAACAATCTCCCAGTATCAACATCCTCTCACTAAACCGTAATCCAGAATTGATCCAAGAATTAAAAATCGGCAGAATAGACGCCATCGTCATAGAACAAAGCCAAGTAGAACACTTTGCTAAAGCAAATACTGACTTAACGTACAGCATATTAAACGATAACGCCGCAGAAGGCTATGCAATAGCATTTCCACAAAAATCCAATCTTAAAGAAAAATTCAATAAAGCTTTAAATGAAATAAAAGAAAGTGGCGAACTACAAGCCCTACTAAAAAAATGGTCTTTATAACCATCAACAATTCAATCAAAATCCTATGCAACATTTTATAAATATACAAACTTGCCCTGCCAAAATAATTAAAGAATTAATCGACCGCTCCAATTACTGGAAATCAGTCACTAACCAGGGCCCTTGCAATAAGATACTCCATAATAAAACAATAGGCATGATTTTTGAAAAACCTTCAACACGTACAAGAATAGCTTTTGAAGTAGCCATTACAAAACTAGGCGGTACTTCTTTATTCCTAAACAGCAAAGATTTACAACTATCTCGAAATGAGCCAATAAAAGACACCGCTCGCGTCCTCAATTCCTACCTAGACGGTCTTGTAATTCGAACATACAAACATGATGTCCTCGATGAATTTATCAAATACAGCAACATACCCATCATCAACGGACTCAGTGAACAAGAACATCCTTGCCAAACTATAGCCGACCTACTAACCATGCAAGAACTACTCGGAAATTTAGCCGGAAAAAAAATTGTCTTCGTAGGCCGATATAATAATGTCTCCCACTCCCTAATGATGGGATCATTAAAAATGGGCATGACCTTTGCCCTATTAATCCCAACAAATGACTGCCCAAATACAACAGTCTTAGAACAAGCTCAAGAAATTGCAAAAAATAACAACGGCAACCTATTGATCACTCAAGACATAAAAGAAGCCTTAACAGAAAGCTCTATCATATACACCGACGTCTGGCAAAGCATGGGTGATGAAACACAATTAAATCGAATAAATCTAATGTGCTACCAAATAAATTCTAACCTACTAAAACAAGCCGAAAAAGACATCAAAGTCATGCACTGCTTACCAGCAAAAAGAAATGAAGAAATAACTGATGAAGTATTAGAAAGTCATCAAAAAACAATATTTCAACAAGCAGACAATAAACTCTATTCTCACATGGCAATACTAGAAAAATTTGTACATTTAACCAACTAATAAAAAAATGAAAGAAAAAGTTATACTAGCATATTCAGGCGGATTAGACACATCAATTATCATACCATGGCTAAAAGAAAACTATGACTATGAAGTTATCGCCGTAGCCGTAGATCTAGGCCAAGGCAAAGAATTAAATGGACTCAAAGAAAAAGCATTAGCCAGCGGTGCCGATAAAGTCTACATAGAAGACGTAAGAGAAGAATTTATAAAATCGTACTTATTTCCAATGTTAAAAAGCGGCGCCCGATACGAAGGAAAATACTTGATGGGAACCCTATCAAGACCACTAATTGCTCAAAAATTAGCCGAAATCGCAAAAAAAGAACACGCCATAGCAATCGTACATGGAGCTACCGGAAAAGGAAATGATCAAGTGCGCTTCGAACTAGCTTTAAAATGGCTGGCTCCAGAAATAAACATCATCGCACCCTGGAGAATCTGGAATATCCAATCCAGAGACGAAGCCATACAATATGCTCAAGAACGAGGAATCCCCATAACTGCCACAAAAGAAAAACCCTATTCCGAAGATCGCAATCTCTGGTATATGTCTCACGAAGGTGGAATCCTCGAAAGTCCAGAAAATGAAGCGCCAGAAGATCTTTACGAAATAATCACAAGCCCCGAAAAAGCTCAAGATAAGGCCGAATACGTTATAATAGATTTCAACCAAGGACTCCCAATCGCTGTAAATCACAAAAAAATGAATCCCATCGAACTACTCGAATGCCTCAATAAAATTGGATCAAGAAACGGCATCGGCATCGTAGACATCATCGAAAACCGCCTCGTCGGAATGAAATCTAGAGGCGTCTATGAATGTCCCGGAGGCGAAATTCTATACCAAGCCCACACAATCCTAGAAAGCATCTGCCTAGACCGTGATACCGCTCATTTTAAATCAAAAATAAGCATCGATTACGCAGGACTAATCTATGATGGTAAATGGTTCACCCCTCTCAGAGAATCCATGGCCAGCTTCTTTGATAAAACACAAGAAACTGTCACCGGAACCGTGAAACTGAAATTATACAAAGGAAACTGCCTACCCGCTGGTGTCCAATCAAACTACAGCCTACATAACGAAGAATTATCAACCTTTGGCAAAGATACCGTCTATAACCAAAAAGACGCCCAAGGATTCATCAACCTATTCGGACTGCCTTTCAAAATCAAATCACTCAACCTACTCAAACAAAAAAAAGGAAATTAATATGACAAAAAAAATTTGGAGCGGAAGATTTAAAAAACCTCTAGATCCTCGTGTTGAACTATTTAATGCTTCAATCCACTTCGATCAACGACTTTACAAAGAAGATATCCAAGGAAGCATCGCCCACGCCCGAATGCTTGGAAAAACAGGTATCATAAATCGCACCGAAGCATCCCAAATAATCAAAGGACTCCAATCCTTACTAATCTCAATCGAAGCAGGAACCATAACATTCTCCTCAGAACATGAAGATATTCACATGAATATTGAAACCTTATTAACAGCAAAAATTGGCCCAGTAGCAAAAAAACTACATACAGCTCGAAGCCGTAATGACCAAGTAGCCCTAGATATGCGACTCTACCTCAGAAACGCAATCCAAGAACTAACAATCCTAATAAATAATCTCAAAAATACCCTAAAAAAATTATGCAAAAAACACACCCATACCTACATGCCAGCATACACACACCTACAACGAGCACAACCAATAACCCTATCAATGCATTTGGATGCCTACACCCAAATGCTCAACAGAGACACAGACCGCCTCAATGACTGCCTTAAACGCATGAACAAAAACCCCCTAGGCGCAGGCTCCGTCGCAGGAACAACACTACACACCGATCGCTCCATGGTCTCCAAAGAATTAAAATTCGACGGAATTATCGAAAACACCATAGACGCCGTAAGCGATAGAGACTACCTAATAGAATTCTTGGCCAATGGCAGCATCCTCGCCATGCACCTCTCTCGTCTCAGTGAAGAACTAATACTGTGGGCTAGCGACGAATTTGGATTTATTGAACTAGATGACGCATTCTCAACCGGATCCTCCCTCATGCCTCAAAAGAAAAACCCCGATATCCCCGAACTAATCCGTGGAAAAACCGGCCGTCTCTACGGACACTTAATTGCACTACTCACCACAATGAAAGGCCTCCCACTAGCCTACAATAAAGACATGCAAGAAGATAAAGAAGGAGTGTTCGACGCTATAGACACATTAAAAGCCTGCTTAACCGTACTAACACCTTTCATGGAAAGTCTAAAGTTTAATAAACAACAAATGCTTACCGCTGTCAATAAAAGCTATATTTGCTCAACTGACTTACTCGACTATTTAGTTGAAAGAAACATCAGTTTCCGCGATGCACACGAAATCGTTGGTCTGCTAGTCCATCACTGCATTGAAGAAAAAAAATTCTTAAATGAACTCGATTTAAATACATATAAAAAATATTCGCCAATCTTTAACCAAGACATCTACGAATACCTAAATATAAAAAATGCTATCAAAAAACGAAAAAAAAGAAGTCTCTCGATGCCAAGTTAACACAAACACGATGTTGACATCCTTCCCAAATAGTTTACCATATAGTCGTACTTTCACATACTTACTAAATGGTCAACATCAACAACATCAGGAACGACTTTCCTGCCTTGAAACGCACATTTCATGGCCACCCTCTTTCCTACCTCGACACCGCCAATAGCGCTCAAAAACCCCTCCCCGTAATCGAAAAAATCAACGATTTCTATAAAAATTCATACGCCAACATATCTCGCGGCGTATATTGCCTAACTAACGAAGCTACAGAGTCTTACGAAAATGTTCGCTCCAAAATACAAGCCTTTATCAACGCCCCCAATCCCAACTCCATCATCTTCACTAAAGGCACCACCGAGTCAATAAATCTCCTCGCTAACTCCCTAGAACACAGTCTGTTCTCCCCAGGCGACGAAATTATCCTCTCCCAAATGGAACACCACTCCAACATCGTCCCCTGGCAAATACTCGAATCCCGCATAAACATCAAAATTAAAGTCATCCCCATTTTCGACGACGGCTCCCTCGACCTCAACGCCTACCAACACCTCCTCAACGATAAAGTTAAACTCGTCGCCATCACCCACATGTCCAACGTCCTCGGCACCATCAACCCCATCAAAAAAATGGCTGCCATGGCCCACAACGCCGGAGCCCTCTTCTTTGTCGATGGCTGCCAAGCCATCGCCCATATGCCAATCGACGTTCAAGACCTCGACTGCGACTTCTATGCCTTTTCAAGCCACAAACTCTACGGCCCCACCGGGGCCGGCGTCCTCTACGGCAAATACAACCTCCTCGAAAACCTCCCCCCCTACCAAACCGGCGGCAACATGATTCAACGCGTCTCTTTCGAAAAAACAACTTTCAAATCCCCCCCCCATCGCTTCGAAGCAGGCACCCCCCCCATCGTCCAAGTCATCGGCCTCGGCGCAGCAATAGACTACTTTTCTTCAATAAACTTCCAATCCATCCAATCCCATGAATCCCAACTCCTTCAATATGCCCAAACACGACTCTTAGAAATCCCTCACCTCCAACTCATCGGCACCACCCCCCACAAATCATCTGTCCTCTCCTTCGTAATCCCCAACATCCACCCCCATGACATCGCAACCTTTGCCGACCACCACGGCGTCGCAATCCGCGCCGGCCACCACTGCGCCCAACCCCTCATGGCCCACTACAACATCCCCGCCGCCTCCCGCGCCTCCATCGGACTTTACAATAACCACGCAGATATAGACCAACTTATTGACGCACTTCATAACGCCTACAAATTTTTTAACCCGTGAACGACCAAGATCTTAGAGAACTCTACCAAGAAGTTATTATTCACCATAATAAACATCCTTGCAACAAAGGCATATCCGGCCCCTGCTCTCACACCGCCGAAGGCGATAACCCAATCTGCGGCGACCGCGTCTCCCTCTGTCTCAATATCAACAACAACACAATCGACAATATCTCCTTCGACGGCGAAGGCTGCGCCATCTCCATCGCCTCCGTCTCAATCATGACCAAACTCCTCAAAGGACAATCCATCACCTCAGCCCAAAAACTCTCAAACGATTTCCAATCCATCTGCACCCTCAACAACCCCGATGAAACCCTACTCGCCACCCCCGAACTCGAAGAACTCAACCTCCTCACAAGCGTCAAACATTTCCCAGCCCGCGTCAAATGCGCTACCCTCGCCTGGCATACCCTCGATAATGCATTAAAATCACAATAAATCCTTAATAACTAATCACAAGAGGGTTACAGTCTTAAAATATTTTTATGCAACTTTAATTAATATTAATGCTTGATATTTTTAATAAAAACTGAATAATCGTTCCATTATTAAAAATATTAAAATCATGAAAAAAACCATATCAATATTAATTACACTAACAGGATTAATGTCATCAATTCTATACGGAATAAGTACAGAATCGATATTAGAAAACTTTGTAGAATATAAAAATACTATAAGCCTTAATGATTTCAAGTACATCAAGGACCATGATGGAATAGAAAATAAAAATAAAGCACTCTACGAATCTAAAAAAACAGGAAAACTTTGGATGGTCGATAAATCATTTGATGCTGTTTCATTTAGACAATACGTAGTGGGTGACTTATTCCGTTTAGTTCTAGGGAACCGAGCACCAGAATTACGATTAATAAAAAACTCCAAGGGCAAATTAATGATGGGATCTGAATTTATATCAGAATTCCAAAATCTAATCGATTTCTTTGAAATATCAGATCCAAAAGCAACAGTCAAAATAAAGAAAAAACGTACACAGACCTTATATAAATGCTTCCCAGCTGGATGCAAATCTGAACAATTTAACGGACTACTCCAAATAAACGGTGGCGAAGATGTACTAGCCCTTATGTTCCTTCTAGGCGAGATGGATGGCAATGCAGCTAATTTAGGTCTAATACCAAGCCAAGAAAATCCGGGACAATATGAAGTCGCTAAAATTGACCATGACGAAGTGGGTAATGGATTTACAGATACAATAACTCTACGCTCACTAGCTAAAATCGTTTTTGGAGAGGGAAAATCCTATTTCACGGACTTCGACTACAAAAAATTTGATTTGAATAAGATAGCTGATGCCTTCGACGCCATTGCTGGTGTTCCAGATTATATATGGGGCGGAACAATACAGGCTAGAATGCGAGAACTTTCTAATGAAAATATTAGCGATGAAATAAAAGGGTTTCTTCAACAAGAAGAAACATTTCTTCAAATATTAAATTCAAGGAAAAACAGATGCAGGGATTTCGCAATAAGCCTACGCTGCGAAGCTGCCGTCCGTTCAGGCGACTGGAAGGCCATCGAAGATCTAATAGCAACTGGATTTGATGTTAACACCCCAATCGAATACATTCACCTTGATACTTCTACAGAAAAACAGTCGGCTTCACTTGTAAAATTATGGTATTTTATATCAATGGGTGACAGAAAAGCTTATAACGACTTCCTTAAATACACCAAACAAAACGGCCCAATAAGCATCCTTGAAATGGCAGTAAGATACGACCAATTTGAATTGATTCAAAAACTGACACCTCTGTCCAATGCACAATCTATCAAAGAAGCAACAGCCGCAGCTACGAGCTTCGTGGGAAACCAAGCAATTCAAACCTTCTTAAAAAACACGAAAGCAAAACTAGAACTATAAAGATCTTGCTCTCCATTGCATTCAATCAATTTCACACAACCCTTAAAATATTACTTCGGGGTTGTGTGATTTTTAACTTAAAGATTGACCCTCCCAATCAATAATTTATTAAACTAAAGCGGCATGAAAAAACTCATCATCTTTGACTGCGATGGCGTACTAGTCGACAGCGAAATCGTTGCCAATCGCGTCTTTGCCGAAATCTTAACCAAATTCGGATATCCCCTCACTCCAGAAGATAGCATCAAACGCTTCACTGGAATTGATTGCAAATCTGCCAACAATCTCATCTCTCAAGAATCAGGCATTATTTTTCCCAATAACCTAGCTGATTTAACAGATCAAGCCATTCTACAAGCCCTAGAAGAAAAACTAGCCCCACTCATGCTACCGGTCTTAACTCATGACCTCCTACAAAATGTAGACAAATGCGTCGCTAGCAATAGTCCCAGAAATCAAGTTCTACGATCTCTCGCCATCACAAAGCAAAACCCCTACTTCAAAGAAGAACACGTCTTTTCAGCTAAACAAGTACAAAACCCAAAACCCGCCCCCGATCTTTTCCTCTTCGCAGCCCAACAACTCGGATACCATCCCAACGACTGCCTTGTAATCGAAGATAGCCCCACTGGCATCCAAGCCGCCCGCTCAGCCGGAATGTCCGTCATAGCATTTCTAGGCGGAGGGCATGCTCGGTCTGACTGGTATCGAGAGTATATTCAAAACCAAGGCGTCCCCATCGCCAGCACCCATCAAGAACTAATCACCATTATTCAGAATTTTCTTCCCATCACTGCCCACGAAGAAGCCTCAATTGCTCCTTGAAATCTTCGGGAATCGGCGCCTTAAATACCATCGACTTACCTGTTATCGGATGCTTAAATGCAATCCGCTCAGCATGCAACATCACACGCACTGGCTCCACTATATGATCCTTTCTAAAAACATAACCGTAAGCCTTATCACCCAAAATCGGATGTTTAATATGACTCAAGTGAACACGAAGCTGATGCGTTCTCCCCGTCAAAAGAAAACACCGCAAAAGCGCACAATGCCCAAAACCTTCTTCAATAACCCAATTAGTATGCGCCGGCCTTCCCTGCCCAACAACTGCCATCCTCGTCCTTTTTACAGGATGACGCCCAATAGCTTCTTTAATCGTCCCAGACCTCAAAACAGGCACTCCAGATACCAATGCCACATACTGCTTATCAATCTCACGCTCAGAAAACATCCTAATCAACTCAAAATACGCCCTGTCCGTCTTCGCAAATAATATAATACCCGTCGTCTCCTTATCCAAACGATGCACAACCCCAGGCCGCCCTTCCCCTCCAGCTAAAGATAAATTCCCTCCAGTATAATGAAGCAATGCATGCACCAAAGTATCCTCTCCCGTCCCACTCCCAGGATGCACCACCATCCCCCCTGCCTTATTAATTACCAAAATATCCTCATCCTCATAAAGAATATCCAACGGAATATCTACCCCAACAAGCTTCGTGGGCTTAGGCTGAATAAAAGATATCTCAAGAACATCCCCTTCACTAACATTTGTATTCTTCCCAACCACTTCCCCTCTTCTACGTACCCCACCCCCTTCCAAGGTTCGCTGAATTTGCGCACGACTAAAATCCATAAAATGCGCCGCCAATACCTTATCCACACGTTCTCGCACCACCCCCTCAGGAACTACAAAAACAACCACAGCCTCCTCTCCATCCTCCTCTATATTATCACTCAAGCAAATACTCCGGGTTAAGCTTCCTCAATTCTTCAACCACAAATAACCCATCCTTCCGAATCAACCGACCATCAAACCAAATCTCCCCACCCCCATACTCCCGACGCTGTATACTCACAAGATCCCAATGCACCCGCGAACGATTCCCATTATCCGCATCCTCATACGCCTGCCCCGGCGTAAAATGAAATGATCCCGCAATTTTCTCATCAAATAAAATATCCCTCATCGGCTCCATAATATAAGGATTAAACCCTATCGCAAATTCTCCAATATACCTCCCCCCCTCATCAGAATCCAAAATCTTATTCAACCGCTCAGTATTATTCGACGTCGCCTCAACAATCTTCCCATCCTTAAATACAAAACGAACATTCTCAAATGAACACCCCTCATAAACCGTAGGCGCATTATAATAAATTTCTCCATTAACACTATCCTTAACCGGCGCAGTAAACACCTCCCCATCCGGAATATTAAACTGCCCCCCACATGAAATCGCCGGTATTCCCCTAATCGAAAACGTCAAGTCCGTCCCAACTCCCCTAATCCGCACCTTATCCGTCTTCTCCATCAAACTCTTCAACGCTGCCATCCCCGGAACCATCCGAGAATAATCAAGCGTACAAACCTTAAAATAAAAATCTTCAAACGCCTCCGTACTCTTCTGCGCCTGCTGCGCCATCGACGCCGTAGGCCAGCGCAACACCACCCACTTTGTCTTATTTACCCGCCAATCCTGCGTCGGCTTCAACGCCCTAATCGCCTCACCCATCCTTTCTGCACCCACATCCGAACACTCAAATATATTATTCGTCCCCCTTAACGCTATATACGCATCCATCTTCTTCATAGCCTCAAGCTCTACCTCATTCCACCCCTCATACTCCTTAATCGATCCTCCTATAAAAAGCTCACGCGTTACCCTATCCTTCTGCAACTTCACATAAGGATATGCCCCACAACCCCGCGCCGCACGTATAAGCGCAATAACAATTTCCTCAGGCACATCCCGCGCATCAATCAATACCTTCTCTCCAGTCTTAAGCTTCACTGAAAACTGAGTCAAAACCTTCGCAAGCTCATTATAACGATGATCCATATCTATTCCTCTCCTTCTTAAATTTAACTACCGTCCACGACGAATCTGTGATCCCTGAAACTTTAATAAAACCCGATATACCTTCTTCACCTTCGTCTTAATCTTAAAAGTCTCCCTATCAACACTCTCCGGAATCTCCTTCTGCCTCACATCAATAACAGCATGATACCCTCGCTCAGAAAAAATATCTATCAACATCGCCAACGCAAGCGGATCATGAAACACCCCATCCTCCGTATTAACAATCGCATTCCCAGAAATCGCATGCCTATGAATCACCGGCATAAACTTCTCCTCAATAATACCAACCACCTGCTTAAAAAGATCCGTATGCTCCAGCTCATAATCATCCAAACGATAAACCAACTGCTGCCTCGCATGCCGCGCAATATGACTAGCCAAAGGAATCTTCGTCAATCGATCAAAAGTATGCTGACTCAATTCCAACGAACTCTGATACTTAAGCTCATCAATAATACGATCCTGAACCTCCTGTATCGTCCCACATGCATTAATATAATGATAATGAAAAACCTCATTCAAACTCTGAAGCGCATCATACGTCACCTCCTTAAAAGTCCTATACCGATTCCTAGCCGCCCCAGGATCCAAATCCGTCTTACGAATCGCAACCAGCTGCCCCACCCCAGACGCCTCCACCTCCTTATTCTTTACAATCGCCTTCGCACCACGCTCAAGCTGACGCTTCACACTCTCAGACTCATCAATAAATAACACTATAATATGAAAATGCGGCTTCCTTATATGATTCTTCGCCTCCGACTTCGTTAACGCACTCACACGAAGTTGCAATAACTTATTATAAAAAAGCTTCAAACACTCCACCTGCACCTTCGTCCTCGGAAACCCATCAACCACCGCACCATTAACATACGCAGGATCCATCAACTTCCTCAACAACAAATTTAAAACTTCCCTGTCCCCAACCATAAGCCCCGCATCCATCCGCTTCCTAGCCTCTTCCCCAGTACATAATTCACTAATAATAACCGGCGCCCCAGTAAAATCACGATACTGCATAATAAAATTCGTATTCGTACCCTTCCCCGCACCAGGTGCCCCATTTAGCCAAAAAATCTCCTTCGGAAACCGCATCCTATCAAGACCAACCTCCCCCTCCAACTCATTCCAAACTGTGTTGAAAATAATATTAGCATCCTTGATTTCTAAATCCTGAACACCACGACTCGAATGATAAACTGACTCTGAAGACTCCCTCATCGTAAATAATCGATTTATTACCCCTTTTTCATTTAATCCAATACTCTAACCCCTACCAAAACCGCAATTAAAGCCTTTAACCCCTACCCTGTCAACTTATCTTCTCACAAAAAAATCATGCACATACCAGCTTACATAAACTCTGTTGTCTTTTATTAGTTCAAATCGATTCTCTAATTATAACCCCAAAACCCCCAACCGTCATGCTTGTTTACTGAATTTTCAATTAAGCTTCAATTCTCAAATTCTTATATAGAAATATTCTCATGGGCCAATTCCAATTGCTTGCCACAAAAAGCTAATCCTATCGCTAATATGAACCGAACATTATGTTGCTTAAAAGTTCCTAGGTAGTGTTTATTCTTTATTTGTTCTAAAGCTTCCTCGGCTCTAGTTAACAAAAGATCAGGATTTTCGCCAGTTTTAAATTCTATTAAAATCCCTTGCCTTTTATTATTCTTAGGAAGAAAAATAACATCCAGACGACCAATCCCAGATTCCCTATTAAATTGGATTATATATTCGTCTTTTAATCCAACCACTAAGCCTAGTATAAATATATGAAATACTTCTTCTGGCGTATGTTTGTTGAAATCGAAATAACTACCAGTTTGTATAATATAATTTGATAGTTGATGTTTGAATGCACTAACATCTCCGCTTAATAAACTTTCTATAAACTTCCTATATGAATCCATGCTGGATTTAATAGTGAACCATTGAGCAATTATTTTATTATAAACAAATCTAATTTCTCTATTTGGTACAGCTAATTGGGCTAACATTTGATACTCAGTGCGCTGGGTAGATAAAACTTTAAGATATCCAGCATAAAGCAATAAGCTCCATAGGGCTTCTTCGCTCTTTTTTATTTCTGGAAATATAAAATTTTTAGATATAGGTCGCTCTATTATTTCTCCTTGCAGTAATTGCTCAAATTGAAGTTTAATTATAATATCAGCATCTGTTAACAATTCAGCTATTAAATCGTTGCTTGAAGTATTGACCCAGTACCATTCTAAGGTCCCTTTATTTTTCAAACATTTGATGATGGACCAGGGATTATATAATGTATACTTGTCTATTTGATAACCATTGTACCATTCTTTGATGGGTGCCAATTCCAGTGTTTGTTGGCTATCATCAATCAATTTCAATACCTCTTCCTCGATAAATCCAAAATACTGACCATACTTTTCCTCCAGCACTGAATAAACTTCGAAATTATTCAAACCTGAAAATATACTCTCTTGCCCTATACGCGTTATTCCTGTAATAATGGCTTTTTCTAAAAATCTTTCATTGGGTTTATTATCTTTAAGCGCACTGCCTAAGATGCCGCGCATTAAACTTATCATGTCCCCATAATATTCTTTTAAATAAGCCTGCTGTATCGGCGTATCATACTCATCAATTAAAATAATAGGAAACTGCTTAAATTTTTTTGTCAAATATTCCGCTAGGTTTTGGATAGAAACTTTTATATTCGCTTCATCGGCTTTTTGATTCAATATAGTCGTAAAGATATTTTTTTGACTTTCTGATAACAAATCACCTTCAAGTAAATATCTATGTTTTTCATAAAGTGCACTTATTAATACTACGATTCCAGCGTATGCTTTTGTAAAAGTATCTTCCTTGATATCCTTAAAACTAATAAAAATCACAGGATATTGTCCTTGATGCTTTTTACAAAACTCTATCTCCTTTGAAATACTTAATCCCTCAAAAAGATTCTGATCTACCTTATTATAATAATCCTCGCTCAAAAAATAATAAAGCATCGATAAATTGAGCGTCTTCCCAAAACGCCTTGGCCGAGTGAGTAATATTATCTTGGCTCCATCGTCCATGATTTCTTTAATCAATAAAGTCTTATCGATAAAGTAATAATCACCTTGAACAATTTCTTCAAAATCACTAATTCCTATGGGGAAGTTCATATGCAATATACTCTCCGTCTTTTTGTCTCAATACTACTAAAAATTGACCACGCAATCGTCCTACAAGCCTCAAGTCATAATTTCACAATGAACTATTTTGGTCAAGGAGTTTATCTTCAAATAAACCTTTCTCAATCAGCACTTACATCATCCTTCATATTTAAAAAATCGTACTTAATACATAGATCCAAAAGCGTCTGAAGACTATCTCGAATCTCCTCCACTTCTCCATACAACGACTCAATGGATTTAGTTAAAAATAAAGCACTTTCACATACCGGAACCTTACGAGATCCAGAATATTCAAAATTTTTTGAAATTTCTAACCCAAGATAATCTCTCACCTCATGAATGGCTTGAAAAAATGTATTAATATCTTCCGATTTTATAAAAGCATCCAAATCTGGACACCTAATCTCACTCACTCTCTTTCTCAATACAATAGAATTCATTTGCCGCAACTTGCCCCCAAGATATTCTTCATGGGTTATTTCAACAGCACCATCACGTCCAACATGCATAGGTCCAAAAGGACCAACAACAACGCAATCAGGTCCTCTACCCCTCCCAACATATCTCCAAAATTTTTGAACTTCCCGTGAATCTTCAATCGTACACACCTCTCTAAGAAACAACTGAAATGATGTCATACCATAAAATCGAACAAGCTCAAACACCTCAGAAAATACATTATCCCCATCACAAAACAATTTCTGAAAAATGTCACCAAATGTTTCATTCCACAATTTGCAAGTTTCCCTAAGTCTCCCAAAAAACACCACCGGTACCCATTGGACAAAACGACATGCAAACGCCTCTGCAAACACTAGACGTTCATAATCGAAATACTGACCATATGTTCTACTTTCTAATATCATTCGACTACGCTTCATATTTAAAAAATCATACTTAATACATAGACACAAAAACGTTTGAAGACTATTTCGAATCTCCTTTACTTCTTCAAGTAACGATTTGATTGATTGAACTAAAAACCTGCAATTTTCTCTTTCCAACCTCTTGCAAACAACAGAATATTCAGCATTTTTCGGAATTTTTAACCCAAGATAATCCCTCACATTATGAATAACTTTAAAAAATTCTTCAATATCTTGTGATTTTATAAAAGTATCCAAATCTGGGTACCCAATCTCACCAATCACCTCCCCCATTAATGCAATTAAATTAACTTGTCCCAATTTTCGCTTAAGATAATCCTCATGATTTAAAGGAAGCTTAATATTACAAACAAAAAAAGGAGCATAACCAAAACGATCAGGAATATCGACTCTCTTAAACGCTTCAATATACCGAAGATCATGCCCATATCTCCACAATTTTTGAATTTCCCGTGAATCCTCAATCGTACACACCTCTCTAAGAAATAATCGAAATGATTGCGCCCCATACAATCGAACAAGCTTCTCATCATAAATTGAAAAAAATGAATTACAAAACAATTGCTGAAATATGCCACCAAATGTTTCATTCCATAACCTACAAGCTTCCTTAGCTCTCATAAAATATGTCAATGGAACCCACTCAGCTAAACGCTGTCCAATCGCCCCTGTCATCACTACATGCTCCAAGTCAGAATACTGACCCCAAGTTCTACTTCCTAATGTTACTACTACTGATCCATTCATCTTTTTTTATCTATATCTCTTAATTTATCTTATAGTTATCAAACTATCTCAATCGTTCTTTACATTTTTATAAAATCGTCAAGTTTATAAATAAATCGATATAGCTCAAAATCAAAATGTAACAGTAATTTATCGTGTTTGCTCCCGCTGTTGTACTTCGATTTTGAGGTCAGGAGCAATGTGCACTATTGAAGTATGAACAAGTTTATCTAAAACATTCTTCAAGGTTTTAACATTTTCCCATCTAACAAGTTATTCAATATCTTTATAATCAGATATATAAATTGGCCCCTTGTTTTGTATCACCTTCTAAGCAAGAAACTCAACTTAAATATTTTGACAAACGTGCATTAGTTCAACACAACGCTCCGACTGTATCTTATTCTTTTGACTCCTCGTCAAAAGTTATAATAACCCACAGCTCATGAATGCACTAAGTGAATAGGCTAAAGTGACTACGCAGCAGGAGATGACTGAAGATGTGGATGCGATTACTAAGAATACCTCATAGACATTTAAGAGACCATTCAATCTCAAAATCAAAGTGCAACAGTAGTCTACCATATTTGGTTCTACTGTTGCACTTTAAAATTGAGGTCAGCTTTCTACATTTCATGCATTAATCAATGGTCTCAAATATTAAATTTTAGTTATTTTTACTACTTATATTTAATGAATAAAAAAACATTGACTAAATTGACACAAAAACCTATCATGACAGTCTAAATAAATCATAAACATGAACTGGCCTCCAACAGCATATCTATATCGTAATAATATCAACGAAGCAGAAACTACTGCAAACAATGGATTGCAACTTTCCAATCTCAGCAATGAAACAAGGCAATTACTTGAAAACAATCTAGAGGCAATTCAAAAAATTACTGACAATAATTCCAATAAAAACATATAAATATTAATTCAATAATAAATAAAAATATGCAAACAAATCGTATAAATAACAGTGCTTCCAATAACAATAATGCTTTTTCAATTAATAGATCGATTGAAAAAACTCCAATTAAGCTAGAAAAAGAAGGCTCTTCTTCAGAGACAACTTCAAAGACAATTTCAGGAACAGCATCCCCTACAAAACGAACATCTAATACTTTCTCATCACTCTCTCCTGCGCCTAAAAGACAAAAAATAAATCAAGAAGTAGTAGTAGAAAACCCTGACATCCAAGACAGTGCCGAGACTATATTAAATTATTATGAAAAAATAAATAATGGTGATGGTAATAGTATTAAACTGGATATTTTAATTAATAAAAAGCTCTCTAATGATGAAAAAGCATTCTTGTTAAATATGTTATGCGAATATTTATTGAATACTAACAATGCTGACGATTTTTTGGATTCTAATTCAATTATTATTTTATTTCTTTTAATAACAGAATACGATGGAACTTATCTATCAAGAATCTATTACAATTTATCGATTGGATACTATCATGATAAATTATACGATAAAGCATTTAAAGCAGTAAATGAAGCATTGAAACTTCAAAATAACAACGAGTTGAATGGAAAATTATATAATCATTTATCAGCCATACATTTTGCTCAAGGTAAATTTGATGCTGCTATTGTTGCTGCTCACAAAGGACTACCGATTAAACATCTTTCTGAAGAATGTAAAAATTCATTATCTTCAAGTTTAGAAAAAGCAAAAGAAGCTATATTTAAAATGAAACAAGCTGAAAAAGCTACACTCGAAGTAGAAGCAGCTAAAACAAGAGATGAAGAAACGAGCATTAAAACAACTCGTGAACAATCAGTAGCTAAGCGTAAAACAGTAATTAACATAATACAATTATGCGAAGATAACAAAAATGATCCAAATTCTGTTATAAATCATGCAAGAGATGGGCTGAACCTTCCATGTACTTTTAATCAAAGAAATCAATTAAATATATATTTATTCGATGCATTATTTGCTACAGAAAAATTTGAGGATGCAAAAAATACTGCAGCTCAAATGATAGCTTATGCTCAATCAACTAATAATTTCATTCTTCCTGATAATCCTGAAATACAATGGTGCGTACGTAAAATTCGAACATTTCTCAAACTAGAACAATGGACACACGCCAACCAACTAATAAAGAAAGTAATAAATGAATTTTCTGATCTTGACTGCGATTCACTTGGACAGATATATTTTTATTCATCCGAAATCCATTTAAATTTTAATAATACTGAACACGCAAAAACTGCTGTAGAAAATGGACGAAAACTTTCTAATATCAGTGACGACACCCAAAAATTATTAAATGAAAATTTAGTGAAAATTAATACAATGAAACAATAGATGTATGCTTAAAAAATAGTTAAGTTATAATATCAAAGAAATCATTAGCTCCCATCTAACAAGTTATTCAATATCTTTATAATCAGATATATAAATTGGCCCCTTGTTTTGTATCACCTTCTAGGCAAGAAACTCAACTTAAATATTTTGACAAACCCTTATAACCTGAGTTCGGGATAAAAAAAAGATGAAAAGCAAATCTATTTTGACGGGAAAAATTTCGAGAATTTTCGAAGTAGCACCTGGGGTGCATCGAGAAAATTCGCAGGAATTTTGCACTCAAAAGAGATTTGGAATTCACTTTTTTTTATCCCGAACTCAGGTTTATAGGTTTTTTTGAAATTCAAGTAGCTAAATACGGATTTATGTTGCTCAAATTAAACCTGACGAAAAAAGTTGCTTTATATAGCATCAAGTGATGGGAAAACTTTTGATTCTAGAGCAAAGGCTTTATTGAACTACAATTCGTTGTTTGAAACGATTATCAATGAGCTCGAAAAGATGGAAATGTTAAAGTTGAATAAATATGGGACGTTATGAATTCTTGAATCATCCAGACATCTTAAAATTTGTTACAAAAAAACTTGCATGATGAATGATGCCCATATACGCAATTGTTTGTGATTAACAATTAATTTTATTTTTATGAAAATTTTTGCGAAGTTTAAAAAGGTTATTATTTTCACACTTGTTTTTGTTGGAGTAGCATGTGCCGAAAAATGGGATGAAACTTTTCCTGCAGTATTTAATCTTGAAAATCTTAATGGAAAAAATGGTTTCGTTATTAATGGCATTAAAACAGGAAATCAGAGTGGTTTTGCTATTAGTGGAGTAGGAGATATTAATGGCGACGGCATAGATGATATCATAATTGGTGCTTATGCGGCTAATCGTGGCACCGGTCAAAGTTATGTAGTATTTGGTAGTCGAAAGCCGTGGACTACTTCGATTAATCTTGTTGATCTTAATGGTGATAATGGCTTTGTTATTGATGGTGTTCTTTATATAAATCATGATATAGGCTATTCAGTAAGTGGTGTTGGAGATGTTAATGGAGATGGTATCGATGATATCTTAATTGGTTCTCCTGGATCTAATGATGGTGTAACAGGCCAAACATATGTAATATTCGGTAGTAAATTGAAGTGGCCTAAGATATTAAATATTAAAAATTTAAATGGAAATAATGGATTCACGATAAATGGTTTTTATTTAGGTCAACAGAGTGGCAAATCAGTAAGTGGTGTTGGAGATGTTAATGGGGATGGAATAAATGACGTATTGATTGGATGTTATGATATTAATATTGTAGGCCAAAGCTATGTAATATTCGGAGATCAAAAAGGATGGCCTGCGGTAATTGATCTGTTTAATATCAACGGCCTGAATGGTTTTATTATTAACGGTGTTAAACAAGATTTGGATGCTCGTCCTTCCGTTGTAGCTCATGCTGGGGATGTAAATGGAGATGGCATCGATGATGTTTTAATTGGAGGTCCGGGTGCTAATAATCAAATAGGTCAAAATTACATAGTCTTCGGAAGTAAACAACAGTGGCCTAAAACAATAAGTCTTACTAGTCTTAACGGTACCAATGGATTCACTATGAATGGTATTAATCAAGGTGATGATTGTGGTTATTCACTAAATGGAATAGGTGATGTTAATAATGATGGAATAGACGATATTATTATTGGAGCTCCTTTTGCCAATAATCGTATAGGACAAAGTTATGTAGTATTTGGTAGTCGGCAAAGATGGCCAAAAGTAATTGATTTTTTCAGTTTTAATGCTACTCGTGGATTTACCATTAATGGTATTAATGAAGATGATTCTAGTGGCATGTCAGTAGCTGGAGCAGGTGACGTTAATAACGATGGTATTGACGATATCTTAATTGGTGTCCCACTAGCTCAAAATGGTGCAGGTCAAGCTTGCATATTATTTGGCACTAATCGAACTTGGCCTGCAGTTATTAACCTTAGTGAACTTGACGGATTTAATGGATTTACAGTAAATGGTATTGATTGGGGTGATCAAATTGGTAGATCTCTTGCTGGAAGAGTAGATATTAATGGAGATAGTGTTGACGATATTCTTATAGGTGCTCCTTACGCAGACAGTTATACGGGAAAAATTTATGTAATATTTGGAGAATGATTTAAAGATTTAATTTAGGTCCTGACACAGCTACCACAACTCATATTCCGCACCATTTGACCTGCTTACCCATTTACTGCACTTTTGTCCTTATCTTCTCCTATGAGTACTTTTAACGTACTCATCTTTGTTCTTTAAATCATCTATTTTTTTAAAAGCACTAGAAACACTCATACATGCAGTCCTCTTCCATCTTTCACATTTCAAGCCTTCTTCTGAGTATAGAAGATACTCATCGATCTCACCAAGACGACCAAGGTAACGATATGATTCCTCTTCCGTTAAGTACAGGCTCAGTGTAAAATACTCCTGCTTATCATTCTCAAGCCGAACTCGCCAGTCTTCCATTAATGCTTCCGCCTCAATTATTTTTTTTATTTCTGCTTCAAATTTTGAAAAGCTAAATTCAAGTTTTGTCTTCCCCTCTTCATCATCCGGTGCTGGAGCTAATCTTTCATCTAGCTTATTTAACTTCTTTTCTAGAACTTTATATGTAGCTTCGATCGACACGTTTAATTTGGATAATTCCAACAATTCAGAAAGTTTTCGACGTAATTGCGTTACCCGCAAATTCTTATCTTTTTGTGCTTCATCGATAGCTTGAACGTTTTCATCTATCACGTTCTCCACATGAACCTCTCTTTCCATTTTATCTTTTTCTCCAACAAGACTCGTATTCAAATCACGATCACTTAACTTTACTACTTTAATATCTAGTTGAACAGTCGCTTTTGCTTTTGGCTTGCCTTTACAGCATTCCACTAAACGATTAAAAAAATAACAAATTCCATTGATAAAATAATCAATCCCTCTAATACATACATTAGCTATATTCATAATAAAAATAAGGTTCAATCCAATAAAACATTCTGATCAAAAGACAATAAAAATTTTCACTAACTTTAACCCCACTTTCCTTTATTGGTTTTCCTCAAAAAAACAGTATTCAATAATTTAATACAAAATTCCTCTACCCGCAACAATACTACAAAAGAAAGAAACCAAAAACCTAGAAACTCCAATTTTAAATTAAAAAATAGGCATTTCTAAAAATTTTTCCCTCAAAACATTTTGATTTCCATTTTTTGATCTCAAAAATGCAATTCTTATCCTGAACTCAGGTTTTAACACTTTTTTCTAAAATCACAAAAATATATTAAAAAAACCCATTGACTTTTATTTTTTAATACAATAAAGTGCCTTCGTTAGTGTCAAAAAAATCTATTGCAACAAACCCTTAACCCAACAAACCCTTAACCCAACAAACCCTTAACCCAACAAACCCTTAACCCAACAAACCCTTAACCCAACAAACCCTTAACCCAACAAACCCTTAACCCAACAAACCCCCTTAAACTGCCTGTCAGCCAAAAACTGATCCGCTATCCTTGCCCAAGGCAGAACTCCTCACTATCAAAATCACCAACATGAATAATACAACAATGCTTCCAAACCTCTCATCTCATAACACTATCCCAAGTCAACCATCCCATTTATACCAATTCGCATTCAAAAATCAAGAAAGGTCGTTTGAATTTATGTCAAATAATGACATTCTGAGGGAGCAAGCGCACAGGCGTAGCGAGCTACGTCGAGCACTTGTGAGTGAAGAAGGATCATTAGATGGCATGAAGGCAAATCGACATTTCTTCATTTTTGAATGCAAATTGGTATTACATCTCCCACGAAACCCCCTCCCCCCCATCTCATTCCAAAATCTTAAAAACAAACACCATTTACGTCAGCGCAAGCTGACGGTGGCCCCGCAAGATTCAATGTCCGCGAGAATGGCTTTGCAAAAAACCATTCTCGCGGACAGTAGAACATGAGGACTCGGAACTCACTCCCCATCAACACCTGACCCCCACCCATCAATCAACACAATCAACAACCCAACTTCACCACATCTACCAACAAATGGGTCCAGGGACAAGCTCCGCAAAAAATATCATTGAAGAAACCATCAATTAATCTAAACTCCTCATCATGCACAAACTAAACAATGTAAATATCAAATCCATCAATGAACTCCCCTCCCCCAACGAGTTCATTGAAAAACTCGGCCGTAAGAAATCTCGAGAAAAGTTTATTATAGAAAGCAGAAACGAAATCTCCGAAATCCTATTCGGCAATGACAAACGCCTCCTACTCATCGTAGGCCCCTGCTCAATCCACGACATCGACTCAGGCCTAGAATATGCCAAAAACTTCAAAAAACTCGCAGAATCCGTAAAAGACAAAATCCTCCTCGTCATGCGCGCCTACTTCGAAAAACCCCGTACAAGCATCGGCTGGAAAGGCCTCATCCTCGACCCACACCTAAACCAAACCCCAGACGTCCTCACCGGCCTCACCATGGCCAGACAATTCCTCTCCAAACTAATAGACATGGAAATCCCCACCGCAACAGAACTCCTCGACCCCATCACCCCCCAATACATCGCCGACCTAATCAGCTGGTCCGCCATCGGCGCCCGCACCACCCAATCCCAAGCCCACCGCCAACTCGCCTCAGGCCTCTCCATGCCTCTAGGATTCAAAAATACCACAGACGGCTCAATCAAAACCGCCATCCACGCCATCCAAGCCGCTCAACACCCCCAAACCTTCATCGGCATCAACGAACAAGGCCGCCCATCCTATATCACCACCCACGGCAACCCCCACTGCCACATCGTCCTCCGCGGAGGCCTCAAAAAACCCAACTACGACCCAAAATCCATCCAACTCACCGAAGAAGAACTAAAAGCCAACAACCTCCAACCCTCCATCATGATAGACTGCAGCCACGACAACTGCGACAAAGAACACCAAAAACAAATCACCGTTTTCAACTCCATCATCAAACAAATCCAAAAAGGCAACAACAACATCAAAGCCCTCATGCTCGAAAGCAACCTCCACGCCGGCAACCAACCCTTCCCACAACAAAAAGAAAACCTCAAACACGGCGTCTCCATCACCGACCCCTGCCTCGACTGGGATACCACCCTCTCCCTAATCACCTCCGCCCACAAAGCTCTTGAAAAAAATTTACCGCTTTCTTTCTCGACACCCCAACAAAAATTAAATTCTATTTCCCTAACCTAACAATTCATCAACACACTAATTAAACAAATGAAAAAACCAATCAGAGTCGCAGTAACCGGAGCCGCAGGAAACATCGCCTATTCACTAATCTTCCGCCTCGCATCAGGCGCCGTCTTCGGCCCAGACCAACCCATCTCCCTCAACCTAATCGAAATCCCTTCCGCCACCGAAGTCCTTAAAGGCGTAGGCATGGAAATCGAAGACTGCGCCTTCCCCCTCGTCCAAGACATCGTCTACACAACCGACCTCGACCAAGGCTTCAAAGACGTCAACTGGGCCCTCCTCATCGGCAGCTTCCCAAGAAAAGCCGGCATGGATCGCAAAGACCTCCTCGAAATCAACGGAAAAATCTTCGTCGGCCAAGGAAAAGCCATCCAAAAAAATGCCGCCGATGACATCCGCATCCTCGTCGTTGGCAACCCCTGCAACACCAATTGCTGGATCGCCATGGACAGCGCTCCCAAAATCCCCAAAAACCGCTGGTTCGCCATGACCCGCCTAGACGAAAATCGCGCAAAAGCCCAACTCGCCATCAAAGCCAACACCCACGTCTCCTCCATCACCAATATGACCATCTGGGGCAACCACTCCTCCACTCAATACCCCGACTTCTATAACGCAAAAATTAACGGCAAACCCGCAACCAACGTCATCAATGACGAAAATTGGCTCAAACAAACCTTCATCCCCACCGTCCAAGAACGCGGCGCCGCCGTCATCAAAACCCGCGGCCTCTCCTCCGCCGCCTCCGCCGCCAACGCAGCCATCGATACCATCAAATCCCTCATAAACCCCACTCCAAAAGGCGACTGGACAAGCATC
>Ga0207144_1054_pt1 | contig 23309 bp, 21 predicted proteins | sample Alteio_BWMinHeat_FD_153583 | JGI IMG/M metagenome (GOLD analysis project Ga0207144, IMG submission 153583) | Enriched cells from forest soil in Barre Woods Harvard Forest LTER site, Petersham, Massachusetts, United States -... | ecosystem: Environmental > Terrestrial > Soil > Temperate forest >...
CACAAAGTTATTCCCGGCACTCGGGTGGATCTCGCACAATCAATCATCGCCATGGCGGTACGGGCCGGCGCGCCCAAACCAGACATCAGTACATTGGAAGGGCTCAAGCGTACTCTGCTCGCCGCAAAGTCGATCGCCTATTCTGACAGTACGAGCGGTGTGTATCTCTCTACTGAGTTGTTTCAGCGCCTCGGAATCACCGATGCAATACGGAGCAAGTGCATGAGGATTGACATCGGGATGGTTGGGACAGTAGTAGCGCGGGGAGACGCCGAAATTGGCTTTCAGCAGCTGAGCGAACTGCTTCCGATTCCGGGCATCGACATCGTAGGACCAATTCCCCCTGAAGCGCAGAAGATAACACTGTATTCAGGGGGAGTTGTCGTCACTTCGAAGCAGCCCGCCATGGCGGAGCAGTTTCTCCGATTCTTGGTCTCACCTGAAGCGGCTGCGACAATCAAAAAGAGCGGAATGCAACCCGTATCTGAAACGCCAAACCACGAGCGGTAATTCGACTTTCGTCCGGTTCGCGAGCAATACGGAAACTATCTCCACTTTTTGATCGTCTGCCGATTGGAAATGGAAATTGTCAATTCGGATGGTTGCGGGGTTAGCAGAAGTTGTTGAGAGGAAAATATTTTTTGGTTGCGGGGGCCTGCAACCATCCGGATTGTTGAATTGTTTAGTGCTGGCTTTTAGGTTGGAATTGATCTGACCAGCGGCGTAGGGGGCAAGCGTTATGGGCGGGCGATTCCCTGTAGTCGACCCGCCCGAAGTTGGTCAAGCCAGCCAGTACAACCGCGTTTGTGAGGAACCAACCGTCGGACCCTACCTTCTCGTTCAAAAAAACTAGACGTTCACTGAAGTTAGCGCCCATCTTGCAAATCTGATCCACAGGCTGGAATTGCCCGCGAAGAGACAAACTGGAAATGTCACGAGCAGAAACACGCCACCCCAACCAAATGCGGGATGCAGGCTCCGGCTCCGAATTGCGTCGTACCCGATACAGAGCAAAGCGCTCAGGTCGAGGAGGCCTATGATCATCCAAATACCTCCCGCTTGAACGAACGGCAATGGTACCCGGCTGATGGCTGGTGCAAGTATGCTGCAAGTACCTAAGAGCATCAGCCGTTTGTGAAAATCTGCGCGACGACGAAAATAAAGTGCGAGGCCTACGAAAAGAGAAAAATCCAAAAGGAAACCGCATAGGATTGCCAGGCCTCGAATGTCGCGCATTGAATTGGGATTCGCGAGGTAGCCACGCCGGCTCGCGTGGAGGGCTACAGCCCCGCTTACAACAATAACCAGCACGGCTAGGGCTGCCACAAAGACGCCGAGTCGACGATGTAGATCAACCCGACGCATCGACACGAGTTGTGTCTGCACAAAAAAGCAAGACAAACCAGAGCGTCAAGACCGCGCCGTGAAGATGAAGCAGTAGCGGCAGTCGGGGAGTATTGAATATCCCTTTGAGAAAATACGTACGGGCGAAGCCAATGAATACGATCAGTGCCGCGCCGACAACGACCCAAGCATAAAACCTGTCGCCTCTGCTCGGAGGGTTCGTCCCGACACATGTGTTCATTCTTTGCTTACGACTTGCCATTTTCACGCATTGATCTGAGCGATTCCCAGAACGGAAGGTATCAGATGCGGATTTATACCACGATTTAGGCGACGGTCCTGAGAAGTCGTCCTCTAGGAAGCGAGTCTTTAGACCCGACCTTCCGGTACAAATTCGGATGGTTGCAGGGTTTGCGGAATTGCTGAAAGGAAATAATTGTTGGTTGCGGGGGCCCGATACGTACCGAATGCGCAATTCTTGAGCATTCCATTTCGCAGCGAACTCATCTATTCCGTCGGGTAAAGCCTTAGAATGAAAAATGAATTTTAAGGCGTAGTTTCCGAGTGGCCGACCACTCGTGGAGAATCGTCGAATGCGTTACACTTCGACCCACGGTTGCAGCACCGGAGGAAGTGTCACATGCTTCGGACGAATATTATCTTGCTTGTTCTCACCATGAGCTTCGGTTGCCCTCTCGCGGGAGCGCAAGAGGCAAAATTAACCGTTCCCGCCTACCACAATCTGCCGACCACCGAAGGATATTTCCAAGGTGCAGGGGGAGTGCGTCTCTTTTACCGCATCGCTGGAGGCAATGGCGATCCGATTGTATTTCTTCACGGTGGGCCTGGCGGTTCGATCAACATTGGCGGCTACGACTTGGAGCCGCTGGCGCAGCGCGGGCACCGTCTGCTGATGTTCGACGAGCGAGGAGCCGGGCGTTCCGGAATCATCTCCGATCCCAGCAAGCTGCGGATCGAGGATTGTGTGCAGGATGTCGAAGAGTTCCGGAAGAAATTCGGCCTCGACAAAATGGGGATCATCGGCTTGTCGTGGGGAAGCTTAGTGGCGCTGAAGTATACGACGATGTATCCGCAGCGCGTGAGCCGCGTCGTTTTCCTGAGTCCGATGTCACCGACAATCGCGCGTTGGGACGAGCGCGTGAAGCATCTCGATTCGCTCGAAACGGAAGTAGAGCGCGAGGAAGAAAAACAGGCTCGCGAGAAACTCAAAATGGCGGAGGGCGCTGAGGTCATAGTGGCCTGTGAACAGATGTTCGACGAAAGCCACCGCCTGTATGTGCGAGACGTCGGCCACTTCAAGAATGCTCGCGCAAAAGCATGCGATCTGCCTACGGCTGGAGTGAAAAACAGGCCATTTGTGTATCAGGCCGCTCTCGCCAGCCTCGGCGAGTGGGACTTCCGTCCTGAGATGAAGGACGTCAAGGTTCCCGCGCTGGTGCTGGAAGGAGCCGAGACAAACGTTCCGCTGGACGCGACACGTGAGTGGGTGAAATCTCTTCCCAATGCCCGGCTACTGCTAATCCGAAACGCAGGCCACATGAACTGGATTGACCAGCCTGAAGCCGTGATCTCGGCAATGCATGAATTCTTTCGCGGCAATTGGCCTGCAGAAATTACGAAATAGCAAAAGTCCTATGTCACATCGCTTCGATGAACGGAAGCGGATGACATGAGAACGGCGCTGCTTGTGCCGCTTGTTGCGATTGCGGACCAGTCACGGGCAAACCGGAGACTATGTGCCGAAAGATCGACATGTCTGTACGTTTTTGGGAAACGACCTGGAGCAAGCAGTTCTCGAAATATTGCGTCGCGAATTACGAACGATCATGCGGCAGGCCGGAACTCCCTCTGTCGATAAGATTGCTCGCAGCTCCGTGGTGACTCGCGCTTCGTGAATTTCTTTATTGCGCCGACGTGTTGATCGACCGCCCAGCTGGAGTCGGGAGGCACAGGAGACAAATCCTGCGACCTAATTGATAATGATCAAAGCATCGAGCAGCGGCTTCATTAGAAAAGTTACCCGACGAGAATTGCTGATTGCCGGGCTGGGTGCTGCACTATCCGGGCGGGGAGCGATGCGCGCACGTGCCTCGGCTGCACAACCCGCAACGCCAGTCAGTTTTGAAGTTCCGCGCGGTGCCTGCGATTGCCACACGCACATATTCTGCGATCCTCACCGCTTTCCATTTTGGTCTGGACGTACTTACACGCCTGAGACCGCGACCGTCAATGAGACGCGTGCTCTGCATCGCGCCCTCCATGTAGACAGAATTGTACTTGTGAATTCGCTGGTGTATGGCACCGACAACTCCTGCATGGTCGATGCGCTCCGCCAACTTGGCCATCGCGCGCGGGGTATTGCGCTCATCGACGAACACGTGTCAGACGCAGAACTCGATGCTTTGGCGCACGTCGGTGTGCGCGGTATCCGGTTGAACTTCGTAGACCTCGGTGTTCCCGATCCGGTGGCCGTCCGTCAACGGTTCCAGAACGCGGTCAAGCGGCTCGCCGGGCGCCACTGGCATATCCAGATTTACTTAAACCTCTCGGTCGTCGAAGCGCTTCAGGAAGATGTTTTGGCCGCGCCGCTGCCTGTTGTCTTCGACCACTTCGCAGGCGCTCGCGCTTCTCTTGGAGTCTCTCAGCCGGGCTTTGATGTGCTGGTGAAACTCATCCGCTCCGGCAAAGCCTACGTCAAAATTTCGGCAGCTTACCGCGTTTCGGACCGAGGGCCGGAATATTCCGATGTCACGCCAATCGCCCAGGCGCTGATTGCCGCAAACCGTGAACGCGTTCTATGGGGAACAGACTGGCCCCACCCGGATTCATCGCGAGTGCCGGACCGCCGCCCGATTGACGTTGCACCGCTGCTCCAGATTGATGATGATCGCCTATTCAACCAGCTTCCGGTGTGGGCACCAGATGAGAATGTGCGCAGGACGATCTTGGTCGAGAACCCGGCAAGGCTGTACGGCTTTTGAGCTCCAGCTCGGGGACTTTGGGATGAGTGGGATGTCGCATGAATCGCGAGAACTAAGGGCGTTTGCGCCCGCGCTTGTCTTGCTGGCGATTTGTGCTCTCATTAACTACATTGACCGCGGCAATCTCTCGATTGCGGCACCTCTGCTGAAAGACGAGTTACGCATTTCTGTCACGCAACTGGGCATCCTGCTCTCTGCATTCTTTTGGACCTACACCGCGATGCAGTTTGTGAGTGGCTGGATGGTGGACAGCTTTGACGCCAACCGGGTGATCGCAGCCGGGTTCCTGCTCTGGTCGCTTACCACAGCGGCAACGGGTCTTGTACGAGGATTCACGATGCTGTTGGCAATGCGGTTGATGCTTGGCGTCGGCGAGACCGTGATGATTCCCGCCTGTTCAAAAATCCTCAGCTTCCATTTGCCGGAACATCATCGGGGCTTTGCGAATGGCGTCCTCCAAGGCGCGTGGAGTTTCGGGCCGGCAGTGGGCACTTTGGGGGCCGGCCTCCTAATGGCAAAATCCGGTTGGCGACCCGTTTTCATTGGAATCGGACTGATCAGCCTAGTATGGCTTCCCGCTTGGATCAAATGGATGCCAAGCGCCGGAGCGATGAAGCGCTCCATCGTTGTGGCCCCTGGTTTTGCTGACATTCTACGGCAACGGTCGTTTTGGGGTGTTTGTGCGGGCCACTTCTCTGTCAACTACCTGACATATTTCATGCTCACGTTACTTCCTCTCTATCTTGTGCGCGAACGACATCTTTCCCTGCAATCCATGGTCAAAGTCGCCAGTGCTTACTACATGATCGAAGCCCTGTCGGCCGTCACCACGGGCTGGCTCCGCCGGGCCCACACGCCGACTCTTGTGCGTAAGTCCGCGATGGCCAGCGGGCAGACGATCGCGACGATTGCGCTCGTGGGTTGTGTGCTGGCGAATTCTTCGTGGTACCTACTATGTTTGGCTGCAATCGGTGTCGGTTCGGGAGCTGGCCGCGCAGGTTCACTCGTGTTTTCCCAGACCCTTGCCGGTCCGCATGCGACCGGAAAATGGACAGGACTGCAAAACGGCTTTGCAAACCTCTCGGGTGTCGTTGCTCCGGCGCTCACCGGATTTCTGGTGGATAGGACTGGAAAGTTTCTGGTGTCACTCGCGATCACTGCGGCAGTACTGGTGGCTGTCGGTCTCTCGTGGGTGTTTGTGGTCGGGTCAGTCGAACAAGTGAACTGGAAATCAGACCAGCGCAGCGCGACCGTAGCGGCCTTTAGCTTCTAGGAATCCGGACGATATTCGTCCTGCCTAGAGCGGCGAAGCAAGGGTAAGCCAGTTTTGGGCTTCGCCATGTGTATCGCGAAGGCTTCCTTCAACCGTGCCGGACCGGCAGTAATTTCCGGTTCCCGTGATTCAACCTCAATCGAGGGAGGAGTTGATAACCAACTGCGAGTGTAACGCTGACTTCGAGACGATTGGGTAGTTACTGCCGCCAACTCGGTGAGAGTCCGAAGGGAGAACGAATCAGCGAGGTGCTTGACGGGTGTAACCTGGCGGCATACAGTTTCCACAAACTTTGCACTCCTTTGTCCACTATCGCCTTCTGACAAAAACCTTCCATCAGGGCGGATTCACACCGAGGTCATCATGACTCTCGGAATGGTCACCGAAGGGATGGCCATCGACTCCAGAACCATTCGCAAACTGCTGATGAGGATTCTTCCCTTTATCTTCCTGCTCCTAATCGTTGCCCTTCTCGATCGCGTGAACATCGGGTTTGCCGCGTTGACGATGAATAAGGAACTGGCCATTACCAGCCAGCAGTACGGATTGATCTTCGGGATTTTCTTTTTCGGGTATTTCTTCTTCGAAATTCCCAGCAATCTGCTGCTGCACAAGATTGGAGCGCGGGTGTGGATCGCCCGAATCCTGATTAGCTGGGGAATCTTGGCGGTGCTGACGGGCTTCGTGCACACGGTGCAACAGCTGTACGTCGTGCGGTTTCTTCTGGGGCTGGCGGAGGCAGGCTATTTCCCCGGAATTGCTTTGTACCTGACCTACTGGTTTCCCCAACGCGAGCAGGCCCGGGCGATTGCGCTTTTGATGGCGGCTAACCCAGTTAGCACGATTCTGGGAGCTCCGATTTCTGGTTTTATCCTGGATCACTTGCACTGGTTCGGCGTCAGTAGTTGGCGGTGGCTCCTGATTTTGGAGGGGACGCCTGCCATAATCGGTGGTGTACTCACTTACTTTCTACTGCCGGGATACCCCCAAGAAGCCAAGTTCCTGACCACAGATGAGAGGGAATGGATCCGAACGGAATTGGAACGTGAAGAACGCCAAAAATTGGAGCAGCGTCGATATTCAACGCTGCAGGCTTTGTCGAGTGGCCGCGTGTGGCATCTGGTCTTGATTTATTTTGGGATTATGATCGGTCACTATACGCTGCATTCCTGGGTGCCTCAGCTGGTGAAATCACTCTCTAGTCGCTACTCCAATAGCATCATTGGACTCTTGTTGGCGGTTCCCAACCTGGTGGCATTGGTAGCAATGATCTTTGTTTCCCGCAGCTCCGATCACAGGCTGGAGCGGCGGTACCATGTGGCAATTCCAGCCATCCTGGCCGGGACTGCTCTCGTATTGCTAGGCACAGCTCGCTCCCCATTCTATTCCGTGGCGCTTTTATGTCTGCTAGCTGCTGGCATTTACAGTTCGTTCGGTCCTTTCTGGGCACTGCCCAACGAGTTTCTGACGGGTTACTCGGCGGCAGCCGGCATCGCTTTAATTAATTCTGTCGGAAACCTCGGCGGCTTTGCTGGGCCGTACACGATCGGAAGGATCGCCACGAGAACGGGGAACTTCTACGCAGGCCTCGCTATTGCTGGCGTCGCGTTGTTTATTTCAGCGATTCTCGTGTTGCTGCTGTCAAGTACGGCACGAGCCATAAGTGCCGTTCGCAATGCGGAAGCGGACCTTCAGCGGGATGCGTAGATTTTCCGTCTACAAATTCGCCACGACGACAGAGGAGAAAAATATGGGGCACCGTGCAGTTCTCGGACTTCTCTTTGCTATATCAGCAGTAGTTTGTGGGTCTACTTCAGGTGGAAGCTCTCACGCCTCTGGTCGCGGACGGCATTTAGTTGGCACATGGAGGCTCATCTCCAGAGTTGTGATGTTGGAGGATGGCACTACCGTACAGGAGCCGGGCCTCGGAAAGACGCCTTCAGGTTATTTGATTTACGACTCCAGTGGGCACATGGCGGCGCAACTCATGAGACCTGACCGCCCCATGGCAATTGATTGCGGCACGCCAGGCCCCGCTCCACGTGAGAACAGCCAGTCGGTCAACGGATATGACGCATACTTTGGTACGTACACGATAGATGAAACGAGCCATACTGTTACGCATCACCTCGAAGGCGCACTCGCTGCCTCCGATGTAGGCAAAAATCTCTTACGCGAGTTCCAAATATCCGGTGACAAACTGACTATTATTGTGCGAACGAGTTCGCCGAAAGAGAAACAGATCAGAACACTGATCTGGGGGCGAGTATACTGACCTGCCGGAGAAAACTAATGAACTGGCGCGAATTCGTGGGCTATGCGGCTCCGGGGCGAAGCTCAGTTAGACCGTCGGCATCGAACGTCGCCATCATTGTGGCGACTCACTCTCGCTCGGGAAATAGGCGCGGCCGATCGACGGCGCAAAATAGGCAAAAATTACAACATCATAACTCTCGAGAAAATTGCCGGTAGCAACTTGGAGGATGCGCCAGACTCTGGATTGGTGGACCTCCTGCATTACTCTGCCCCTTCGTTTCCCCGAACCAATCCTGGCCTTGTCATAACCTGCAAGTCAAAAGCGCCGGAAATTATTCTATTTCAATAACTTGAGGCCAGCTCTGTTGCACATCCTGTTGATCATACAAAAGGCTCAGATTATCAGATTATCCAACGCCGCTTTAGCTGAAGGCTGGCCCGTCAAAGTCGGCTTGCCTTAGAGTCATCTCTGGCCTGCCTGCCGGATCAATGGGAGATAGCTCCAGGCCGCAAGAATGGCACCCTCCACAACCCCGCTCCGCCTGCTGCGCAGGTATGTGGTTCACGTAACGCTCACGGAACTGTAGGGACCCGCTGCGCCGCGATTGACAGCAAGCCTCGGTTCAAAGCGTACAAGTTGCTTTGGTCCACGAACGAGCGACTTTGGTGTGCGAGCAATGTTCCGCTCAGTGATTGATTGAGGGCCACGCTGACTTATCGTTCCCGACAGTGGCGAGAATCGTGGCGTACACTTCGATCGCATCCCACAGATTCTGCAGCCGGAGATTCTCGTCCGCAGCGTGCTGGTTGTCGTCGTGGTTGGCGATGGGAACCCCGAGGACCGGCGTATGTCTACTACCGGCAAGCAAATACATCGGGACTGTCCCACCCATACTTACGGCTTGCACGATCGGGGATCCCTTTGCTCTCTCAATGGCTTTTACCACTGCCTGGGCGGTGGGATCGTCCATCGCAGTGCGAAATACTGGGAAGTCAGATTTCCATTCCAGTTTCACCACGCGCGCGTGCGCCCTTCGGATCGTTATATCCGGAGTCTGGTGAACGATGAAAAATCCTTGCCTGGCAATATGTTCCTCCACCTGTTGGCGAACTTTCTCCTCTGTCTGGTTCGGAACCAATCGGAAATCAAGCATGGCAACTGCCTCCGAGCTGATTGTGTTATTCGCCCGTTCGCCTACATATCCCGCACGGATACCGCGAACATTGATGGCTGGCTTTAGTAGTTGCTCGGCGAGAGACGCTCCATTCCCCTCGGGAGCAGCAATTGCGAACTCCTGTTTCAGTGGTTCGTCAGAAGTAGCAGAGTTAGCCAGGGCTTGTCGCTCGGAAGTCGTGAGAGCTCTTACATCATCGTAGAAACCGGGAATGAGTATCTTGGCCTCCGTATCACGCATGCTGTCCAGGAGGTGAGTAAGCAGCACGACTGGATTTGGTGCCCAGTTGCCATAGTTACCGGTATGCATCGGACGGGCAGGGCCGTACACAGTCATCTCGAGATCGGTTTCGCCCCGATTGCCGAAAAACACCTGCATGCGTCTCGAGGGGGGCAATGGCCCATCACACAGCAGCCAGAGATCGGCTTCCAACGCATCGGGATTCTTGTTCAGAATCTCCGCCAAATGGGGAGAGCCAGATTCTTCCTCACCGTCAAACAAGAATTTCACATTTACAGAGAGCTGTTCGTTTACGGAACTCAGCGCATCGAGAGCGCTTATGGTGGCAGCAATCGTCGCTTTGTCATCGCCGGCAGATCGGGCATAAATTCTAGATTCGGGGTCGTAGTGATTCTCTGTTTTCCAGTCAACGGTCTGCCCCGCAGTGTCCCGAAGCACTGGGCTGAATGGAGGACTTTGCCATTGCGGAGAATCCACTGGCTGACCGTCGTAATGAGCATAAATTCCGATGGTGGGGTGGACACCCGGTGCATTTAGGCGGCCGTAGATAATTGGCGGCGCTCCCTGTGCCCGCAAGGGCTGTACGCTGACACCGCGGCTCTCCAAAGCTTTAGTGATGGCCTGTGCATTCCGCTCGATGTTCGGCATGTCGGACGCAAGGTTCGGAATGGAGAGGAGCGTAGTGAACTCCCCAACTATTTCGTTTTCGTGCGCAAGGCGATATTTGCGGACCTTCTCGGGAACTGACGACGACTCCTGAGCGCCTAGGGATGCAGCACATGAACATATCAGCGTAGCTGCTGTCACAATTGTCCGAAAACTTAAACTAATCTGCATTGGCTTCCGGATTCTATCGTAATTTGGGCTTGGCCCCATTTTTCATTTGCTATTTGACAGCTCTAGCAGGGCTTGATTTGAACCAGAGCATTGCCGCCGCAAAGCAATTCACTCCGATAATTTTGCAATGTACTTGGCGCTTCGGTCGGCAACTAGTGTTTCTCTAGCAGACGAGCAAGACCCATTTCGACCGGAGGATCCTTTGTCCCCAGAACCGCATTGACGACCATTTCACCCATCACTGGACCGTGTTTGAAACCATGTCCTGAACCTCCGCCAACGAGCCAGACGTTCTGAGCTTCGGGGTGACGGTCCAAGATGAAATTGTGGTCTGTGGAATTTTCGTATTGGCATACGCGGCTCTCCAGGAGCGGCGAGTCGGCGATCGCCGGAAATCGCATCCGCAAATAGGCACGCGCGGCGGACAGTTTCTCTTGCGAAATCTCACGCTCCATCGTGGAAGGGTCAATCACCGGTCCGCGCGTGTCATCGGCAATCTTGAACCCTCGCCAGTGGTTTCCAGGCACTCCGAAGAAGGGGCGTATCCCCCCGTCAATCCAAGTTGGTAGGTGTTCTTCTGAAAAGCGCATGTCGCCGGCTGCAGTGCCGAAGAAAAAGACTTCCTGACGCGTGGGCGTGATGCTGGTGGTCAAGAACGGAAAAACTTTACCGAGCCACGGGCCAGGAGCGAACACATAAACATCAGCCTTGATGGTCTCACCTTGGTTGAGCGTGACCGCCTCCATTCGATTCGCTGCAATTCGACCAGGCGTAGCTTGTCGTTGCTGGTACTGACCACCTAGTTTGAGAAAAGCGTCTAAGACTGCCTCGCACCCACGCCGCGCCGCAAGGAAACCTGAGTCCGGCTCGTAAACACTCCACGACACGCCATCAAAATTCATCTGTGGCCAACGCTTGGAGCACTCGGCAGCCGAAAGTCTCTCAAATCGAATGCCGGCATCCGTCAATACTGGCAGTGCGGCCCTCTCGTAAGAATCGTCTGCGCCAGCCATGCGGAGAGCGCCACTTCGAAAAAACAGTCGCAGCTTCCATCGGCGCTCGTATTCTTGCCAGAGGTGAAGGGCACGAGCCACCATCTTCACGTACAAGGCGTGCGTTGGACCATATGTTGCGCGGATGGTCCGGGTTTCCCCTCCTGAACTAGCTCGAGAATTCCCCGGTCCCCACGCATCGAGCAACGTAACCTTCGCACCCTTTTCGGCAAGCTGCAGCGCGGACCATCCACCGAACGCGCCTGCGCCGACAACAACGACCGACTGCTGGGTAGAAAGTCCGACTTTTGGTGTGCCGATGAGGCAAGTGGCACCTGCAAACGCCGATTCTTTTAGAAAGCTCCGTCGTGAACTCTTCATGCTCACTCCACCTCCCCCCGAATGGAGCGTGGGTGCACGCATTCTAGCTTGGCCGTGCGAAAGCCGTCGACCTGTATTCGCCTGAAACGTTGTCGCCCGGCGCAGGTAATTCGCCTGCGTAGCCCCTTTGGCGCGTTGGCTGGCGGCCCGATGCGTGAAAATTCTTCTGCGCCAAACTGTGGCGCAGGAGGATCACAATGCAACTCGGGAGTCTAGCAATGGTGAATCGCAAGGATGGCCCTGCTGTCTGGCAATTTCGCTGGTCGGAGAAGGATTCGTGTGGGGCGCGTGTCCAGCGGAAGAGAGTGATTGGCACCGTTGAGCGCTATCCGAATGAAGCTGCTGTCCGATCGGCTGTCGCCGTCTTGTTGACAGAACTCAATTCCGACAAACTGAGGATGGGCCCTCGCTCAATTACGGTCGCGCAGCTTTACGATCATTTCGAGCAACGTGAACTGGCAAAAGACAACACGTGGCGCAGCTATGCCACCAAAAAGACTTACCGAGCATATCTTAACCGGTGGATTCTTCCTCACTGGCGGCAGTATGAACTGGCTGAGGTCAGAACAATACAAGTAGAATCTTGGCTTCGACGCTTGCCTTTGGCAAAAAGCAGTTGTGCCAAAATCTGAAATCTCATGTCGGTTCTTTTCAATCACGCCTGCCGATACGAGCTGTTCGACCGCAACCCAATCTACCTCGTCCGGCAAAGTGCGAAGCGCCGCAGAGCCCCGGCAGTCCTGATGCCTGTTGAAATCAGGGCGTTGGTGGACAATTTAAGCGTTCGAGAACGAACGTTGGTGCTTCTCGCAGTATCCACTGGCCTGCGGCAGAGCGAGTTGTTTGGCTTGAAATGGGGCGACATCGACTTTGACCAAAGGACGATGAACGTCACACGCTCCATTGTCTACGGCGTCGTTGGCCCGTGTAAAACCGAATCATCACAAAAACCAGTACCCCTTCATCCTTTCGTTGCCAAAGCACTTTTGGAGTGGCGAAAGCAGGCAACTTACACGAAGCCCAACGACTGGATTTTCGCCAGCAGACGACACCGTGGGCTGACTCCGTACTGGGGACAAGCGATTTTACGAAAGTATGTTCGACGAGTTACCGAGAAGGTTGGAATCCAGAAAAGCATCGGTTGGCATAGTGCCGACTATTCCGGCCCCGGAATAGCCGTCACACGTATTCGACGCTGCTAAGAAGCGTGGGTACGGAATTCAAAGTGATGCAGGAACTGTTGCGACGGGGTCCCTCGGTCTTCATCTAGATATTACTTCATCGGTAATATGGACCTCGGCTTTGGCAACAGTTGTGCAACGATTCGGACAGACAAACGGCGTAAGTGATTGAAAATATGGCGGGGACGACGAGACTCGAACTCGCGACCTCTGCCGTGACAGCGTAGCGTGGTTAGGTTTTACAACAACTTACAAGACACGCGGGGACTGCCAAACTACGCGCAAGTCGTACAAGACATCGTACTTTGTGGTTTGGAAAAAAGCCGTCTTCCTAAACAAATGGGGTGGGCTTGCCCTTTTACGACGGCGGGAGCGAAGGGAGTTTTCGCGGATTGTCAATCGTTCAGAGTTGGATTACTGACAGACCCGGGATTCTCTGGAAATCCCGGAGATTCAGCGTCGCGACTTCGTAGCCGAGATGCAAGGCTGTCGCGCCGATCAGCAGGTCCTCGAACGCGAACTGGACGCCTATCGCTTGCTGTTGGGCCTCGATGCGCCCGGCTAGCCGCGCGATGGCGAGCGTCACCGGATGCACCGGCACGTCGCTCGACAGTCGCTCGATGAACTCCAATCGTCGTTGTTGCCGCGCTTGGGTTTTCGTGCGATAGGCGCCATGCACCAACTCGGCGATGGTCACGACCGACACGCCGATTTCGATCTCGCCCTGAGCTGCCTTCACCTGTTCTAGGATTTCCCGAACGGTATGGCCTCTGCGTTCGGCGGCGATAATGATGCTTGAGTCGAGGACTATTCCCACGCGGGCGGGTTCCACGGCTTGCGGTGGCTGATAATTTCTTCCACATCTTCTGCGAAGTCTGGATCGAGGACCGGAGCCTTGCCGGTTTCTTCTTCGTGTGTTTTGGCTAACGCAATGCACTCGGAGATGGTGCGGCGCACTGGTTCGGCGGCGTGAAGGACGGCCACGGGCCGCTTGCCGCTTTCGATGATGACCTCCGCTCCGGCCCGAACGCGCGCCATCAGCGCAGCAAAGTCGCTTGCAGCTTCCGCCTCCGAAATGTGGATCACATCCTTAGCCATGAAGCGATTATACACCGTTATCTGCTGATGCTTCGTGCGAAGGGAGGGCATCGAATTCACTCCATAAAATCAACAAGTTCCGATACAGCAACCTTGGTTGCTGTGCGCCACCCGTTTGGGGTGGCGTGTCCGTCCAACTCCCGATGCCGAAGGCACCGCTCTTCCGCTTCAACAAAATCAGTCGCTAGCTATCCGGGCCTCCTAAGTCAGTGAACTCTATCTTTGGCAGCCTTTGGGTCTTTCGAGGCGGCTAGATCGGAAAGGGCGCGTCGCGCGGTCTCGCTTCCGTAGGCGCGTCACTCATACCTCAGGGCGACCATGGGGTCGACCTTGGCTGCGCGGCGAGCGGGGATGTAGCAGGCTAGCAACACAACGGCGGCTAAGAGAATCGAGACGCCAAGAAAAGAAGCAGGGTCTGTCGGCTTGATCGCGAATAACAAGCTCTCCAAGAAGCGCGTCAACACCAGTGCTCCCGCGATGCCCACGGCGAGGCCGAACCCCGCAAAGAGCATTCCTTCGTGGATCACCATGCGTAATATCTGCCCTGGCTTGGCGCCGAGAGCCATGCGAATGCCGATCTCATGCGTGCGCTGTACGACCGTGTAAGAAATCACGCCGTAAATTCCCACCACCGCCAAAACTAGGGCCAGCAGACCGAAGGATGTCAGCAGCAAGGTTCGGAATCTAGGTTCAACGACCTGTTCGGCGACTACTTGGTCCATGGTCTTTATATCAGTGATGGGAGCGTTCCTGTCCAAGTCCCGGATCCGCTGGCGCACTGCGGTAAGGATCGCGAAAGGATCAATAGTGGTGCGCACAAGGAAGTTCGTTCCGGACAGAAAGCTTGCCTGAGCGGCTGGTATGTAATATTCCGCCGCAGGTTTATCGAATAGGCTGAAGTCTCGGCTGTCACGAACTTCGCCAACAATTTCCGCCCAGGCAGAATTGTCTTCCATATTTTCACGTTTGATTCGATGTCCCAGCGGCTTGCCAGAAAGGTATTCGCGCGCGAACATCTCATTGACGATCGCGACCTCCTGCGAACCGTGCCCATCCGTCTTGCCAAAGGCCCGCCCCGCAAGAATTGGAATGCTCATAGTTTGGAAGTAATCTGGGCTAACGAACCGAGATAATGTCAGCGTGCCGTGCTGAATCCCGACCAATGAGTGCTGACCCTCGATCCGCAGGGACAAAACGCCATCTGCGCCGTTGAGAGGTACAGAGGAAGCGAAAGCTGCGGACTGCACGCCTGGAATCGCTCGAATGCGATCGAGGATCCCCTGGATAGCAAACTCGCAGTTAGCGATTTGCTCTTTTTTCTGCGGATGGCACACGGATGAGCTGAAATCGATGGAGAAGGATAGGGTGTGGTCGGTTCGAAATCCAGGCTTTATGCTCATCATGCTTTCGAAGCTGCGAGAAGCAAGGGTAGCTCCAATCCCGAGGATCACGGCTAGAGCGACCTCAACCACGACCAACATGCGGAGGAGTCGGTGGGAGCGCCTCAGTGAGAGTCCCGCCGACGCACTGCCTAGATTTGTGGGAATCGTCGCGAATGGACTGTTTCCCGATAACTGCAGTGCCGGCGCAATTCCAAAGAGGATGCCCGTGAACAGCGAGACTCCCAGAGCGAACACCAACACAAGGGGTTCCACGCGCATATGATCGAGATTCGGAGTGCCGGAGGGAGCGATGGCCCGCAGCGCCTGAATCCCCCATCTGGAGAAAATGACGGCGAGGCCGCCGCCGCAAAGTGAGAGCAGTATGCTCTCAAGCAGGAGCTGACGGATGACGCGCACGCGAGTAGCCCCGAGCGCTTTCCGAATGGAGATCTCTTGAAGACGAGCATTGCCGCGCGCGAGCAGCAGCCCGCTTACGTTGGCGCAGGCGATCAGCAGCACAAAGCCGACCGCCCATAGCAACACCATCAGACCGTTGCGGGTCTCATCGCTGGCCTGTTCGATCGGACTCACGGTCAAATCGGAATCCTGGAAGATTTTCGGGTGCTTAGCGGCGAACCACACTCCCATGACTTTCAATTGGGCGTCGGCCTGCTGGAAGGTAATGTTTGGCTTGAGCCGAGCCACCGCGTTAGTCGGAGACTGGTCCGTCTCGGGGATCCAAACTCCTCGGTCGTCCACACCGAAGCGAAACTCCGGAGGCATAACGCCGATCACGGTGTACGGCTCTTGGTCTAGAAAGATTTTCCGACCGAGGATTGCGGGATCGCTGCCGAAGACGGTGTGCCAAAGCGCGTAGCTAAGAACGGCGAGCCTGGCATGCTCTTGCTCGGAGTCGGAGGAAGGAAGCAGACGCCCGAGGAGGGGCGGCGTGCCAAAAACTGAAAAGAAATCACCAGAAACTTTTGTTCCCCTCAACTTCTCCGGTTCGGCAGCGCCTGTGAGCGTGAAGTCGGATTGCTTATATGTTCCCAACTGCCCAATCGCTGAAGATTTTGCCTGTATTTCTTTCCAGGCATCGAGAGAGAGCCCACCGTAACCAATCACGCCCGCGGCCGCAAAGTGCTGGTGAACATCGATGCTTACAACCTGTGACGGTTCAGGGTAGGGTGGAGGCCGGAGCAAAATAGCATTGATTGCACTGAATATTGCCGTGTTGGCGCCGATGCCGAGGGTGAGGGTTACAACGGCGACGGCGGTGAAGCCGCGGTTTTTGCTCAATTGTCTTAAAGCATAGCGAAGGTCTTGGAGCAAACCGGAAAGGATTCGCATCGTCCCCTCGATCACCTTATTCTGAATTGGATGGCCGAGTACCGCAAGTTCGATCAGATGCGCCGGTAACCCCAGAACCGGGAAGGTGGGAACCTTTTGGAAGGAGTCTGTCCTCCGCATGTGCACTGTGGACGAATAGGGCGCAAAATTCCAGGGCGAAAGCCTTACAGAACTCCGGACCACGACAACCCTGGCCTTCAGCCTCTACATCGTTAACAGGCACCGATCCCGGCGGCGCATTCCGAAGACCGCAGAAGAGCACTTCAGTACTAGACTTCATGCGCAACAGCTGTTCGCTTCAGCTACGTGGCGTGAAGTGGACTTCACCCCGGCACTTCACCCATCGCTTTGATTCGCTTCACTTTGGCGGTGATGCCAACTTGTAAAAAGCAGCGGAGATACCCCTTGAAAAGAAAGCCAGGAAGGACGCGGCTAAATTCGGATGAGGCGGGAGCGACCCCACCCTTTGACGCACCGTGCGTCACGGCTTCTGTGGGGTCGCTCCCGCCTCAGTCACGCGCAGCGCGTGACCCATTTAGCCGCGTCCCAGAGCCGGAGTCTCGGAGTTGTAAGACAACGTCCATTACACCCCGTAAAGGAGAAAGTAAGGGCAAGGATCAAAGCCCTCGCAATACAACCCAAGACGGTAACCTCCCCAGGTTCATGATGAGCAGGGCGTCGAAGGCGTCTTGGACCGGCATGCCTAATGCAGTGATGATCCTATTTTCCCCCTGTGGCTCCCTCGTGGCTTCGCAAATTTTCCGAAAAAACCAAACTTTCTGATTGAGGTTTTCCCTTTTCGAGGCCTCTTACTAGTAGGGGGTTCCATTGCTTCAAAGAGCCTCGATCGCTGTTTGCAGTGTGGGAAGGTCACCGGGGCACCCGTGTCGGAAGCCATGGAACTGCTGGAGGGAGCCTCCGAGTGGGCTGGTCGCCGAAAGAAAAATGGCAAATTACAAAGATTCTCTGTGAAGTTTTCCTCTCTCTAGGGCCTCTTAGTAAATAGGGGGGAAGTTCACGTTGATATCTCCCGCAGGCCTGGTGAAGCCGTTTCTTATGCCAATGCGGGGGAAAGGTTTGGAAGCCTTTTCTGGCGCGGAAAGGTGAACGGTGCATGAAAGACACGGTTCACGCTGCGGTTCACCGTTCCGTTCACCTCTTCGGCGAAGGGAAGTTTTACGGAGCATTGAGGTTGCGTTTCACGCGGCCGTTGATTTTGGACACGGGCAAAACACCGGAGTGGGCTGGAGCGACCCCACTTCGTTGCCACGGAAACCGTGGCGGTCGCTCCGGCCCACAAGTTGAACCTGGGATTCGTTCGGAGCGTGTTTGGTGGGGCAAGCCGCGAGATTCCGGAGGAGCCGCAGTGGAGAAGGGAATCAGAACCGTTGTACGACAGCACGTAGCACAAAACCGTAAAGGAGGAACAAAGGGAAATCATGGCAATCATCAAGGCACCACCCAAACAGCCAAAATCAGTGACGGTCCAGGCGCGGGTGGAGGAGTCAGTGAAAACCCTGCTCGATCAATATGCAAAGTTCATCGACTCCACTCCGTCCTACGTCATTACCGAGGCTCTGAAAGTCCTATTCAAACGCGACGACGAGTTCAAAGCCTGGCTAGGGCAACACGCCAACGGCCAGAATCACGAGCAGATCGAAGGAGGGGCTCCCGCAAAGACCGCGTGACAAATATGAAATCCCGTCCGACACAATTCGGTGTGCGCGAGAATACAGCGTCCTCAAGACGGCATGCCTCGGGCCTAACTTTGGATCCGGTGCCCTCGATGTCTGAGGTTCTCCCGAGAGGTTTGCAACATCGACAGCCAACTCTAGTCTTGGCATCCTCTGCAAGCGAGCCAGACAAATCAGTCATTACGATGCCGCTGGAAGCGGCCACAGGAGAAGAAAGGGGAGAGAGTGTGTGTGCCGAAACTTTTTCCGCTTCTACATTGGACATCACTGCTAAAGAGTCGAGGCAAGTGCCCGTGACGCCTGAGCCGTTTGTCTCGGCCGACGAGGCGGCGCAGTTCCTCTGTGTGAAGCGTCGCTATCTGCTGGAGCTCTCCCGCAGAGGCATCGGCGGAGCTTACGCGCTCGGCACGGGGGGCAAACGCAAAATCTGGGTGTTTCGGCTCTCGGAACTCGCCGCCTCCGTCGTACGGAATGAGACCTCGATTCCAAAACCATCAAAACGGTGTACGATCGGATCTGGCAGTCCCCGCTGAAAAGAGGACTATGGCTTATCAGCGAGGATCACTCAAGAAAGTACGCCGCAAGGAAGGAGAGACCTGGGTGCTCAGATACCGGGTCACGAATGCGGACGGAAAACGGGTCGAACACATCACGCCCATCGGACTTGTCCGACAATTTCCAAAGGATAGGGACGCATGGCGTGAGGTGGACCGCCTCGGACTCGGGGTGCGGATCAACGACACACCCGGCCCCGGCCGTGCTTCATTTCATTTCCTGGCGGAGCATTATCTCAAGGCCGATTTTGGTTCAGATGCTGTGCGTCCGAAATCGACAAACACCATCCCTATCGTTGAGCATTACGTCCGCGACTACCTCGTCAAACGATTCGGCGAGATAATCGCGGAGGACATCAAGCCGCTCGAAATCCAGAAGTGGCTGAAGTCCCTCAACGAAACAAACGGACTTGCCTGGACAACGATTGCGAAGATAAGAGGCCTCATGCACCGCATCTACAAGATCGGCATCCTGCATGAGTATGTCGCGCAGAATCCTGTCCTGCATGTCGAGACGCGTTCAAAGTCCACGTACCGGGCGATCATCATCACCCCGGCCCAGACCGTATCGATTCTGAAATCCCTCCCCTCCCCACTTCATTACACGCTGGTGCTCACCTGCGCGGCGACTGCGCTGCGTTCGTCGGAGATTCTGGCGCTGCGCTGGGTGGACATGCTCTGGGATGAGAGAAGGATTCGGGTGTCGAAACGGTGGGCCAAGGGAGAAGACGGAGAAACGAAAACCGATGCATCGGACGGCTACGTCCCGCTGCATCCGGTATTAGCCGAGCATCTTCGCGCGTGGCAACAGCAGACGCCGCATGCCAAGCCAACCGACTTCGTGTTTCCGTCGTTGAAAACCCGGGGAAGGAAACCGCTCTGCTCTTCTGTATTCGTCGCCGACTATCTGCGACCGGCAGCAAAGAAAGCCGGAGTGCATATCGAGGACGGGCAAAGGTTCGGACTTCACAACCTGCGTCACAGCTTAAGCAATTGGCTGGTGAACAAGGCGAAAGTCGAGCCCAAGACCGTGCAGGGAATCTTGCGTCACGCGAAGATTCAGACGACGCTCGATCTATACACGCAGGAAGACAGCGATGAAACGCGAGCCGCGCAGGGCGAGTTCTTAACAGCCGTGGGGATGAGTACGACGGTGAACTAAAAGTTGTGGGTTGAGTTGTGGGTTGGAGTTTTCGGTGTCACGCCCGATAACTCCTTTAGAGAGAATGGCGGGGACGACGAGACTCGAACTCGCGACCTCTGCCGTGACAGGCGGTCTGTCAACCGCTGGCATAAGCAGAATCAGTAGGTTAGACGTGCGGTAGTCGGCAACCGTTGGGCTCATCGGGATACGCTGGCTCGTTTTTGTGCAACGTTTTGTGCAACCACAGGCTCGAAAAATCACTGCGCTTGTCCTTGGCTGGGTTGAGGATTCGGCGCCTCGATCCGATAGCCGAGGCTTTGGAGTTGGCGGATCATCCTCACGGTGCGCTTTTGTTTGGATTGTTTGGTGACCGCTGGGCCCCGTTCTTCGTAGCGGACTCCCCGATGCAGGATCAGCCAGATCAGTCGACCTTGTCGATGGGCAATGGGCCCCGATGGCTTGATTGTGTCCCAGGCGTGGTACCGAGCGGCGATAAACAGAATGATTTTTGGCTTACAGGATAGTCGTGATTTTCTTCGGTTGTCCCTCACACGCCGGTCGCTCGGCCGGTTTGCTCCTGTTCGACAGGGCGAGCGCGGTAGATCTTGTCATTGACTTCCAACAACGGTTGCGTGTCCGGGATGATGGGGCTGATGGCAGTGGCACGTAGGCTTGCCGCAGGTACCGTGCGTGGCGGTGATCGATCCGCTGCGAAAGTCGGGCAGTCGGACGATTTCCTCGAAGATGCTGCTGCGCTGTTGGCTCGTGTCCCTGGCGAATTGATACGGCGGCAAGTTTTCTATGCAATGGAACATTTGCTACATTGCGATCGCCCTGCCTGGCGAGGCCCAGTTTCATGTTCTTGCATGTCGGTGATTTCAAGGGCGTTCGCGCCGGATAAGATTTTCAGCCGGGACGCGTCCCGGAGTCCATGGCAGTGGAACCGCCGGCACAGGGGCGCGTGGTAGCGATCGCGCAGGTCGGGGGATTACACCACCGATATCAGCGACGCGCCGCTCAGCCGGAGCAAGCCAGTTGCATCGATGTTTGCCTTCCTGGAGAGGTAATCCCACTTCTCCTTGATCTACCCGACCAAACTCGTGCTGATCCAAAATCGCATTCTTTCGCGACACGGACTCCCTGCACTTGGGGGCACTCGACGACAGGACGAGGCCGAGACTGCCAGTTTTAGACTCCGATGTGCTTGCCAACAAGGAAAGTGCATCGACGAGATCTGCGATTAGCGTGCCAAAAGATGCTGGTTGATACGGACGGAATTCTCGGTAGGCACAGGAGAGTTCCATGAAGATGCGAATTCTCCCCGGCTTTGCAATGCCCTGTAGCGAGCATCGCGTGAGAGTCCTGTTGCCTTGGGTACGCCCATTTAAGGCTATCGCGTGGGTACCGCCTCCCACCAACGCGTGAACGTCGGCTCGGCACCTGTCCGAAGCGACTGAAAGTAAGCTGTAAGATTTTGTATGTCCGTGGCCGTCAGACCGGGATAGGCGGGCATTCCGCCGGGCAGTCCTTGCATCGCAGCTGCCACTGTCGCCTGATCCGGTGCGGCACCCCGGAAATTTGGCCCCATGCCCCCGCCGCCACGGCCACCGTGGCAGCCGTAGCAGTTTTGCTTGAGATAGACTCGCCGCCCTTCTCCAGCCGGCCCTAAGGTCAATGCCGACCTAGCCGACAGCAGCAGGCCCGCGATCAGGCCGAGACCCGCGGCTGTTCGAACGAGCATCACTTTAATCCGCATCTTTTTTGTCCTTTCCTGTAATGTTCCTGGTCGACGAGTGCTCTTCATCGACGAGCGGAACACCGTAATCTTTCAGAACCATCATGATGTCGCTGCGCTTTCGGTCCAGAACCTCTTCCAACTTGCGTTTCAACTCACTGTCGCCACGCCTCACCGCGATGGAAATCTGAAACACAAAAGGAAGAGACCCGCTAGTGGGGCTGACGGGCACGACTTCTAGTTTCACGGGCTCACTTTTGGCGAAATAGCCAGCAAGCGGGCCCCAAACGATGGCCACGTCAATCTCGCCCAAGGCCACCGCATCAATGATTTTCGACGATGGGCTTTCTCCAGAATTGAGCGGCGAGAACCCAACGATCCGACCGACGATTCCCCGGTTTCCAAGGGCAATCGCTGCGGGCGACGAGCCTTCCTCGCCAAACGCATGTATACCAATTTTGAGCTTGCGCAGGACAGGGTCATCAAACGAGCGGAGCTCGAACTCCCTGCTCTTGGCGTAAACGAATACATAGGTGGACGCGTAGTACGGTTTCGTCAGTAAGACGCTGCCGTCGTAGGCACTCGGGACGGTCAGGACTACATCGCATTTGCCTGCCGTCAAGCTCTTGCGGAGGAAGCTGCCTCGCTGCGCGAGCCAGCTGTAGCTCACGGTAAGGTTGAGGTCGCTGGCGATAATCTCGGCAATCCTGTTCTCGAAACCTTCTCTTTGGTCGTTCGAGAAAGGAAGATTGTTGGGGTCAGCGCATACGCGCAGTTCGGCAGCGGCCGCGACCGACATCATGGTCGCGGCTGTTGCGATTCCCGTCAAGACGATCCGGCTAAGGAAGTTTGAAAACATGCACGGTTCCTCCCGGCCCGGTAACCTGTGGAAGGTCGGCAGTCGCGCCGGTGATCCCGAAGGCCGCATAGGGATCATCTGGGGCCAACGGGGCGGAAACGATGGCCCCCACGTATCCACCGACTCCCGAATAGATCGCCACTCTCTGCTTGCCGTCCGGCCCGATAAAGGTGATCGGATTCCCGATGATTCCCGACGGTAATTGCGTCTTGAACAGCATCTGGCCGGTGGTCGCGTCGACGGCTTTCAACCACCTGTCCATCGTGCCGTAGAAGACAACGTTTCCGGCTGTAGCCAGTGCGCCGCCATAGAGCGGGAAGTTTTCTGTGATGCTCCACGCCTGTCGTCCATTCACAGCATCCCAGGCGATGAACGCTCCGCGGTTGCCGCCCGGACCCGCATACATCGTCGGCATAGCGCCCACAAACGGCGTGCCCTCGATGAAGTTGACTTCGAGTGGTTCGTTATCCACGCAGATGTTGATCGACGGAATGTAGAACAGGCGGGTGAGCGGCGAGAAGGCCGCCGGCTCCATGTCTTTTCCACCTGGAGGCGCAGGACAAATATCTTTTGTAACTTGTCCGGTATGTACGGTCTTCGACGCATTGACCGCGGGTAGTCCGGTGGTAAGGTCGATATGGTCGGCCCAGTTCTCTGGCGCGAAGGGTTTTGCAACTAGAATCTGGCCGGTCGAGCGGTCGAACGTGTAGGCGAACCCGTTCTTGTTGAAATGCACCAGCAGTTGGCGCATGGTGCCTTGGATGGGCAGATCGACGGCAATGTCTTCATTCACGCTGTCGAAATCCCACTCG
>Ga0207144_1003_pt1 | contig 23290 bp, 18 predicted proteins | sample Alteio_BWMinHeat_FD_153583 | JGI IMG/M metagenome (GOLD analysis project Ga0207144, IMG submission 153583) | Enriched cells from forest soil in Barre Woods Harvard Forest LTER site, Petersham, Massachusetts, United States -... | ecosystem: Environmental > Terrestrial > Soil > Temperate forest >...
TCTCTTAAAAGAAGGCTTTATAACAACAAATGCAAACTATGAAGATCCCAAATCTCTACCTAAATTAAAAATACTCGAACCCAACGATCTTAAATTCAGACTCATGCGCAAGATGTCCCAAGAAACCATAAAAGACACCTTATCAAAACTACTAACCGAAACAATAGTAGACATTTTACAATCTTTATCAATGGAATACTATATCTACAATTATGGTTCATTCATAGAAGATCATGTCTCACATAGATTACTAAAATCATTCCTCTTAATCCCTTTAATAGAACTTATCATTTATTTAATGATCAAAAACAACTTAATTAATACAAATCTCGATCGAAATGAAATCGTAGAGTCACAAAATACAATATTAGCACTACTATCTCTTTTTGCTATTTTATTCGCAAACGCATTAAATAAAATATGTACAAAAAAATTTATCAATATCAGTAAACACTTTATATAAAAATAAAATAATAGCTTCAATCAATAAACTCAATTGGTACTACCAGAAACCGGCTGAACAACTAACGTATAATCATTGCCATTCGACTTCACTTGATATTCATATTTCTTCTCATCAATCACGAAGGACATTTTATCCGGTGATGAAAAATCGACTTTATACGCCCAAAACCCATGCATATCCTTTACCATATCTACATAAAGTGTCGTACTTCCTACCGGATGCTCTTCTTTAGGCCATGTTGCTTTGGTATGCTCACCAGGACCTAACGATTTAATTTTAGACCCATCTACAAACTCATCAAGCATCCCATCCCTAGCACCGCTCGTTTGAACAGCCGTAAGCGAAATCCAAAAATCTTTAGTATTATTCACAATCTCCAATGAACCAGCCATAACAACACCCGATAATATAAAAAGTGCTAAAAACACTGCTAAAGAAAACCGTTTACCATTCATGTTTGTCATATTTTTTAAACTCAAATAAATCTAATCAATAATATATAATAGCTAAATAATAACTCACTTTACATAATTAAGTCAAGAAAATCATCATTTTATTAATAAAACAAAACTATTTGACAATAACAAAAACATAATATCAATTTAACATACAAATAGCATAAATGCTAAATATTAACATCAAACAAAGGAATATTATGAAAAAATTATCAATCTTACTAAGCGTATGTGGCTTAAGCTTAGCTTCTTACACCGCTTATGCTGCTGACGAAACACGAGCTCTTCCTTCAGAGCCTTATAAAGCTCCTACTACCAAACCAGGCGATGACGATATGTACGCCTTGGCTAAAATAGAAGCTATAAAAGACAACGTCGAAGATGTAAAACAAGATCTCAAAGATCTTGAAAACGATCCTGCAACCAAAAACGACGCCGAACTTCACAAACGTATCAACGACCTAATCGGCAAAATAGAACAACATCAACAAAAAATGGAACAGCGCCGTACCGAATGGGAAAAACGCCGTCACGATGGAAAAAGAGGTGACTGGCAAAGAGGTCGTCACGGTAAAAGAGGAGGTATGAGGAAAAATATTGACCAAACGCGACAAAACATCAATGAGTCAATAAAAGATATCGATGAAATCCTCAAAGCTCCTAATCTCACTAATCAACAAAAATCAGACTTAAATCAACTTAAAGCAACTCTTGAAGATGCTAAAAAAATCCCAGAGAACGTTAAGTCTAGAATGAAAGAACGTCGTGGCGAACGTCGAGATGATCGCCGTGACCGCATGCAAGACAGAATGAACAAAAGAATGGGCAACAATTAAATCATCATTAATTTGACCTGAATCACAGAGTCAAACTGCAACCGTACCAAACAGTACCACCGCAGTTTGACTCCGTTTTTTAACCCTAATCTTTTTCGTTGCAATTCCTCTTCCATTCCATTCTAATCCCCCTTCTCATGCCAAGTTTCATTTTAAAATGAATATTAAAATAAAATTGGTATCAACCACGTCGCTCTTTAACATCTCACACAATCACCACATGTCTAATCCTAAAAAAACACCTTTCCGCCACCTCAACCGCCTCTACACCGTACAATTCCTCTACATGTGGGACGTTCAAAAATGCGACTCTCTCGAAACCGCCCTCAACCACTTCTTTGAACTCCAAGAAACAGACCGCAAAAACCACCGCTTCGCCGAAAAACTAATCCACGGAGCCCTCCAAAATATGCCGCAAATCGACCAAACTATCAAAAAACACTGCCAAAACTGGACCTTCGAACGCATCGCCAAAGTCGACCTCGCCATCCTCCGCCTCGCCGTCTACGAACTCCTCTTCTGCACCGACATACCCCCCGTCGTCTCCATCAACGAAGCCATCGACCTCTCCAAAGAACTTTCCACCACAGACTCCAAACGCTTCATCAACGGCATCCTCGATAACCTTAAACTCGACCTCACTCGCCCTCTCCGCACAGCAACACCCATTCCATCAAAAGAAACAGAATAACTTCACCACCACAGCATCACCAAAAATGCCCAGCAATCTAAATATAAAATGGTCGGGGCGGCAGGATTCGAACCTGCGACTTCCTGCTCCCAAAGCAGGCGCACTACCAGGCTGTGCTACGCCCCGACTCCTAAGTCCCAGGATCTTGAGTCTCCTATTTTTACCATCATTGTCAATATATTATTAAAACAAAATTTTACAAAATGCACTGGTCCTCCATCCCCATCCACATAATCGACTTCGAAGGCACCAAAACCTCCGGAATCCTCGAATACGGCATCGTAACCCTCCACAACAACCAAATCACCCAAACCCTCTCCCAACTCTGCCTCCCCACCGGCCCCATCAACTCTCAAGACTTCCACCTCCATCGCATCTCTCAAATCGATACCCAAAATACTCTCCCCTTCTCACACAACTGGCCCCTCTTCTCCTCCCTCCGCTCAACCGGCCCCCTCACCGCACACCACGCCCAAACCGAAAACACACTCCTCAAACACACCTGGCCCTACACCAAAAACTCTCCCGACTTCCTCAACCCAAAACTCACCTCCACTTCCTGGGGCCCCTGGATCGACACCTGCCAACTCTTCAAAACCCTCTTCCCACAACTCATATCCTATAAACTCATACACCTCATCAACACCTTCCACTTAACAGACAAACTAACCAAACTAACCAAAAAACACTGCCTCCCAACCCGCTGCCAACCCCACTGCGCCCTCTACGACGCCCTAGCCTCCACCCTACTCCTTCAATACATCGCCAACCTCCCAGAACTTCAACACATCACCATCACCTGGCTCATCCTTAACAGCACCCCTCACTCTCATCGCCAATCACTAACCCAAAAATCACTTTGATCATAATTTAATAAAAAAATATTGACATTTTACATAAAAAAGACATAATGATCATTTTAATCACTAAATATATTGACATTGATACATAATAATATGAAAAAAATAACAAATAGTACTACCACCAATCCAAACAATAATCTACAACCAATAAATTACTCTAGTAATTTCGGTGATCGAATTGTAGAATTTTGTAACCAATTAGACAGAAGCGCTCGTGTCAAAGATGATTCCATCGATTCAGGAGACGTCTTTAAAGCATTAGACCGTTATATAATTAGATTATCATTTCTTGATCAGATGAAAGATTTAATCACTGAAAATGAAGAAAATATCGATTACATATTCAATCCTAAAAATGAACAATGTAAAAAAATCGCTTACAATCAATCCGGCCTACCTCAAATGCTAGACAATATTGAATTTTACGAGGATAATCCTCAAAGTCAAAACACTGAATATGACAAAAATGCGAATAAACTAAAATCACTTCTGTCAATTTATAATCAAGTAATGAGCAACAATTCCAGCTATAGATCAGATGCAGACAATAAAGAATTCAAAACGGCTTCTGAATTACAAGCATCCATCACACCAATACCAGGTGCTCCATCAAGCTGGTGCAACTATCTTGGAAAAATCTTCCTTGGCTTCCTTATTATAACATTTTCATTGCTAGCAGCTTTACCAAAGGAAACTTAATAAAAACAAATCTATGGCGTTTACCTGAACATTCAAAGGCAAACGCCATAAATCCTAAACTCAAAATCAAAGTTCAACTGATTAATCTCAATCTTGAGACAATAATTAATATTAAATAATAAAAAATGAAACTATTAAACAATAATTCATCACCAACTTCTCCTAATAAATTCAGAGATCGAATTATAAATTTTCAAAAAAAATTTCAGGAACAATTCAATCAAACAACTTATAAAAAAAATACATCCATTGACCCAGGAGATATCTTCAGAGCACTAAACTGCTATATAATCCTTACTCAATCTTCACCAACTAAAAAAAATGAAGAAAAATATAGATCAATGATTTATAATGGATCTGGATTAGCTCAAATACTAGAAAATATTGAATTAGAAGTCGAAACCGATGGTATTTTTGAAAATAAAAATTCTAAATATGATCAAACTGTAAATAAACTAAAAACATTACTTAAAATCTATATTAAAGCGATAAAATCCGTACCTTGCTATGACTCAAAAACCGATACTAAAGAACTTCAAACTGCCCGTCAATTACGTGCATCAGACACTCCAATACCAAACACAGACACCCCATCAAACTGGTGCAATTGCCTTACATCCATCGCATTCTTCCTCATCATACTAGCGTATTTATTACTAGAAATCACCATCCGAACTCCATACTCAAAAATCTAAAAACCTGATAACCTCAGTTCAGGTTAAAAATAACAAATATCCTTCGAAAGCTTCTCAACTACAGACTTATTTGTAAGCGCTTCCACCAAAGCAAATGCAAACAATATCGTCGTTCCCGGCCCCTGCGACGTAATAATATTCCCATCCCTAACAACAGGTAATTCCCTATCAATATCAAGCAACTCATCCTGACCCGAGAAATGCGCCGTATAATGCTTCCCCTCCAAAATCCCAGCCTCTTTCAAAATCGTGGGAGCAATACAAATAGCCCCAATAATCTTACCTTCTTTATAAAATTGCTTAACAAGCCCAAGCAACCGAGAATCCCCCCGAAGCTTACGCGCACCAGGCCCTCCAGGCAAAAGTATCGCATCAAAACTCTTTTTCAATACATCATCAAAAGCAACCTCAGCCGTAACCACAATATTATTCTTACCTCGCACATGAAGATCACTCTCCAAAGAAGCAACCGTCACCTCAATATCCGCACGTCGCAAAATATCAATCGGCACTATCGCCTCCATCTCCTCAAATCCATGAGCCAAAATCACAAGTATACTCTTTTTCATAATTAATACTATTAAATAGTATCTCTTTGTTCAAAATCCAAGATTTTAATGTTCAAAATCTTGTGTTTTTTTCTTATCTTTACTCCAACCATGCTAACTCAAGAAAATATTATTGAAAAACCGAGCAAGCAAATTACAGCTCCAAATATAAAGACCATCATCCAACGTCCCTACGTCGCATCCATGATTGGCACCATCCTAGAATGCTACGACAACGCCCTCTACGGCTTCATGGCCCCCATCCTAACAGGCATATTCCTCCCCGAAATGAACCCAGTCAACGCCCTCATCCTAGCCTTCGCCATCTACCCCCTAGGCCTCATTTCTAGACCCCTAGGAGGCTTTTTACTCGGGAAAATGGGCGACCGACTAGGACGAAAGCGCGCCCTCATCCTCTCCCTCACCGGCATGGCCATCGCAACCGGCCTTATCGGTTGTATGCCAACCTATGCAACCATCGGCCTCGCCGCCCCCATCCTACTCGCACTCCTCAATGTCTCTCAAAAATTCTTCGCCGGAGGCGAATACAACGGAGGCGCCATATTCATGCTCGAACACTCCAAAAAACACAAAGGCTTCCGAAGCGGCCTATACTGCGCTTGCGCCGTTTCAGGCATCCTAATCGCCGCCCTAGTCGCCGCAATCATCTCCTACCTCCCCATCAATTACTGGAGAATCGCCTACCTCCTAGGCTTCCTAACTGCCCTCTTCGGACTCTACCTCCGCAAAAATATCCCCGAAACCCCCGAATTCCAAGCAATAAATCCCAAACCTATTTCAAAACTCAAAGTAAGCCTAAGAGATAGCATAACTCACTACAAATACTCCCTCCTCTGGAGCATCGGCGCCGCAGGCTTCTTCTCCGCCCTCTACAACATCCCCGCAGTCTTCATGAACGCCTTCGTCCCCCTCGTCAACAACATCTCAACCCAACAAATGCTCGTCATCAACACCCTCGTCCTCTTCATCTACATGCTCGTACTGCCCCTCTTCGGCGCCCTCGCTGACCTGTTAACCCCACGCAAATCAATGATCCTCTCCGCCATAACCACCATCATCGTCAGCTACCCCCTCTTCCTCCTCCTCAATGCCAACTCCCTAATCCACATCATCATCATGAAACTCTGCTTCGTCCTACTCGTAGCCTGGTTTATCGCCCCATTCCACGCCTGGATTCAAAACCTCTACGACGTCAAAAACCGCTACCAACTCATCTCCCTAACCTACTCCATCGGCATACAATTCGGCAGCGCCACCCCAGTCCTCGCCCTCTGGGCCTGGAAATCCACAGGCCTCATTCAAATCCCAGCAGTCTTCATCATCGCCTGGGCCCTCCTCGGCACTCTCTCCCTCTTCCACGCAAAAAGTAAAGCCTAATTTATCGAATTGGTATTAAACACCTAATAGTCTCCGACGCTATATAACCTTTATCTATCCCTACATTGATAGCCTCAGCAACGTTTGCCGCCCACTGGGACGTTAAAAGACCCTTCTCTGATCCCCCATGTGCAACTTCATAGGTCCCTGCTATTTTCTTCGAAGTCCCCCAATGTATCGTAATACCACCCCCCTTTTTTTCAATCCTCCCTCCTAAAATCTTTATCAAACTTTCCACCTCACTCCCCTTAATTATATAATGCGGAGGTATATCCTGAAAAAGCATCCTTACCGTATTCGGATGATCACCATTCAATTTTATCACCCTCGGTCCTCCATTAACCACCGCCTGTACCTGCGCCGTAGTAGTTGCTGTAGTCGTCTTCTTAGCCATAGCCCTCAACCTAGCCTCTTCCTTTAATTTCAACTTCTCCTCACGATCTCCCTCAATAAATTGGCGAAATAGCTCCATCAACTCATTCGTTTCACGCTCAATATCCTCAAAATTCTCCTCCTCAACTTCCTCAACATCAACGGGCAAGACCACATCTTCTTCCAACAAAGCACCCTCTTCCTCCTTTGTATCCTTAGCCGCTTTTCCCGCCTCAGGTTCTTCCGATTTTTTGGCCTCTACCACCACCTTTTCCTCATTCGTTTTTACTGCTACCTTTGCCTCCTGCTTCCCCGCAGAAGAAGACTTTTGATTCACGCTCCTAATAGATTTTTTAAGTTCTTGTATTAACCTTTCCAATAAACGCATTACATTCATATGTTCTATCCTATACCGACTTGGATTAAGCCCACTACTCTTCTCCAAATTCCTAATAGATTCCATCTCAGAATAATAAGAATCTAAACATTTTTGACAAGCATCAATTGCTATTTCAACATTTTCTTTGCTACTCGCTTTACTAACAAGATGAAGACACTCTATCACCAATTGAATATAATTAACATTGTGAATCATATTCCTAATCTCAAAATCCTCTATTGAGAATAACAGAGAATTCCCCTTACTAATATCAATCTTTCGTGAAAAATTATCGAATATATTCATTTTTGATACAAGATTTATCGTCTTATCTAGCAATAACCTAAATTTTGAAAAATAATATTCATTTCGATAATTTATCAACTCACCAATCAATCCATCAATTTTTATAGATAAATTATCACCATTAAAACCATTAGGCAATATTTTCAAAAGTATTTCGCGATATATTTTAAATTCACGCTTTGCATACAATATTGAAAATAAAACAGTAGCTATCAATTGACCATTATATACGACAAATGGCCCTCCCATCGTTTTATTCGCATAATTAATAAACCGATAAAGTTTATCCATATCGAGTCGTTCTCTAAGCAAATCCGCACATCCCAATTCATACAAAACATCATCGGCAATTTTCGCCTTTAAAACCATTTGTTCCATACTATCATTTGCATTAATTTTAACTACACGTGCTGGATCCTTTTCTGCCAAAATATCGTTTACCGTCTGAATTCGCGCTCTCATAAACATTTTTCCAATTTTTTCGATATTTTCTATCTCTTTCAAGCCTTCAACTCCCACAACCTCCCTAGAAGATAACCCTATATCATCCACCCCAACCCCCTCCAGTAAATCTCCCTTAGCCCTCTCAGCTGTACTAATACTAATAGTTGTTACATTCCCACTAACTATACCACTAGAATTGTCATTGCCGTTATTACCTATAAAATTTTGCGAATTTTGACTCCTACTATGACTGATTGACGTATCTTTTTTCATTTCTATTTAATTTAAATTTGTTTTCTATAAAAGGGGAATACTACAATTAAAAACCCCTGCTGTCAATACTTTTTATAAGTCATAAATAAATCGTATCACTGACAAAAATATACAAAATCACCATATAATAAAAAATAAATTAATAAATAAACGATATTGACATAAAATATAAAAATATCAAAATCTTAGTTTGTAAATAAGAATTTTAAAATATATGAATAAATCATTTAAAAGTAAAAGAATCCATAGTTCAACTACAAATAGAAATAATGGGATAAATTCTCCTGAAAATACTACTAAAAAGAGGCGGGTTAATGTAAAAATAACTACAGAAACCGGTAAAGTAATCCCCCTCGAAAATGCCTTGCCAAATCTTAATCAAGATGCAATGTATTCGCTCTTCGATCGCATGGCTGATAACGGATCAATCACGGCTTATGCCTGTATCAGCAAATCCTGTAGCAATGCAGTCAATGCTTTTTTCATACAAACCATCATCGAACTTAAACGTGTCGGCAATATTCTAACACCCTTTAACGGCTGGTATAACTTTCTTGACAATGATATCCCCACATTTTCTTCCTTTCTTTATATTTATTCACGAAACTTCTTAAATATGCCGTCATTAGAAATGAACTACTGCACACTTCGAGAATTTCAAAACTTATTTACCCAATCTCTAAAAAATTATATAGAAATTTGGCGTAAGAATCAATTTGATACACATTTTTTAGAAAATGAAAATAACCAACTTTATATAAATTTAGGCTTTCAAACTTATACATTGGATTTCAGTAACGCTCCTTCCCGATTGATTTCAATTAAGCTTATCAATGCATACATTTCTGATCCTCAAATTATTCAAAACTATATTGAAAAAGATTCCGAAAGTAAAAACATTGTAATAACAATCATTAAATTAGCTAAAAACAATCAAACAACTGAAGATTATAATAAAATTATTAAAGATCTAATCAAAAACATCTATGATTATTATTTTCAAAAAAATACCGCTGCTATACAACTGATAACCCATCTTTGCCAAGAAAATTTAATAGACAAAAAATATGCCAACCAACAGTGTAAGAAAAAATATATAGAAAACATAAATAAATGGGTTGATAATTCATTTGATTTAGTAATTACAAATAATAACGATCTAGAAATATTTGCTAACCTAAAAGATGGTTGCTTTAAATTAAATTGCATTAATGAAAACTCAAAAAATGTGTTAATAATGTTTATTCGTGAATACATGTTAAGTAGATCGATTTTTCGTCAATTTACTACTCATCATACAGAAGAAGCAGCATTGTTATTACGTAAATCAATTTTAACTCTCGTCCAACAAGCAAAAGATAATCAATCTTCAGAAAAATATAACGAAATAATAGAAACTCTAATTCGTAATGCAAGCGACGAGTTTTTATACAATATGAACACATCACCTATTTTTCTTATTAGCAAACTCTCATCAGAAAACCTAATTGATGAAATCCATAATGACTTCATACAAGAATTATCCATTTTAGTTCTTCAACAAAATGAAGATCCTGATAACGAAACTCATAATATTCTCTTGGCTGAAAAAATTAACATGCTTTCAATACTCACTCAACCAAAACTTTTAAATTCTTTTAATAAACAATACTTCTATCGACTAACTCCATTATTGCTTGAAAATCTATCTATATCTATTATCAGTAAAGAAAATATGGATGAAAACGAAACCTTAAAACACAGAACAATATTATCAAATAAAGAACTAATTACATCTATTTTCCAATATTATATTTGTCAAAAAAGAAGTAACATAACACACTTAAACACAGAACAATATGATGAACTTAAAAAACTATCAATTCAATATATAAACGAGGCATGGCCAAATCAAGATGTCTTTGCTCCTGTTGAGATTCTTAATTTTATAATTGATAATAAACTATCAAAAATAACCGAAAAAGAAATACAGTCATTAAAAGTCAACTTAATACAAAGATTACAATCAGTAAAACAAAATGAAAATTTCTACTCCACAATTCAGCTTCTTATTTCATTTATCAAAAAAGGACTATTTATATTCAAAACTAGTGAAATCAATCAAATCAAAGAATCACTAATTAATATCATCACTAAACTCATACTATCAGACGAAGATTTAAAATTAGATTTAATTAATGCCTTCGAATTCCTTCTAGAACAAAAACTAATCGAAATCACCGCCATCGATTTCTACACACTAACCGATAACATACTCTCGACCACCGAAGACAATTCACTCCACTATCACTGGGGAGTCGGAAACCTACTTACAACTCTTCTTAAAAATAATCTAATCAAATTGACCGAACCTATGGAAAATGAATTAATTACGCCCATAATAAAAGCAATTTGTGAAAATGACCCCAAACTAAATCAACAACATATTATTGACCTCCTTCGCTCAATAACCATAAATCACGCACAAAATACACAAAAACAACCTAACTGGGCCGCCCTAAACCTCACCAAAACAAAAATGCTTACAATCTTACATCAAAGTAACAATTCTCAAGAACAACTCAACGCCTTACACATACTAAAATACTTAACACCCGCTCTCTCCTCCCGTGAACAATTCACGCTCAAAGAACATGAAGCCCGATTAAACCCTGAGCAACAATCTAACCCTTAAACTTCACCCGCACTCCAATAACCAATTTACCATATTGCGATGCCGAATTCCCTCATAAGTACCCTCACTTTCCACATCCATACTCAATACAAACTTCGGAAACGAATCTCGAATCTTACGCAATACCCCATACTCCCTCTCCCGAACCTCCTCCGTCGCTAATAAATAACACACCTGTATATACTCTCTCTCCCCTCGCTTCTCTGCAATAAAATCAATCTCCTTGTCTCCAAATCTTCCAACAAAAACACTGTACCCTCGCCTTAAAAGCTCTAAATACACTATGTTTTCCAAATACTGCCCTACCTGACCTCAAAATCGAAGTGCAACAGTAGAACCAAATATGGTAAACTACTGCTGTAATGGAAAAAGAATATACTGACTTAACACTTGATAAAAACCATGCGTCGATCTATAAATATATTTATGATACAGCCAGAGAAAAATAATTACACCACCATTTGGTCAGAAAAAAACGAAAATGTAGTCGAAAACCTTCAATGAAAGTCAATCTATATCTCAAAATCGAGGTGCAACACTTGATCTTTAAAATCGAATTCAACGTCTCGACTAGCATATTTCTCCATAATTTCACACTCATTTTCACTTAATTTCAATCCATACTTCTCTTGTAAGATACGCAAAATATTAGTCGTCTCATACTTTACTTGATCTTTAGTAATATAAGGATTTTGGAGCATCGCAACCGCACGGTCTTTGATCATTTTAAGCTCACTTTCAATTAAGTTCAATGAATACTTCTCTAGTAGTTGACCCAAACTATAAACCGTATCATCGCCTATTCTATAACCAAAATACGATTCAAATACAAACAATATCAAACATCTGACACCCTTGAGATCTTCCTCACTTAAATTCAATTTATATTTATGAACAAATAAATATAAAATATTAGCAATAGAATAAACTAATTCAGGACAACAATTATCTTCTATATTCCTAATATTTGAAAAAATACCATCATTAATAGCATCAATATCATCTTTATGTAGACCCAATAAACACCCATTTATTATATAATACAAAATGCTAATAGAATCATTGATCATTTCATGATCATAAGAACCCCCTTCTTCACAAAGTATATCAATAACAATTTTCTTTATCGAATCAATCTTATACTTATCTAGATCTAATAAATACCTGCCCATTACGACATTCAAACTACGCAACGCACCAGAAACTTCAAGACCATCGGATTGACCCTGCAATATCTTAATCGCGGAATGCGTGATTAACTCAATCTCATCGCCATTTAATGCCAATGAATAGATCTCCATCAAGGTACACAAACTATCAAATGCCCTATTCTCTGCCAAACCACTTGCATCACCATCTTGGAGAATCGCAACCGCATAGTCCTTAACAAGATTAAGCTCGTCTTCCTTTAATCTCAAGCAATGACTTTCCATCGCACAATTCAAGCACTTAAGCATATCAAGCTTCGTTGAATCATCAAAAGGAAGATCTCTGAATTTTACAATCACCAAATTTATCAGTTCTGAAACACAAACAAAATCAATCACATTCTTAGCAATAAGATAACACAAGAGATCGTAATTCATAGCTTTCCCATGCTTTAATTGTTGATATACCTTCGACATTACATTCATAATCGAGGAAGACACAAAGCGATAAGATTTATATTCACGAAGATAATCCAACACAAAACATATCCATTCTTTTTGATCCTCGTTTATAATCGGATGTAACACACGACGCATAAGATCTTTTTCAAACAACTTACTCAAAACAAAAACGTGCGCGCCTTTGTAAAGAACAATCTTAACATTATATTCATCATTTTTTAATAAAATCTCACAATAACCATTCTCAAATTTATTAACTTGCATTTCATAACGAGGAGCATCTTCTATAAAAAACATAAACACACCATCAAACGTAACTTTATAACAAGCACAAATTTCTTCGTCCAGATGCCTCTGCGAATACAAATAGAGAATTATAGCAATTTCTAAATTACCCGTTTTAAAATCTGGAAGTATTTCTGTATTAAAAGGACTAAGACAACTCTCAGAATTGTAATTATTTTTTAAAACTTCCAATTCATACTGCTCCAGAAAATCATATAAACCTTTGCTCACACGAGATAGGTTTCCTAAACAAGTCATCGTACAATAAGAAAAAATACATTTCATCAATTCATACGGAACCTCTCCCGAAGAAACATAACACTTAGCCCCACCAGAACCTTCAGTTACATCCCTATTACCAAATCTTGCTACCTTATTCAAAGGTTCTCCAACCTCTAACACAGAATCTTCACTAGTACTAGTACTAGTAACACCCACCCCTCCTCTTACTCTTTTCATTATTTAATTTATTATTATTTTAGAAAAATCCTATTTCATCCACTCCATTTGTCAAGTAATTTATCTACAATTATATAACAAAAGAAGATATTGACTTTTTATACAACAACAAATCAATAAATTATATTAATTTTTAAAGCACTTTATTGTTATTGAAAAATTACATCCTCTTCATTTTAAACAAACTTAAAGACAGTGAGATTTCAATATTTTCTAAAAAAGACGTCAACAAATTCTACAACTAATTGAATATCAACAATGAATGAGCATCCTGAGAATTACCAATTTACTTAATTTTCTCTTTAAACCTGGGTTCGGGATAAAAAAAGATGAAATACAAATCTATTTTGATGGACACATTTTCGAAGATTTTTGAAGTAGCACTTATAGTGCGTCGAAAAAATCTTCGAAAATGTGTACTCAAAAGAGGTTTGAAGTTCACTTTCTTTTTATCCCAAACTCAGGTTTAAAATCAAATCCCCACCTATGCTCACTTCCAAATCTCATTCACATATAAATCTTCATGTATTTTTCTACTTCTGCATCAACTTCTGATTTCAAAATAGCTATCCTTGCACGATCCTTCGGCCTAGACTGAAATGCTTTCGCTATTTCTTTCATTTCAGCTATGGTGTGATTTCTTGTCATAATTTCACAAGTAAATTGCTTTCCAATAATTGGATTACAAAGTATAACAATTGCTCTAAGCTCAACGACTGAAGCTAATCCTTCAAAATACTTATTGGCTAACAATGGCAAATCCATATATATTTTTTCATATACTTGCCATATCGCATTTGTTAACACCACTTTCAATTGAGCTTCATCCTTGAAGTCTTTTATGATTTTATATTCATGTATTATTATTGAATCACTTTTACCTGACACTGGATAAAATATACTGTCAATCCGGCCAAGACCGCTTCGGCTTTCAGATGCTAATTGGTGTTTTTCTCCTTTAAATAAACAAAGACTTTGAATTAAACCATGGAAGATATTTTCATTTTCTTTAGCAATTCGATTTTTATATAACTCTAAAGCTTCATTTATAGTGGTTCTAACACAATTAATGTCCTCTAAATCGAAATTCTCGTTCAGTTTATCGAATTTTTTTTCATCTATAAATAATTTTTCCTTAACCCACATAATAATGGAATCTTCGTAAATACCTAATACTTCTTTATTAGGTATTTTTACATTTGCAATTATACGATTGCCTGGCCCTCCTATTCTAAACTTTTCAACTGATAGATATCCTCCAAATAATAATAATCCCCATAAAGAAGTGGCTTGTTGATCGAGTGTTGCAAATACTACTTCAGGATTGATGGTAATTTCTATAAATTCCTTACCAAAGCTAGCAATTAATACATTAATTTCATCATGAATTTGCTCAGTAATCATTACGCCTATTGATAGCTTTTTGTCCCCAGTTACAGCACTTTCTGTATTGATCCAATAAGGAGCGATACGACATTGGGAAAAAAAATTAATTATCGACCAAGGATTATAAATAGTAAAGCCTCCAATAGTGTAACCATTATACCATTCTCTTACTGCTGACTTAATGGTCTCATTTTCGATATTGGCTTTTTGCAACAATGCCCCTACTTCGTTTTCCGTAAAACCAAAATATTGAGCATACCGATCGGATAAAATAGAATAATCGGCAGAGTTATTCATTCCAGTCCACATACCTGATTTTGCTATTTTAAACACTCCTGTGACAACGGCTTTTCTTATGCGATTATTATCTTTGATCCCTCTCCTCAAAAGACCTTTCATTAAAAATAGAGTTTTTTCGTAATAATTAGTATTATAGGCGTTATTTAAGGGAGCATCATATTCATCGATTAATACAAATGACGCTTTTCCATGATAGTCAAAAAGCAATCTACTTAACAACGCAATGCTTCCAGTAATATCTGATTTATTAGCCGTCTCATTAAGTATTCTATCAAATCGCTCTATAGTAGCTTTATCTCCAGTAGCATTCTTTTTTTTAAGTGCATCGTAAATATAAATAAATTCCTTGAACACCGCAGATATTTTTTCTCTAAAACTTTGCTCGATTTCTTTGTAATTACTGCCTTCGATTTCGTTTAAGGTTAAAAATATAACCGGATACTTTCCTTGTTCATTAAACTTATCTGTTTTAGCAATTTCAAGATTATTAAATAATGATCTATTGGAGTTATTTTCAATTTCATTTCCTTGCTCATCTACTTCTAAAGCTAAAAAATATTTAAGCATACTCATGCCCAAAGTTTTTCCCCACCGTCTCGGACGAGTTATCAGAATAACAGCTTCGGAAGAATCGAGTATTTCTTTAGCAAATAAAGTCTTATCAACGTAGGTGCATTTACTATCCATAACCATTTTAAAATCACTGAGCCCAGTTGGCATCGGAAGTGCTTTTATTTCGTCAGATAGCTTTTTCAATAATTCGTTTGCCTTATCTACATTTTGTAATTCAGCCATTTTTTATTTTCAATCTTATAACTCAGTTTTTTCGACGAAGTATTTTAGCCTATATTGGCACTCGCCTACCTATTCTTGTATACATATCTTTCTTAGATCTTTAAAGCATTTTTTCATTCGTTTCCAGAAAAACCCATAGACATCATACCCAAATTAACCGTAAAAAGTGGAAATTATAAGAATCTTTCAGTGTTTCCTGATACCAATTCGCATTCTCTACAAAAATCGGGAAAATTCACCCCTAAATAATCAAATAAACACACCGATACATCAGTCTAAATCAGACACTCTTAAGTAAAAATGACCGCCATATAACATTTAAACATAATCGTAACTTTTCACTCTAGAGCAAATCCTTATCTATATTCACTTCCAGATCTCAATCTTAAAAAAATATTTATTTTTTTGAATAAAATCTAAAATTTTTCAGAAATTTTTCTCTTAAAATTTTTTATGCGAATAACTTTTTTTCAAAAAATCACAATTTTTTGCACGCCTAACAAACCTAACACGCCTAACACAATTTTTTAACAAAAAAAATAAAAATTCTTAAAAAAAACTCTCGTTTCCAATACTGTAGTTGTGCTATAATACATCCCTGATTAGAAAAAGTTATAAACAACAATCGAAAGGAAAGCTTAACTTAAAATTCACCCTAACCTATCATCCACTCTCAAAAAAAAACACCCCCATGAAACATAACTCAGTTACTCCATCAACAAAACCAAGTTCTCAATCCAAATCAAATCATCACCCCCTCCCCCCCCCAACATCCCTCTCCCAAAATTGAATAACAACTCAAACTATCCTAACAACCAACTCCAATGAAACACTTCCAATCTCACAAACAAACCCACCTACGTCGGCGCCAGCCGACGGTGGCTCCGCAAGATTCCACTGCGGCCAAATTAGTTTTGCAAAAACTAATTTGGCCGCAGTCAGAACATGAGGACTCGGAACTCACCCCCACACAAACACCTAACTCCACCCCCACGCCACACCTCCAACTTCACCATGCCTATCAAAACAAACAGGTCCAGGAACAAGTTCCTGGCTAGGGGCTTGGGGACGAGCAGTCCCCAAATCTCCCCCCCCCCTAAAATATAACAAATTTATTTTATGGCTTTTTCTCAAACACTCAACTAATGTATCAATCTCTTAAACTTATATATGTCAGAACTCAATCTTACCGCAGACGATTATAACGCTTCAAAAATCCAAAAACTCGAAGGCCTAGAAGGCGTTCGCAAACGCCCCGATATGTACATCGGCGATACCAACGAACGAGGCCTCCACCACTGCGTCTTCGAAATCGTCGATAACTCAATCGATGAAGCCCTCGCAGGCTACTGCAAAGGCCTAAGCGTCACCATTCACCTCGATGGCTCCTGCTCAATCGAAGACGACGGCCGCGGTATCCCCGTCGATATCCACCCCACCTACAACATCCCCGCCCTAGAACTCGTCCTAACCAACCTCCACGCAGGCGGTAAATTCGGAAAAGGCGCCTACCAAGTCTCCGGCGGCCTCCACGGCGTCGGTGCCAAATGCGTAAACGCCGTCTCCGAAACCTTCAGCGTAGAAGTCCGCCGTAACCACAAAATCTACCACATGGCCTTCTCCAAAGGTAAAACCACCCAACAAATGAAGGTCATCGGCGAAACCAACAAAACCGGTACCAAAATCACCTTCCTCCCAGACCCAGAAATCTTCCTCACCACCCGCGAATTCAAATACGACATCATCGCCAAACGCCTCCGCGAACTCGCCTTCCTCAACCCAGGCATCGAAATCCTCCTCACCGACGAACGCTCCGAAAAAAACGAAAAATTCCTCTTCAAAAACGGCATCCTAGAATACGTCACCTTCCTCAACCGCAGCAAAATCGTCCTCCACGACGACCCCATCGCCTTCTCCGGCGAAGCCCTCGCTAACGAATCCTCCCCAGACTCCAAAATCATCGTCGATATCGCCCTCCAATACAACGACAGCTATAACGACCAAATCTACGCCTACGCCAACTCCATCTTCAACATCGAAGGCGGTACCCACCTCTCAGGCTTCCGCACCGCCCTCACCCGCGCCATCAACACCGTCGCAAAAACCAACAACCTCATAAAAGACAAAGACCCCGCCATCACCGGCGACGACGTCCGCGAAGGCCTAACCGCCGTCATCTCCGTCAAAGTCCCAGAACCCCGCTTCGAAGGCCAAACCAAAACCAAACTCTCCAACAGCGAAGTCGACGGCATCGTCCAAAAAATCGTCGGCGATAACCTAAAATACACCTTCGAAACCTCCCCCCCCCTCGCCAAAAAAATTATCGAAAAATGCCTCAGCGCAGCCCGCGCCCGCGAAGCCGCACGAAAAGCCCGTGAAACCGTCCGCAAAAGCGCCCTCGCCGGCGGCGGCCTCCCAGGCAAACTCGCCGACTGCTCCGAAAAAGCCCCAGAAGTCTGCGAACTCTACATCGTCGAAGGCGACTCCGCTGGCGGCTCCGCCAAACAAGGCCGCGACCGCAGAACCCAAGCCATCCTCCCCATCCGCGGCAAACTCATCAACGTCGAAAAAGCCCGCCTCGACAAAGTCCTCAGCAATAACGAAATCCGTACCCTCATCACCGCCATCGGCACCGGCATCGGCGAAGCAGGCGATGGCGCCTTCGACCCCTCCAAAGCCCGCTACCACAAAATCATCATCATGACCGACGCCGACGTCGACGGCGCTCACATCCGCACCCTCCTCCTCACCTTCTTCTTCCGCCAAATGCGCGGCCTCATCGAAAACGGCTACGTCTACATCGCTCAACCCCCCCTCTACAAAATCAAACGTAAACGCCGCGAACAATACGTCGATAACGACCAAGACCTAAACCGCATCCTCCTAGAACTCGGCTCCGAAGACGTCACCCTCATCCGCCTCCGCGACAATCACCAATTCTCCAGCTCCCAAGTAGACAAAATCGTCGACGCCTTCTCCCGCCTCGACTTCCTAGGCCGCGGCGTCACCCGCTACGGCTCTTCCCTCAGCCAATACCTCGACGCCAGAAATATCAACACCCAAGACGTCCCTCAATACGTCGCCCGCATTAGAACCGGCAACCAAGAAGAATTCCGCTACTTCTTCAACGACGACCAACGCTCCTCCTTCTACATAGAAATGAACATCACCGAAGACATCTACGAAGGCTACACCGTCCGCGAAGTCACTCACGACGGCCAAAAAGTCCAACAACGCATCGCCGTTCAAGAAGTCTTCGAAGCCGCTCAAATCAAAAAAATCCTCCTCGAACTCAATAACCTCGACTTCAACGTTCAACAATTCTCCCCATCCGAAGAAGCTCGCTACCACCTCATCGAAAACATGGGCCAAAAAAATGAACAAATTATTGAACTCTACTCCATTCTCAATCTCGTAAACGAAATCCGTACCCTAGGCCGCAAAGGCCTCACCATCCAACGCTACAAAGGCCTCGGCGAAATGAACCCCAAACAACTCTTCGAAACCACCATGGACCCCACAACCCGCCGCTTACTAAAAGTCGAAATCACCGACCTCGTCCTCGCCAATGAAGCTTTCTCAATGCTCATGGGCGACGAAGTCCCCCCACGCCGCGCCTTCATCGAAGACAACGCCCTCAACACCTCCTACCTAGACATTTAATCTTTAAAAACTCTTTCCAATGAACACCGATTCAGAAAAACTAACCGTTACCAACATCAACGAAATCATGGAGACTGCCTACATCGACTACTCCATGTCCGTCATCGTCAGCCGTGCCCTCCCAGACGCCCGCGACGGCCTCAAACCCGTCCACCGCCGCGTCCTCTACGCCATGCTCCGCGAAGGCCTCGTCCACAACAAACCCTTCGACAAATGCGCAGGCGTCGTCGGCGAAGTCCTCAAAAACTACCACCCCCACGGCGATACCTCCGTCTACGACACCATCGTCCGCCTAGCCCAAAACTGGGTCATGCGCTACCCACTCATCGACCCCCAAGGCAACTTCGGCTCCATCGACGGCGACTCCGCCGCCGCCTACCGCTACACCGAATGCCGCCTCAAAGAAATCGCCGAACAACTCCTCAAAGACATCGACGAAGACACCGTCGACTTCGTCCCCAACTACAAAGAAAGCACCACCGAACCCTCCGTCCTCCCCTCCGCCCTACCCAACCTTCTACTAAACGGCTCCACAGGCATCGCCGTCGGCATGACCACCAATATCCCCCCCCATAACATGGCCGAAATCATCGACGCCACCTGCGCCATCATCAAAGACCCCAATGTCTCCATCGATCACCTCCTCAAAATCATCACCGGCCCTGACTTCCCAACCGGCGGCAGCGTCGTTGGCCTCGAAGGAATCCGTAAATACCTAAGAACCGGACGCGGCATCATCAGAGTCCGCGGCACCGCCCACGTAGAAGAAATGAAAGGCGGCAAAGAACAAATCGTCATCACCGAAATCCCCTACAACGTCAACCGCGCAATGCTCGTCACCAGAATCGCTGAACTCGTCCAACTCAAAATCATCACCGAAATCAGCGACCTCCGCGACGAATCCGACGAAAATACCCGCATCGTCATCGAACTCAAACGCGGCGAAATCCCCCGCGTCGTTATCAACAAACTTTTCAAAAATACCGCCCTCGAAAACTCCTTCGGCGTCATCCTCCTTGCTCTACACAAACGCCGCCCCAAACAAATGAACGTCAAAGAAATGCTCGAATGCTTCATCGAGCACCGCCGCGAAGTCATCTACAGAAGAACCCAATTCCGCCTCCGCAAAGCCGAAGACAGAGCCCATATCCTAGAAGGCTACAAACTCGCCCTAGACAACCTCGACGAAATCATCAAAATCATCAAAAAATCCCCCAACCGCGACGAAGCCAAAATCCACCTCATGCAATCCTACCCCTTCTCCGACCGCCAAACCAACGCCATCCTCGACCTACGCCTCTACCAACTCACCGGCTTAGAACGCGAAAAAATCGATAACGAATACACCGAATTAATGAAAATTATCGAAGAATACCGCGCCATCCTCAACAGCGAATCCATCCTCCTCGATGTCATCCGCGAAGACCTCTTAGAACTCCGTAAAAAATACACCACAGAACGCCGCACCAAAATCATCCCCGAAGAAGGCGAATTCAAAATGGAAGACGTCATCGCCAACGAAGGCTGCATCATCACCGTCACCCACAAAGGCTTCATCAAACGCACCGGCATCAGCGAATTTAGATCCCAAAAACGCGGCGGTAAAGGCGTGATCGGCACCGGCCAACACGACGACGACTTCGTCGAACACCTCTTCTCCGCCAGCACCCACGACTACATCATGTTCTTCATGAAAACCGGCCGCGTCTACGTCGAAAAAGTCTACGAAATCCCCGAAGGCTCCCGCACCGCCAAAGGTCGCTCCCTCGCCAACGTCCTCCAACTCCAAAAAGACGAAGAAATCGCCGCCACAATCTGCGTCAAAGAAATCAGCGACGCCCTCCACGTCGTCATGGGCACCAAAAAAGGCACCGTCAAAAAAACCAACCTAGGCGAATACTCAAACTTTAGAAAAGGCGGCATCATCGGCATCAAAATCGACGAAGATGACTCCCTCGTCAACGTCATCCTCACAAAAGGCCAAGACGAACTCGTCATCATCACCCAAAAAGGCATGTCCATCCGCTTCTCCGAATCCGAACTCCGTGACCAAGGCCGCGCAACCCGCGGCGTACGCGGCATCCGCCTCAAAGGTTCCGACTACGTCAAAGCCATGCAAGTCGTCGACCCAACTATGACCCTCCTCATCGCCAGCGAACAAGGCCTCGGCAAACGCTCAAACTACGACCAATACCGCCTCCAATCCCGCGGCGGCAGCGGCATCATCGCCATCAAAACCTCCGGCGTCGCCGGCGCCCTAAACGTCGCCGAACACGACGAAATCATGATGTTCACCCACTCCGGCCAAGCCGTACGCTCCCCCGTCAAAGACATCCGCGTCATCGGCCGCACCACCCAAGGCGTCAAACTTGTCAATTTAAGCAACGGTGACTCCCTAATCGGCATCTCCAAAGTCATCCAAACCGAAGAAGACGAAGGATAATTTAAACAAAGAGAGAAGAGCCCCCCTCCCCCCTCTCTTTACGTTCTTTGACAGTTATTTAGACTCCTGATACTCCGGACACCAAGCCATATCAACATATGGCTTAAGTGTCGGATCACCCAATAGCGTATAACCAACTTGGTTGCTATCAAGTAATCCAAAGTAGTTATTTACAAGATCAAATAGAGCAACTATCCCTTGTTGCTTCATAATTTGATAGGCTGCTGCTCCTGTAGAGTAGTGCTCCGGGTTGAAGAACAATATAGTACCAGCTATAGCTGGTACTACACATATTTGCCCTAAAAGATGTATCCCTTTTTTGAATATATCATGGTTCTGAATATGATTTAGGAAATTGACTCCGAAAGCCTCTCCAGTACTACGTATAGAAGGGTCTGCAAGATACATGCTCCCAGGAATTGTAAGCCCTGCGATAACGAGTGCTTCAGAGTTTTGTCCAAAAAGATAAGTGTTTCCTAAAAACCCAGGACAACTAAAGTCGCTGGCTGAACAGGCCTCAAGGAGAACGAAAGGTTGTTTAATATTAGCGTTTGCTATATCTGAGCTCGCAAGGTATTCATTGTTTTCGAAGTCGTGTCTTGTTTGAGCTGAATGCGAGCGTAATACTAAGTATTGAGCTATATTGGTGCCAATGAAGTTTAAATATTCATCAGCAGATCCCGATGTAGATATATAATCATACCCGTGTTCATTTGAACTCGCATACTGCCTCACCTCCTGCAGAAAAGAAAGCACCCAATCAAGTGTCTCAGATTTGCCAGAAAACCTTAATTTCAAGTCAGGTACAGGCGATTGGCAAGTTCTATAAAGATGATTTTTTTCAAAATACCGATTTATTAAATCAGCTTCCGATTCGTTAGGAAAAAGGGGTTGATACATGAATTGATTATAGAGATCATAGATACGAGATACCCAAATATCCATATAAATATGGCCCTGAAAATTCGTAATTATCCCTTCGTTATTCTTAATGAAATTTGCGCTATATAAATCCATAAGATAAGTCTCGATTGGACCACTATCACCGTTTATTTGTCCCTTAGCATAAGGTATTTCCCCAATTAAAACAGCTCCCTGAAGATTCCGAGTTTCATGATAATCCTTAAGCAACTCTTTAAGTTCCTCTACATTAGAATGTTTCTTATAATCCCAAAGCGAGAAAATGACCTCATAATCTTCATTTTTCAAATCGTCTAAATATCGATCAATACTATCTTTAACTTGAGGAT
>Ga0207144_1053_pt1 | contig 23259 bp, 21 predicted proteins | sample Alteio_BWMinHeat_FD_153583 | JGI IMG/M metagenome (GOLD analysis project Ga0207144, IMG submission 153583) | Enriched cells from forest soil in Barre Woods Harvard Forest LTER site, Petersham, Massachusetts, United States -... | ecosystem: Environmental > Terrestrial > Soil > Temperate forest >...
TGTTCGATACCGCCAATATATTGATCCACGGGTAACCAATATTTAGCCCGATCATCTAACATAGCTTTATCCTGACCTTTACAAGCGTAACGTGCGTAATACCAGGAGGATTCCATAAAAGTATCAAACGTATCGGTTTCACGTTGAGCTTTATTGCCACATTTAGGGCAGGTTGCCTGATAAAATTCCGGCATATTTTTTAACGGTGAAGCGGCGCCAGTGAACACTACATCTTCTGGCAACACTACCGGTAATTGTTGTTCTGGTACTGCAACCGGGCCGCAATGAGTGCAATTTATAATAGGTACTGGCGTGCCCCAATAACGCTGACGGGAAATACTCCAGTCGCGCAGGCGGTAATTAAGTTTTTTACTGCCTTTTTTAGTTTTAGTGAGATGATTGGTAATAGCTTTACCGGCTTCTTGCGAAGGTAAATTATTAAATTCTCCCGAGTTAATTAATATACCTGGTGCTGTAAAAGCAGATTGGCTGAAATTATGTTCGGTATGATCGGCGGGTTTAATGACTTGACGTAATGGCAACTGATATTTTTGCGCGAATTCAAAATCACGTTCATCGTGTGCAGGGACTGCCATCACGGCGCCTGTGCCATAATCCATGACTACAAAATTAGCTAGCCAGATAGGAATTAAATCACCCGTAATAGGATGTTTAGCTTTGAAACCAGTATCACGGCCATTTTTTACTAAAGTAGCAATGACAGCTTCTGCTGTAGGAATAGTGCGGCATTCTTCAATAAAACTTTGTAAACTAGGATTATTAACGGCTGCTTTTTCTGCTAATGGATGCTGTGGCGCAATGGCTAAATAAGTTACGCCCATTAAGGTATCAGGACGTGTGGTAAAAACTTCCAATGATTGTTTGGCGTCTACCACATCAAAATAAATAGTTGCGCCTTCCGAGCGGCCTATCCAATTGCGTTGCATAGTACGAACTTCATCGGGCCAGCCAGTTAACTTATCTAAATCGTTTAAAAGCTCTTCTGCGTAAGCAGTAATTTTTAAAAACCATTGCGGAATTTCGCGCCGTTCAACTAATGCACCTGAACGCCAGCCACGGCCATCAACGACTTGTTCATTGGCCAGAATAGTTTGATCAACGGGATCCCAGTTAACCATTGCACTTTTTTTATAAACTAAACCTTTCTCAAATAATTTAGTAAAAAACCATTGCTCCCAACGATAATATTCGGGTTTGCAGGTAGTAATTTCACGCCGCCAGTCATAAGCAAGCCCTAACCGTTTAAATTGTTTACGCATGTCATTGATATTTTCATAAGTCCATTTAGCGGGCGCTACGCCATGCTGGATGGCCGCATTTTCTGCCGGTAAACCAAAAGCATCCCAACCCATTGGGTGCAAAACATTTTTATTCTGCATGCGTTGATAACGCGCAATAACATCACCGATGGTATAGTTACGCACATGCCCCATGTGTAATTTACCGCTCGGGTAAGGGAACATAGCCAGGCAATAAAATTTCTCTTTGCTAAGATCTTCTGTAACATTAAAAGACTGTTGTTCATCCCAAAATTGCTGCGCTTCTAGTTCCAGTTGCTGCGGATTGTATGATTCTTGCATGGCATATAAATAGTTTTAATAGTGGACTGCTAAACATAGCTTAATTTTGCGTATGTGTTAAGTAGAAGATAACTTAGGACGGCTTTAAACTTTAAAAGAATAATAAATATATGTATTGACGGATCTATGCTTTTGGGTTAGGATTAAGCTATACTTGAAAATAATTGGGAGATACAAAGGTGAACTCAGTGTTTGATACATTAGTTTATAGCAAGAAATTACAGGCGGCAGGGGTGCCTGAGAAAGTGGCTGAGGCACAGGCCGAGGCATTGTCTGAAGTAGTCATGGAAAGGTTAGCGACCAAAGACGATGTAAAAGATTTAAAGAGAGAAATATCTGATGTTCGCAAAGATATGGCAAAAGACATGGTAGCTTTGGAAGAAAGGCTATCGCATAAGATTGAAAACATTACCTATCAACTCACTATCCGCTTAGGAAGTTTATTAACGGCTGGTATTGTTTTAGTCGGTATGTTGCATAAACTGTTTAACTGATTTACGTTGCAGCCTATACGCCAGAATAACTAACAATCCTATTATTATTAAAATTGGTTTACCGCCCATCCACACTAATGGAGTAGCGCCTACCATTGATTTTACTTTTCCAGTTAATACCGCTATTTGGTAAGGCGGCAAACTGGCTTGAATATTTCCTTGCGGATCAATAATGGCAGTCATGCCGCTGTTAGAAGTAAACAAATGATAACGTCCGGTTTCTAAAGCGCGTAACTGGCCAATTTGTAAATGTTGCGCTGAAGCAAACGAGTGGCCAAACCAGGCGTCATTGCTAATGGTGACTAAAATATTAGCTTGCGGAAGTTCAGGTAATACTTCTTGCTGATAAGCAATTTCATAACAGATAAAAGGTGCAATAAAGATATTATTAAATTGCAGCAATGGTTGTTGCATGGAACCAGCACTGAAGTTTGACATAGGAATATTAAAAAATCCAATAAGCCCGCGTAACCAACGTTCAAAAGGTAAATATTCACCAAAAGGCACTAAATGACGTTTATAGTAAAGTTGTTGTTTATTCTCATGCAGCAGCAACATAGCGTTGTAATAATTAAATCCTTCTGCTACCGGCACGCCAATTATAAAAGTAGTGTAATGCTCAGCGGCTTGCGTGCGTAAATCAGTGATAAAGTCTTGTACGTTATTTAATAGGTCAGGTATGGCTGCTTCCGGCCATACAATTAAGTCAGTGTTCCAGTAAGGTGTGCTTAATTTAGTATAACGTTCAAGCGTAGGTTTGAGAAAATCCGGCGTCCATTTTAATTGTTGCGGCACATCTCCTTGCACTAAGGTAACAGTAAGCGGCAAGCCTTTAGCTTTGGTCCAATGTATTTGTGTTAAAACGCCGCCGATGATCCATATTGCCGCAAATGCTAACAATATTCTGTGACTTACACGCCAGCCATAAATAAAAATACTCACTAATAAAGCACTGCAAAGCACCACTAAAAAAGAGATGCCAAATTCCCCAATAACAGGCGCATAACCTTTTAAAAAAGAATTCGTTTGACTAGCGCCTAATAATAACCAGGGAAAACCTGAGGCGATCCAACTGCGCAACCATTCCAATAAAACCCAACCGCCAGGAAAAACTAAATAAAATTTACTAAATGAATTCTCTGGAAAAAAACGTGTTAACAGATAGCCTTGCATAGCAGGATACAAGGCCAGTATGATAATAAATAAAGCAGTTATAAAAGCGGCTAGTAGCGGAGCAGTATTACCAAACACATGAATACTGATATAAACCCAGGAAACACCTAAACCAAAAAAACCAATACCGAAAGTAAAACCCAGCCAGAAAGCCTGTTTAGGTGAGGCCTTTAGCCAAAGCCATAATAATAATGCAGGCGCAACAATAGCGAGTGGATAAAAAGCAGCAGGCGCAAAAGCAAAAGGCAATAATAAACCAGCAATCAGTGCGAGCAAGTATTGCACTGACTGAGGCCGGCATAGCGCTACTAATTTGGTGAACATCAAATTATTTCCTTAAGTCCTTTCATAGAGGCGCATTATTGCAAAAATCGGCTAAGCATACTAGTAAAACTATATATTCATTATGTTTTAAATTTACGTTTTTTTAGAACAAACAAGTCTCCTCCAACGGAGGGTATTTAGGGGTGGGTGAAAAAAATGCTGGACTAACATTACACCACCTGTTTAATAATAAGAATAGAAACATTAATCAACCATTAACGTTGAATTCAACCCACCCCTTCTGTTCCCCTCCGTTGGAGGGGACTTTAATTCTAAAATGAAGTTGGATGTGTTTAAAAATATTATTACAAAGCACGCCAGTTAAACCAACTATAGGCAGTTTGCACGGCAATGCCTAATTTTTCGGTTAATGATTTCTTAGCTGTGTATCGGATTTCATAAATATCAGCTTGTTGACTGGCATTTAATAAATAATCATCGCTGGTTATTAATTCATCTACTAATTTGAGTTCTTGTGCTTTGCTGGCTAACCAATGTTCGCCGGTAGCGACTTCTTGAATATTAATAATAGGACGGTTCTGCTGAATAAAATTTTTAAATAATTGATGTACTTCTTCAATTTCTGCTTGAAATTTTAAGCGCGCTTTTTCCGTGTTTTCGCCAAATAGTGTGAGGGTGCGCTTATATTCGCCAGCGGTGAGTTGCTCAAAATCAATATCTTTCTTTTTAAGCAGGCGATGGAAATTCGGCACTTGTGCAATCACGCCAATAGAACCAATAACGGCAAAAGGCGCTGCTAAAATCCGATTAGCGACACATGCCATCATATAACCACCGCTGGCAGCCACTTTGTCCACCGTCACTGTAAGTGGAATGTTCCGCTTTCTTATACGTTCTAATTGTGATGCTGCCAGTCCATAAGCGGTCACTAAACCACCGCTACTTTCTAAGCGTACAACCACTTCATCATCCGGTGTGGCTACTTGTAAAATAGCCGTTATTTCCTCACGCAAAGAAGCCACGGCCGATGCCTTAATATCGCCATGAAACTGCAAAGCAAAAATACGCTTTTTATTTTCTTTATCTTTATGCTTTTTTTCTGCTGATTTTTGTTGCTTAACTAATGCTTTGAAAGCTTTTTTATCAAGAATCTCCATATTTAAGGTTTCTGCTAAATCCTGAAATCGCTGATTAATTTTCTTGATAACTAATTTATTTTTACCAGCCGATTTCCCTTTCCGGGCAATCGCCAGCACGCCAGCCATCACAATTAAAATAGCAAAAACCACCGTAACAATCTTTGCCAAAAACAGCCCATAAGTTGCCCAGAAATGCATATTTTAAAATCTCCTGTTATTTTTTTATAAAAGTTGTAATATTAGTGTTTACTTTAGCCAGCTTGTCTGGTTGCTCTTTGGGAAACCCACTGTCGCCTGGACGGCGACAGTGGAGCGTACAGGGGTTCAACGCACTGCGTTGAACGCCCTTACAGGAGGTAAGGGCTGGGCTTTTATGCGAAGCAGGATTGCGTAGCATAAAAGTATTCATAGCGTGTTTCCCAAAGAGCAACCAGACAAGCTGGCCGGCACTATCTCAATGATAGCAAATATTTTATTTTGAATTAGCCTCATATTAGCAAATATATCTTACCAATGACTATATCACTCACTGCCACTAAACTAACCTACGAACGCGATGAACAGCCCATTTTTACGAACATCAATTTCACTTTACAAGCCGGCGATATTCTACAAGTCGCCGGCGGCAATGGCAGTGGTAAAACCACATTGCTGCGTATTCTAACAGGCTTATTACAGCCAACCCAGGGCGAAATAACCTGGTGTGGACAGACTATAACAACCTGTCGAACACACTATCAAGAAAATCTATTCTATTTAGGACATAAACCTGGCGTCAAAACCGATTTAACGCCTTATGAAAATTTAAATCTCACTACAGCTTTGACAAAATTAAAATACAATATTTCTTTAAAAGAAGCGCTGGCGCAAGTAGGATTAAACAACTATGAAGATAGCTTCACTTATCAACTTTCTGCTGGTCAGCAACGCCGGTTAGCGTTAGCTAAGTTACTGATTATTGCTGCGAAAATATGGATATTAGATGAACCTTTTACTGCTTTAGATACCTTAGGTGTACGTCTGGCAGAAAATTTTATCGTCAATCATTTAGAACAGGGTGGCATAGTTATTTTAACCAGCCACCAACTTTATAAATTGCCTAACGTTAAACAAAAACAATTAATATTGGATTAACAATTGGCTGGAATACCTCGAACATCTAATAATTTATTATTAATATTGTATTGGACCTGGATCTTAGCATTTTTGTTAACTAAACAGCTCAAGCGTTCACCGGAAAAAGCATGTACAAAAGACATGGATTGAATCGTGCCTGCGTTATTGGCGACAAATTGAATTTGACCACCATTACTGCTGGCAGCAGTAATTTTTAATGCTACGGTTTTACTATCGCCTGGATACACAGCATCACTATAAATCGGTACTGAACCATCATTGCTGGTAAATTGCAAAAAAACCGGATTGGGTTTTTCATTAGGCTGCAAATTGGGCATTGGATCAGGCGCGGAAACCTCTAGCGTCAAAGTATTTTTCGTTGCAGTTTTATCTGAGTCTGCTGCTTGGGTAACATGGGTAAAACTACATAGAAAAATAAAGCTTAACACACCGGCTACTAAGGTTTTTTTGTTTAACATATCAGGTATACTCCCCGTGTTTATGAGATGTTTTAAGGTTATTTTAGAATTATTAGACGGCTAATACAAACATTATGCAGTATTTAAGCTATCGCAAAACTTTTTGGTTAGTCCTGCGCTATGAGTTACTCATGGCTTGTCGTCATTACGCCGAATTATTTAATCCCGTGCTTTTTTTTGCCATTGTCATTACTTTATTCCCCTTGGGGGTAAGTCCTGCACCGGAGATTTTACATCGTATGGCGCCAGGAATTGTCTGGATTGCTATTTTGCTATCATCCTTGCTTGCGCTGGATAAATTATTTCGTAATGACTGGCTAGATGGCAGTTTAGATCAACTACTCATCACGACACAACCATTGCTATTATTAATACTGGCTAAATTATTTGCGCACTGGCTATTAAGCAGTTTGCCATTAATTTTATTGTCAGCCTTGTTAGCTGATTTTTTACAAGTATCAACGGCTGCTATTGGCGTGCTATTGGTTAGTTTGTTGCTGGGAACACCTTTATTAATTTTAATAGGGGCAATAGGACGTGCGCTGACTTTACGTTTACGTAATAGTGGGTTATTAATGATTTTAATTGTGTTGCCTTTTTACGTGCCTATATTGATTTTTGGGACTGGCGCAGTAATAGCAGCCGAGCAAGGTTTGCCGGCCACGGGCCAACTGGCCTGGTTAGCGGCCCTGCTGGTATTAGCGCTGCCCTTAGCGCCTTGGGCAACGGCAACGGCCTTACGCATTGAAATCTAAAGAGAAAATAGTATGTGGTTGTGGTTTCATAAATTAGCATCACCTAAAAATTTTTATCAAATTGCTAATAAGATAATTCCCTGGACGGCTATTATTTGCCTTTTATTATTTGGTTACGGTTTAATCGGCGGTTTACTATTAGCGCCGCCGGATTATCAGCAGGGCGATGCTTTCCGTATTATTTATATCCATGTGCCAAGCGCTTTTTTATCTATGATGGTTTATATCTGCATGGCCATTGCGGCAGCGGTCCATTTAATTTGGCGTATTAAGTTGGCTGATATTATTATCGCGGCCAGCGCACCCTTAGGCGCTGGTTTTACCTTTCTGGCATTGCTGACAGGATCATTATGGGGCAAACCGATGTGGGGTACTTGGTGGGTCTGGGATGCGCGCCTGACCTCAGAACTTATTTTATTGTTCCTTTATTTGGGTGTGATGGCGTTGCGTTCAGCTATTCCGTTGCAGGAAAGTGCAGGGCGCGCCAGTGCTATTTTGTTAGTCGTTGGTATTATTAATATCCCTATCATTCATTATTCCGTTTATTGGTGGAATACTTTGCACCAGGGAGATACATTGACATTAACAGGCCCCTCCTTAATCGCACCTGGCATGTTACATCCGCTGCTGGCTATGATGGCAGCTTTTATTTGCTATTACGTAACTGTTATGCTAATGAGAACACGCACGCAAATATTGCAGCGCGAAAAGAAAAGTCAGTGGGTACAGGAATTATTGAGTAATTAAACGATGGCAACTTTACAACAATTTCTGGCGATGGGTGGTTATGCTTTTTATGTATGGACAGCTTATGGCGTAGCAGCTGCCTTACTCATTATTAACGTGGTTACAGCAGTGGTACATGACAAACAAATAAAACGCCGTCTGCAAAAACAAATGGCGCGATTAAAACCATGAATTTAAATCCAATACATCGCCGGCGTTTGACATTAATTTTAATTATCATTATTGCAGTTGCTGTCGCTACTGCGCTTGCATTATATGCTTTGCAGCAGAATATTAATCTTTTTTATAGCCCTAGTCAGGTGGCGGCAGGGCAGGTACCGGTTAATCATGCATTTCGTTTGGGTGGTATTGTGCAGGCGGGCAGTGTTAAGCATGCACCTGATAGTTTGCAGGTAGTATTTACGGTTACTGATAACAAAAAAAGCGTGTTAGTAAATTACACAGGTATTTTGCCGGATTTATTTCGTGAAGGCCAGGCGGTTGTAGTAGAAGGTAAGTTGACAACACAAGGTACATTGCAAGCGGATCAAGTGTTGGCTAAACACGATGAAAAATATATGCCGGCGGCGGTGAAAGCTATGTTAAAGCCGGCGGTTAAGTAATTGATTTCCCTTCTCCCCTCAAGGGGAGAAGGGATCAAGATATAAGGTAACAAATAAATGCTTCCAGAAATCGGTCATTTCGCACTGATAATTGCATTTTGCTTTGCTTTAATCCAGGCCATATTTCCTTTAATAGGTTCTTATCGCAACCAGACATTTTGCATACAACTAGCGAAACCCGCTGCCTTAGGTCAATTACTATTTATTTTAATAAGTGTTGGCTGTTTAATTTCTGCTTTTATTACCAATGATTTTTCTGTGCAATACGTAGCGCAAAATTCTAATACTCAATTACCTTTACCTTACAAAATAGCGGCATTATGGGGTGCGCATGAAGGTTCGTTATTATTATGGGTCACTATTTTGAGTTTGTGGACCAATGCAGTTGCCTGTTGGAGTAAACCTATTCCAGCAGCGATATTAGCACGTGTAATAAGTATTTTAGGTATTTTAAGTACCGGATTTTTATTATTTTTATTATTAACATCCAACCCCTTTAAACGCTTATTACCTGATATACCCGTGCAAGGCGCTGATTTAAATCCTTTATTACAAGATCCTGGTTTAGTTATTCATCCTCCTATGCTTTACATGGGTTATGTTGGTTTTGCCGTTGCGTTTGCATTTGCAGTAACTGCTTTATTAAACGGACGCTTAGATACAGCCTGGGCGCGCTGGACGCGTCCGTGGGCAATTGCGGCCTGGAGTTTTTTAACAGCGGGCATAACGTTAGGCAGCTGGTGGGCTTATCGTGAATTAGGCTGGGGCGGCTGGTGGTTTTGGGATCCAGTTGAAAACGCCTCGTTTTTACCTTGGTTAACAGGTACTGCATTAATTCATTCTTTAATAGTGGTAGAAAAACGCAGTTCTTTTAAAGGATGGACCATTTTATTAGCCATCTGTGCTTTTTCATTAAGTTTGCTGGGCACTTTTTTAGTGCGCTCAGGTGTATTGGTTTCCGTGCATGCGTTTGCTAATGATCCAGCACGCGGCGCATTTTTATTGCAATTTTTAACTGTTGTAATCGGCGCCTCATTATTACTTTACGCTATACGCGCGCCTGTTATTCGTGGTGGTAGTTATTTTGCTTTACTATCGCGCGAAACTTTTTTATTAATTAATAACGTATTACTCATGGTAATAATGGCGACTATATTATTAGGTACGCTGTATCCCTTAATTTTAGATGGTTTAAATTTGGGTAAAATTTCGGTAGGGCCGCCTTATTTCAACGCTGTTTTCGTACCACTTATTATTCCATTATTAATATTTATGGGAATAGGGCCGGTGAGTTACTGGCGCGAAATGAATAGTTTAATGTTAATTAAGCGTTTATGGCTGCCATTTATCTGCGCTGTGTTACTTGCCGTTATTTTGCTTTATGTCAGTACAGGGCAATTACCCTGGCAGGTCGCATTAGGCCTTATATTAGCTTGCTGGATTATATTGACCACCATGCAGTTATTGCTTAATCAAATTATTAAACGAAAGAATTTTTCATTTGTACGTCATATATTGGGCATGACATTAGCGCATCTTGGTATTGCAATTTGTGTTATTGGTATAACACTGACCAGTTATTATAAAGCCGAACGTGATGTAAAAATTTCATTGGGCGACACTGTGCAAGTAGGGCCTTATGACTTTCGTTTCGTTAATATTAATAATTTACCAGGGCCTAATTATCAAGCGATTGACGCAGAATTTGCCGTATCACAAGCAGGCCAAGCAGTTTCCACTTTACATGCACAAAAACGCATTTACACGGCTGATCAAATTACCATGACGGAAGCGGCGATTGACGCAGGCATATGGCGCGATTTATACATTGCTTTAGGTGAACCATTGACCGATACCACCTGGAGCGTGCGTATTTATTACAAACCCTTTGTGCGTTGGATATGGTTGGGTGGTATCTTAATGGTCCTGGGTGGTATTGCAGCAGTGAGTCAGCGGAGTAAATTAATATGCAGACAACCAACAAACTCTCATTACTGACGCTAATATTTTTAATGTCATTCTTGGCCGGATTTGGCATTGATTTATATGCGCCATCTTTACCTGCAATGACGAATTATTTCCATACACAAGCTTCTTATACCCAGCTTGCTTTAGCGATTTATTTGTTAGGTGCGGGCATTGGTCAACCAATAGCGGGTACATTGTCAGATAGCTATGGGCGAAAAATACCTTTAATTATTGGCGTATTGCTATATATTTTAGCAAGTTTGTCAGCACTATTGGCCGGCAACGTTACTATTTTAATTATTATGCGATTCTTACAAGGCATAGGTGGCGCTACTTGCAGTGCCATTAATAAAGCACTTTTAACGGATACATTTTCTACTGAAGAATTGCCAAAATACACTACTTTTATGACGATCAGCTGGAGTTTAGGGCCAATTATCGCGCCAGTCATTGGAGGTTATTTACAACATTATTTTGGTTGGCAGAGTACCTTTGCATTACAAGGACTACAATCTACCATAATTTTATTGTTTGTTTTTATTACTTTTAAAGAAACCAATCACAACTTAATGCCGTTTACCTGGTCAGTTATTGCAAGCACCTATTTGACCATATTTAAGCACAGAATATTTATAGGTGCTGCGCTTTGTATGTTGTTCATGTATTCATTGATTATAGTTTTTAATGTCATATCTCCTTTTTTGATTCAGGGTTTATTACATTATTCTGCTATGCAATATGGTAATATCGCATTAGTGATTGGGTTGGCCTATTTCTCAGGAACACTTTTAAATCGAATATTGCTGAATTATTATTCGATGGAAAAGATCTTTATGACCAGTATTTATTTAAGTTTATTAATTAGTATAGTTACACTAGTGAGCGCTTTTTTCTTATTAATTAATATCTGGTTAATCACTATTCCTAGTTTTTTACTGTTTTTTTTAGGTGGCCTTATATTTCCAAATTGCATGGCAAAATCGATGACGATATTCAGAGAAGCCAGTGGAGCCGCCGGCGCAGTTATAGGAAGCATATTTATTGTTGGTACTTTTATCGTAGGTTATGCGGCAAGCCTGCTAGGTATTTCTTCGATATTTCCAATGTGTTGGGTTTATTTAATTTTGACTCTAGGTTATGTGATAGTAAAATTTTGCCTGCTTAAAACGGCTTAAAATAATGAATAAATTACTCTACATCACGCGTTATTTAATTCCATTCGTAATATTTATCATACTTACCATATTTTTATGGCGCGGTTTGACATTAAATCCGCGCCAATTACCCTCTGCATTATTAAATAAACCAGTCCCACAATTTAATTTACCCGATTTAATGGCGCCCAATACTCGTTTTACTAACCAGGCATTTTTAGACCATATTTCCTTATTAAACGTCTGGGCGACCTGGTGCGTGACTTGTCACGCGGAACACCCATTTTTAATGGATTTGGCGCACACCCAAACCATCACAATTTATGGACTAGATTATAAAGACGACAGCGCTGCTGCAACCCAATGGCTGGCCAAGTATGGCAATCCCTATCAAGCCATTGCTTTCGATCAAGCGGGAAAAGTAGCTATTAACTGGGGCGTATACGGCACCCCCGAAACCTTTATTATTGATAGCCACGGCATAATCCGCTATAAAGTAATCGGCGCACTAACCCCAACCATCTGGCAAGAACAAATAGCGCCACTTATTAAACATTTACAGGAAAATAATTAAATAATTTAATCCCCTCTCCCCTTGAGGGGAGAGGGTTAGGGTGAGGGGTGATAAAAAATAACTTTCGATAAAGTGGATTTATGATTTTTTGATCACCCCTCATCCTAGCCTTCTCCCCTCCAGGGGAGAAGGAAATTAAAATAAGGAAATAAAATGCATTTAACATTTCTAGGGGCGGCTAAAACGGTAACAGGTTCTAAATATCTTCTTTCTTTGAATAGCAAAAATATCTTAATCGACTGCGGTTTATTCCAAGGCTTTGCTGAATTACGCCGGCGCAACTGGCAACCATTACCTATACCAGCCAAAGATATCCACGCTGTAATATTAACCCATGCGCATATCGATCACAGCGGCTACATACCACTACTCGTAAAAAATGGCTTCAAAGGTAAAATTTACTGCTCACAAGGCACTAAAGATCTTTGCACAATCCTGTTACCCGATAGCGGTTTCTTGCAGGAAGAAGAAGCCCGTTTCGCTAACAAACACGGTTTTTCCAAACACAAACCTGCCTTACCATTATACACCGCTGAAGATGCACAGAAATCATTACAATATTTTTATCCATTGCCTTATGGTACACACTACAATTTAGAAAATTGTCTTGATTTAACTCTCATGCATGCCGGCCATATTTTAGGCGCTTCTTTTGTTAGGCTTGTTTATGAAGACACACAGATATTATTTTCCGGTGATATTGGACGCCTGCAGGATCCTGTTATGAATACGCCGGCGATTATTCAAAAAACGGATTACCTAATTTTAGAATCAACTTATGGTAATCGCCAGCACAGCTCAATTAATCCGTTAGACGAATTAGAAAAAATCATTAAAAAAGTTATTGAACAGCAAGGCGTGATGGTTATCCCAGCATTTGCCGTGGGGCGCGCACAAAATATTCTGTATTACATTTATCAATTAAAAAAAGCGAATAGAATCCCCAATATTCCCGTTTATCTCGATAGCCCAATGGCAATCAGTGCTACGCAGGTGTTTAGTAAATATTCGAATGAACATCGGCTTAGCAAGCAGGTATGTCAGGAAGTATGTCAAGTGGCAACGTATACTCGTACGCAGGCAGAATCAAAAGAACTTAACCAGCAAAAACCGCCTATGATTATTATTTCCGCCAGCGGTATGTTGGCAGGCGGCCGTGTATTACACCACGTAAAATATTTCGCTCCTAATCCGAATAATATTATTTTACTGGTTGGTTATCAGGCAGAAGGTACCAGAGGCGCGCAGTTGTTAGCCGGACGTCGTCATTTAAAAATTTTTGGTGAAGAAGTGCCAATCAATGCTAAAGTCATAGAATTAGGTAATATGTCTGCTCATGCTGATTATCAGGAAATATTGACTTGGTTAAGTCATTTTCAAACGCCGCCACGTAAAACTTTTATTACGCATGGTGAGCTTGCATCAGCGAATGCGATGAAATTGAAAATTGAAAAAGAATTGGGATGGGATTGTTTAGTGCCGGATTATTTGTATAAAGAAGAGTTGTGAAAATTATAAAAAAAAGAGTCCCCTCCAACGGAGGGGAATAAAAGGGGTGGGTTGAATTCAACGCAGAAAATTATTAAATACATTGTGGTTACAGCTTGCTCTTAGCAAAAATGGCGCGTAATTTTTGTAAGGCGTATTTTTCTACCCACCCCTAAATCCCCTCCGTTGGAGGGGACTTTTTAAAATCTTAAACACTATAACTTTCCTCATTTTTCTGATTAATAGTATGCAGCACGGTGTTGGTGTCGTAACGCTTTTTGTAAAATATGAACACTGGCAGGATCATGGCGATAATGCCGGCGGTGAAGACGATTTCATAGTGTAAGGTGGTGCCTACATTAATGCCATCAGGCGGGAAAAAGCCTACGATAAGTGTTATCAGGCAACCGATTAAACCGGCGATGCCTACTATCCACATACCTATATTACCACCGGGAATTACAAACGGTCGTGCTTGCGCAGGGTGTTTGTATTTTAGATAAATGGCTGCCATAAATAATAATACATACATCAGCATATATAATTGAGTGCTTAAATCTGTTAGTAACCAATAAGAACCATTGACGGAAGGCATTAATAAAAATGCTAAGCAGATAACACTCACTAAAATAGCTTGTAAAATTAATAAATTGCCGGCAACGCCGTATTGGTTGGTTTTTTGTAAAATAGGTGGTAAATAACCATATTGGCCTGCTTGTAATAAACCTTTAGCTGGTGAGATGATCCAGTTAATAACACTGCCAAAACTACCGACTAATACCATGACTGTTACAATCGGCAGTAACCATTTTAAATGATAGACAGCCAGAAAATCAGCGAATGCCTGCATGGTGCCGCTGACTAGACTGATTTGGTTGGCGGGTAATACAAAAGCAATTGCCAGTGAGCCGCAAATCATAGTAAAGAGAATGAATATCACGGAATATAATAGTGCTTTAGGAAAAGTTTTCTGTGGTTCGTGAATGTCGTTGACGTGTACTGCCGCTAGTTCCATGCCTAAGAAGGCTGCCATAATAGCAGTAAGTGATATCCAGTTTTCAGAGTGGCTAAAGGAGGGCAGCATATCGTGTGCTGTAAAGTGAATTTGTAATGGTTTTCCTGCAATTAACCAAACGGCAGCTAAGATAATAATTAATGTCATGGGTATGATCATACCAAAAATAGCACAGACGCTGGCGAATTTTGCTGAAATTTTTATGCCTTTTAAGTTGATGATGGTTAATGCCCAAAAAGTAATTAATATCGCACTGACTAAGTAAGTTTTGTTTTGCGCAAGGTCAGGGTTGATGAGTGCCGCCAGGGTGCCTGCTAGAAATGATAATATAGTGGGGTACCATACCATCGTGTTGATCCATTGTAGCCAGATGGCTAGTAAGGCGATTTTTTCGTTGAAGGCGAGCCTTACCCAGTGGTAGATACCGCTTTGTTTTGGCCATGCCGCGGCTAGTTCGGCAGAGACTAGCGCGGTTGGAAGTAGGAAGGTTATGGCAGAGAAAATAAAGAAGAAGATAAGTGCGCTGCCAAATAATGCGGTTGCTGGTAAGTTCCGTATGCTGTCTATTGATCCTGTCATTAACATGACTAATGCAAAAACAGAAATTCCTGTTACTTTGCTGATTTTGTTCATTTTAAACCTCGTAACATTTAGATCGTGCCGGTTAGCACACCAGGGGATAGTATTTCCGCAAATGCGCTTCAAGTACATCCGTGTATCGCTATACGCGGCCTTTTACATTACGCATTCCATGCTTCATGTAAAAGTCCAGCCCTTACTTCCTGTAAGGGTGTTTAACGCATGCATTAAACCCTGCCGCGTAATATTTGCTCCAATACTATCCCCTGGCGCGCTAACTAACGTGTGTGTTTTCACTACATGATTTCTATAGTTTTTTGCAGTATAAACTGACTTGTGCTATAAATATAATGAATTAAACTTTAAAAGTAATGAAAAAAAATGAGTTTACTAAGTCCACAGTTAGAGGCGTTTATGGCGGTGGCGCGGGGTAAGACGGTGCATGGGGCGGCGCAGCGGTTGCATATTACGCAGACGGGGGTGACGCAGCGGATAAAGGTGTTGGAAACACGGTTAAAAGCGGCGCTGTTTACGCGTACGCGCCGGGGCATGTTGTTGACGCCGGAAGGTGAGGCTTTGTTGCGTTATTGCCAGTCGGCGCGTCAGTTGGCAGATGAGACGTTGGCACATATTGCAGGGGCGGGTAAAGCGGTTGAAACGAATATTTCTATCTGCGGCCCATCCAGTATCATGCACGCCAGAGTAATCCCTGAGTGTATCAGCGTGATGAAACAATACCCACATTTGCAGATGCAATTTGAGATCATGGACAGTGAAGAACGTGACAAGTTATTACGCGGTGGCACTTGCCAGTTTGCAATCTTGCAGAAAGAGCAGCTTTCCTTGGAAATGGATTATAAATATCTGCACCCGGAAAAATATATTCTAGTCTGTTCGGCAAAATGGCATAAAAGAAAATTGCATGACATTCTACAAAATGAACATATTGTTGATTTTAATCCTGCCGATCAAATGACGTTCGCTTATTTAAAATATTTCAATTTATTTGAATATGCACGCATCGAAAGACATTTTGTTAACCGTCCTGAATCAATGGCGTTGATGATAGCCGAAGGTTGTGGCTATGGGGTGTTAACTAAAGAATTTGTACAATCTTACTTAGAACAAAAAAAATTAATTTTGCTCAATGCTGGAAAAATATACGAAAATAAAATGGCGCTAGCCTGGTATAAACGCCCGCGCATGGCCGATTATTTTTCAGAAATTATTAAAGTGATTATGTAAAAGTTTATGGTCAGGTAAAAATCCCCTCCAGCGGAGGGGATTTAGTGAGGAGGAAATGTTATTTGTTATAGACAGCACCTCCTGGTACTTGGTTGTGTTGTTTCTCTTTGAAGTAATAAAGGCTCATTCTCCTCCGGTAATACTTCAGTAACTTCATTCATTCCCAGCAACATTTTTTGTATGTTGCTCTCCAATTTGCGCATATTTGCTTCCAGTTTTTCTCCTGATTCATTGGCAAGTTTTACTGAAAAAGCGGTGATTCTAGCATCTAAATCAGCAAAGGCTTTAGCAGCATCGGAACCAAATCTTCTGGTAAATTTTAAGGATTTATCAAAATAGAATTCCAATACGTTTTTAAAGTTGAAGATGGGAGTAAAATAGGTGGCGCAAAAAAGTAATACTGAACGTACCATGTCAAATTCAGCTTCGCGGAAATGTTTATTGATTAATGCTATGCAGGCGCCGGTAGAGTAATAGGAAGCATAAGCCGATAGTGCGATGGCTAACAGCGTAATTTTTGGGTAAAGCTTGAAACTTTCTGGTGGAGAATATTCACCTCTACAGATAGCAAGCAAACTTTTGTAAAATACGTCCCTAAAAAATTTGCCGCCAAAATAGCCAATTAAAACGGCTAAAACTAGCGCTGGCGGTGCTGTCATCAGATATTGGAATACTTCAGGGGAATCAAAAAGATGCAGGTGCTTTTTTAAATAGGTTGCAATTGTTTCGGCCAGAGTAAGGCAACTATCAAAGGTGTCTTTAAAAAAACCACCGACACCAAGATTAACTAGTGTTGCGCCTAGTGTGTAAGATACCGAGCCACCTATCGAATCAAACATGAAATTAAGGTGTTTTTTACACTGTGAAGGTTGGGGCATTACCAAAACCTGCACAGATTTGTTTGCAATAGCTTGCCATTTGCTCAAACCAGTCCCATCGCCGCCAATTGTTGGCAAAGCCACGTTCCAGGTAAACCATCTTTCCCTTGTAAAAGACAGTTTTTTGATGTTATCACGTGCGTTTGTCAGATTGTTAACCAACCCTGCTTTCAATCGTGCATGACGTTTAGCAGTATTTTCTTGTATTTGTTTTGATTCATGCTCTTTTGTAGTCATGCAGCATACTTTTAGTCCACGGTAAGGCAGTGTTGGTAAGCTTGATAAAAACCGCATGACTGGATTTTCAGCAAGTAGCATTACGGGCAAACAATGGATAAATGTGTTGACAACCAAGGTCTCGCCTATTTCCATATAATCAAGCGGTGTAACTTCTTCGGTATTACTATAAACGGCAAGCGACAGTGGTAAAGCAGAAAGCAACGCGGCTATTATTACTCCGAGTGATACTTTGCCGGCATCATAAAATGCTTCTACTACATTATAAGTCACAAAAAAATTGACCGCTGCAGAAAAGGTTTGATATTCAGTTTGTTCAGCGTTATCCGCACCGGCGGCGGCACTGGTGGTGATATACATCCACATGGATAACAAAGAAACTGAGGTTAAAAATAAATGTTTGCGCCAGTTAAATTTCTCATGATCTTCAATTAAATAGTAATCTGATAGATCAACGAGCGAAGTATTGTCTTTAACATCTAATGCCTGATTATCAGGCGCAGCAGTATTTATAGAATTTTGCTTACGCATAAATCCTCCGAAATAATTTTTTGGAAAATAGAAAGTTGCAGTGAAAAAGCCTAAGCAGTAACGGCTTTTAATTCACAACAATAAATGGATTTGCGTATATGCCTCGCCAGGCTTAAGATATTTTCTGCCTAGGGCAGAATAATAATTTGAATAATAATGTTGGCAGGAAAAATATAGCCGCAAACCGACAACACAGCAAAAGCTGTGGATAGTTTGTTGTTATGATGGCTATAGTAATTCATTATGGAAATTTGATTATTAGGGTAACTAACAAAATTAGTATATCAGAGAAAGCTTAAGGTTTCCTTAAAGGCGCCTCGAAAAATTATGTTTTTTTTCAATGAGTGAAAGGCCATTAAAAAATATAACTTTCAGCGGTTCCCGCTGAAACCATTCACAATGGCAAAATAGGCATTTTAAAACCTTGCATTAGGCCCTGCTAAAAATCTTTCTTCCTCTTTTGTAGTAGATCTTTTTAGAATTTCATTGCGATGCGGAAATCTGCCAAAACGTTCGATAATTATTTTGTGACGCTCAGCATAACTATAATATTCTTGAAAAGCCTGTCGTTGTGCGGCGGGCGCTTGTTTATATAAATTATAAAATAATGCCATTGCCTGCTGTTGCGCGGCTAAATCTTCTGCATGCTCAAACGGCATATAAAAAAATGTGCGCTCCATCAAGCTTAATTGTTTATCGTGTTGTAACTCAATTCCTTGTCTGGCCCATTGTAATGCGACAGGATCTGCTGCAAAAGCGGCTGGTGTATCGCGGTAAATATGCCGGCAAAATTGATCAACTAAAATAATTAATGCTAACGTACCTTTAGGATCTTGTAACCAATCTTCATACTGGCCTGCGATAGCTTTTAATACGTCCTGCTGAAAATGCTCGGTAATATATTTATCTGCTAGTAAATGTTTGCTCCACCAAAGCTTTTGCTGTTCTGCAGTGGCCTGGCCGTTTTCCAAGCTACCGAACCAGAACTGTAGGATCTTCTTTACTGTCTTTGTCTGCATTTTGTTGTACCAGATTAAGAGACTGTATTTTGTAATAGGTAAATTTACGCAAAACAGTATACACTTGCCAGCTTTGTCCTTTAACTAAAAAGTACTGCTATGCAGCAACACTTAAACAAAACCATTGGTTTGGTAGGCCTGACCTTTGCTGGTATGACTTGTATGATAGGCTCTGGTTGGCTATTCGGCGCTTATAAGGCTGCCAAGCTGGCAGGCCCAGGGGCTTTGATCGCCTGGCTGATTGGCGGCGCAGCCATATTATGTATTGCGCTTACCTATATCGAACTGGGTTCCATGCTGCCAAGGATAGGGGGCATGGTGCGTTACATGGATTATACCCATGGTGCATTAGCCGGATTTTTAACGGCTTGGTGTAACTGGTTGGCGATTGTAACCGTTATCCCAGTAGAGGCTGTAGCATCGATCCAATATTTAAGTTCCTGGCCCTGGCAATGGGCACACAATTTATTTAATCCAGGTACCAGTGCGTTATCGACAACTGGTTTGTTATTGGCTTCATTGCTAGTGGTATTTTATTTTTTGATTAATTACTGGAGCGTGCGTTTATTTCTGCGTTTTATGGTGTTAATAACCGTAGTAAAAATATTTGTGCCTTTTTTTACAGTAATAGCGTTAATTTATAGTGGTTTTCATGCTGCTAATTTCACTGCTTATCAGCATACCTTTTTGCCGTTTGGCTGGGCGGGTATTTTCACGGCAGTAGCGACTTCCGGTATTGTGTTTGCCTTCCATGGTTTTCAAAGCATTATTAATCTTGCTGGTGAAGCTAAAAATCCAGGCCGCAATGTTCCACTGGCTATTATTTTTTCTATTGTAGTGGTGTTGATACTTTATCTGGCTTTGCAAATTACTTTTATTGGCGCCGTAACGCCGGCGCAGGTCATGCAAGGTTGGCAGCATTTAGTTTTTAGTTCGCCGTTTGCACAATTAGCGTTGGCGCTGAATTTGCATGTTTTGGTGTTATCTTTATATGTAGATGCTTTTATTTCTCCGTCAGGTACCGCAGTCACTTATATGGCAACTACTACGCGCATGTTATATGGCATGGGTAGAAACGGGCATATGCCAAAGTTTATGACGTATTTAGATTCACGTTTTCAAATTCCACGTAATGCTTTATGGACTAATTTATTAGTAAGCTTTGTATTTTTATGGTTGTTTCGTGGTTGGGAACATTTGGTGCCTATTGTCTCAGTGACTGGGGTTATTTCGTATTTAACTGGTCCGATCGCGGTAGTGGCTTTGCGGCGCCTGGCTAGTGATTTGCCAAGACCGGTCCGCATGCCTTTATTAAAAGTAATTGCCAGTTTGGCATTTGTTGTCATTTCATTAATTTTATATTGGGCGCATTGGCCGTTGACAGGGCAGGTGATTTTTATTGTTGCATTTGGCTTGTTATTTTATTTTTATTATCAAACTAAAGCAGGCTGGCCTAATTTTTTTCAACAAATTAAATCAAGTTTATGGTTAATACTTTATTTATTTGCAATTGCTTTACTATCTTATTTAGGCAGTACAGATTTTGGCGGCAGAAATTTTATTCCTTATGGCTGGGATATGTTAGCGGTAGTAATAGTTTCGTTAGGGTTTTTTATGTGGGGAATTCAGAGTGCGTGGCTGACGCCGTTATTGCAGAAAATTTTGCAAAAAACTTGAAATGGATAACAAGTAGCCCGGATTTCGCTGTGCTCCATCCGGGCTACAATATTATTTCACAACACCGCAAGCAACACGCGTACCGCCGCCGCCCATAGGTGGATTATCGGAATAATTATCGCCGCCCGCGTGAATCATTAAAGAATGACCTTTTAAATCAGCTTCTTTCAAGCGTGGCGCAAGCACAGGCAATGTGACATTTCCATCTTTATCAGCATATAACGGTGGCATATCGCCTAAATGGCCATTGTTATTATAAGGCCCTAAGTGTTTGCCGGTTTTGTCAGTATCTAAATGACCACCGGCCGCCATGCCGTTATCATTACAACTAGGATTTACATGCACGTGAAAACCATGCAGACCGGATGTGAGGCTGGATAAATGTGGAGTCAATAATAATCCGTAAGGCGTATCAGTTGCGATAATCGTGCCTATGGATTTACCTTGGCCTTGCGGCGCAACTAAATGCATATTAACAGTAATATCGGCAAAAACGGTTGGTATGGTAAAAATACAACTTAAAACAAGCAAAGTGTTAGTTAGTTTTTTCATATACAACTCCTTATAAAGAATAGATGAAAAAAGATGTTACCATGTTAATTATTATTAAGCTTATGACAGAAAGGGTTATTGTAATTAGCTGTCATTTTACTTACGCACAGTAATGCTGGGACATTCATGTTATAAAGTCCCCTCCAACGGAGGGACTTTTTTTGAATTATTTAGTCAGAAAATCCAAATATTTCTCTGCATCTAATGCCGCCATACAACCTGTACCCGCCGAAGTAATGGCTTGCCGGTATACATGATCAGCCACATCGCCTGCTGCAAACACGCCTGGCACACTGGTTGCGGTAGCATTGCCTTCGTGGCCGCCTTTTATAATGATGTAACCGTTTTCCATCTCTAATTGGCCTGCAAAAATATCTGTGTTTGGCGTATGACCAATTGCAATAAAAACACCTAATAGGTTAATCTCTTTGATTGTATTATTTTGCACATTACGTAGGCGTATGCCGGTCACGCCCGATTGATCACCTAATACTTCTTCTAACACGTTATTCCACTCAATTTTAACGTTACCGTTTTGTGCCTTTGACATTAATTTATCAATTAAAATTTTCTCGGCGCGAAATTTATCGCGGCGATGAATGACCGTTACTTCACTGGCAATATTAGATAAGTACAACGCTTCTTCTACCGCGGTATTACCACCGCCTACCACGGCAACTTTTTGATTGCGATAAAAAAAGCCATCGCAGGTCGCACAGGCGGAAACACCTTTACCCATAAATTTTTCTTCCGAGGGCAAACCTAAATAACGCGCGGAAGCGCCAGTCGCAATAATCAAGGCATCGCAGGTGTATTGATTATTATCGCCTTTTAGAACAAACGGGCGCGTTTTTAAATCGGCTGCCTGGATATGATCGAAAATCAATTGCGTATTAAAGCGCTCCGCATGTTTTTGCATGCGTTCCATCAATTCCGGCCCTTGCACACCCGTTACATCGCCTGGCCAATTATCTACGTCAGTTGTTGTCATCAACTGCCCGCCCGGCGCCATCCCGGTAATCAATACCGGGCTTAAATTTGCCCGTGCCGCATAAACCGCCGCCGAATACCCAGCAGGCCCGGAACCTAAAATGATTAAACGATGATGTTGTGAAGTTGTCATAATGAATAACCTTAGAAATTTATGTAAAAAACCATAGTGCTATGGATAAAAATTGTTATAATAGCGCAAAGTTTTAAGCAGAATACACAGGGATACCATTGAAGTCTACCGCTAGAGCCGTTGTCAAACCAACCCAATCCATTCTTGCTAAACGCCTGCAGGAAGGGCTATTAATCCTTTGCAGTGCATTTGCCATATTCTTATTACTGGCGTTGTTTACTTATCATCGCACCGATCTGCTAGGAATATCAGCCGACCAGACCCAGCATATCGCCAATGCCGGCGGCCGTGTCGGCGCCTGGCTGGCACTGATACTCTTTAAACTATTTGGCTATATGGCCTATGTATTTCCACCCATGCTGATTTATTGGTCATGGATGGGATTTCGCGGCCGTTTCGATCTGGCGCATCCTGATTATTATTTCTTTAGCTTGCGCCTGTTTGGTTTTTTCCTGGGGCTGTTGGCGGGTTGCAGTTTAATCGGTATGCATGGTGTTGATACCCATGCGTCTTTTTCAGCAGGCGGCGCTTTAGGCACAGCACTTGCCAAAGGTTTGATCTCATTATTTAGTTTTGCAGGTTCATCATTATTATTGCTTGCCTTATTACTGTGCGGAATCACATTAAGCACTGGTATATCCTGGTTTGATTTATTGGATAAAATTGGCGAGTGGACTTTGACCTTTTTTGATTATTTACGCGAACGTTATTGGGCATTAAAAGATTATATTGCCGAAAGGCGCGGCGAATACGATGATGAGGATGAAGAAGATGAAATGGAAAAAGATGATAGAGCCGCATTAAAGAAATTAGGCAAACGGCAATTAC
>Ga0207144_1055_pt1 | contig 23255 bp, 21 predicted proteins | sample Alteio_BWMinHeat_FD_153583 | JGI IMG/M metagenome (GOLD analysis project Ga0207144, IMG submission 153583) | Enriched cells from forest soil in Barre Woods Harvard Forest LTER site, Petersham, Massachusetts, United States -... | ecosystem: Environmental > Terrestrial > Soil > Temperate forest >...
AAGTTAAGGGAATGAGGACTGTTCCATTCAAAAACATTAATGTTGTTGTAAGTCATTAAAAGAGAATTGGTTGTGACGTAAATGGCTATAAGAATGGATTGACAAGGCATTATGAAATACTTCCGACATCTTCAATGTTGGGGATGTTAACTCTTCAATTAATTAAAAAATGCTTTCAAGATCGAGGAAAGACGTGTATACAAGAGTATGGGATGAAAGGTCTTTTAAGCAAAATATATCACAAACCTTCATCGGATAAATTTGAGTGACAAGATCAAAAATAGAAAATGGCTGAATTACAAAACATAAGTAAGGCGAATGAGTTATTAAAAAAGCTGTCTGGCGATATTAAAAAACTCAAAATGCCAACAGGTTTAAGTGATTTTAAAGCTGTTATAGATAATAAATGCATCTATGTTGATAAGACCTTATTTGTTAAAGAAATACTCGATTCTTCAGAAAATGTTGTTCTCATAACTCGTCCACGGCGATGGGGTAAGACCTTGGGCATGAGCATGCTTAGATATTTTTTAGGCTTAGAAGTAGATGAAAAAGGGAAAGAGGTAGAAAATAACCCCAATAGATCGTTATTTGATAATTTTGAAATTGCAAAAACAGATAAGATCATCGAACAAGGAAAGCATCCTGTTATATTTCTAACCTTAAAAGACATCAACGGCAACAGTTATAAAGAAATTGAGAACAATCTTATGCAAAAGATGTCCGAAGTGTTTTGGGAATTTATTTATCTTCACGATGCGTTTAAAAAAAATAATTTTATTGCAAACGAAGCTGATATGGATCGATTTGATAGAATATGCAATGAAACAGCCGATAAGTCGGATATTACCGCCAGTATTAAGTTGTTAAGTAGATTGCTATCTAATTACCATGGAAAAGCTCCATTTGTGTTAATCGATGAGTATGATGTTCCTTTGAATAATTCTTATAATACTACTTATTACGATGATACTTTATCTTTAATGAAAGGTCTTTTGGGAGCTGGTATTAAAGACAATGAGTACATGAAAAAAGGCGTTGTTACTGGGGTGTTTAAAATAGCAAAATCAGGTCTATGGACTGGTATGAATAATTCTAGCGATTATTCTATTTTATCCGAAGATTATGCACAATATTTTGGTTTTACAGAGAGTGAGGTAGAAACTTTGTTAGAAAAAGCTAATATTCAAGATGAAACGGTTAAATCGGCAGTGAAGGAATGGTATAATGGCTATAATATTGGAGGGTTAACGATGTACAATCCGTGGTCGATAATCAATTTCTTTTTTCGCCGTCGAATTGCACCTTACTGGATTAACACGGAAAGCGCTGTGGCTGGGGATAAAAAGTTATCGATAGACGTAATGATTACAGAGCAAGTTCATGATGAAATTAATTTATTGATTGCGAATTTTGGTAAAGAAACTCTAAAAATTACGATTAACTCGGAAGTAGTATTTGTAACAATCAATCAAGAAGCGGACGCCCTATGGGGACTACTATTATTTGGGGGATATCTCTCCGTTGAAACGTTTACTTATGACTCAATGGGAAGGGTCGTTGCACAGGCTAAAATTCCGAATAAAGAAGTCCTGTCGATTTACAATAATTCTATATCTTTATGGGTAAAGAAAAAATTATTTATAGATCAAAAAAACTTTGATAAACTAAGCGAGAATTTTAATTTAGAAGATATTAATTGTGTTAGAACTACTATAAATAATGCGTTAGAACTTTATGAAAATCGAATTGCTGAAGGAAACGAAAGCATTTTCCATGGATTAATTCAAAATCTCTGTTTATTTAAAGGAGATAAACATCGATTGGCATCTGAAAGCCGAAGCGGTCTTGGTCGGATTGATAGTATATTTTATCCAGTAGCGGGTAAAAGCGATACAATAGTAATTCATGAATATAAGATTATAAAAGACTTCAAGGATGAAGCTCAGTTAAAAACAGTACTATCAAATGCAATATGGCAGATATATGAAAAAATATATATGGACGTGCCATTATTAAATAATAAATATTTTGATGGACTCTGTTCGGCCGTTGAGCTTAGAGCCATTGTGATTCTCTGCAATTCTATTACAGGAGCAGAAAAGAAATTTGCTTGTGAAATTATGACAAGAAATCACACCATAGCTGAGATGAAAGAAATAGCGAAAGCCTTTCAGTCTAGGCCGAAGGATCATGCAAGGATAGCTATTTTGAAATCAGAAGTTGATGCAGAAGTGGAGAAATACATGAAGATTTATATGTAGCATATACACTGCTCAAATACTGCACAAAAAATCACAAAAACACTAATTTCTAGACATAATATTTATTGTAAGTTAATATACGTAAGCAACTAATATAGAGCGAGTTGAATGATTAAATTGATGGCTTTTGAAAAAATTTGCGAGTACCATAGCCAAATTTTTGAGCAGTAAAATCGAGTTGAAAATCATAAAATCTCATAATTTCATAAATGCGACAGAACCTCATATACTTTCATTTTTATATTTTTTAGTAAAAATACCGGATTTCTAAAAAACATTGTAATCAATAATGAAATCCATTTTTTTATTAACTTTTTTTTAGCAATCTTATTGTCAATAGAAGAACTTAGACTATTTTTCCTTATTCTATAATAATATCCAATTTCTTTTAAGCTGTAAAAAGAAGCACCAAAACTTGCACATCTGAACCAGAAATCCCAATCTTCATAGCTTCCTCGTAAAGTTTCGTCAAATCCACCTACTTTTTCCCATATTGATTTTCTAAACGCCGAAGCAGCAAAGGCTCTATTTTTTTTAAAAAATTTAAAAATATTCAACCCTTTTCGTAATAGGGGGTCTACTACGCCCGTTTTAGCCCCTATACATTCAATCTGAGGAACTACTATATCAATATATGGATATTTATCAAAAAGTGTTCTCACTTTTTGAATATAACCTTTCGCAAAAATATCGTCCGATCCCATCGTTATAATATAACTATTTTTATTGGCGAGAGAAATGCCATAATTTATTGCATAAGCCACGCCTTCATTTTTTTCTAAAGAAAAAAACTGATGCATCCTATCATCAATTAACATTTCTCTTAGTTGATCGTAACCTTTTCTGTCTTTTGAGCCATCATCTATCCAAATTACTTGATCTATAATTTCACACTCTCCGTTAAGTGAATGAGCTAATTCAACTAAATAAGGGTATTCCGAATTGAAACAAGGTATGACAATACAGAATGGATGTTTCATTCACATGTTACTCTATTTAGCTTGTAAATTTAGATCGTTTAAGTTTTTCTCAAGAACTTCATAATCTTCATGGGTATCAACTTCGTAAACGTTAACTTCTTTCCCTCGAAGAGGCAAAAATTTCTCCAATTCGCTATAAACAAATTTCCCATCACGATCAATTTTTATACTAGAAATATAAGCAATATTGCACCATTCAAAAGTTTTTTTGTTTTCCCTATTAAATTGATGGATAAATCCGTTTTCAATTTCGACAAAAACAGCATCCTTAGTCTTTGCCTTAGTATAGCCAATAAGATTATCTCCTCGGCTTTCCTTTAAAAAATCATCGAAACTATGCTTTTCAATGTATAAATCTGCATCAATCAAAATATAAGGCTCACGTAGATCTTTTGCCGCGAGCCAATAGCTATAATTTTGAGAGGTCATTAGATATTGATCATTCCTAACAAAAATTACATCAGACCGAATAGACCGTACATAATCAATTACTTCCCTTTCCTTAAAACCTACAACGATTCTAACATCGGGTATTTCTTCCAATAACTTCAACTGATGATAAATTAATGGAAATCCATTAACTTTTAATAAACATTTAGGGCTATCAATACCTAAACGACTGCCAACTCCTGCGGCAGCTATAATAGCGTGTGTAACAGTTTGCATAATGCGTCCTCATGATATACAATATAATCTGAAAGTTCGATGATTGTCTCCATTGGCTGATGAACGCCACCATAAGCAATACCTATATCAGCCATTTCAAACATACCAACATCATTCATACTTTCTCCAATAGTAACAACTCGATCAAAATTATTGTTTTTAATTTCAATTACTGCATCTCTTTTTTTCAAAATTTTTTTAATTGATAATAAAGAATCTCCTGTAAATTCGGCTTCAGAAGTAAATGCTTTTACTCCTATTTTTTCGACTAAACTTTCTACCCAAACATCAAGGTTGCCTGTTACTATAAATGAGTTTTCTCTATTTTTTTGGATAAAATTTTGTACTACAGCATTAAGTTCGACACTAGCAAGTATTTCTTTCACTCGTGAAATACGTACTGTTTTTAACAGACCAACTCTTAATTTAAAAGATCCCTCAAATGGGATAACTCCCTTTAAAGTTGCATCCGTTAATGTTTGAATTTCTTCTTGAATAAAAAGCTCCAACGCAATTAAAGGCAATAATTCTTGTTTTGTTATTGTCCCATCTAAATCAAAAAGAAAAGCGGTTTTCATAGAAAGTTTATTTTTTAAGAATAAAAAAATACTGCTTGGTATCTTTTTTTGTATCTAATGAATCGGAATGGAAAAGAAAATCCTTAGTTTTAAGCGAAAACCCATCATTTGTTAATGGTTCTACAACAAGATCTTCTAATTCTCGCTGCGTTCTGTAGATTGCATGATAAGAAGAGTTAAGATCTTTAGAAAAGTGATCTATCAAAATTTTACGTTCAGTCAATAGAGATATTGGTTCTCTTAGATAAATAATAGTTCCCTTTTTCGATAACAAAATAATTGCATCTATCAAATTCTTAATATCTAAATCATTTAAATATATTAATAAACCGGAAATAATAATTAAATCAAAAGGTTTTTGAATTAAAAGTAATTCGGGATTGAGTTCTGTGGCAGACATCTTTTGAAAATTAATTTCTAACGAGTCAGCGTAGATTGAATTTGCTATTTGCAACAATTCTTCAGAAAAATCTAGGCCTAGGTATGCACTTACCTTCCCTTTAAAAATGTTAGCCCATCTTCCCACACCACAGCCTATATCAAGTACTTTAATATTTTTATCCAATTCTAAAAACGGCGTAATAATGCTTTTTTCATCTCGATCTCTTTGTTCAGCAAGATCTGGATTTTTATCCTGATACATTGTCAGTGAGAGATAACTCACTTGATTTTTTTTCTTTGCCCTGTTTTCAAAAAATTCTTTAGTCTTCTCGTAATCTATTTGCATTTTGATTTCTTTTTTTTTACTAAAGTGTTGTTTTCTGCATCAAAAATAAATAACTACCAACCCCTGATTGCTTATCTGAAATTAATTCTTCTTTTACAAGAGAAAAACCATTAGATTCAAACATCTTAATGTAACTCTTTTTTGAGCGATATATTGCCATATAATTATCGTTTTTATAAACAAAGTCCTTTTTTGAATCACTCAAAGTATCTTTCAACACCATATAGCCACTTTTTTTAATCGACAGTGATAAAATTTTACTAGCTTTTTTAAATAATTCTCTATCGATTATACAAGTAAACAAGCCTAATACAAGTAAATGATCATAAATCTTACTATTACTCCAAGAAAGCCAATCTTCTAAAGATGCATTCATAAACGAAATATTCTGAAGTCCTAATTCAGATGCTCCTTTTTGACCTGCGCAAATGAGATCCCATGATAGATCAATAGCATCAACATGTAGATTGCTTTTTAAATTTTGAGCCAAAAAAATAGAAAAATCCCCATTTGCACAACCTAGATCTAAAACAATAGATGGTGTTGTTATGTTTTGACTGAAATTAGTTAAGAATTGAATTTGCTTTTCAAATCGATCTGGAAATAATTTTTGGAAATTCCAAGTATCATTTTTTCTAGATTTCCAAAAATTATGTGCAATGTTCGTTTTTGACAAATTGCCTTTTTTCACATAAAAAAAATCTTTAAAACCATTCTTTAACCATTTAATTGGGTTAATTGAAAAGGCATTTTTTATGTAGTGTGCAATAAATGAACCATTAGTGTTCTTTTGTAAAATCAATTGATTCAAATTTTTAATCCTAGATTCACGTTTATCATCTTTTCGGCCCACAACTATTTTTTCTATAAAATTCACAATGTCATTACTAGAGAACGCCTTATAAAAATTTTCGATGATCTTGATTCCATAATTATTAAACTCTGGAACAGACAATAACTTATCCGATGAGATCGTATGAAGCAGCGGTTTTTCAAAAGGATATTCTGTAAAAAATGAAATTCCATCAGTAATCATTGCATCTGAAGTTATAAAAAGCCCTCCATACTCTTCCTGTGCCAAATCTAGTCTTGCGTTGGGTAATGCATCAAATTCTTGTTTATATAACCTTATATCCTCCATGCTCATGAAACCTTTTGCTTGTAGCTCATCCCATATGAGCGGATGTGCCCTTAAAACAAGATCTATGTTTTTATTTACCTTTAAATATTGTAAAAAGAAGTCTTTGTATAATAAAAAAGAGGAATAACCAGTATCTTCAGAATGAGGCAATTTTAAGATCCAATGAGGCGCCCAAATAATTCTAGAAATCAAGTCACTTTTAGGGCGTGGCCATAAATGATCGAAAGACTTATCGGACTTTAATTGAGCGGTCTTCTCTGCGATATAATCAATCTTCGGTGATCCGGCAATAACTATCTTAGGTGCCAGCTCTTGAAATTTTTCTCCTAAAAAGGCTGAAGCCATTCTCGGTGAGTGCTCCGATTCAGAAAAAATCTTCCAACAGGATTCATAAAACGGTAAGCCGTAATGATAAAAAGGAAGATTTGCCATATTAATCCCGTATGAAACATATGCTATTTTGCTTTTTTCCTTTACGATTTCCGGAGAAAATCTCGAAATAATATGCAAATCAAATGGACTTTGATAGAATATAACATCGGGTTTTAGTTTATCTAAAAAACTAATATCTTCCGCCATATAAACTGCACTGATGTTTAATTCCTTTTTGTAATAATTGATTAGGTCCTCTGTCCCAAAATCGATCTTGGTCAACCTTGAATCGCTATTTGGGACTACTCCAATAACGGGGATACATCCCATCTGTCGCAATGAATCAATAATGGATTTATACATCGGAAGACCCATTGAATTAAATACTAGAAATAAAATCTTGGTTTTTATTTTCGTAAGTTTACTGAAAGTAAGCTTACGATTTAAATTATCCTTGAAGATTTTATAATTTGGAGAAAATTTCACAGTATGGAACTATCCGACAAAAAAAGATTTTATGCAAGCCTATATTTACGCAAAAATGGTTGAACGGTTGGCCCAGAGCTATAATTTATAAAACGGTCCAAAGAATTTCATCGTTGACAATGATCATTTTTTAAGACACCTTTCCTTAAATGAATTCTAATCCAACAACAAAAGGTATCATTTTATCAGGTGGTTCAGGTACGCGTCTTCGGCCTCTCACAGATTTTGTTTGTAAGCAATTATTGCCAGTTTATGATAAACCGCTTATTTATTACCCTTTGACGTCTTTAATTCTAGCTGGGATAAAAGAGATTTTAATTATTAGTACGCCCAAGGACGTCCCCATTTTAGAAGATGCTATTGGAAATGGAAATAATTGGGGAATTTCTATTGATTATGCCATTCAACCCGAACCCAAAGGAATTGCTGAAGCTTTTATTATAGGGGAAAATTTCATTCAGGATAAACCCGTGATGATGATACTTGGAGATAATATTCTGCATAAATCTAAATTCACCGATTTTATAAAAAAATCTTTATTTGAGAATCGGGGAGCTACAATTTTTGGATTTCCTGTTAGTGATCCTAATCGTTTTGGTATCATTGAAGTAGATTATAAAACGAATACAGTTTTATCTATCGAAGAAAAACCTAAGGAGCCAAAATCGAATTTAGCAGCAATTGGACTTTATATTTATGATGGTAGTGTTTCTAAAAAGGCAAGATCTTTAACTCCAAGTGCTAGAAGCGAACTGGAAATCACTGATTTGAATAATCTTTATTTGGAAGAGAAAAATCTTCATTTCGAACGACTATCACGTGGTGATTTTTGGATGGATGTCGGTGTCTTTGATGCTTTCAGTGATGCGTCTCAGTTAGTTCGTTTGACAGAGACTCGATTAGGACTGAAGTTTGGTTGTCCCGAGGAAGCGACGTATATTATGAACAACATATCACTTGATGAGTTAATACTTTTGGGAGAAAAGTACAAATCAAGTCCGTATGGAACTTATTTGCAAAATGTTGCACACTATGACAGATAAGATTGAGAATTTTCAATTTCCAACATTGGTTGAACTTCCTGTTATTGAATCTGGCGCAGAAGGATTGCTTGGGGTTGTTGAAATCTCAAAACATTGCCATTTTTATGTAAAACGACATTATTATATTATGAGTGGAGACTTTTCCTCAGAGCGAGGAAGACACGCACATAAGGCGCTCAAGCAGTTTTTTGTTTGTTTGGCTGGGGAAGTTACTGTTCATCTTGAAGGAGAGAGAGAGAAATTCTGCTTTGAACTTAAGTCTGCAAAACAGGGAATATATGTGCCGCCAGGATATTGGAGGGACATTACTATGTCTCCAAATTCAGTGCTTTCGGTTTTGGCTTCTGAAGAATACGATGAAAATGATTATATAAGAGATTATAATGAATTTCGGGTTTGGTTAGATCATAACAAGTCTGTAAAAGTTCCATATAATGCAATAGATCGTTGTCACAAGGAATTAGAATATGCATTTCAAGCTATATTTGACGAAACTTTGAAGGTAAACGAATTAATTCAAGGAACAGCTGTTAAAAGATTTGAGTCCGATTTTTCAGCTTATTGTGATGTCAGTAATGCCATTGGCTGCGCAAATGGTTTAGATGCGCTTATTCTCATTCTTAAGGCAATGGAAATTGGAACTGGTGATGAAGTCATTGTTCCAGCCAATTCTTTTATCGCGACGGCACTAGCAGTCGAAAATTGCGGCGCAACATCGGTCTTTGTTGATTGTGATCCATTCACTTATTTGATCGATGTTAATCAAATAGAAAGTGCTATCACGAGTAAAACGAGAGCTATTATACCGGTTCATTTATACGGTATTCCTGCTGATATGGATGTCATCTTGAAAATTGCTGACAAACACGGACTTTATGTCATAGAGGATGCGGCTCAGGCGCACGGGGCAACTTATAAGGGCCGCAAAGTGGGGTCTATAGGGCATGCTGCAGCATTTAGTTTTTATCCTACAAAAAACCTAGGAGCTTTAGGAGATTCTGGTTGCGTTGTAACAAATGACAATCTTATTGCTAACAAAGTCCGCTTGCTTGGAAACTATGGTTGTAAAAAAAAGTATAATTATGAAATTAAAGGCGTAAATTCTCGTTTAGATACAATTCAAGCATCAATTTTAAGTGTAAAATTAAAATACTTAGATGATTGGAATGCAAAACGTAGAGAACTCGCTCAAATATATTTTAATCGACTAGCAAACATTTCAGGTCTTGTACTTCCTCAATGTTATGATGAATCTGTACCTGTATGGCATGTGTTTCCTATTCTTGTGGAAAGTGGTGTTCGCGACAATTTATTAAAATACCTTCATGAAGCTGGTATCGGAACAAATATTCATTATCCTATTCCTATACATAAATCAAAAGCATACAGTTGCCATTTGAGTTTATCGTATTCAGAAAAATATTCTGAAATGATTTTTTCATTACCATTGGACCCATTTCATACTGTGCAAGAAATTAATATTGTTTGCGACGTTTTAGAAAGATACTTTAAAAGTCATGAGTGTTCAATTAAATAATACGTGTCTTGTCACTGGTGGTGCCGGATTTATTGGTAGTCATTTAGTAGATTATTTGATTAAATTTGGAAATCAAGTTGTTGTTATCGATAACCTATCTTATTCTGGTAATTTAGAAAATTTAAATAATGCTCAAGCATCAGGATCGTTGATTTTTAAAAAGACTGATATTTGTGATGATGCTGAGATACTGAAGATTTTAAATGAATATAATATCGGTACAGTTTTTCATCTCGCGGCAGAGAGTCATGTTGATAATTCAATTAAAAATGCAACTCCATTTATTCAAACCAATATAGTGGGAACGTTTTCGATGTTAACAGCAAGTCTTCAGTATTGGGAGACTAGAGAAAAAAATTCCAATTTTCGATTTATACATGTTTCTACAGATGAAGTATTCGGACATCTTACCGATGATGAACCACCTTTTACTGAGAGTTCTGCTTACGCGCCAAATTCACCTTATGCTGCATCAAAAGCAGCTAGTGACCATCTTGCACGCGCGTGGCATGTAACTTATGGATTGCCTGTAATTATTACTAATTGTTCCAATAATTTTGGGTCAAGACAACACCACGAAAAACTTATTCCAACTATTATACGCAACGCCTTGCAATCTAGACCAATACCTATTTACGGAACAGGAAAAAATATTCGTGACTGGTTATTTGTAGAAGACCATTGTAGGGGGCTTCATTTGGCTGCAACAAAAGGCAAAATTGGAGAAACCTATTGCTTTGGCGGAAATAATGAAAAAAGGAATATCGATCTTGCAAATGAAATTTGCCAGATATTGGATGAAGTTAATCCAAGAAAAGATAAAAAGTCTTTCCAATCTCAAATCACTTATGTTGAAAACCGGAAGGGACATGATTGGCGCTATGCGATTAATTTTAGAAAAGCAAAAGATGAACTTGGATTTTATCCATCAGAGCAAAAAATCGAATCACTACGTAGTGTAGTTTTGGATTATATCAATCAAATCAATAAGGAATAAAATAGAATAAAAAACGGTAACAGATAAGAGGCTTCTATGGATAAATTGTTAAATGAAAAGCAAAAAACCGTATTTATCGCACAGGACGTTGAACTTGGAAAAGGAGTTGTATTTTATGGTTTTAACAACATATATGGTTGTAAAATAGGAGATGAAACTCGCATTGGGACTTTTGTTGAAATACAGAAAGGTGCAAATATAGGATGTCGTTGTAAGGTAAGTTCTCACTCCTTTATTTGTGAAGGGGTTACGATAGAGGATGAATGTTTTATTGGACATGGTGTTACATTTATCAATGATAGAACACCACGAGCAACGAATTTGGATGGAACCTTAACGACCGATTTTGATTGGACGTGCGAAAAAATTTTAGTAAAAAAGGGCGCTTCAATTGGAAGTGGAGTATTGATTATGGGCGGGGTTACAATTGGAGAAAAAGCTTTAATTGGAGCTGGTGCAGTTGTTACCAAGAACGTAGAAGCTGGCGAAACCGTCGTTGGAATGCCAGCAAGAGTATTAATAAGAAAGGAAAATTAACGGATGAAAATAGCTATATTTTCTGCTAATTATAGTCCTGGAAAATCCTTGGACTCCTTTAGGACCGGATTTTTGAACCAGTTAGAAAAAATTGGAATAGAAGTACTATTTGTTGAAGCGAATGCATATGTCCATGATCTCAATGGGCGCCGATTAACGAAACATTCGGACAAAGATATGCTTGAGGGAATAAAAAAATTTAATCCTAATGGGGTGATTTTTATTAATGCATGTGGCAGGGTGCCGCGAATACAAGACTATTTAGTCAAAAATAAGATTAGGTCTATAAGTTGGTTTTGGGACCATCCTGCATTTTTATCATTAAATTTAATAGAGCCATCTTTATATCATGAATACGCAGTTGCAAATGAAGTATTTAAGGAATGGTTGAATAATTATTTTAAAAAGGATGGCATCATTATTCATAGCATTTCTTTTCCGATGCTTTCTCATCCCCAACAACGAGAAGAAAAGTTGACCGTAGATAAATATTTAAAGCGTAAGGATGAAGCTTTGTTTATGGGAACTTTATGGGAAAATTGTTTTGATGAAGTAATAAATAAGGCAATCCCCGTTTCGGAGGATATTATTTCAGAAAAAAATAAATTGATCGGTATTATCGACAACTTGATTCAGTGCGCCAATTTAGGGAAATGCAATGGTGTGTTTCATAATGCAATAAAAGATATTATGGGGCATTATGGGGACACTTCAGTTTTTATTAATTTAGCAAATAATTATTTATCTTCATTAGAAAGAAAAGAAATTATTGCAATTCTTTCAAGATCAGAGCATGAAATGAAGCTTTATGGTACTCCTGAAAAAGCCTGGACCAACTTTATTGATGAAAATGAATTAAAAAATACTCGACTTATTTATAAAAAAAACTACATTGGCTCTTATGTTGAATTAATTAATATTTGCGAGAATGCCAAAGTAGGTTTAAATATATTTCATAAGCAAAATCAAGGTGGAGGAACGAATTTTAGAATTAATGATTATGTACTTGCTCGAACCCCAATATTATCTAATAGAAATGCAGTTTGTGAGAAAATATTTAAAGACAAAGAAGCTGCTTTTTATTTTAATGATAAAAATGACTTATTAGACGTTTGCGATATCATACTGAAAAATCCTGATTTAGCAGTAAGTTCTGTGAATCAAGCTTATGAAATAGGCGTAGATTTATTTAGTATGACTCATATCGTAAACGATCTTTTAAAATTACTCTCACTAAAGATTCCATCTAAAATAGATGTAAAAAAAGGATCGGTAAGCTATCAGACAAGAAAATCTGATGCAATAACATTCTTTAGAAACAAGTCTTGTAAAAAAACAGAAATGACAATTGTGGGAGATTGCATGATACCCAGTGGGTGGGAAATTGAAATCAAGTTGCATCGTTTATTTAGAGCTTCTGTCAAATTGCCATTTTTTTATTATCATAATAATATTGGCCATGGAGTTTTATTTTGTTCCAAGTTCAAATTGCTAAAGGGCTATACTAAATTAAGTATTAATCGGATAAAAAAAGATGAGCAAAAGATCTTAGCCGAGAAGCATTTTATTCTTTTAAAGTAAAGAGTTTTAGTAAGTATATTCACTATGAGGATAAAGCTGGTAATTTAGTTTTGAAACAAAGTTCGAAGTCCTTCCTGTAGTGTGAATTTTGGAATCCATCCAGTGGCTTGGTTAAGACTCAAATAAGAACCTTTTGATTTTAAAATATCTCCTTTTCTTTCAGGGAAAAATGTTTTTGCTAAGTTTGAGTCAGTACATGTCTCTATTGTAGCTACAAGATCTAAAATTGAAGTTTCAGTATTGGTACAGCAATTATAAATGGTAAATCCAATTTTATTTTGCTCCATGACTAATAAATTGGCTGCTACAACATCTTTAACATATATAAAATCTCTGGTTTGTTTACCACTGCCATATATCTTGACCGCTCCTGCATTTTTAGCTTCTTCTATGAATAAAGAAATGACTCCTGAATATGGAGAATCTGCCCTTTGTCCTCGTCCATAAACATTAAAGTATCTAAGCACAGTGAAGCTTAATTGACCTGTTTGCGAAAATAGCCTGCCGCAATCTTCTGCAGTTAGTTTACTTAAACCATAGGGAGAGAGAGGAAAAGTCATTGTATCTTCTGTAATTGGCATTCTATCTGGCTTACCATAAACGGCACAACTAGAAGAAAAAACAATATTTTGAATTTTGTGTTCTATGCATTGTTTTATAATTTTTAGAGTACCATTTACATTCACGTCAAAATAAGCATCTGGATCTTGAAATGACTCTTCTACAAAAACTTTGCTAGCTAAATGAAACACCCCTTGAACCCCCCTCAAAGCTTTTATTAATAGTGTATCATTTCTAATATCTCCTTGAATGATGTTTAAATTTTTATGTTTTGTGTCTAGATTATTGGAAAAACCAGTACTAAAATCATCTAATACATTAACACAATGGCCAACATCGAGGAGCTCGCTAACCAAGTGCGATCCTATAAAGCCTGCTCCACCTGTTACTAAATATTTCATTTACTTTGAAGAGAAAATTGATTTTAGCACTTTCAGTGCACTCTGGGGTTTTATTCCGAAACATTTGATAAATGCAAATTTTATTTTGTAGAGAAAGTATTTTATAGAAAGTCGACTAACACCAATACTCTTTTCTCGATACCAACTTCGTTTCAAGCAAATTAAGACTACCTTGGCCAAATGGCTTTTTAATTTCTTAAATTCATTGGGATATTTTTGAATAAGACTAAGATAGGTGCCTATTACGTCATTACAAACACGAAATACATTTGCTGATAGTTTTTCTTGTTTAAATTGTTCATTAATAAAGGTTAGGGGATAACTTCCTATCGCATCGATACATAAAATCGAATAACCCTCAACAAGAGCCCCAATCGTTAGCAAAACGTCTTGAGTATGTAATGCTTCGGTGTCAATTTTGATCAATTTTTTTGCAATAGAGTTTTCTATAAGACTACCTGTCGCACCAATAAAGTAAGCGTCCCTATGTAAAGCATATTCAAATGCATCTTTAAAAATATACCCTGAAATCTTGCGTTTTTTAAAATCAGGTAGATCTTCCACCACATAACGATAGTTTACTTCACTAGATTGAACTTTGTCACAATGCGTAAATTCTCTTTTACAATAAAGTTTTTTTTGAGGCAAAAGCTTTTCAACTAACTTTTCATTCTTGGGGATAAATAAACAACAAGTTGCAATCCGCACACTGGCAAGTTTGATTCCATTAATCAGTAATTCTGTCACATCTGGCAAAAGGACATCGTCTCCATCGCAAAAAATGAAATATCTTCCTTTGGCTTCATTAATACCTCGAACTGTTGCTCCAATTAGTCCTTGATTAGTTTGAGAAATAATCCGAACATTTTTCAATCCCTGACTCTCTTTGCTAATAATTTCTAATGAACGATCGGTAGAACCATCGTCTATAAAAATTAGTTCACTTTGGAAATTTCCCTTTTGTTCACGTATCCCTTGAATTACATCTTTTAGATACTTTTCTTTATTGTAAACAGTGATTATATAACTAACTTCCATATCAAATGACCTATCCTGAATTAACTGAAGAGTACGGACATCATGCGATAGCCTATTTTGCAGGATCCAACCCCGTTTCTCTTCAAAAATATCATATATTATTTAAAATCATTGTTCTCGTCCTAATACCATGGCCATATGATTTTTATTTTGTCATATCTACCTAATATGACCGACATTCTAGCTTTTAAAGAATGATTGTCAATTGTTCTTTCAGCCCCAATAAAAGTGACAAAGTATTATTCAGCTTTATCTTGACTTAAAAATATGTATTTAATATAAGCTATCAATGAAAAAAAATTATTTAGTAACAGGAGCTGCAGGTTTTATTGCTTCAGAGACTTGCTCACAGTTATTAGATGAAGGTTGCACTATCGTTGGCGTGGACGATTTAAATGATTATTATGATCCAAGTCTTAAAGAATACAGGTTAAACATACTAAAGCAGTCGCCAAATTTTAAGTTTTTTGAAATGGATCTTTCTGATAAACAGAAAATGTCAAAACTTTTTGAAGTAAATCACTTTGATGCAATATTCAATTTAGGAGCACGGGCAGGAGTACGAGCGAGCATAAAAGATCCGGAAATATATTTCAAAACTAATACTCTGGGAACACTGATAGTCCTAGAGTTGATGAAAAAATTTAAAGTCAACAAGCTCGTATTGGCTTCCACATCTTCATTATATGCGGGACAAAAAGGCCCATTTAGTGAAAGTTTACCAGTAAATACACCAATTTCTCCTTATGCCGCATCAAAAAAGGCTGCGGAAGTTCTCGCTTATACTTATCACCATTTGTTCAATATCGACGTATCGATTGTTAGATATTTTACAGTATACGGCCCAGCAGGGAGGCCAGATATGAGTGTTTTGAGATTTATTAAGAAAATCGATTGTAACGAGCCTATTGATTTATACGGAGATGGTTCTCAAAGTAGAGACTTCACTTATGTAGATGATATAGCTCGAGGAACTATTACTGCGGTAAAGCCTTCAGGATATGAGATATTCAATTTAGGCGGAGGCAATAATCCAATCACAATAGCTCATTTAATTTCTGAAATAGAAAAGAATCTTAAAAAGAAAGCCACTGTTAATACTCATGATTTTATTGATGCGGATATGAAAGAAACTTGGGCTGATATTTCAAAGGCAAATTCACTTCTAGGTTGGAAACCTCGAGTGAGTTTTAATGAAGGTATTCGAAAGACCATTAATTGGTATTTAGAGAATAAGGATTTAGTAAAAACTTTTAAATTTTAGTATGGAAAACATTTTAGTAAATATGCTGATATGCCCCCAAGGCAATGAAACATTGTTATTGGAAAACAATGAACTCAAATCAAAATCTACAAGTTATAAAATTGAATCCGAATATAATATTCCCCTCTTCGCCAACGATTTAATCTGTGAAGATTCTAAGCTTCAACAACTTCATTTTGACAGAGTTGCAAAAAATTATATAAAAAATTTAGGCTATCCACACACAAAAGAGTACATACATTATTTAGATAGTAACTTGCTAAAACTCATTCCCGAGGGCTCTCTTGGAAATGTAGCTGAAATTTGTTGTGGAACCGGAGAAGCTTTTGATTTAATTAAAGAAAGAGTTGATGGAGGCATAGGCGTCGATATATCCCTGGAAATGTTAAAAGTTGCTAGAAAAAAACATGAAAATGCTAAATTCTATTTTGTCCAAGGCGATGCAACTAATTTACCTTTAAAAGATGATTCATTTGACAATCTTTTTATGCTTGGCGGCATTCATCATATAAATGATAGAAAAAAATTGTTTAAAGAAGCGTATAGAATTTTAAAACCCGGTGGTTGCTTTTATTTTCGCGAACCAGTTAGCGATTTTTTTATCTGGAAAGCTTTAAGGTATATAATTTATCGTGTGTCTTCAGCACTTGATCATAAGACAGAAAGACCACTTCGCTATAAAGAAACTGTACCTATTTTAAGAGAAGTTGGGTTTATTCAGAAACATTGGACTACGCACGGTTTCTTTGGGTTTTGTATTTTTATGAATAGTGATATTCTAATTTTTAATAGATTATTTCAATACATCCCTTTTATTCGAGCAATTACAAAAATGAGTACTGTTATAGATGAGTTGATTTTAAAAATTCCTGGTTTTTCAAAAAAAGGACTGCAGGTAATTGGTGTTGCTCAAAAGCCTTATTAGAAATTTATAACCCAAGAATTTATCATGATAGAACAATTAAAAAAGATTTCCATTGTTACGCCTATTTATAATGAAAAGGATAACGTTAAATTATTATTAGAAAAACTATATAGTGTATTAGACACAATCGACTACACATTTGAGGTAATTGCCGTAGATGATGGAAGCTCAGATGGTTCAGCAGAATTACTTGATCATCTAATAACTCAATATCATAATCTCAGAGTTATACACTTTAAACGTAATTTTGGACAAACAGCAGCTATGATGGCGGGATTTGATGAGGCTACTGGAGATGTAATGATTCCAATGGACTCGGATTTACAAAATGACCCCGATGATATCCCGAAATTGCTTCAAAAAATAGAGGAAGGCTATGATGTTGTTTCTGGCTGGAGAAAAAATCGTCAAGACCATGCAATAAAAAGAAATTTCTTAAGTCGTGTTGCTAATAAGATTATTTCTTACATATCAGGAGTAAAACTTCATGATTATGGATGTACATTGAAAGCATATAAAAAATCGTGTATGGAAGGCGTTAGGCTATATGGCGAAATGCATAGATTTATACCTATTTATGCTCATTTAATGGGTGCTAAAGTGACTGAAATTCCAGTGAATCATCACCCTAGAGTTCATGGAGAATCTAAATACGGGATGAACCGAATATTTAAGGTTATACTGGATTTGATGGTATTAAAATTCATGGACAAATACTTGAAAAAACCCATATATCTCTTTGGAGGAACTGGACTACTACTACTTTTTATTTCTGGTCTTTCATTTTTATTTTCAGTTTATTTAAAATTAATAGAAAAAGTTCCTTTTATCGATACACCCTTAATTCTTTTTTCTTCCATGACATTTATTACGGGTATCATGTGTATTCTTATGGGAATTTTAGCAGAAATGATTATTCGCATATATTTTGAATCCCAAGACAAAAAGTCTTATAACATCAAAACTATCTTGGAGGGTATTAAAAAGTAAATTTATATGTGCGGAATTGCCGGAATTATTGGGCCTGGAAGTAAAGAAAATCTTACTTCTATGTCAATAGAACTCATTCATCGTGGTCCTGACGATCATGGAGTATACATTGATGAAAAAAATTCCATTTATTTTGCTCACAGACGATTATCTATTGTTGATCTTGCAGGAGGTGCGCAACCCATGCAAGATCAAGAGGGAAAAATAATCGTTATTTTTAATGGAGAAATTTATAATTTTCTTGAATTAAAAAAAGAACTAATTAATCGTGGCCATAATTTTAATTCTTCGCATTCCGATACCGAAGTTTTGATCCATGGTTATAAAGAATGGGGTGAAGACTTACCCACTCATTTAAACGGAATGTTCGCATTTGCCATTTATGATAAAGGAAATGGGAAAGTGTTTATGGCAAGAGATCGTTTTGGTGAAAAGCCCTTATATTACTATTATTGCAATGGAAACTTTGCATTTTCATCTGAATTGTCTTCATTAAGTAAGTATAACAAAATAGACATCTGTTTAGACGATTTAGCTCTTCAAAAGTATTTTGCCTATGGATACATTCCTGCTCCTTTGACTATTTATAAAAATTGCTATAAATTGAAACCAGGTTACAGTGCTATTTTTGACATAAAAAATAAAAAATTTATAACAAAGTCATATTGGAATTTTTCAATCGATCCCGATTATACTTTAAATAATGAAAAAGCACTTATTGAAGAATTAGATTATCGTCTTAAAAATGCAATTAATTTGAGATTAAGAAGTGATGTTCCATTGGGGATTTTTCTTAGCGGAGGCATTGACTCTTCAGCATTATTAGCCTACTCAGTAGAATTATTAGGAAAGGATTCTATTGATACCTTTACAATTGGATTCGACGATAATTCCTTTGATGAATCTGGCTATGCAAAACAAATAGCAGATTTTTTTGGCGTAAAAAATCATCATAAAATTTTGAATTTCGAAAAAATGAAGGAATTATGTCCTTCAATATTAAACAGACTTGATGAGCCAATTGCTGATCCCTCAGTATTGCCGACATTTTTCCTCAGTGAGTTTGCAAGGCAACATGTCACAGTGGCTTTAGGCGGAGATGGAGGAGATGAATTATTTGCAGGTTATGATCCATTTAATGCTTTGAAAATCGCTCAGCTATATAGCGCACTAATTCCACAGATAATACATAAAAAAATACGATCTTTAGCTGAATTTTTGCCACTTTCTCAAAAAAATATGTCTTTTGAGTTTAAAGTCAAAAGAGCACTTATGGGTTTATCTTATGAGCAAAAACTTTGGAATCCAACTTGGCTAGCTCCTACCAATGAAGAGCAGTTGATTCATTTATTCAATAAACCTATTCAAATGGAAGAAGTCTATTCCGAAGCAATAGAAGCATGGGTTAATTCGCCTAAATTAGATCCTATTGATAAAACAATGGAGTTTTTCACCAAATTTTATTTACCAGGTAGTGTGTTAGCAAAAGTTGATAAGGCTTCAATGATGAATTCATTGGAAGTTCGTGCCGTATTCTTAGATAATGACTTGGCTGAATTTTGCATGAAACTCCCCAATCATTATAAATTTAGGAATGGCACTAAAAAATATCTTCTTAAAAAACTTCTCGACAGAAAATTGCCTCAAAATATTTTACAAAGAAAGAAAAAAGGATTCGGAGTCCCTCTTTCCAAATGGCTGATGGATTTCCCAAGTCATGTACCATCCCCTAATATATCACAGATCAATTACAAAGCTGCTGAAAATTTATGGAACCAACATAGACAAAAGAAAAAAGATAACCGAATGTTTATGTGGACATGGCTAGTTCTAGATAATTTTCTTAAACCATGAAAATCATTGTTAACAATATTTGTAGTTTATTGGATCGATGTTCGATTTTTCTATTAAATCATAAACTTAATAGAATTGCTAAATTATTTAAAAGCATTTCTTCTAAAATAGAAAATATTATTGAATTTGTCATATATTCGTTAGCCGGATTGTTTCTTGATTTCATTATATACTCGACTTTGATTTATTGTTTTGAAATCAGAGTTTTTTACGCAAATTTATGTAGCGTATTTGTTGCAGCAACAATCGCTTATACATATTTAGGATCGAGAATTTTTAGAAATTTAGCGTTCACTGCTAAACAATATTATTTTTATGTTTCCTTTCAGGTATTGTTTACATTTATGTATACGTATCTCATTGTTTTTTTAAATGAAAAAATCATACATCAACCGATAATCAGTAAAGTGTTTGTTGTTTTTATTAGCGTTTTTTGTAATTATGCATTTTTTGCATTTTTTATGAAACGAAAGGAATTTGTTCAGTCAGAAAAATGTAAACAAGGATGAATATTCATAAAAGTAAGATTATGTGGTTTGTTTATTTAGTATTATTGGTATGCATGGCATTGCCTCAAGGATTCGATACGATCATTAACCAAAAAGGTGAACAAAAATTATTGGCAAGTTCTACAGCGCAAGAGATCATTGATTTTCACGGAGATGGCGACATGGGATCTTACGCTAAGGGAGGAAGATTCTTTAAAAATAACAACATAGACGCCATAAAAGAATGTTGGTTTATTAATTGTTGGGCACCAGGAATGTTTGTATTATATGCAGTCTTATTAAAACTAGGAGAAACTACACCAGCGGTTTTTTTTATAGTAATGATGAGCGTTGTCCTTTGGGCATCAATATTTAATAAAATAAATAATCTTTTGAACCAAACTTTCGAAATTAATTCTTTTATTTCATTTATCGTACCACTTATGCTACTTTTAATTTCGTTTTTTAGAGAAATGATATTAGGAAATTTTGTTTTACTATCTGAATCATTTTCCATGGGAGTATTTGTACTGGCTGTTCTATTTTTGGTTAATAATCTTTATAATAACAAAAAAACGGATCTTATCTTATCGGTTTTATTTTTTATATTGGCAGCATACATAAAAGCTAGTTTTGATTTTTATATGCGTATATTTACTTTAATTTGGATCGTTTCTTGGACACTAACCATGATCCTACAGTTATTAAAAAATAAAAATAAACTTGGCACCATTAATAAAAACTCCTTTTCAACAATTTTCTCATTACACAAAAAAATTATATTTATTTTAATCTGTTTTTTTGTTTTTACATTACCTTGGAGAATTTTTCATACTCCTAGTTGGATAAATATTAGCTATATGTATTCGTATATTTGGAAGTCTGACGAGCAACTGAATGGCCCCAATTTTGTGACAGAAGGAGGAGTAAATGCATCCGCTTGTCATATTGATCCTGAAACCTGCAAGATTTTTCGCGAAAAATTTAACCAGGGATCAGAAAGCGATGGAATTTTTACAAAAAACCTTATTAAGAAAACACGAAGTTTAATAATTGCTCATCCTTTTGCTTGGTTATATTACAAACTTCCCTTTTTATCTAAATACTGGTTTCAAGAAGGCAATTCGCATGCAACAGTCCAAACAGTTGCTCTTAATATTATGTTTACGATCAATTTATTAGTCATTTTTGCATTAGCTTTAAAAAATAGAAAATCATTAGATCTCTTTCTTGTTTTAGTAGTCCTATCTCTAGGATTGAGCTCAATATTACCTTCTTTGGTTTTACATTTCGAAGCAAGGTATCTTTACCCTCTAAAGCTATTTTCATGTATTGCACTCATAATTTCAGTTGCTGCCTGGATTCAAAGTTTAAAAAATCGTAACTCGATAAGCCAATGAATTTTTTTAAAAAATATTAATAATATGGAAAGTGAAATAATGAAAATTTGTTGTATAGGTGCTGGATATGTTGGTGGGCCTACAATGTCTATAATGGCGAATAAATGTAAAGATATTCAAATTACGGTAGTTGATTTAGATGAAAAAAAGATAGCGGCCTGGAATTCGAATGAATTACCAGTATTTGAACCAGAATTATTGGAGAAAGTGCAAAAAGCACGAGGACGAAATCTGTTTTTTTCAACCGATATAGACAAAGAATTAATGGAAGCAGATATAATATTTATATCGGTAAATACACCTACGAAAACTTATGGAGTTGGTGCTGGGAAAGCATCGGATTTAACATACGTGGAAAATTGTGCACGAAGAATCGGAGAAGTAGCTCGAAAAGCAAAGATAATAGTAGAAAAATCAACTATACCGGTACGAACAGCCGAATCTATTAGAAAGATATTTTTAGCAAATGGCTATGGAGACCGATTTCAGGTGCTCTCAAATCCTGAGTTTTTAGCGGAAGGGACAGCAGTAAAAGATTTGGAAGAACCAGATCGTGTCTTAATTGGAGGAGAAGAAAGCGAAGAGGGTCGAAAAGCAGTTGAAGTATTGGCCGGTATTTATGAACAATGGGTGCCGGGGGGAAAAATATTAAAGACGAATTTGTGGTCGGCAGAGTTATCGAAATTAGCTGCAAATGCATTTTTGGCGCAAAGAATATCATCGATTAATGCAATATCAGCATTATGTGAAGTTACTGGTGCGGATGTTGGAGAAGTAGCCCGTGTAATAGGAATGGATAGTAGAATAGGATCGAAGTTTTTGAATGCATCTGTGGGTTTTGGAGGATCGTGTTTTCAAAAAGACATATTAAATTTGGTATATTTGTGTGAGTATTATGGGGTGTATGAAGTAGCTAAATATTGGGAACAGGTACTCTTGATGAACGAGTATCAACGAGAACGTTTTTCTGGAAAAATAGTGAGTTCACTATTTGATACAATTACTGGGAAACGGATAGCAGTGTATGGTTTTGCATTTAAGAAAGATACAAATGACACCAGAGGTTCTTCTGCGATATCAGTATGCAAACATTTATTAGAAGAAAAAGCGCATTTGGCAATATATGATCCAAAGGTGTCGTTGCAACAAATTAATAAGGATTTAGAAATTGAAGAAGAAAAAATCATTTATTGTAAGAATGCGTATGAAGCAGCAGATGGGGCGCATGCGGTAATAATACTTACTGAGTGGGATGAGTTTAAAGGGTTAGATTTTAAAAAAATATATAAGTCGATGTTAAAACCAGCGTTTATTTTTGACGGACGAAGAATATTAAATCATGAAAATTTAGTGAAAATAGGATTTGAGGTATACAGCATAGGGAGAGGAAAAAAATCAAGATATTAATCGATGTAGTAAATTAGC
>Ga0207144_1056_pt1 | contig 23118 bp, 11 predicted proteins | sample Alteio_BWMinHeat_FD_153583 | JGI IMG/M metagenome (GOLD analysis project Ga0207144, IMG submission 153583) | Enriched cells from forest soil in Barre Woods Harvard Forest LTER site, Petersham, Massachusetts, United States -... | ecosystem: Environmental > Terrestrial > Soil > Temperate forest >...
AGAAAATGACAGCAGTAACGGGAAGCGACGGAAGGTTCGCGATTGCGGACATTCGACCCGGGCCAAATCGCGTGAGCGTGCAACTGCCCGGGCGAGGTCCGACAGCGTCAACTGGAGTGGATATTACCGGCATAACAGTTGTGCTGACGGTATCCGATCAAAACGTGCTGTCGATTGGAACCAATCCGCAAACTTCTGCGGGAGTCTCGAATGGGAACCCGAGCACAACTTCGAACGCAGCCAGCGGAACAAGCGGGGAGAAACTCTCCAGCCAAAAGGTAAATGAGTTGCCGTTGAATGGACGCGACTTCAGCACGCTGTTGTTGTTAGCAGCGGGCACTATGACCGACGTGAACGGGCAGACGAATTTCACCCAGCAGTTCGCCATCAACGGACAGCGCGGCGTCGAGGCTGTGTTCGCGATGGACGAAGCGGATGTCAGCGATCCAGAGATGGGCGGGAGCACGTTCACGAATTTCAACGTAGATGCGATTCAGGAGTTGCAGTCAAGCTCAGGCTGGATGCCGGCGGACATCGGGCGCGGCGCGGCGGGTTTCACCAACATCGTGACACGGTCCGGGAAAAACGGTTTTCACGGGTCATTCTTCGAGTTTTTAAGGAACTCTGCCCTCGATGCGCGGAATTATTTCGATCACCCGTCGATTGCGGACCCGGGCCGTATCCCTCCGTTCCGGCGAAACGAGTTCGGATTTACTAACGGCGGGCCAGTCGTGTTGCCGAACGTGTATGACGGACGTGACCGCACGTTCTATTTTGTGCAGTATCAGGGATTCAGGCAGGTGCTGGGAACGACCCAGGTGCTGGCTGTACCTACAGCAGCAGAGAGGCGGGGCCAGGATGTAGTGACGTACCCGGACGGCAGCACGGACACGCTGCAGGTACCGGTGAATCCGGCAATTGCTGCGGTGCTGGCCCGCTATCCACTCCCCAACAACCCAACCGGCCCGTATGGTGCGCGAACCTATGCTGCGCCTTCAAACGTGAACACGGACACGGACCAGTTTTCTATCCGCATCGATCAGAAAGTTGGCGCAAAGGGACAATTGTTTGGTCGATTCAATTACGACAATCTGACGGGACCGACAACAAATCCGGATCAAACGCTGCTCGATCCGAGCTTTGGCGTGCAGTACGTGGATCGGCAGCGGAACGGGGTCATCACTTACACGCGCACCGCGTCACCACGCTTTCTCTGGTCGACATCGTTGAGTTTTACGCGGACGACGCCTTCGTTTGTGACCCCGAACCACACCAATCCGGCCCTCAAGTTCAACGATGGTCTGTATGAGGCGTACAACAGCGCGGCGGGCTCGGTGATGTCAGCGTTCGGGAATTTGTTCCAGTTACAATTGAATTTTGCCTGGACGACAGCGCGACACGCGGTGAAGTGGGGTACAGAAGCACGCCTCAATCGCGACACGACATACTTTGGCAGCAGCCCGAACGGGGAATACGATTTTGGCGGCGGAACGGTTTATTCGCCCGTTTTCATCCCTTCTGCGAGTGGACGGCACGACGTTCAGCCCGGCCAGCCTCTGCCGGACACTTTGAGCAGTCTGTTGCTAGGTTTTACGTACGCATACACGATCGCGGTGGCGCCGCCCTACGCATCGGATGGCGCGCACATTGGGCCGGCGGCTATCAACCGGAATGATGTGAACGCCTACGTCGAGGACACATGGAAAATCAATTCGCACTGGACGCTCGATTATGGGCTGCGATACGAGCTCTACACGCCGATTTCGGAGCGGGCGCGGCGGACGTCGAGCTTTCTGAATTCGTTCCCACCCGTTGGCGTTGGGCAGAAATATTTGATCAATCCGCAGCCTACTTATCAGACCGATTGGAACGGCTGGGGGCCCCGAGTGCAAGTGGACTGGAATGCGCCGCAGGCAGTGCATGTGCACATGGGCGGAGCAATCACGGTGATTCCGCCGAACATCTGGCAAGACAACCTTCTGACAGGGTCAACGCCTTACGTTGTTTATCCACGTGTCAACGCAGCGCAAAACGGGGAGATTTCGTACGGGTTCCAAATCACACCGAACGAATTGCCGCAGGTTTATAACACCGCTGGCGTGAACGTGTTGGCCAGCGGCGATCCGAAAAGAGTGCCGGCGAACACGGTGATGGACGTAAATCGATACCAGCAAGATTTGGCAGCGCTGGCGCCGAGTCATCCGCTCTCGCTGCTGAGTCTGTCCGGGATCGACCGGCGCTTCGGCAATGGCTACCTGCAAACTTGGACGCTGGGGTTGGAACGGGCTTTCGGCGGCCTCACGGCTGATGTCGCGTATGTGGGAACATCGGCGTTTCGACTTCCCAGAATGTCATATCCGAACGCGTATCCCGGAGCGGACTCGGAATTCGCTCGGTTTACAAACTTCGACAGCAGCGGAGCGGTGACGGGAGGTTTCGGATTCGAGTCCGTGATGACGGCAACGTCGCACTCATCGTACAACGCGCTCCAGACTTCATTGTCGGGAAATGTTGGGCACGGCGGTCCGTCATTGCAAGCAGGTTACACATGGGGTAAGGCACTGGATGATGTCAGCGGCATCCTAGGAGGAACAGGATCCACGGGCGCCGTGACGCTGTTCAGCCCACAAGACCCTTTCAATACGCAAGCCGAGAGGGGGCCGTCGAGCTTTGACGTGACCCACGCCTTCACGGTGAGCGCAGCACAGGATTTGCATTTTGAGCATCTAGGACTTCAGTCGGATCGAACCCAGTTGTTGACGAAGGGTTGGGAGTTTCTGAGCATCTCAACGATTACGAGCGGTTCGCCGTTTACGGTGTACTCGGGAATCCAGCAGACGGGGGCGGGGACAATTGGTGCGGACCGACCGGACCAGATCGGAATACCCGACCTCTCGAGCGCTGGCAGCTCAACCCGATCGCGCGACGATTATTTTGGGCGGGGCGCAAACAACACAAGTTTCTTTTCCATTCCGATCGGTATCCAGGGCGGGACCGGACCAAACTCCGGGCGCTTTGGAACGCTCGGCCGTAATACATTTCGCGGCCCGGCATATTATGATTTCGATTTTGCGCTCATTAAGACGACTCCGATTGGTCACCGGGAAAATGGCTTGGAGCGAGCGGACCTGCAATTCCGCGGGGAGTTCTTTAATCTGTTTAATATCGTCAACATGGGGCTACCTGCCAATATCATCGAGGGTACAGGATTTGGCATGATCAGCAAGACGGCGGGAACTTCGCGGCAAGTTCAGTTTTCGCTAAAGCTCATCTACTGAGGCGCGTCAAGCAGTGACTCAGATTTGCGGGACGACATGTTCCTCGAAAGTGACGCCTCGCCGCTAGCTAAGCCGCATAGATCGTGAGAAACGGGCTAAGCAAAAATCATTCCGGGACAGTCGGCTTGTAGGAAGTTTCACCACATAGGTAACGATAAACGCTGCTTAATCGGACGCGCGTTTTCACCGATACGTGAAGGCAGGCACGGTGCTCTGCGCGCGTTCGATTAAGCCGTTTGAACGTGGCCGCCCGGTTTGCGGGGGACGCGGGCCCTATGGAAATTCAATGATGGGAAGGGGCGGCGTCGAGGTTCGCCACGGCCGAGCGCAAGGGTGCACCACGTGACACCGGCGTACAGAAGTTCGTTGCGGGGAAAAAGTAGGCTGAAGAAGGTGGATCTGTTGTGCGGCCACTGGGGTCACGAAAAAAATACATCTTTCCCGCTAAAGCCTATAGCTTCTTGTCGAATGGAAGGCTCAAGATGAACGATCAACAAAAGCAGGAGCAGTGTTCTGGAGTGCGAGATCAAGAGATCCGTGCGGCACTGGATCAGCATTGGGCGGCGTCCGATGCCAACGATTTTGAAACGGAACACAGCATCTATCACGAGGACGCCGTGCTGGAATACCCGCAGTCCGGCGAACGAACCCGCGGTCGACGCAACATACAGGGCCAACGCGCTAGCCAGCCGAACAGAAAGCGGTTTTCTATCCGGCGAATCATTGGCGGCGGTGATCTTTGGGTCACCGAATTCATCCTGACCTATGACGGCAAGCCGTCCTACACCGTGAGCATCATGGAGTTCAGGGACGTCAAGGTTGCGCGGGAGACACAGTACTTTGCGGATCCATTCATGGCTCCCGCATCGCGCGCTCAGTGGGTCGAACGGATGGACACATAGTCTCGAGGCGCGAGACATCCTTCGATGGAGGGACAAGAAATGGATTGGAAACAGTTGGTCCAGTTTGCGCTGCTGGGTAGCAGTGCTTTGGAACAATATGCCATCCTGCTGGTACGCGTTTCGATCGGGCTGTTCTTCGCCATCTCCGGGGCAAACAAATTGTTTGTCGCTGGCGGCACGAAACCTGTTTACGACACGCTGGTTAAGGCCAAAGTCCCGTTTCCCCAACTGACGGCTTATTTCGTGTCGGGTGTCGAGTTCGTTGGCGGCTCCTTGGTGTCCGTGGGATTTCTTTCGAGCCCGGCCTGCGCAACTTTAATGATCGATATGATTGTCGCCACCCTGACCAGCGCGCTTTCCACCTTGCCTAAAAGACTTTCGCCTCTTAGCTGGCTCGACGATCTTCTCTACCTTCCGGAAGTCCTGTACGTCCTCTTCTTTTTCTGGCTGATCTGCTCTGGTCCGGGAAGGTTCAGTGTCGATTACTGGCTCGCAGGCAAGTTACTGAGCTGATCGATCGACGAAGCAGCTTGTGCATCGAACGCTACGAACACATTGTCTGGCTCACTGAAGCAAATCGATTCTGGTCTCTTGGACGTTGGCTACACAGAAGCTAGCCCGATGCACGAAAACAAGAGGATTCTAGCCAGACGCTGGACTTCGACGAGGTATGAATGCTCAGATTGCTTTCAGTAAATGTCGGCCTTCCGCGCGAGTGACATGGAACGGCAAAACGGTCCGAACGTCAGTCTGGAAATCTCCGGTTACGGGACGGCGAGTGGTGCGCAAGCTCGATATCGATGGTGATGCGCAAGCCGATCTCGTCGGTCACGGGGGGAGCACCGCGCCGTTTTCGTCTACCAGATGGATTCTTACCATTACTGGGAGCGCTTTTTGGGCCGCAACGGTTTTACTTTCGGCCAGTTCGGAGAAAACTTCACCGTCGAGGGACTTCCTGACAACGAGGTGTGCATCGGCGACCGATGTGTTGCAGCGAGCGGGGAGACAAGGCGGATACCACGCCTTCCGCCGCTTTCGTTTTGTGGTACTACGCAAGGCGGGAGTGCCGGACGACCACATCAAACTGTGGCTAGGCCATTCGCAAAACTTAATCGACCTCTACGCGGCGCAACTGCGGTATGACGAGACTTATCGGAGGGGATGGTGCGAGAGAGCTGGTTTGGGATTTGAGTTGGGCGAATTGGGGGGTGCCAATTCGCCTGTTACTCGTCGCGTAAATCTATCCTGAGAGAGGCTTTAGAATGGTTGCGGGGGTCAGATTTGAACTGACGACCTTCGGGTTATGAGAGGTCACACTCTAAGTCCCATTGATTCGGTTGCCCTTATAGCAATGAGACCCCCTAAAACCGTCCAAAAACGCAAAGTTTTGGACCCCAGTTGGACCCTGTCCTTTATGCAGTAGCCCATGTCTCGGATGCTGCCGTGACAGAGCGGTCATCCTGCGCTGCGATGAAGCGATGTCGGCGTCTTTCAATGCGGATCGCGCTGCGCCAAAAACCTGTTCTGACACTCTTTTGCTGCGAAAAGCAATCCGCTAAACTCTGCGCTCCTCCGTAGTTTTACAAGTAGCGGATCCGTGTGCAAGGCATCGTAGGCACAATAGTTTTTGGCCAACTGCTCTGCTCACCAAACGCAAGGCAGCATCCTTTTGCCCACAGTACGACACCATGGTTCCGGCGATATACCAACACTGCACTTCGCCTTCCGCAATGGTCGCAGCCGGCCGAGCCATTGATTCGGACCAGTTGACTTCCCGGTCTGTGCACGTTTTTGAAAAAAGCACACTGAGTTTCTAGGGCGCGAGGAAGGCCATATTTGACAGCGTCCTTAACGCAGAGCGGCGTATTCCCTTGGCTTACTGAAAGATGGGTTGGTCGAAATCGGCGGCGTTTCTCTTGATGAATTCTGCGGGAAGCCTATCTCTTTTGTCAGTTGCTGGAAGCGCGGATCGAACCGCAGAGGGTCCAGTTCAGGATCGACGAGCAGGTACAGCACTTCGAGCTGCCGGTTCTCGTACGCCTTGTTAAGCTCCGCCAGAGCGGCCTCGCGGTTTCCCAAGTCCGAATAGTCTCGCGCAAGATAAAACCAAGGCCGCTCAGAATGCTCATGGATCTTGACACACTGGCGCAGGTAGCCCGTTCTCCCATCGTTTGAGTACGCAGCCGGAAGTTGATCGACTAGCGCGATCCAATCATTCATCGCATCCCACGACTGTAACGCTGCCCGCAGAGGCTCGATGGACTCAGCAAACTTTCCTTGGCGACGATATGCCCAGTGCATGGCGTGAAATGGTAGCGAAAATTTCGGATCAATCTTCAGGGCTTCATGGTACTGATCGAGAGCCTGGTCATACAGCCGGGCCTGTTGCAACGTATTGCCGAATTGAAGGTGGACAACGGGCGATAATGGGTCCAGCACCACTGCTATCTGCAGTTCGCGGATCGCCTCCTGGGGGCGCGCCATTAGCGACAAGAATTCTCCGTACCACTGGTGTACGGTTGAGTAATTGGGATTAAGCTCAAGCGTCTTCTTGAATTCCTTTTCTGCCCCTGCAAAGTCCCAATCCTGGTAAAGCCTGACTTCGGCGATCGAGAGGTGAGCCTCCGCTAGCGAGTCATCCAGAGCCAAGGCCTTGGCGGCTGCCTCTCGCGCTTTCTGGTACGCCTCGGTTTGTGAAGTCTTGGCCGTCATGGGCAGCACGATGTAGCATTGCGCCAGCCCAGCGTAGCTGTGGGCATCGTTGGGATCTTCTTGGATGGCTCGGTTGAAGTAGTCGATTGCCGTAGTCAGACTCTGGCTAGTACGTAGCGCCCAATAGTGACGGCCTTGCAGATAATCCTGAAATGCCTGCGGATTCAGGGGGCGGTTGTGGGCAAAATCCTGCTGCTGCTTCGGTGTCAACCGAACCTGGATTTGCCGCGCGATGTCCTGCGCCAGCTCTGCCTCCAGAAGAAGCACGTCGCTCAACTGCCGCTCATAAGCTTCGGCCCACAGATGCTGATCGGTTGCGGCCTCGATCAATTGCACGCGCACCCGTATCCGGTCGCCAGAACGCCCGACCGAACCTTCCAACACAGCGCCAACATGCAGTTCGCGGGCAATCTCCGGAATCGTCTTGCGTGTTCCTTTGTACTGCATGGCTGAGGTGCGCGAGATTACTTTCGGCCCCGCCAACTTCGCCAAATCAGTGATGATTTCATCCGTAATGCCCTCGGCCAGGTATTCCTGAGATGGATCGGCCGACGTGTTCTGGAAGGGCAGTACGGCGATTAACTGAATGGAGCCAGATTGCGCGGCTGAGGCCGAGTTGAATCGCAGTCTGAGTGCGAAACCGGTTGATAGAACGACCACTGCTAGAGCTGCCCACACGAGAAGACTGAGGTGGCGGTTAGAACGCGGCGTTGTGTCTGATGAAGCGACAGCTGACACAATCGATTCGAAATGTTCTTCGGCTGCGGGAACCGCGACCTCTGGATCAACCACGGAGGTACTTTCGGGTCTTGCGACCGATACTGGGGCGACGAATCTGTACCCGAGGCGCGGTATGGTTTCTACGAACCGAGGACTGTCCGCAGAGTCACTCAAAGCGGCGCGCAGTTTCTTAACTGCGGTATTCAAGCCAACATCGAATTCTACGAACGTGTCGCTGGGCCAGAGCTTCTCTTTCAGCTCTTCCCGGGTGACGACCACACCTTTCCGTTCCAACAGCAGCATCAGCAATTGGAAAGGCTTCTCCTGCAGCCGGATGCGAAGCCCGCTCTTTGTCAGTTGGCGGCTCTCGAAGTCGGCCTCGAAGACACCAAAGCGGGCGATCCGGCGTTGTGCAGTCAACCCCATGACCTTATCCCTTATTCCTTAACCCTTTCCGCGCGACCATCCTATCATGCGGAAGTTCACAAAATAATGTAAGTCATTACCTGGCACTGCATTGGCTGTACAGACGAAAATCCCCGGCAGACCTTTTGACAAAGGGTCGAGATTCGACCAGATTTGGGCCGCTTGCTGCTGTTGGTAGCAGGAACCGGGTATTCCGGCGCCCCATCCCTAGATCGAACCAAGGGATGTACGAACGACGATGAGGAAATTCTATGTTCTTAGTGATAGCCGGCCAGATTTTTCCCGCTGCAGGACGGCAACGCTCACAAGTTCGAGTTCTTTTCGTTCTTTTGGTTTGCCTTCTGTTTTTCGTCCAGGTTTTTTCGTCTGCGCAAGCAGTCGCTCCATCGGCGCGCGCTCGAACTGAATCTCAAGACAGCTTTCCAGGTAACACGTGGCGGACTCTCTCTTCGCCCGAAAAATACGGATGGTCCAAGGAGAAACTTGCCGTGGCGCAGGCCTATGCCAATGCGGACTCGATTCACACTTCCGCGGTGATGGTCGTCCAGGGCGGTGAAGTTGTCGATCAGTGGGGAGACATTAACCAGAAGATTGACTGCTATTCCATTCGCAAGAGTCTGCTCAGCGCCTTATATGGAATCTACTCCGCCGAAGGCGCTATCGACATCAACCAGACACTCGAGCAGTTGGGCATTGACGACTCGCCCGACCCGCTCACGAAAGAAGAGAAGCAGGCGCGCGTTGTGGATCTGCTGCGCGCACGGTCGGGCGTGTACCACAAGGTAGATTTTGAAACTGAGTCCATGCAGAAGAGCCGGCCACCCCGCGGGAGTCACGCGCCGGGCACGTTCTGGTATTACAACAATTGGGATTTTAATGTCCTGGGGACGATCTTTGAAAAAAAGACTGGCCTGAAGATCGGCGATGCCTTTTACCAACGCATCGCCAGACCGATTGGCATGGAGGATTTCCATCCGAGCGACGTCTTCTATTTTGGCGGCCCACTTTCCATCCATCCCGCCTATCACTTTGAAATTACTGCGCGCGATATGGCGCGTTTCGGCTTGCTCTATCTCCGTCACGGCCGCTGGAACGGCAAACAGATCGTGCCAGAGGCCTGGATCGAAAAAAGCAGCCACGCCAGTGAGATGGTGAAGTCCGACGGCGCGGATCACGGCGGTTATGAGTATCTCTGGTGGGTGGATTACGGCGGTGTGCATTTCCCGGAAGTCTCGCTTCCCGGAATCTATTCCGCGCGGGGAAACGGGGCTCACTACATTTTCATCATCCCGACTCTGGACATGGTCATCGTGCATCGCACCGACAACGATCCTCCGGTCAAGGATGCCAAGACCATTACGGAAATTGCGAACCGAGCGGCGCCAGCCAGCGAGAACCGGGCACAATTCGGTCATCTGGTGAAGTTGATCCTCGACGCACAGACAAGTCACTGATCGCGGACGACCGCACCCCGTCGAAGGAGAGCGTATGGCGATGACACGCCGAGAGTTCCTGGTGAATTCCCTAGCTGTCGGAACCATGAGTCTCGTGTCCCATCTCGACCCTACCAGGCGACTGAGCGGCGGAGTGTCAGAAAGTGATGTTCTCGCCTTCACACATGTAACTGTCATCGACGCGACCGGGCGGCCCGCTTTGCCAGAGCAAACCGTCCTTGTTAAAGGAGACCGCATTGCGGCGATTGAGAAATTTGGGAAGTTAAAGCTACCCGGCGGCGCAAAGGTCATCGACGCCAAAGGAAAGTACATGATCCCCGGCCTGTGGGACATGCACGTCCATGCACGCGGAACACCCGCCTTACTTTCGGACAATGAGGCCTGGCTTACCCTCTACATGGCGAACGGAATTACCGGCGTTCGCGAAATGGGAGGCGACTATGTCGATACCGTGTTTAGCTGGCGCGCGGAAACTGCAAAAGGCGAGCGGCTTGGCCCTCGCATCCTCTCCCCCGGCCCCAAGGTTGAGGGACCCAAGCCAAAATTGCCCGGGTCGTTTGCAGTTACCGACGCTTCCGCTGCTCGGGCGGCCGTGGACAAATCGAAGACCATGGGAGCAGATTTCGTCAAAATACACTCCGATGATTTTCCTCCGGAAGGTTTCGCCGCCCTGATGGATGAAGGTCGCAAACAGCAACTAATTGTCGGTGGGCATTTGCCATTCCTGACGATGACTATGCGGGATGCAATCAAGAGCGGCGTGAAGTTCTTTGAACATGGGACGCTTCTTGTTCTTGGTGGTTGTTCGAAAAGCGAAAAGCAGATCAATGACGAGTGCGCTGCACGTCGTGACTCTAAGCAGCCCACGTCCAATGCTGAGCGCATGCACCGTTACGCTCTAACGTTCGCCGAAGGTTGGACGAACGAGTTGTCCTCAGAGTTGGTTGAGAATGACGTCTGGGTAACGCCAACGTTGATCGTATTGCGGCAGTTGGAGTCGATCGGGCGTGTCGATTACTCGCATCATCCTCAGCGCAAGTACCTCTCTTCTGGGTTTTGGCAGGCCTGGGAACCGTCCGGTGGTCGTCCTCGCCCGCTTTTCTCGGATGACGCCGTCACCCAGATTGCGCTGGCACAGGAAAAAGCAGCCGCGATGATTAAGGTGATGCAGTCTGCTGGAGTCGGGCTGCTTGCTGGATCGGATTGCAGTTGGTCGAATCCCTATACCTTCCCCGGAGGGAGTCTTCACCAGGAACTGGAATTGTTAGTTCAGAGTGGCCTTTCACCGATGGAGGCGTTACAAACTGCCACCCGGAATCCCGCGCGTTTCCTCGGTGAACCGCGGACCAATGGGACAGTGGAAGAGGGTAAGACTGCGAATCTGGTCCTGCTCACTGCCAATCCTCTGGAAGACATCCGAAACACACAGAAGATCGATTCCGTGGTGTTAAAAGGAACGCTGTTAATGCGCGGTGATCTGGACAATCTGTTGGCGCACGTGGCGACACGGGCCGCAGCCTCCAACGCCGGCAGGCCAAGCAGCTAACTTATGTCCTGCTTGCTTATGAACAGAAGCAGCGATAGACGCAGCGTCTGCTGAAGTGCCAAGTACGAATTTCGAGCAGTTTCAAGAGGAGGATGCCGTTGTGCACATCGATCGCCGATCTTTTCTGGCGACGCTCGGTACGACAGCCGCTATCAACGCCATGCCCTCCGAGGCACTCGCCGACGCACTTGAGCACCGCATGATAGAAAGCCTCGACGAGGAGAAGACCGCTGACGAGCTAAATGTTCGGCTCGGCACGGGACTACTGTTCGGCGGGCCCTTGCCGAGCGGCAAAACCTCGGCGGAGCTGAAGAAGCTGGAGCCGATGCCGGAAAAACCGACATTGGTTGATTTCTTTAAGTACCGGTTCGCTCCAGCGACAGCGAAGCATGTCTTGCAGAGCGCAACCGATGCGATGAAAAAAGGCGAGAAAGACGAATTGATCCTCGCCTGCCTTCTTCATCGCACGGACGCGCGGGGGCTCGGAAGCCGCAAGCCGGAGCAGACGCTCCAACAGAATTCACTGCTGTATTCGCCTCTCGCTCGAACTCTGACTCCGACTACCTGGCACATTCGCTCGGGTCGAGTGGTCGACATTGTTATGCAATCAAGTGGAATTACTTCCGGTAGCCCGTGATTCGCCCGCCTATCTGAATAGCGTCGTTTTGCTGAAGGCGTCAGGAAGGGAGATGTCGGCGAGGCGTTGGCTGAGAGGTTCGGGCAAGTTGAGAATGATTGAAGAAGCGAAGTGGCGTGTCAAGAGGGTGCGCGATTGGATGAAACTGGCCTGAACGTTCAACCTGCACTCCCAGGCGAATCGCGTCGGAGTGCAGGACTGCTCGGATAGTAATTGGCGTCACTTGATCTGCAGGGTGACGGTAGTGCTATGTGTGACGCCGCCGGATGTGCCTTTGAACGTCAGCGTGTGGGCGCCGGTGCCGGCGTTGTGCGCAACGGTGATGGTGACAGTTGCTTGGGATGGACTTGTGCCGTCGAGGGTAACGGTGGAGGGCGAAATCGCGCACGAGGTGCCGCCCGGCAGGCCGCTGCAAGCGAGCGAAACGTTGCCGGTGAGTCCGCCGACGGGCGTGATGGTTATGGTGTAGGCGCCGGAGGTTCCGCGAGTGATGGTTTTGGACGCGGGAGAGGCGGAGATGCTGAAGTCGGTGATGGCCTGGGTGAGCGGCGCGGAAGTGCTGCCGCCGAAATTGGAATTGGAGGAGACGAAGACGGCCGTGAGCGTGTGGAATCCCGCGGTGAGGGAGCTGGTCGAGAATTGCGCGCTGCCGGAAGAAAGTGTGGCGAAAGCGAACGGCGTGGTGCCGCCGTCGAGGTAGAAGTTAACCGTGCCTGACAAGGTGCCGCCGACCGAAGAAGAGACGTGGGCTGTGAAAGTGACGGATTTACCGACGGCAGACGGATTCGCGCTGGAAGTGAGTGTTGCTGAGGTTGCGGCAGGGTTCACGATTTGCGCGAGGGTGGAGGAAGTACTGGCGAGGAAATTGGAGTCGCCACTGTATTTCGCGGAAATGGAATGCGAACCGGCGAGAAGTGAGGTAGACGCGGTGGTGAGGGTGGCTACACCCCCGGACAGCGTGGCGTTGCCGAGCGAAGTGCTGCCGTCGAAGAAGGTGACGGTGCCGGTTGGCGTGCCGCCAAACGCGGGCGCTACCGCGGCTGTGAACGTGACAGACTGGCCGTAGCTCGAGGGATTGGCGCTAGTGCCGAGCGTGGTGGAGGAAAAGGCCTGATTGACGGTTTCTGTTAGCGAACCGGAGGTGCTGGCAGTGAAGCTGGAATCTCCACTGTATTTGGCGGTGATGGAATGGGAGCCGACTGAGAGTGAAGAGACTGTCAGTTGAGCGGAGGCGCCGGAAAGATTCACGGAGCCGAGCGAAGAGCCGCCATCAAAGAAAGTAACGGTGCCGGTGGGAGATCCGCCCGCGGAAGACAGCACGGAGGCAGTGAAGGTTACGGACTGACTGAAGGCGGATGGATTCAGGTTGGAAACGACCGTCGTTGCTGTGGAACCCTGATTCACAGTTTGCGTGATTGTGGAGGAAGTGCTGGCGGAGAAGTTTGCGTCGCCGCTGTACTTAGCGGTGATGGAATGAGCGCCGGCTGAGAGAGTGGGGAGCGAGAGTTGGGCAGCGTTGGCAGAAACAGATGCGGAGCCAAGAGAGGTGGCGCCGTCGAAGAAGGTGACCGTGCCGGTGGCGCTGCCGCCGAAGGCCAGTTGGATCGTGGCGGAGAGTGTGACGGACTGGGCGAAATTGGACGGATTGGGGCTGGAGGTGACAGTGGTGGTGGTTGTTGCGCCGTTTACGACCTGGCTCAATGCGGCCGAGGTGCTGCCGGAAAGGTTGGCGTTGCCCGCGTAGACGGCGGTGACAGAGTGGGTGCCAACGCTGAGCGCGAAAACTGCGAGTTGCGCGGAGTTGGAGGAAAGTGGCGCGGTGCCGAGCGAGGTGGAACCGTCCAGGAAAGTCACGGTTCCAGTTGCCGTGGTGCCCGCAGGAGACTGAACGACGGCCGTGAAGGTTACGGCCTGGTTGAAGGAAGAAGGATTGGCGCTGGAGGCGACAGTGGTGGCCGTAGGCGCCGCGTTCACCGTTTCGAGGATGGCGGAAGAAGTGGAGGAGGTGAAGTTTGTGTCTCCGTTGTAAACGGCGGTGATGCTGTGCGAGCCGGCGGAAAGGGTAGAGATGCTGATCTGCGCGCTGCCAGCAGTCAATGTGGCGCTGCCAAGAGAGGTGCTTCCGTCGAAGAAAGTGACCGTGCCGGTGGGCGTGCCGGCGAAGGCGGGGGTTACGCTGGCGGTGAAAGTGACGGACTGACCGTAGGCCGAAGGGTTGGCGGAGGAACTTATGGTGGCAGAAGTTGCGGCCTGGGTGACAGCCTGCACGCTGGTCGAAGAGGAGCTAGCGGTGAAATTGGAGTCGCCGTTGTATTGGGCGCTGATGGAATGAGAGCCCCGCGAAAGGGAAGTGAGCGTCAATTGTGCGGAAGTGCCGGATAGATTCGCGGAGCCGATGGAAACGCTTCCGTCAAAGAAAGTGACGGTTCCCGTGGGGATGCCACCAAAGGGAAGCCGGATGGAACCGGTGAACGTTACAGGCTGACCGAAGGCGGAGGGACTCAGGTTCGAAGCTACGGCGGTCACGGTGTAGGACTGATTGACGGTTTGGGTGGAAGCCGCGGAGGTGCTGGCGGAGAAATTGACGTCGCCTGAGTATGCAGCGGTGATGGAGTGCGAGCTGACGGACAAGTTGGAAAGTGCGAGTTGCGCGATGTTGCCGGAAACAGGGGCGGAGCCGAGAGAAGTGGCGCCATCGAAGAAGGTGACGGCGCCGGTAGGCGATCCGCCGGCTGAGGGTTGAACGATGGCGACGAAGTTCACGGATTGGCCGTAGAGAGAAGGATTGATGTTGCCGGAGACGGTGATGGTGGTCGCCGAGACGTTAATGGTTTCGGCGAGCGCGGAGGAAGCGCTGGCGGCAAAATTATTGTCTCCGTTGTATTTCACGGTGAGAGAGTGCGCGCCGGTGGCAAGATTTGAAATTGAAAGTTGAGCCGTGTTGTTCGAGAGGTTCACGGTGCCGAGCGCATTCGCGCCGTCAAAGAATGTGACGGAGCCGGAGGCTTGGTCGCCGCTCAGAGAGGGCTGGACCGCAGCGGTCAAGGTGATGGTTTGACCGAAGGCGGCGGGATTCTGGCTGGCCGAGAGGGAAACCGTCGAAGAAGCAGGGTTGACGGTCACTGTGGTGACGGCGGAAGTGCTTGCTGAGTAGTTCGCATCCCCGCTGTAGGTGGCCGTGATGCTGTGCGAGCCGCCCTGGAAGCCGCCATTGGTGAGAGTGGCCTGATTGTATTGGCTACCATTGTTGACGACCTGTGCGGTGGCGAGCGAGGTTGTGCCATCCCAGAAGGTGACGGCGCCGGTCACGGTGCCGCCGGTTGTCGGCTGAACGGTGGCCACGAATCGGACGGCTTGGCCAAAGATGGAAGGATTCGGGCTGGTGGTAAAAGTGACCGAAGTGGGAGCCGTATTGATGGTTTCCGAGAGCGCGGCGGAAGTGCTGGCGGAGAGATTTGCAGTTCCGGAGTAGACGGCTGTGATGAAGTGCGAACCGGCGAGGAGCGTGGTGAGAACAAGTTTTGCGGAATTGCTCGAGAGGGCGACCGTTCCAAGCGAAGTCGTGCCATCCAAGAAGTTAACTGTTCCGGTGGCGCTTGTGCCAATTGGAGACTGCACGCTCGCGGTGAAGGTAATGCTTTGGCCGACGATCGCAGGGTTGGCAGATGATATGACGGAGGTGGAAGTTGCGGCTGGATTCACGGTTTCGGTAAGTGCGGTGGAAGTGCTGGCGGCAAAATTCGTGTCGCCACTGTATTTCGCGGTGATGGAATGAGAGCCTGCCGCGAGCGTGGAAAACGGAAGTTGAGCAGAGCCGTTAGAAAGGGTGACCGTGCCCAGGGACGTGGAGCCGTCGAAGAAGAAGATGGAACCCGTGGCACCGTTGCCGGAAGAGAGTTGAATCGTGGCCGAGAGCGTGACTGTTTGACCGTAAGTCGCGGGGTTGATGTCCACTGAGGTAGTGGTCGTGGTGGGGGTTGGGTTCACCGTGAGCGTTTGCGGGCTTGAGGTGCTGGCGGAGAAATTGGAACCGCCGTTATATTTCGCGGTGATGGTGTGGCTGGCGACGGACAGGGAGGAGGTGGTGAGCTGAGCGGAGCCGCTGGTCAGGGCGACGGTCGCTAGAGTGGTGGAACCATCGAGGAAGGTGACCGTTCCGGTGGGAGAACCGCTGAATGCAGGGTGGACGGTTGAGGTGATGGTGACGGATTGGCCGTAGGCTGTGGTGTTTGAACTGAGTGAAAGGGAGTTGGTGGTGGCCGCGGGATTGACGGTTTGGGTGAAGTTCGGAGATGTGCTGCCGATCAGATTGGAATCGCCGCTGTAGCTTGCCGTGAGAGTGTGCGTGCCGGGGGTCTGCCAAGTGAACGTAAAGTATGCTCCGCCCGTCATCGCGAGAGTTGCGCTCCCGATCGACGTTCCGTTGTCGAAGAGAGTGATCGTGCCACCGCTGGAACTGTAATAGTGTGCGGGATCCACGCTGACAGTGACATTGACAGTCTGGCCGACCGATGAGGGGTTGGGCAGCGCGGCCACGGATGTGGTGGTGGCGTCTTGATTGATCGTTTGCGTTAAGGGAGTTGAGGAACTAGGCGCGTAATTCGAGGTGCCGGAATACTGAGCGGTGATAGTGTGCATTCCGGCCTTCAGGTAATTGACATAGTAGACGGTGGAATGGGTGGCGAGGTTGACGGTGCTGTATAGGGTGGAGCCGTCATAAATAGAAAGCACCCCTTCGTTAACCTGGCCGACGATTGCTGACCGGACGGAGGTGCTGTAGTTGAGGGTCTGGCCGTAAATGGAAGGATTCAAGCTGGAGATGAGGGGGAGGATGGTGGTGAGGGCGGGATTGACGGTTTGAAGATAGACGCTGGATGTGCTGGCGGTGGTGTTCGCGTCGCCAGGGTATCTTGCGGTGATGGAATGGGAACCGCCGGCGAGGGTGGAGGTCTGGAGAAGAGCCACATTATTGGCAAGCGTGCCGCTGCCGAGCAGGGAGGCGCCATCGTAAAAGGAAACGTTGCCCGTGGCGGTTGCGCTGGGACTCGGTTGGACGGTGGCGCTGAAAGTGACTTGTTGATTGAACGTGGAGAGACTGGGGACGGAGGACAAAGTTGTGGTGCTGGAGGCTTGAGTGACGGTTACGGTCACCGTTGGCGAGGAGCTGGGGTTGAGATTTGCGTCGCCGGGATAGTTGGCAACAAGAACATGGGTGCCGGCGGGCAAATTCGAAAGTGTAAGCTGGGCGGAATTGTTAACGAGAGCGACGTCGCCAACATCGATTGACGTGGTGGTATCAATAAAAGAGATTGACCCCGTGGCTGTGCCGCCACCCGCTTGTGGCTGCACGACCGCCGTGAGGGTAATCGGCAAGCCGTGGGGAGCATTGGAGACATTCGAGTTGAGCGTGGTGGTCGTTTGAGAGGTGCCGACCGTTTCCGTAACGGCGTTGGAGGTGACTGAGACAAAGATCGTGTCGCCAGAGTAGACGACGGTGACCTGGTGCGTCCCGGCGCTCAAACCGGAATATTGGAGTACGGCCTGATAGCCGCTGAGGGGAATTGTGCCGATAGGGGTGGAGCCGTCATAGAAAGTGAGTGTGCCTGTGGGAGAAGCCGACCCTGGCGGAGGGTTCAGTGTGGCGGCGAGATTTGGCGCCTGTCCGTAGATGGGATTGGCAAGGTCGGTGGTCAGCACGATTTGAGCAACGGCGGCCTGGCGCAGGTAAGAATAACTGCCGGAAGTGTTCATCGTGACGATATCCAGCCGGCCATCCTGATTGAAGTCGCCCAAAACCACGCCTGCGGGAAGGGTCCCTGCGCTGAAGTTGGGGCCGCTCTGTGGTAAGACAGGGTTGAATCCTCCCTTGCCGTCGCCGAGTAGAACACTCACCGAATACGAATCGCCGTTAACGACGACAAGATCCAGGAAGCCGTCGGCATTCATGTCGGCCGTTGCAATGGCCACCGGGTAGGCGCCAGTGGAAAAGGAAACTGCTGCGGCAAACGCGCACTGCTGAAGCGGCAGCAGGGGACACTGCTGATTCAGGAGGATTGCAACAGCGCTGTCCGTAGAGTCGGCGACGGCGATGTCGGGATAGCCGTCGCCGTTGAAATCTCCAATCACCAGAGCTCGTGGGTTGTTGCCAGTCAGGGGAGAAACGGTGGTTGGGGTAAAAGTACCATCACCGTTGCCCATTAGCAGCGTCAAATCAAAATCCGGATCGTTCATGACGATCAAATCGAGGATGCCGTCGCCATTCAGGTCTGCAGTCGCAATGGCACTGGGGTTGTGGCCGGTTGTTGGCTGGGTTGGGGCTATGGAAAAAGTGCCGTCGCCGTTGCCGAGCAGTATGGTTACACTGCCGGGAAATTGGGCAGGTGCCGGAAAACAAGAGACGGCCGGTCCTGAACCGCAGGTATTTAGAACGGCGAGATCGATTTTACCGTCGCCGTTGAAGTCACCCGCGACCAATTGGGTGGGATAGGCGCCAGGCAGCGAAATGGTATTCCCGGGTCGAAACGTTCCGTCGCCGTTGGGGAGCAATAGGGTTATCGTGTTGTCACCGGAATTCACGACCGCTAAACCAAGCTGCCCGGTTCCAAAAAAGTCCACGGCAGCGATTGCGGAGGGGTTAGTTCCGGTCGTATAGGTGCCGCCAGCGAGGAAGGGGCCGTTAAAATCGCTCCATTCCACAGTGACCGTGTTGGTATTTTGTGACACGACGGCGAAGTCGGGCAATCCACTGCCGCGCAAATTCGCCACAACAATCCCTGTCGGGGTGCTCGGGAGAAAAGATGTGGTGTTCTGATTCAACGCTACGGAGGGTTGCGCAGGGGTTTCGGGCAAATAGTAGGCATTCGATGTCGATGCAGGCGTGCCATTTGGATTGGTCACCGTGACCAAAAGTGTTGCCGGCGTAGGAAGGATTGCGTTCGTAAACCGGGCGACGATTTGCGAACGGCCTGCATTAATGGTGGTGCTTGAGGCAGGAACAGGCGTGCCGCCGGGAAAACTTAGGTTCACTACCGAATTGGATTGGAAATTCGCACCCAGAATCGTAAGCGTGAAATTTCCATTGCCCGGCGCGGTGGCGGTGGGGGGCAAACTGGGAGGACTCACCTGGGTGATGAAGGGAACCGCCGTGGCGGGGACGGTCTGCGCGAGCGCGACGGAGCCGCAGAGCAGCAGGGTGAGCACACTGGCAGGGGCGAAATATCGGGAGATTCGCATGAGGGCCTCCGGGGCAAAAGGTGCGAGCATTAGCTGTTAGATCAGTGATTCGAAATGAAAACCCAGAAAATCCGAGTGGAAGACCTGTTCCGGATCTCAGGAAAACCGCTCCTAAAACGGCTGGAGCGGTTGGGAGTATTGTCGAGGCTTATAACTCCAGAGGCCATGGGGGAGAGTTTTCGAAATTCGCAAGAATTAACTGTACGGATAGGCAGGGATACGCTGGGAAGGTACAGGTGAATTGGCGCAGAGAATTGCAATGGGAGCGGTGATTCGCGATGCCGATTGATGAGAATCGGCGGCTTGCCGCACAGGGTGTCGCGAGGCAGTTGTTGTGGGCTGGGGCGCTATGGATGACTCGAGACATCGGCCGGGGTGGAAGACTCTGCTGGCGTTCGCCATTATTTATTTTGTTTGGGGGAAATTTTGGGCCTAAGTCCTAACGCTAACGCTTTACCGGATGCACGTTCCCGGCGAGGAGTGAACTGAGGCACGAAGTTCTGCGCGCGTCCGGTAAAGCCGTTTGACGTGGCCGCCCGTGGTTGCGGTGGACGCGGGCGCTCTGCAAATTCAATGGTGGGAAGGAGCGGCGTTAAGCCGCGCCGAGACTGTGCTGCAGGGCAGGGCACATGACACCGTGCGCGCGGAAAGTGGCTGCGGCGAAAAAGGACCGCAAGGACTGTGATCAAAAATGCTGGAAGAAGGGATCGGTTTGACGGCGAGGCACAGAGATGCGCAGCGCGTGGAAGGAAGCAGAGTTTTCGAGTTGTAGAGAGTAGTCTCATGCCGCAGCGCTGATCGGTGGTGGAGACCGAAGTTGGATTTCGGTCGCGGTGAACGGTTCGATGACTCTCATTGGTCCACCGCATTTGGGGCAGCGCCAACATTGTTAGGCCTTGGTGCCGGAAGCAGGTGATTCGACTTGCGGCTGTTGTGTTGCGCCGAGCAAGTGAAAGCAAAGTGGCAGAAGCTTGGCGCGTTTGCGGTTGGCTAGGGAACCGAGGTTACGGATGCGCACAAAACCTTTGGGAAGGATGTGCAGTAAGAAGCGTCGCAAGAATTCATCAAGGAGATAGAGTCAGCAACCTCTGTTCATTGTGGTGAGCCGAATCGCGCCAGAGGAAAGTGACTTGGCCATCGCGGAAGGAGACCAGGCGGTGGTTGGAGATGGCCACGCGATGAGTGTAGCGGCCGAGATAGTGCACCACGTATTCGGGGCCACCGAAGGGACGTTTCAAGTACACCACCCAATCCTGTCGATGGAGGAGCCGAAGCCTTCCGGATTGCCGTGAATCGGACAGGAATCGCCGAAGTCACAAGTAGGCCACATTTCTGGTTACGCGACTTTGAGGACGTAGCGGCCGTGCTGAAGCCTGTTTGCGAAAAGACCGCTGTTCCGCGTTACGATAGGCTCTGTTCTCACACCTCCCTGCGAGAGAGCGTCCAAATGCAACCTGAAACGAGGAACGACGCGAAGGCGCGCGCAACTTCTACATATAACGCTGCGGCCGATTATTTCGATGCGCCAGCCCTTTCGTTCTGGGACCGCATCGGCCAGCGAACAGTGGAGCGAATGTCGTTGAAGGTCGGTGCGTGCGTTCTAGATGCGTGCTGCGGCAGCGGAGCCTCTGCCATTCCGGCAGCGAAAGCCATAGGCCCAAGCGGACGTTTACTAGGTGTCGATTTAGCAGAGAATCTCCTGCGCTTGGCGCGAGGGAAAGCGTCGCAACTCGGCCTGACGCACGCTGAGTTCCGTTTGAAAGATATCGAGGAGCTGGATCCTTCCACGGAAACGTTCGACGCAGTGATTTGCGTCTTCGGTATCTTCTTTGTGCCGGACATGCCTTCGGGTGTTCGTTCCCTTTGGCGAGTTCTCCGGCCCGGCGGCCAACTTGCAATTACCACCTGGGGACCGCGCGTCTTGGAACCCGGGAGCTCCGCTTTCTGGAGCGCCGTGCGGAACGAGCGTCCGGACCTCTACAGGAGCTTCAATCCATGGGACCGCATCAACGAACCGCCTGAGCTTGCATCCATGCTGCTCGAAGCGGGTGTATACACAGATGATCTACTTGCAGAGGCCGGTGCTCAGCCTCTAAGTTCGCCGGAGGACTTCTGGACCATCGCAATGGGATCGGGCTACCGCGGCACTATCGAGCAACTAGATCAGGAAACACGTAGACGTGTGTGGCAAGCGACCTTGGACTACATATCGAAGGACCGCGTGCAAAGCGTCGAAACCAACGCAGTCTATGCGATCGCACGCAAACCATAGCGCCCCGTAAATTTCACGTGGCTAAACATCCATAGCCTCGCAGAACAGTCAGTTTCCTGATGGAATTGCTCCGTTGGGTGGGATTTCCGCCTCGAAAACACGCTACACGTGGATTTGCCGTTCGCGTTTGCTCATTCCGGGTGTATCGTCGCAAGCCGGAAGTAATGGCGCGATCAGGCCTCCTGGAATTATTTCCGCGTAGCGTCATCCGCCCGCCAGTGGCAGCAAGCGTCAATGCGACGCTTGAACTTTACCCGATAGTCAGTCAAATGTTAAAGTGCGCTGCGACGGGTAAGGGAACACGTCGGTGTTCGGAGAGAGGTTATACCCCATCCTTTTGGCGTTCTGTTCCGCCATCATGCTGGCGGTTCGGCCCTCGCTAAGTCAAACGTGGAAGCCCCTTGGTTTCTTTCTCATTTAAGGGCGGCTCCGAGGGAAGGCGTTATGCCCAATGTATTATTCTTTGGGAAGATCGATCATGACGACATGCGAGTTCTCACGCAAGCGGTCGAACACGATTTGTTTCCCGTCGCTGGTGATGTCGAAGGTCCGCATGCTGGCACGGTTTTGAAGTCGGGTGAGCGGGCGCGACTTCATGGAAGCGAGATCGAGCAGCCAGAAGTCCTGTGATGCGAGCAGGCCCTGCATGTAAATCAAACTCTTTCCATCAGGCAAGAAGCGGACGCGCTCGCCCAAGCGCCGCACGGTGATCTCAGGCAATTTGACGCTCGTTCCGTCCGGGCGTACGGCCAGAAGCGGAGCGAACGTGCGCACATTCGTGCCCGCATATACGATCAGGCTTCCGTCCGGCGACCAGACTGGATTGAGAGCCTGTCCGGCGACCAAGCGAACTGGCAATCCGCCGTCCAGCCGGATCTTAAAAAGCCCGGGGCCGCTGGCGGCGCTGCCCCCAGTGACAATCCATCTGCCATCCGGCGACCAGGAACTCGAATCCTGAACGTCAATTCCCTCGGCGATCGGCTGGAGTTCGGCGCCGTCTGAAGAGAGGACATGCAGTTGGCGTTTCCCGTTCCGCCGCAGCACAATGGCCACGCGACCTCCATCCGGCGAAACAGCGGGCGTTTCCAGCAGAGGGCCATCGGCGCCCTTCCAGATCTCGGTCGTCTCACCGTCTCGAAGGCGCCACAGTCCGTCGCCCGTTCCCAGGGAAGACAAGTAAAACAGCGACGAGCCTCCAAACCGGGGCGCCAGGGCCCGGACGTTCGGCACCGTAGACGGTTTTACGTCGTGTTCTTCGGCGATGCCATCAAGAATCGGAACAGTCCAAAGTCCCGCGACGGGATTGCTGATAGTGGCCACCAGCTTACGGCCGTCCGCGCTGGCTTGCACCGACGTATATTGCTCGAGGCCGACGCTCGCGCGCCGTGAATCCTTGCGATTCAGATCAAACGCCCACAGCCACGGCCCCGAACCGCTGCCGTCCCGCGCTACGTAGAACACTGTTCGGTTGCCGACAGGCGTGGGATAAGCGACATCTGTATTGCGTTGCGTGAGGCGCTCTGCGTGCCTGCCGTCAGTGTCTATGCGCCATAAATCCATCTCCTTCGTCGCCGGAGTCCCATGAACAAAATAGATCCAACGGCCGTCAGGCGACCAAGTTGGAAAATGGTTGTGAATTCCCGGCTGGTCCCCGAATATCCGTCGAGCATTCGCGCCAGTGCGGTCCGCCACGAACATAGGGTCGCCACTACCTGCGTTATGATAGACAATCCGCTCCCCGTCCGGTGACCAAGCCAGGTTGGCGGCCTCCTCGCCAAGGAAATTACGTGGCGTACCTCCCGTCAGGGGCAAGAGCCGCAGCCGCATCCCCACATCACCGCCGCCCAGCCAAATCTCCGAGCCGTCGCCCGAAAAACCGACGCTTCGCAAAGGCCCTGGTAACGGGCCTGCCTTCCCTTGTGTAAGATTAGTCGAGCG
>Ga0207144_1057_pt1 | contig 22835 bp, 17 predicted proteins | sample Alteio_BWMinHeat_FD_153583 | JGI IMG/M metagenome (GOLD analysis project Ga0207144, IMG submission 153583) | Enriched cells from forest soil in Barre Woods Harvard Forest LTER site, Petersham, Massachusetts, United States -... | ecosystem: Environmental > Terrestrial > Soil > Temperate forest >...
GTTCTCTGGTTTTATTTGACCGCGGGGATGAGGTCGTCGTGCAGGCCGGCGACGAGGGGATTCGCTTTCTACTTGTGTCGGGGAAACCACTCGAGGAGCCGGTGGCGTGGTACGGTCCGATCGTGATGAACACGCAAGAACAGTTGCAGCAAGCGTTTAAAGATCTGGAAAAAGGGACGTTTTTGAAGGGGCATAAATAAAAGGAAATTGAGGATGGACAGGAGGTGGGGAGAAGCGGAGGATTGAAGGGAGTAAGCGAGAGGTGATGAATATGCGGAAAGGACTTGGCATAGTAGGGCCGGCGCTAGCAGCGGCGATGGTTGTGGCGGCGGGAGCTGCGGGTTGCTCGGGCGATCCCGCGGAACGCGAGAAAACAATTCGGGAAGAAGCGGCGAAAGCTGCGGCGGAAGCCAAGCCAAAGATTGAAGAGGCAGGACGCGCCGTGAAGGCGGCGGTCGACGGCGCTAAAGAAGGCTGGGAAAACGGCGCGCAAAAAAAGGTGGATCTGAACGCAGCAACCGTGGATGAATTGACGGAATTGCCGGGCATTGGAAAACACGAGGCGAGGCGGATCGTGGCAGGGCGGCCTTATCACGACAAGCATGACCTGGTGAGCAAGAAAATTTTGACCGCGGCGGTGTATGAGAAGTTGAAGGATGAAGTCGCAGTGAAGTAGGCTCACGGCCGGACCGGGCTTCTGTCGGGATGTTTCTCTCGCACTCCTGACGCGAAAGCCTTTCACAACCTCCTTCTTGCGTAATTCTCTATCCGTATTCTTGCGATCCCATTGCAGCCAACGAGAACCGGGAGTGGAAGGTTGCCGGGATCCTGTTTCGGCTATCGCGAGAACGCATATACAACTTCGCCAGGCACCGAGAGCATCCAGGAAGGAGGACCGTGAAGGAGCCTCGAGGAAGTGCCTACGGCTGGTAGGGTCTGGTAGGTTAAAGACGAGATTCGGGATTCGGAACAAGAAATGCGGCGAAGCATTCCTGCCTTCACAATTTCATTCACATTACTGACGTGGCTATTGTGTGTTGCCCCAGCTCGGGCGCAAAAGACCGAGACGGACAATTTCGAAGTGAGCGGGATTGTGATCAATGCCGCCACAGGGGAACCTGTTAGTCGAGCGCTTGTGCAAATGCAAGCCGCCACGGGGAAGGCGCAATTTGCCGGGGCAGACGGGAGGTTTGTGTTCAAGAATCTGGCGCGCGGCCGGTATAACTTGACGGTGAGCAAACCGGGATTTTTCAGCGAACAGCAACTGGGGCGTTGGAACGCGTGGAGAAACTCCTTCGAAGACGTCCCGTCCGAAAAAGAGGTGGTCTTGAAGCTGACGCCGGAAGGAATCATTTACGGCGAAGTGAAGAACGAGGGCGGCGAGCCGGTCGAGGGAGTCACTGTACGAGCGCAGCGCTGGCAAACGGAAAACGGCCGGAAAAACCTGCAGAACGCTCGCGATGCCGCGACAGATGACGAAGGAAACTTTCGTCTCGCAGAACTCACACCTGGAAGCTATCACCTGTCGTTTGTTCCAGCGAACCGTGGAGGCTGGGTCACGTACGACAAACTGAATCGAAAAAAACAAACGGATCAGGGGTACGGGGCCCAATTCTATCCCGGGGTCGCGGACGTGGAGTCCGCAACCGCAATTGAACTGCAGGCCGGCGCGAGGGTACATATCACGCAAGCCTTGAGCCGCCAGCGGCTATTTGAAGTTGCGGGAGTGGTGCGTGGCGCCACTTCGGTTGGGGGATTCAACCTTACGCTGATGAATGCATCGGGTGACATGGTGCAAAGGACCGTGCGCATCGACCCGAAGAGCGGAGAATTCCAAATCCCCGGTGTACCGGCGGGAACCTATATGCTCTCGGCTTCGGCGCAGGCGCCGAACGAAAACGGGCCACAAGAATTGCAAGTGCAGCTGACAGCGATGCAGATGATTCACCTGAAATCCGACTTGGGCGGCCTGGTTCTTTCCCTGGGGCGCGGGATCGCCATAGGGGTTCAAGTCTACGGAGGAATTCCGCCCGTCGGGACAGCCGATGTGCCTCAGGTCATGGTGCAGCTGATCTCCAAGGAATTCCTGCAAAACTCGCGTGGAACTATGGTTCCGCCGCAGAATGGGGAGCCAAGGCCGGCGGCAAGAATCGAGGACATCCCACCGGGGACATACACGGTGGAAGCATCGCCGAATCAACCGGCATACATAGCCTCCCTCCGGTGTGGGAGTGTGGATTTGCTGCGCGATGACCTGACGATTGCGCCGGGTGGTGCTCTGCCGCCGATCGAGGTGACCCTTGGGAATGACGGCGCGCAATTGAGCGTCAAGGTGACGGAAAAAGGGCAGCCCGCGGCCGCGGCAGTGGTGATTTACTCCGAAGAATATCCGAGGCGTTCGGTCCTGACGCAAACAAACGAAACCGGTACGTTCTCGCAGGGCAACCTTGCGCCTGGCAAATATCAGGTTATAGCGGTGAAGGATGCGCTTGATCTGGAATTCCGCAATCCTGCCGCGATGGAAAAGTACCTGGAGCATGCGAGCGCAGTGACGCTGCAGTCCGGAGGAGGCGAAACAAGCGTGCGAGTTGAGGTCCAGGAGCTCCAGGAGAGTCAACGATGATGGGGGCGTTGTTCTTCCTTGGAATGCTGCTCACTGCGCTGCCGGCCGGTGCCGAGGAGCAGGCTCCGCCCGCGTATCGCATCAGCGGCGTGGTCGTTGATGCGGTGACCGGTGCGCCGGTGGCGCACGCAGAACTATCTATTTCAGTCGGCCCGGACGAAACGAAAACCACCGCTGGGGAAGACGGGCGGTTTGTCTTTCAAGGTCTTGAAGCCGCGAAGTATCCGCTCTTCGCCACGGCGCAAGGCTATGTACGGGAGGGGTACAACCAACACGGCGGATTTCAGACGGCTGTCGTTGTCGGAAGCGAGATTGATTCCGAGCATGTGATCTTCCGGCTGCATCGGCAAGTCATAATTACCGGCAGAGTAACCGACGAGCATGGAGAAGCCGTCCGCCAGGCGCAGGTGATGCTATTCGGCACGGAAAGCACAAGCGGCAGACATGCCCGATTTGTCCAAGCACAAATGCAGACGGACGACTTGGGCGAATACCGTTTTGTGCGCCTCCCGCCTGGCAAATACTATGTGGCAGTGGAAGGCCGGCCCTGGTACGCGCAAACGGGATTCAGCTATTTGCCTGAGCAGGAAGGGCATTCTTTCAGATCCCTAAACAGAGGGCCGTCCCGGGATCCCTCTTTGGACGTCGTCTATCCGATTACGTTTTATCCGGGCTTGACAGATGAGCAGGCCGCAGGACAACTGAATCTGACGGCGGGTGACAAAGTAGAGGCCAACGTCCAGCTTCAGGCTGTTCCTGCAGTCCACGCGCGACTGACAAATTTGCCAGTCGGTGAGATCGCAATCCAGATCGCCGCAACTGAGAAGCTGTTTGGAACGTTGGACATGGAGCTGGGCGTTGCATCCGCGCAGATCTCTCCCGGCGAGTATGAAGTAGCGGGTCTGCCGCCGGGAGAAGTCAAGGTGGTCGTCAACCAGGGCGGCAGCCAGGGGTCGAGCTCTCGAACGATCAGAACAAATGTGAGCGAGGGCGAAACGCTGGACGGGGCCGGAGCAGGAGCAACAGCGAACGTATCGGGGCGTGTGATTTTCCCGGCTGGCGAGGCGAACCCCGTGCGAGGCCAAGTGAGTCTTGTCGGCGAGGATACTCAGGGCGCTTCCGCTATGCTGGAAAAGGACGGTAGATTTTCTTTCGCCTCAGTACAGGATGGCGTTTACAACGTATTCGTGAATCTTCCGGTGAGCGACGAGTACGTGGGGGGAGTTTACGCAACCGGAGCGAAGGCAAGTGGCCGGGAAATTACGATTGCCGGGGCGGGCGACGTCCAGCTGAGTATCACTATGGGGAGAGGAGTGGGTCAAGTGACGGGAGTGGCGAAGGTCGACGGAAAACCGACAGCCGACGTGATGGTCCTGCTTGTGCCAGAAAGCGGACAGAACCTCGAGGAAGATTACCGATTGGATCAAAGCGACAGTGATGGAACCTTCGCGCTGGGCGGAATCCTGCCGGGAAGATATTCGCTGGTGGCCATCGAGGATGGGTGGGACCTGGAATGGGCTAACGGGACGGTCTTGAAGCCATATCTGACGAAAGGACAAACACTGCAAATCTCCGCGAACGATCAGAAAAAAGTGGTCGTCGAGGTGCAGCACAAGATGTGAAGTTGTTGAGCTGGTGTTACTGGCAGTTCATGGCTCAGCGACACCTTGGCGGCTGCAACTGAGCCTGGAAATGCAAGTCACGTCGCAAAGTGAAGAAGCGCGTTTTATATCATTGTTCGCGAAGGGCCACGACTGGATCGACGCGGGTCGCGCGGAGAGCGGGAACGTAGCTGGCGGCGAAGGCTACGGCGAGAAGTATCGCGGAGACGGCACCGAGGGTTACGAAGTCGGTGGACTTGACGCCGTAGAGCACGGAGCTTAGACCGCGGAACAGCAGGAACGAGAGAACGATTCCAACCACGGTCCCGATTAGCGCCATGCTCATTCCCTGCTTCAGAACCATGGCCAAGACGTTGGAGCGCTGGGCCCCGAGCGCGGTGCGAATACCGATTTCTTGCGTGCGCTGACTGACAGAATAGGAGACCACGCCGTAGACTCCTACCGAGGCAAGAACCAATCCGAGAAGGCCGAAGGCTCCTACCAACATGGCGCTGAGGCGCGCTGGCAAAAGAGGTTTGCCGTACTTGACGTGGGCGTCCATGGTGTTGACTCCGAAGACGGGCAGACTCGCGTCAAGCTGGCTAATTTGGTCGCGTACGGCGGCGACGAGCTGCTGCGGGTCGCTTTCCGTATAGACGAAGAGGTTGGCGCCCGCAAGGTAGCTCTGCGCGAGAGGAAGGTAGACGAAGAGCTGGGGCGTCTCGTAGAGAAAAAGATACTTGCCGGTACGGGTGACTCCGACAACCTGAATCGGCGGGCCGTCTTTTTTCGTGCGAAAGCTTTTGTCGACGGAATTTTCGCCGGGCCAGATTTTTTTGGCGAAGGCTTCGTTGACGATAGCGACCTTGGGGCCTGTGGCGGAATCGGCTTCCGTAAACTCGCGGCCCTGGATGACCGGAGTGCCGGCGGTGTGGAAATAGTTGGGCTGGACTTCGTCGTCGAACGCGGATTCGGTTTTTGTTTTGTCGTCGATGACCTGGCCTTCGGGGAAAATGTTGACGAGCGAGTTGTCGTAGCCCATGGGTATGTAGCCACCGATGGCGGCGTCGCGAACTCCGGGAATGCAGCGAACGCGCTCGGAGAGCTGCTTGTAGAACTGCTGGCCGCGCTCTTCGCTATAGCCCTGGAGGCCGAGGTCCATAGTCATCATGAGCGTGTGATCGACGCGAAAACCCATATCGACCTGAGCTGAGTTTTGCAGGCTACGCATGAAGAAACCGGCGCAGGCCAGAAGTAGCAGACATACAGAGACTTGCGCGACGACGAGAGCATTGCGAAAACGATGATGTCCCGTGGACGCGCCACCGGAGCGGCCGCCAGCTTTGAGAGTGTCGGCTAGATCCGTAGGCGGGGCTTGGATCGAGGGAAGCAGGCCCGCAATCATGCCAGTCATGAGGGCGGCCAAGAAGCTGAAGCCGAAGATGCGCCAGTCCATGCGGAGGTCAAAGAGGCGCAAGGGAATGTCGGTAGGGATGTGAACGGACATGAGCGCGAGTGCGGCCCAACGGGCAAAAACGAGGCCGAGGATTCCTCCGAAGGCAGAGAGCAAGACCGTTTCCGTTAGAAGTTGGCGCATCATTCGGCCCCGGGTGGCACCGAGTGCTGTGCGCGTGGCGAATTCTTTTCTGCGGCCGTTGGCGCGCGCGAGGATTAAGTTGGCGACATTGGCGCAGGCGATTAAGAGGACAAGTCCCACCAGCAGCATGAACACGAGGGCAGCGGCGGACATGAAATTGGTGAGGCCGGGCTCAGGGCGGGCTTTGAGCTCCGGCAAAACAAGGAGCGACGTGGAGTTGTGAGCTTCCGGGAATTCTTGAGCCAGGCGACGATCGAGCGGCTCGGCTGCGGCCATGGCCTGTGCGGCGGTGACGCCGTGTTGGAGACGGCCGAGAACGCGTAGAAAAGTCGCCGTGCGGAGGTCGAGAGTATCCGCCTGGGTCGGGTCGATAGTGCCAAGGGTTGTGAGGGGAAGATAAAAATCGGGCTCGAGGAAGTAGTAGGCCCCGCGCCAGCTCTCGGGGGCTACGCCGATGATTGTGAAGGCGTGGTTGTTGACCTGAACGGTTTGGCCGATGATTGCGGGACTGCCGCCGAAGCGCTTCTGCCAATATTTATAGCTGAGAACCATGAGTGGATCCTTGCCGGGGATCCAGCCCTCGTCGGACGCAAAAGTGCGGCCGCGGGCGGCCTCAAGGCCTAGCATAGAGAAGTAGTTGCCGCTGACCATTTCGGCCCAGGCGCGCTCTGGGCGGCCTTCGGCGCCGAAATTCACGGGATTCGGCACATAAGCAGCGAGGTCAGAGAAGACGGACTTCAGTTCGCGATAGTCTTTGAAGTCGGGATACGACAGTTGCAAGGGGAAATCAATGGCGTGGGGCTTGGAGACGAGGATGACGAGCTGCTGAGAGTCTTTGACGGGGAGCGGGCGCCAAAGTATGCCGTTGAAAACACTGAAAATGGCGGTGTTTGCGCCGATGCCTAGACCGAGAGCGAGCATGGCGATGAGAGTGAAGCCAGGGCTGTTCAGGAGCATGCGAAAAGCGTAGCGCAGGTCTTGCCGGAAAGTTTCCATGGAATCCCCCTCGCAGGCGTATATAGAAGTAACGAGCGAGGGAACGAGAATGTTTCATTCGAAGGCAGTTGTTGCGAGAAATGAAGCGCTTAGGCAGAGTGAGCGCGTCCTTCGCAACCTACCTGGTCAACGCGCGAACCTGACAAGTCCATTTCAGAGGTCCAGGAAATACATCAGCGCCGGTAGAGCCAGGAAGCGTTGCGCTTCCTGATGGCTCGCTTTTTAGGATGTTTTGCTGCTGCGTTGCTGTGCCGCTCAGTTCTATGGACTGAGGGCTGCCGGGTGCGTCGTCCACGATCAAGACTTGCGCACTTTTTACCCCTGGCGTTGGGGGCGCAAACACCACGCCTATACAGCAACTCGCTTTGGGCGCAAGCTGGAGGGTCCCGGAGGGACAGCTATTCTTGACTGTCTGAATGTGGAATTCGCCGCTGGCCGGCCTGTTGATGCTTATTTCAGAATTGATGTTTAGAGTTCCGCTGCCTGCATTGGTCAAGTCGATCACCAGGGCAGCGCTGGAAGCTCCTTGCGGCTGATTGCCAAAAGCAAGACTTGCGGGTGCGAACGAAACTACCGCACCGGGAGCGGTCGCGACACCTTTTAAGCTTACCGTCTGCGGACTCCCGGAAGCGTTATCGGCAATATTCACCGCCGCGGACAGCGTTCCCGTGACTGTAGGACTAAACGTCACGCGAATTTCGCAGCGGGCCCGTGGCGCCAACGCGCCTGGGGCCATTGGACAGTTGTTGGTCTGCGCGAAATCGGCGATGTTCTCCCCGCTGATGGTTATACCCGTGATGGCCAAATCGGCTTGGCCACTGTTGGTAACAACCACCAATTGCTGAGCGCTGGGCGTTTCCTGGATTTGCGCCGGAAAGTTCAATTGATTTGCGGAGAGGGTAATTTGCGGCTCAGCGCCCCACGCTCCGTTTCCAGTTGCCATCAACAAGGCGGCAGCCAGCAATCGGCAGCCAGGCACAAACAACACATACTTGAATCCCGGAGCTAGGACCATCCATTCCGACAGTGTGAACTTTTTCTTCAGGTTTCTCCTTCACTGAATTCAAGAGCGAATTTCAAACGGCGATGGAGCGACGGATTGCGCGCTGCCTTTGCATTGGGTGTGCGCGCACAGACAATCCCTGTCCGGCGTCTTGGCCATGGACTCGCGCTCGATGCTGCAGTACCTGCCCGAGGTTGCCACACACGCACAACCTGGATGTGCGCACCTCTCGGCTTTTAGAGAACCCACTCGTCACCTCCAACTTCGGATGAAGACTGCATCATCCAAACCTAAATATTGGTCACCAGGACAAAGTGTTGCTGTACGGAAAGGAAACACAGAGCAAGCTCGCCATCAGTCTGCGAACGGCTCCCGGCGAGCCAGGCACATTGACGCGCGCGGCTATGGTTGGTCCGTACCGAAATACGTGGGCTAGGAACCACGTGTTGCCGCGGCTCTTCGACTTGGCGGCGCGGTCGCCGTAAGGGGCGTTTTGTGAGGGAATCACGGAAATGGCTCCTCCGCGAACGGCCCGCGCGTAGAACGCGTCGGTGTCAGGCACGTAGACGTGCAGGTAGGCGGGCATCGGCTGGAATTTCCCATGAACCTCGTCGAGAAGGCTGCGCCGAAGTTGTGTCGGTCAAACCAAAACAGCAAAAGACAAAAGAAGAATGAGATTGCCATCGATCATCGATGGCTTCAGAGACCGTTGACAGAACAATAAGGCAATGGCGCAAATGGCTCGCGAATCGTTCTCCGGGAGAAATAGGACTCGTGACCCGCATGCGAAACGCGGAGGGCTGATATTGCCGGAGATTTCCCTGGAGGCCACTTCGCCGACATCTGTACAGGAAACGGCTCAGACCTCACAGTGTTCGATGAAAGAGGGGCCATCGCGTGAAGCACAGCGCGCTTGCGCAACACGTGGCTTTCCTTCCAGTCCGCGTGTGTTCATTGTGGCACTCTCCCAAACAATTGTTCCTGATACGGTGGTCAGAGCAAGCAAAATAGAGACAAGCCTTGGACGATGCGTTTGGCCTATTTGCGGCCCGTCTGCTTCCCACGAGAGACGGGGACATCGGGACTTCCTTGTGGCCAAGACCAGATGACACGGGACGTTAGATTTGGCTCGGATAGGTGAAGGTGTGCCAAAAACGGACGGCCAAGTTCAAGTTAAATCAAGTCGCTGGAGTTCCTCGAGCAAAAAAATCCTCGTGGTCCTCGTACTACTTTTGCCAATCCTACTCGCTGGCGCGTCACTGCGTGGCCGCCCAAGCTATGCACTTACAGCCTTCGGGGATCTAACTCAGTTTTTCATGCTTGCTACCGCGACTCTCTTTTTTGCGTGGAAGGGTTTTTCTGCTCGGGGCACGCCGCGCGCATTCTGGTTCTTGATTGCGCTGGGATTCGGGATGTGGTCGGTCAACATGGTTTTGTGGGTTTACTATGAGGTTTGGTTAAACCAGCCTGTTCCGTCAGTTCCTATCGGAGAGTTCCTACTGTTCATCAAACTTGTGCCGATGCTTGCTGCGCTGGCCCTTCAGCCAAATAAGGAAAGCCCCCAGCGTGCGCGCCTGCTGGGTTTTGTCGACCTCACTTCTCTTCTCGTCTATTGGACGTATGTCTATGTTTTCTGGGCCATGGCGTACCTGCTCGCTGGAAACGATTTGGCGCGTTACAACAGCAGCGCCGACGTCGTCGGTGCGCTGGGGAATCAGGTATTTTTGTTCATTCTCGCTTTCGTGGCCATTCGAAGCCGGGGACCATGGCGCGGTTTCTACTTGCACTTTCTTGGCGCCTCCGCGATGTACTGTTTTGCTTCCATCCTGAGCAACCGGGCCATCAGCTCTGGACACTACTACACGGGGAGCTTTTATGATCTGCCGCTCACCACGGCAATGGCTTGGTTTTGCGTCACGGCAATGATGTATAGCGTCGATTCCCAAACGCGGCTGCCCCAAGGCTCGGAGGAGCCTAAAGGTGGGAGCCCCTCGGGCCAAAGAACGATCCTGTGGTCCGCGCGCCTTTCCATGTTGGCGACCCTCTCGACTCCCGTGATCGGCTTGTGGTTGGTGACGAGCGGAGAAACACAGGATGCGGTGCGCCATTTTCGTATCGTCTTGACCTTGTTTACGATGTCGCTTCTGACCATTCTGCTTTTGCTGAAGCAAGATCTTCTCAGCTTCAAACTTGCGGGCTACCTGCGAGACGCTTCCTTAGCGTATTCGAACCTCAAGCGATTCGAGGATCAACTCGTACAGAACGAAAAGCTGGCGTCGTTAGGCAAGCTCGTGGCGCGAGTGGCGCATGAGATCAATCGAGCCATGACCGCGGTGGGCAAGGATGTCGAGGATCTAAGCGCCCAGCCCACGGCGGATGAAAATCGACAGAGGATGACCACCAAGATCGGCGATTCCGCCCGCCGCACGAATAGTCTGGTGGAGAACATGCTCAGCTTCGCTCAGGAGATGCCCTTGCATCGTGCTTCCGTCGATGTCCGGCCGCTTTTGGAGAGCGCTGTGAACTTGACGCGCGCGGGGCGGAGACACAGCATTCGAGTGGAGATTCAAGAAGAGGGCGCTGTACCTATGGTCGAGGGTGACGCCAACCAACTGATTCAGGTATTCCTCCACATTATTGCGAATGCGATTGACGCTATGGAAGGAAACGAAGGGGGGTTGCTGGCCATCGCCATCAGGGCGGGGCAAGAGCATATAGAAATCGGATTTATGGACACAGGCTCGGGGTTAAAAGATCCGCGCCGCGTATTTGAACCGTTCTACACCACCAAGAAAGTTGGCAAAGGAGTGGGGCTGGGACTTAGCACGTGTTACGGCATCATTCGGCAGCATGGCGGCGAAATCGACTGCCAGAATCGGCCTGAAGGCGGAGCCGTTTTTAAGCTAGTGCTTCCGGCGGCTGTAGCGGCGACGGTGGAGGCGGTTTCCTAAGGGCTTGTAGTTATCGGGGACAAAGAATTGCTTCGAAGGATTGACACACTTTGGACGCGGATCGCACTGGGCTTAGTTCTCGCCCAGATCGCCGCGGCTGTCTTTTTGCAACCCAGCCGTGCGCTAACAGCGCTCGGGGATACCTTCCCTTGTCTGCTAGCCCTGGTTGCGACGATGGCTTTTCACAGCAACCAGAGACAATCGGGCGGTACGGTTCGATTGTTTTGGACCTTGAATGAGACGGCGTTCGGCATCCTGTTTCTATCTCAGCTTTTCTGGTTCTACTACGATGTTGTGCTCCGCCGGGTCGCACCGAATCCCGTAGGCGGGGATGGGCTTTTTCTTCTCGCTCTGGTCCCCACGCTGGCCTCCTTGGCGCTAAGGCCCCAAGCCGAATCTGCTTCGGGCGATCTACGATTTCGCCGATTGGACTTTCTGCTGCTGCTCTTCTGGTGGGTCTGCCTCTACCTTTATTTTGCTTTGCCCTGGCAATTTGTGATCACCAGCTATCCCAACTACAACCCCGTGTACTATCTTCTTGCCCTGACGGAACATTGCGTGGCGCTAGTTGCCGTGGGAACGCTTTATGTGAAAAGCGAGGGCTCGTGGAAGAGATTTTACCGGCAGTTCTTCTTTGCTTTGAGCGCCTTTGCCGCGGGGAGTCTTCTCCAGAATATTTTCATCGACCGGGGCTTGTACTACACGGGAAGTTTCTACGACGTGCCTTGGGGTCTTTCACTGGGCCTGCTTACTGTTGCCGCGGCATCGGGGGCAAAGCTTGAGTCTCAGCCTGTTCCGTCGGAGGTCCCTTCGCAGAACCCCGGGTTGTGGAGCGCCCGGCTGGCCATGATTGGAGTAATCTCTCTCCCACTCTTGGCCATCGCCGCTGTTTTCGATCACCACAATCCGCAATCGATTGTTCTCTTTCGCCTCCGGTTGATCTTCGGCGCTGTGCTGTTTCTAGGGACTTTGACATTTCTCAAGCTCTCCTCGATGGACCGCGAGCTTTTGCGTTTCCTTGGCTTGACGGAATCTTCTGTGGAAAGCTTGAAGCTTGTGCAAAACCAGATTGTGCGATCGCAAAGAATGGCAGCGCTGGGACGCCTGGCGTTTGGTGCGACCCACGAAATCAGCAATCCGCTGACCGCGATTCTGGGTTATGCCGAACTGCTCCGCGACATTGCCACGCTCACGCCAGTAGAGCGTCGATCGGTGGAAGATATTCACGAGCAAGTTCACGCGGCGCAGGCTGCCATCAACGGAATGCGCAGATTTGTCCGCGTTGAAGCCGCCACAGGAAAAAGTCCTTCCCATGAACCAAGAACTCCTTGACGCCAACCCTCGGGCCATCGCTATGGTTGACCGGCGCCGAGATAGGTGGCCAGGAACCAAGTGTTTCCGAACGGGTCCTTGACCGTGGCAGCGCGATCGCCGTAGGGGGCGTCGTTTGGCGGAGTCACGCTCGTGGCACCGGCGCGCACGGCTTGGGCGTAAACGGCGTCGGTGTCCGTGACGTAAACGTGTAAGTAGGCGGGCCTTGGCTGGAACTCGCCGTGTGCTTCGTCAATTTCGAAAGTGGAATTGGCGATGCTGAGGGTGGCGTGGAGGACGTGGCCCTCGGGCGATTTGTGAACACCAAGCGCCTCCGCACCGAAAGCTGCCTCGACAAAAGGAATCATGTTGTGCGCGTCGCGAAGATGCAGATAAGGCTGCACCGCGCGAAGGCCCTCGGGGCCGGGCTCCCAACCCTTCGGCGTGGCAATGTACCAGACGTTGCCGAACTGGTCTCTGACGGCGCCCCAGCGATCACCGGATGGGTGGTCATCGGTCGGAGCGTGTATCGAAGAGGCACCTGCCCGAAGGGCGCGAGCGTAGGTGGCGTCGGAATCAGAGACGTAGAGATGAGTCGTCATGGGGCGTGGCGGATATTGTTCATTCGCCTCGGCGAGCTCGATGACCGAGTCGCCGATTCGAGCCTCGGCGTGCATGATGGAGCCGTCTGGCCGCGGCACGCGAATCCCCTCGGTGGCCTCGAAGGCTGACACAAGGAATTCCATGAATTTGGGAGCGCCGTTTACGAGAATATACGGCGCAATATTGTTGAAACCGGGACGGCGGAAATGCGCGGTTCTGGATGATTGTGGAGCAGATGCAGTGGCTTCGTTCATTGTGGTTCTCCTTTGCAAATCGGACTTTAGTGCCGATTTGAAATCGGGACGAGGCAAGTCACGCAAGGCGCGTGCAGTGGGCATGAGCTGAGCCAGTGCGGGACTGGGATTCGGTTCGGGCCCTGGCTGCAGCGCGATGAGCATGGCTTCGATGGCGCGGTCGAGTTGTACGGCGGGAGAGCGCTTAGGCATGGCCACGCTCCATCTGAGCGCGCAAAGTTTGTAGTGCGCGGAATTGTAGCTGCTTGATGGCGCCTTCTGTTTTGTTCAGGCGGTCGGCGATCTCCCGGATCGAGCGTTGCTCGACAAAGCGCTCGCGGATGACTTGGCACTGAACAGCGGGGAGGCGATCGACGAGACGGAAAAGGCGGGCGTGGTAGTCGATGGTGTCGAGGTCGGGCGGCGAAGGGTCTGGATGCGCGTCCGGGTTTTGCGCATTGTCCGACGACGAACGCTCGCGGGAGGCGCGTTTGTACTGGTCAGCGAGAGCGTTGGAGGCGATGCGGAAAAGCCATGCTGCGAAGGGGGCGCCTCGCCATTGGTAGGTGGCAAGATTGGCGAGAGCCTTGTGAAAGACCTCTGAGGTGAGGTCCTCGGCGGTGGAGCGGTCGTGGACGCGGCGGGCAAGGAAATAGTAGACGCGCTCGAAATGGAGCTCATAGAGCGCGTCGAATTTCGTGGGGTCGCTTTGAGCGGCCTGCACGAGCAGGCGCTCGTCTGCGCCTTGTGGAGCGGTTTTTTGTTCCGGACGTCGGACGACCATCATGACTCTGGATATAGTAACTGGCGAGAGCGAGAAAAGTTACGGTGTCGTTCCTTCTTCGATGCTGGCGCTTGCCATGGCGTCCCCATGTGCGGGCTGATGGAGGGGAACCCAGCGTTCATGTCTTGTGGGCTCGCGGGGTGGAGCGGAAGATTCTCCCAGATCTTTGAACCGCAAGCCGGCGCCACGGAAAATGGGCGGCCTGCATTCTTGGAATTGCGGCCAGCGGCGAAAATTGGCTACAATTGCGTGGGGGTCCCAACCAAGATTTAACCGCGTTTGAGGAATCCTTATGCGAACCAGCGCACGGTTCTTTGGATTGCTTGCGCCCTCCCTGCTGTGCATTCCCGTAATCTCCGCTCAAACAAATGCTCCGCCGCCCGACCCGCACGAAATAGTGACACGCGAGCCGCATACCCTCTCCAAACCGGCCGAGCGTTCCGCCGCCTTGGATCTTCTGGACCGCGCGAGACACACCTACAATCTGCTCGACATCTCCACTCCCTATGCGCTTAAAGTTTCGTTCGAAACAAACGGCGCAGCACAAAATGAAGGCCAAGGGACGATGGAAGAACTATCCGACGGAGGGTCGCACTGGCGCTGGATGGCGAAGTTACAGGATTCGCTGGTGATTCGGATTGGCGTTAACGGCCGAGTCTACGGAACGAACCCTTCCGAATTAGTTCCTTTGCGCGTACAGATGATCCGTTCCGCTCTGCACTGGCCGATCAAGCGCAATGCCGGGGCGTCCGCGATTCGCGCTGCGGATGTAGAGCGCGACGGCAAGGCGATGTCGTGCTTGCTGCTTAGCAGTTCGATACCGCCGAACCCTGCTCCACGCACGTGGGTCGAGAATGAATATTGCATCGATCCTGATACGGGCCTTTTACAAACGTGGTCCGAAGCGCCAGGGATTTTCGCAGTCTACGACTACGATGGCGCCGCGGAGTTTCACGGCCACACGCTGCCGCGGCAAATAACCATATTCGAAGAAGGCCATATCGTTGTCCAGGCGCGCGTGGAGAGTCTCGAAGACTCGCCCAACATCGACGCGAATCTTTTCCAACCGACGCCGGAGATGGTTGAAGCGGGTGGATCATTCACGCTGGCATCGCCCAACCGGTTTCCGATGCGCGTCGATCCTTCCGATGGGCCAACTTCCACTTTCTTCCAGCCGGTGATTGTCCATGCCATTCTGGATGCGCAAGACGGCCGCGTCCTGGACGCGGAGGTGTTGCAGAATTCAGATCGCGACCTGAGCCGCGCGGCCATGGATCTGGTGAAGAGCACGTCCTTTTCGCCCTCGGGATTTCAGCAGGAAGCATTCATTAATGTGCAGTTTCATCTGCCCGCCGTGGAACTGGGTGGTCCGCCGATATTCCACTCTTCCGTTCGTTGGGTGATCTGGGAACACCCACGCAAAGCTGCGCCGGTGAGAGGGCGAGGGCCATCGCGCTCCGGAAAATAAGAACTGACTGAGCTTGCTGCTCGGAACCATCTACTGTCTGAAGGCTACTTGTGCGGGACTGCGCTTCGTTTGGTTTGATTTTCCTGGGCCAGCTCTGGCATTTCGGCTTCTGAGCATGGCACACGGCGGAACGTGCTGCTGGCCTTTTCTGTCTCGCCTAGCATCTTGCCTACTGCGGCGCATAGGTATAGTCTTCTGTGCTGGTGGCTCGTTTGCGCCTCCAGGGCTGGAGGGGTTCCGCCCTGCCTTCCTTTCTCAGCGCGAACAGGCTTCCTCAGCCGCCAGCCGGCGGCGAACGAGATCAATTATTTCGAGCGGGAGCGAGCACAGTTCTCGTTGTGACTGGCCGCGCCGCGATGATTCCGACAAGGAGGATTCCATGGCAACTGCAACAGCTGTAATCGAACCAACCGTGAAAATTAGGGCAAACAAGCTGCTGATCAACGGGCAGTGGGTCAACAGCGCTTCGGGCAAGACCTTTCCAACGATCAACCCATCAACGGGCGAAGTCCTTACGCAGGTGGCGGAGGCCGATGCGGCGGACGTCGACAAGGCCGTGACGGCAGCGCGCGCGGCGTTTGAAACTGGTGCTTGGCGGAGGAAGATGACCGCTTCCCAGCGTGGGGCGATGATTAACCGGCTCGCGGACTTGATCGAGAAACATGCCGACGAATTGGCGCAGCTCGAGGCGCTCGATAACGGTAAGCCGTACCAGGTGGCGAAAGCTGCGGACGTGCCGCTGACGGTGGCTTGTTACCGGTATTACGCGGGATGGGCGGACAAGATTCAGGGGAAGACGATTCCCGTGAATGGAAATTATTTTTGTTACACGAGACATGAGCCGGTAGGCGTTGTGGGGCAGATTATCCCGTGGAACTTTCCTTTGTTGATGCAAGCTTGGAAGCTCGGGCCGGCGTTGGCTACCGGCTGCACTGTGGTAATGAAGCCCGCGGAGCAGACCCCGCTTTCGGCCTTGCGCGTGGGCGAATTGGTCATGGAAGCGGGATTCCCCGCGGGCGTCGTAAACCTTTTGCCGGGATATGGGCCGACTGCGGGCGCGTCGATTGCCCGTCATATGGACGTGGATAAAGTGGCGTTTACTGGATCAACGGAAGTGGGCCATCTAATCATGCGGGCCGCTGCGGATACAAACTTGAAACGGGTAACGCTGGAGTTGGGCGGGAAGAGCCCGAACATCGTGTTTGCGGACGCGGACATGGACGAGGCGATTGAGGGCGCGCATTTTGCGCTGTTCTTCAATCAGGGGCAGTGCTGCTGCGCGGGGTCGCGGTTGTTCGTTGAGGAGAAGTGCTACGACGAGTTTGTGGAACGAAGCGTGGCCCGGGCCAAGAAACGGACCGTGGGCAATCCGTTCGATGCGAAGACGGAGCAAGGGCCGCAAGTGGACCAGGACCAGTTCGATAAGGTGATGGGCTACATTGACAAGGGCAAAAAAGAAAACGCCAAGATGCTGACGGGCGGCGGACGCGTCGGCGAGAAAGGTTACTTCATTGAGCCGACGGTGTTTGCTGATGTGACCGACAACATGACTATCGCGAAGGAAGAAATTTTCGGGCCGGTCATGTCGATCCTGAAGTTCAAGACCGTCGAGGAAGTGGCAGCTCGGGCAAATAAGAGCGCGTATGGGTTGGCGGCGGCGGTGTGGACCAAGGACATCGGCAAGGCGCATGCCATCGCGGACAACGTGCGCGCGGGCACAGTTTGGGTGAATTGTTACGATGTGTTCGACGCGGGAGCGCCGTTCGGAGGATTCAAGCAGTCGGGGATTGGCCGCGAGCTCGGCGAATACTCGTTGTCGAACTACACGGAGATCAAGACTGTTACTGTGAAGCTTTAGCAAGGCAGAGTATTTTTGATGCTGGGGCACTGCTTGTCGCGACCCGGGCAACAGACGAGCACGGCATGCCGTGCCCCTACTTTTTGCGTGCTACTGGCGTAGAATCGCGGGATGGCGGTTACGCTTCGGTCTTATCAACCGCACGACTTCGCTGCTTTGCACCGGCTGGATCAGTCCTGCTTCCCTGCCGGGATTTCCTATTCGAAGACCACACTGCGCTATTTTTTGACCATTTCCAGCGCGGATTGTGTTGTCGCGGCGGATGGTGCGCGGATCGCGGGGTTTATTTTGACGGAGGAAAATCCTCCGCTCGCGCATATCATCACCCTGGATGTCGCGGAAGCGCATCGCCGGCGTGGAGTTGGTTCGTCGCTGCTTGCGGAGAGCGAGAAAAATCTGGCGCTGCGCGGCGTGCGTTCAGTCCTGCTTGAAACGGCAATCGACAATGAGGAGGCTGTTGCGTTCTGGAAGAGGCGCGGCTATCGTATCGAAGTAGTGTTGAAGCGCTACTATCTGGCCCGGCTGGACGCCTTCGAAATGCGCAAAATTTTGCCCGGCACTGGCAAAACGCCGCCGGCGCAAAAGGAAACCTAAACACATGCCCCTGTACCAGGCGATTGTCCTCGCCCTCGTGCAAGCTTTCACTGAATTCTTGCCGGTCAGCAGCACGGCGCACCTCACACTGTTTCCGTGGCTGCTGGGCTGGCAGGATCCTGGGCTGGCGTTCGACGTGGCCTTGCACGCGGGCACTTTGGTTGCCGTGCTTCTCTATTTTTTCAAGGACTGGTTGACGCTGGGGCTCTGCGGTGTGGGATTAAAGTATCCGGCGAATGCTCCCTCGGAAGAAGTGGCGCAACATAAGAAATTGTTCTGGTACATGGTAATCGGAACTATCCCCGGCGGACTTCTCGGAGCGCTGTTCGAACGCAAGATTGAGGATCACTTCCGCACACCGTACGTGATTGCGATTTCGATGATCGCCGTCGCGCTGGTGATGTGGTGGGCGGATTCCAAATCGCGGCTGACCAGACCTCTTGAACAATCGAATGTTGGGGACGCCCTGACAATTGGCACGGCGCAGGCGCTGGCGCTCTGCCCGGGTGTGTCACGCTCGGGAATTACGATTACGGTGGGCCTCTTTCGGGGATTTAGTCGTGAAGCGGCCACGAGGTTTTCGTTTCTGCTTTCCGCCCCGCTAATTGCGGGTGCCGTGGTTTCGCACCTTCCCAAGCTGATCAAACTGCACAAAGCGGGCGGGCTGGACTTGCCGCTTTCGACGCTGCTCATTAGCATCCTGGTTTCAGGCATAGCTGGCTATTTTGTGATTGCGTTTTTCCTGCGGTATTTGCAAACACACACACTCAAAGTTTTTATTTTTTACAGGCTGCTGTTTGGTATCATCGTGCTGGTTTTGGCGTTTCTCCAGGCGGGCGCGCGCTAGCGCCAACGTGCCCGTCGCACCACTCAGCCTTCCCCAAAAAGCTGAGGAGAACTTTGTGCGTCTGCTGACTCCGACCGAAAACAAACGGCTCAATGAGCTGATTGGGTTTCTGTGTATCACGCTGGCCGTATTGATGGCGCTGGCGCTCATATCCTATTCGCCGCATGATGCGGCGCTTAACGTCGCTGCTCCCCCACCAGATGGTAGCCCCGCGCGAAATTGGATTGGACCGGTCGGCGCGTATAGCTCTGACGCGCTGTTTCAAATCTTTGGTTTTGCGGCGTTCATGCTCCCGGTAGCGATGGGAGTGCTGGGCTGGAGGTGGTTCCGTAGCCGGGCCATCGATTCGCAGGTGGCCACGCTGGTTGGCTACGCGCTGCTCTTGCTATCGCTGCCTTCCCTTCTCTCGCTATGGCATTTTCCCCAACTGCGGGGCGCGATACCCGCCGGGGGAATGCTGGGATCGCTCCTTTCAAACAGCCTCCTCACAGGATTTAATTTCTGGGGCGCGACGGTAGTGACCGTGGCACTGTTTTTCACTTCAATCTTCATGACCACGCGTTTTTCCTTTGCAGGCACACACGCTTGGGCCAAAAGCTCGAGGGGGCCGATCGGGGCCGTCGAAAGACTAGGTATTTTGCAAAAGGCAGCGGCGCGCTGGAAATCCTGGAGGGAAGAACGAGAGCAGCAACGCATGCGGCAGCGCGTCGAGGAAACGCGCATCTCGGGCCGCAAGCCAGTCACTCCGCAATCGTTCGGCAATTCCCCCGTGTTGAGCGAGCCCGCAAAGTCGATTCAACTGGCGGATGCGAGCGATGTCTTTGAGGCGGAGAAAGAGGAAGAGTCGGAAAAAGAAGCGATGCCTCGGCGTAAAGAGCCGATTCTCTTTGTGGGTCCGGAAAAAACCGTTGCGAAGAAGACTAACGAACCAAAGATTGCCAGGGGCGCTCCCAATTACAAGCTACCTTCACCCTCGCTACTGCGAGAAGGAGAACGCAGCCAAAAACTCGACGAGGACGAACTAAAGGAACGCGCGCGGGCGATCGAAGCAAAGTGCCTCGAGTTCGACATTCAAGGCCGCGTGACGCTGATCAACCCAGGCCCGGTCGTCACCACGTTTGAATTCAAGCCCGAGGCGGGGATCAAGTACAGCCGGATTATCGGGCTGACGGAGGATTTGTGCCTGGCGCTTCAAGCGGAATCGATTCTGATCGAGCGCATCCCCGGTAAATCGACGATTGGAATTGAAGTCCCGAACATCACCCGGCAAACCATTGCGTTGCGAGAGATTATTGAGGCGCCAGAGTTCTCCAATTCGCCTAGCAAGCTGACTCTGGCGATGGGGCGTGATCTGCACGGGCGGATTCGCATTACCGACCTGGCGGCGATGCCGCACTTGCTGATTGCAGGTTCGACGGGCACCGGAAAGAGCGTTTTCATTAACTCGCTGATGATGTCCATCCTTTATAAGGCGAGCCCCGATGACGTGAAGTTGGTGCTGGTCGATCCAAAGCGCCTCGAGCTGAACCTCTACGAGAACATTCCACATTTGATTGCGCCGGTAGTCACGGATCCAAAAATCGCCTCAAACGTACTGCGGAACGCGACACGCGAGATGGAGAAACGGCTCAAGCTCCTGGCGCAGCGCGGTGTGCGGAACATCGAACAGTACAATCGCACGTTCCAGAAGCCGCAATCGCTGTCGCTCTTCGAAAACGTCGAAGAAAGCGAGCACAAGCCGCTTCCCTACTTAGTGATTGTGATCGACGAGCTGGCCGATTTGATGATGGTGGACACCAACAACGTGGAAGAGTCCATCACGCGGCTGGCGCAAATGGCTCGCGCGGTAGGAATACACCTAATTCTCGCGACGCAGCGTCCATCCGTCGACGTGATTACCGGATTGATCAAAGCGAATTTTCCCGCGCGAATTTCCTTCCGCGTGGCAAGCAAAGTCGATTCGCGAACGATTCTGGATTCGAACGGTTCCGAGTCGTTGCTGGGTAAAGGCGACATGCTCTATCTGCCCGCAGGATCAGCGCGCTTGCACCGCATCCACGGGCCTCTGGTCTCGGAGGACGAAATCGTTGCGGTGTGCGACTTCTGGAGGCAGCAAGCGCAGGCGAAGTACAACGAACAGCTCCTCGAAACGCCGAAGGATGAGAACGGAAAAGTGGAAGGCGAGGCCGGGGACGGCGCGGAAGCCGGCGGCGATCCTGTGGACGACGCCCTTTATCAGGATGCAGTTCGCGTGGTTTGCGAGATGGGCCGCGCATCGACTTCCACGTTGCAACGGCGCCTGCGCATTGGCTACGGCCGCGCGGCCCACTTGATCGACATCATGGAAAAAGATGGCATCGTCGGCCCCCCAGATGGCACCCGTCCGCGCGAAGTGCTCAAGGGCAAGACGTGGATGAAAGAGTTCGACGAGTCGGCACAGTGATCGTTCGCACCGTAGCTCTTTTTCTTGGAATTTTCCCCTTTACCGTTCACGGCGTTACCACCGGCCAGACTAAACCACGCCTAATCCATGTATTTGTAGCCCTGGCCGACAACCAGCATCAAGGCATCGTCCCCGTTCCTGCCACACTAGGAAACGGGGATGATCCGGCTCACAATCTTTACTGGGGCGCGACATTTGGAGTAAGAACTTTCTTTCGGAAGAGCGCAGAATGGAAGGAAATTGCCAGCGTTCCACACCCCAAGAGCTTCATCCTGGAAAGAAGCATTTTTCAAGAGAAGGCGGGTAGAGTGCTGCTGGTGGCGGACGCCTACCGGGGTAGCGAAATCAAGCAAGCCCTGACGGATTTTTTTCACGCAGCCGCGGGCGTATCGGATAAGGAGCCGCTCTTTTATTCGGTAATCGGTGGAGTGGGCTATCAAATTTCCTCCGACGCGGAGTTGGTTGTTTACGTCGGGCACGACGGATTGATGGACTTCCCGCTGGCGATTGACTTCGCAGGACGGTCCAGCGCGAGTCACTCCGCAATTATTCTTGCTTGTGCAAGCCGCTCTTATTTTCGGGACCTACTTCGAGCATCCGGTGCCACTCCGCTTTTGTGGACGACCGGGCTCATGGCTCCTGAGGCGTATACGCTAAAGGCCGCGGTGGTCGGGTGGATGCAGCAGGAATCCAAAGAACAGATTCGGATGCGTGCCGCGGCGGCATACGCTCAATACCAAAAGTGCAGCGATGCCGCAGCAATGCGGCTTTTTTCCTCGGATTGGTAAGGCGCATCCTGGCCCCGGGGTTTGGCTCCTGAATGATTCCTCTCTTCTCAACAAATCGAGTCGGCAGCGCGAATTGACACAATCGCTCCGCACCCCATACAATTTCTAAACCACACGTGCCGGGGTAGCTCAGTGGTAGAGCGCCGCCCTGAAAAGGCGGGCGTAGCCAGTTCGATTCTGGCCCCCGGCACCAGTTTTGTCTTTTTCTTCACCCAGATCATTTGAAATCACGCTTCAAGCAGTTTCCCTCTCCCAGACGGCCTTCAAGTCTTTCAAGTCTTTTGTCGCGCAATCTCTTCCAAAAGCCTCACTCTATTCCCCATCAAAATTGAATATTCAAAATCCGGTTCTTTCGCCAGTCGCACAAAGGAGTCCCAAGCTTGGAAACTCAAACACCGGACTCTCTTCCGCAAATACAGATTCACTTGAGATTCAGGCCATTGCAGTCTTGAAGGTACGTCGAGAACTGACGATTGCTCTTCCGGGCGTGTTCTCTCATGCGACGTGCAAACTCATCAATGCCCAAGTTCTCCGGCAAACGTCTCTTCAGCTTCACGGCTACGTCAACGTCGTTAGGACGTTCTTCGCCCTTCAGATGACTGCCAAACAAAACGACAGCTTCAACAGAACACAGGAAATCATCGCTGCCGTTTACTTCCTTCGGCGCTGCAAGAGTCCCTTCAGTGCCTTGTCTCCGGTCGCTCGAAAAATGGCCTTCGCCGCGCTGCCCCGTCCCAAACTACGTCCCTTGTCTGTTAGTCGGTACGCGTCTTTATCGAATTCATGTGTGGACGGTTCGATCAGACCTTCAGCCTGCAGATCATGAATAAACTGCCTAGCCCTCCTGCTCGTGAAATTGAAATGTTGAACAACTTGTTCAGGCCAGAAACCCCTGAAATCACTATGCACACGTCGCAGAAACTTCCGAACCTCCATCGCTGGAATGCCGGCTACCCGTTGACTGGGGCTGATCTTTACCGTCACGACGCCTTCTCTCTGCGTGGACAGACGCTGTCTCGGCCAGTCGCATCCCACTTCAACATAATCAGTGAGTTTCGTACAACCTCAGGATCTTCGTGACGCGCTGTTCGACAGGTTCCATTACGTGCGACGTCGCTCCCAAGCGAAGGCTTCG
>Ga0207144_1058_pt1 | contig 22725 bp, 23 predicted proteins | sample Alteio_BWMinHeat_FD_153583 | JGI IMG/M metagenome (GOLD analysis project Ga0207144, IMG submission 153583) | Enriched cells from forest soil in Barre Woods Harvard Forest LTER site, Petersham, Massachusetts, United States -... | ecosystem: Environmental > Terrestrial > Soil > Temperate forest >...
AAACGGATCAGGGTTGAGGCCATCGATCTCTACTATCAGCACCGTGTGGACCGCAAGGGTGCCGATGGAAGACGTTGCGGGAGCGGTGAAAGAGCTGATTCAGCAAGGGAAGGTGAAGCACTTCGGGACGTCGGAAGCGGCCGCAAAGACGATCCGCCGTGCATACGCGGTTCAGCCGGTGACCGCTGTCCAAAAGCGATACTCGCTTTGGTATCGCGAGCCTGAGAAGGAAGTGCTGCCGACCCTTGAGGAACTAGGAGTTGGTTTCGTTCCGTTTAGCCCGCTGGGAAAGGGCTTTCTGACGGGAAAGATCGACGAAACGACGACGTTCGATAGCTCCGATTTCCGCAACACCGTGCCGCGGTTTAACCTCGAGAACCGGAAGGCGAATCAAGGGTTGGTGGATCTCCTTGCCAAGATCGCACAACGCAAGAAGGCGACACGAGGTCAAATCGCGTTGGCTTGGTTGCTGGCGCAGAAGCCATGGATAGTCCCAATCCCAGGTACAACCAAGCCGCATCGTCTCGAAGAAAACATCGATGCGGCAGGAGTCGAAATGCCCAATGCGGATCTCCACGAGATTAAAAGCGCCGCCTCAGAGATCACTGTGCAAGGGCCTCGGCATCCCGAACACATTGAGCGAATGAGCGGTCTATGAAAGGTGAAATCGATGTACAACGCGAAAGCCTATTCCGCTAGCAGTGCGACCTCGCCACTTACTTCCACCACGATCCCGCGGCGCGACCCGACGGAGTACGACGTGCAGATCGAAATCCTGTATTGCGGCATCTGTCACTCCGATCTTCACCAGGTGCGCAACGAGTGGAGCGGCGTGATGCCCACGGTTTACCCCTGCGTTCCCGGCCACGAAATCGTTGGGCGCGTCACCAAGACCGGCTCCGCAGTCACGAAGTTCAAGGCGGGCGACCTCGCCGCGGTCGGCTGCATGGTAGATTCGGATCGCACGTGCCCCGAGTGCCAGGCGGGTCTCGAGCAGTTTTGTCCGAACTTCACCCTAACTTATAACTTCCCGGACAAGCATCTGGGAGGCGTTACTTACGGCGGCTATTCCGGCAGCATCGTCGTGGATCAAAGGTTCGTCCTGCACGTCCCCGCAAATCTGAACCTCGCCGGAGCCGCTCCCTTGCTCTGCGCCGGTATTACCACTTATTCGCCCATGCGCCACTGGGGTGTCACCAAGGACAAGAAAGTTGGTATCGTCGGTCTCGGCGGACTAGGCCACATGGGCGTGAAGTTTGCACATGCGCTCGGAGCACATGTCGCTGTCTTTACAACCTCGCTCAACAAGAAGGAGGACGCACTTCGCCTCGGCGCAGACGAGGTCGTGATTTCGCGGAATGCGGATGAGATGCAAAAGCACGCCGGCAGCTTCGACTTCATTCTCGACGCTGTCTCCGCTGAGCACGACATCAACGCGTACATCAATCTGTTGCGCCGTGACGGCAACATCACGCTCGTTGGGGCGCCAGAGAAACCTCTCGCCGTCCCGGCATTCGGCCTTATCATGGGCCGACGCAGTCTCTCCGGGTCGCCCATCGGCGGCATCGCCGAAACACAAGAGATGCTGGATTTCTGCGGGCGGCACAACATCGCGGCTGACGTCGAAGTCATCCCGATTCAGAAGGTCAACGAAGCCTACGCGAGACTGCTTAAGTCCGATGTGAAGTATCGCTTCTCCATCGATATGGCCTCTCTCAAATCCGAGTAAACCGATGCGAATCGCCATTTTAGGTCGGGTTGATGGGCGGGCCCGCAGCTGGCGTACCGGTTGGAGCGCTTTGGGGAGTAGAATCGCTAGGCGCGCGAATGAGGGAATTCAAAACAACGAGAGACAGCGTTTTTTCCGTCAAAAGAGTTATCTGAATTTGGAATGTGCCTTTTGGAGGGAGTTGGCTATGGTCACGATTACCGTGAATGGAGTCCGGCACGAGGTCGAAGTGCCTGGCGACACTCCGTTGCTGTACGTTTTGCGCAACGATCTCCAGCTTACTGGTCCGCAATTCGGCTGCGGACTCGCACAGTGTGGAGCGTGTTCGGTTCTGATCGACGGAAAGGAAACGCGTTCGTGCGTCACGCCGCTCTCGACCGTCGCGAACCAGGAGATCACCACGCTCGAAGGTCTGCCCGCGAGGTGGGCAAAGCAAAAGGGCCTTGGGGAGGAGGAAGCGAAAAACACGCTTCACCCGGTTCAGAAAGCATGGATCGAGGAGCAGACTCCTCTGTGCGGGTTCTGCCAGAACGGGATGATGATAACCGCAACCGAACTGCTCGAAAGCCATCCGGCTCCGACCGCGGCGCAAATCAAAGCGGCCTTCACCACTTCCGGGCCGTCGCCCCATCTGTGTCGCTGCGGAAGCTATATGGCCATCATTGACGCCGTAAAACATGCCGCTGCAATCATGGCGAAGGGGAGGTAAGCAATGGCGATTACGAGCGAAAGACCAGTGAATGTTTGCGGAGCGACGCTATCACGCCGTCAATTCGTGAAAGCAGGCGGCGCGCTCGTCGTGGGAGTCAGCCTGGTGGGCGCGGAGCTTCTGAAAAGCAATCCCGTGAAGGCCGCGGCTTTCAAGAACTCGCTTGATCCCACTCTCCCTACCTCCTGGATTGAGATTCACCCGGACAACACCGTCCTGATTCGCACCGGGAAGAGCGACTTCGGCCAGGGCACAACGTTTACAGCCTACCGGCAAATTGTGGCGGATGAGTTGAGCGTGCCTTTCGAAGCGATCACCACGGTCGTGGCAGGAGATACCGACCGCACTCCCGACGGCAGCGGCGCTTTCGATTTCCTGGGCCGCGGAACGCCGAACATCCGTAAAGCGGCTGCCTACACTTATCAGGCGCTGCTCGATCTGGCGTCAGAGCGGTTCGGCGTACCGAAAGACAAGCTTTCCGCGAAGGACGGCGTCTTCTGGGCCGGCAGCCTGAGCATTCCCTACGGCGACCTGGTCAAGGACCAGCAGTTGAAGCTCACTATCCCCGTCAGCGGAGACCTCACCAGCATCTTTGGGTTGCGAGTCGAAGGGAATCCGCCGATGAAGCCCGTCAGCGAGTACACGGTCATCGGCAAGTCCTTGCCGAACTCCATCATCACTTCCAAAGTGACCGCAAAGGAAATCTGGGCGACCGATGTGCGCCTGCCGGGCATGTTGCACGCACGCATGGTACATCCGAAAACGCTCGGATCAACTCTCGTGTCCGCCGGTGAAGTGGACAAGACCAAGTTCCCGAATTCGCAAGTCATCGTGAAAGGCAATCTCGTCGGAGTGGTCGCACCGACGGAGTGGGAAGCTATCCAGGCCTCCCAACAGGTAGCTGCCGCCACAAAATGGACGGAGTGGAAGGGCCTGCCCGGCAGCGCGAAACTTTATGAGTACTTCAGGAAAGAGGCTGATTGGACCAAGGCGCCCGTTACGAAGAGCGGCGCCACCGCGGGTGATGTGGGCCCTGCACTCGCCTCGGCTCACAAGAAGCTTTCCGCCACATATCAGTTCTCTTATATGAAGCACGCGCCGATCGGCCCAACCATGGCCGTCGCCGACGTCAAGCCCGACGGCACGGTGCACATTCACACGCATAACCAGAATCCGCAGGCCCTGCGCGGGGAAATTGCCATGATGCTGGGCACCACGCCCGATCACGTGATCGTGCACACGCATCCCGGCGCTGGCCATTACGGGAGATCGAACGGCGGAAACGCCGGCGCGGAAGATGAGGCGGTGATCTTGTCGCAAGCACTCGGCAAACCAGTGCGCGTACAGTGGATGCGCGGCGAGGATTTGCAGTGGTCCACGCAATCCTCCGCGGCCTTTGCCGATGTTGAGCTGGCCATCGACCAAAAGGGCAAGATCGCGGGGTATCAAATCGACCACTACATGCCGGCGATGCAGGACGACCGGCCCATTGGTGCGGTCATTGCTGGACTGCCTACCATGCCGGCACCTGAGGTTGAGTCCAAATCGGTAACTTCCACCGTCAACGGACTTTCCGATCCCTGGGTCTACGGTACCGTTCCGAACCTGATCGAGCGCGGCCATGGCACATTCCAGATCGGCCAAAAGGCTTCGCCTCTCGCCGTCGGCATCCGCGATCACAGCATGCGTACTCCAGGGCAGTTTCAGCAGAATTATCCTCGCGAACTGGCGATAAGTGAGGCGGCAGCCTTGGCAAGCGCAGACGCCATCCAGTTCCGAATCGAACACGCCAAGGAAGAGCGCGTCGTTGGTGTTCTTAACGCGGTCCGCCACGCTTCCGCGTGGGACACGCGGCCTTCACCTCGTCGTGATGCGGTATCCACCGGATCAAAGCCCGTGCGGGGGCGCGGAGTTTCGCTGATGTTCCGCTCGGGAACCTATTGGGCCTGCGTTTGCCAGATCGCGGTCATTCCCAGCACTGGTGTGATCGTGGTGGAGAACTACGCGATCGCCGTGGATCCTGGCATCGTGGTCAACCCGATGCAATTGAAGCGGCAGGTCGAGGGCGGTGCCGTGATGGGAATCAGCCAAGCGTTGCTCGAAGAAGCGATGTTCGACGAGAGCGGCATCACGTCGCGAGACTGGAACACCTATCCCATCCTCAAAATGGCTGATATTCCAGAGATCAAAGTGGTGTTGCTCAACAATCCGAAAATTGGAAGTTACGGCGGAGGTTCGGAAGCAGCCAACGCGCTCGCGGCTCCAGCGATCGCAGCCGCGCTCCACGACGCAACCGGAAAGATCATCCGGCGGCTTCCATTGAAACGCGCATACGTGCAGGCGCTTCTGAAGGCTTAACCGAGCATCAGCAGAGGACGCTCTTTTGGTTTGGGCACTTTGTTCGAAAACACGAAGCGGCGGGGGCGAAAGTGGCCCTGGGACAGCGTCGCTTACCATGTACTCGTTGCCAAGCCGGATACAAACATTGAGCGACTTCGCGGCGAAACGAAATAGCAAGGCAAGCAAAGGGATTGCGAAATGGACATAAAAAGAATTGGCTCGCAAGCTTCCGCTAAGGGTCCGTCAGAGTGGTTCACTGGCTCGGTACGGATTGAACCACTTTTTCAGGCACCCGATCCGGCATTTGTGCAAGGTGCCAGCGTAACTTTCGAGCCGGGCGCGCGAACTGCATGGCATACGCATCCGCTGGGTCAGACTCTGCTCGTGACGGCCGGTTGCGGCTGGGCACAGCGTTGGGGCGGGCCGATCGAGGAAATCCACCCGGGTGATGTGGTCTGGTTCCCGCCCGGTGAGAAGCACTGGCACGGAGCCAGACCAACTACGGCTATGACGCACATCGCCATTCAGGAAAAGCTTGACGTTGACATCCTCCTCGCCATTAATGGCGAGGATTCCTACGGCGAAGCCATGACAGTTTCGCATGGTCGCTTCGGCGGGTTCCTGCTTCATCGATCAGCCTTACAGCGCCGCATCTCCACAGGCTTCACATCGGGCCTTGCCCGGCCCTAGGTCCATATTTCAGGACGCCAGAGAATTTATGAGAAAACCACAAGAAAGGCAAGCCTTATATCCCCGGACTGAAGTGCCGGGGCTTTACGGCCCAATTCCGGTAAAGTTGTCGAATGGATGGAACAGGTCACCGACGAACAATACCGCGCTGGGAAATAGAGGACGTTAGATGAGCAATAAGCCACCGTGGAACGATGCTCTAAAGCACCGCCTTTCCCGCGCCCGCGAAATTTACAAGAACATACTCAGGAACCCGGTGATTCGGATCGGTGCAGCGGGTGGCTGCGTTCAAGGCCGTTCCTGTCACTGACCCCACACAGGCGTCGTCCGTGGTAGAGAAATTCCGCGCCCGGTATGGGGACAACGGCGTAAAGCTCTATTCAAAGCTTGACGTCGCCGTCCTGGCCGAGAGGCAGGGCGTGGCGTAAGTGCGCGTCAGAGTTGCGTTCGCATGACAGAACGCGTGTGAGCCATTGCCTCGCGGCACCTGGATACCAAGCGCCCAAAGCAAAGGCCGGAACTTTAACATTAACAGAAACAAGAGGCATCTCTTAGTTTCGTAGCAATGCGATTGTAAGTTGAGTCTTCGATAAGGGATTTTGTGGTGCCGGATAGAGGCGCATGCGTTATCAGTTCTTAAACCGCGTGACGCGGTCTAGGCTATGACACCTTGGCTGCTGTGGTCTACTGCCCACGTCGACAGCGAGCAAGATAAGAGATTTGCTACCCACTCCGTACTGGAGGGCGGCACCACAATACGAAGTTCTAAATTACTCGCTCCAAATATGGCTTCTGAAACGGCGCTGTCGGATTTTCCTCGCACGTTGGCATTCATTCAAGCAATCATCTAAAATCACCGTCCATGACGTGCTCCAATTGCGGAAGGGAGATGACCGACTGGACGCTGGACGGACGCTTCGGCACCCAGGTCACCATCGATGTGTGCACAGGTTGCCAGGCGTTCTGGTTCGATCAGCACAAAAGCCTGCAGCTCGCTCCCGGCTCCACGCTCAAGCTGATGAAGTTTATCGGTGAACACTCGTCAACAGTCAAGCCAACCTTGGCAGACGTCTTGCAATGTCCGCGATGCGGAGGCCGGCTGTCGCTGGCGCACGATCTGGTCCGAAACATGAGGTTCAACTATTGGGGATGTGAAAGTGGACACGGTCGGTTCATCGGGTTCTTCGACTTCCTGAAAGAGAAGAATTTCATCCATGCGCTCTCGCCTCAAGAGATCCAGCAGTTGAAACAGAACGTGCAGAGCGTGAACTGCTCCAACTGTGGGGCGTCCATCGACCTGCAATCCAACTCGGCTTGTCCGTACTGCCATTCCCCCATTTCTATGTTGGACATGAAGCAACAGCAACAGATGCTGGCGCAACTCAAGGAAGCTGCCGAGCCTCGGCCGGTTGATCCGACACTGCCCTTAAACCTCGCTCTGGCAACGGAGAGAACATCAGCCCTATTTAAAGCAGACGATACCGAGTGGTGGGAGGACGCTCGCTCGGGCGACCTGGTGCAGGCTGGTTTGAAAGCGGTCGCCCGATGGATCACCACCAGCCGGTAATGGATTGCCCATCGGACACCGAGAACCAGATGACGTCCGGTAATGGAACTTGCTGGTATCGAGTAAGCACGAAACCAGAGAGGCATTTCAGGTTAGGTTTCAGCCACAATACTTTGAATTCGTGAAATCTTGCCACCAAGCAGCACAGTTGCCAGTAATGATACGACCCTGCCGGTTAAAGTCGTCGCGCCACCACTCGGGTGCGCGAAGCAAAGACATCGCCGCTTGCCCGAGATCGAGTCGTTTGTCATCGCTGCCGCGCTGCTGTATCCTGCCTCCACAATCCTGAATTTGGAGGCTGCCATTGACCCAATCCCTCACACCCCTCGACTCGCTACTCTTCACCATCGTCCTCGCCACACTGGCCATCGGCCTGCCTATTCTCGTGGTGCTGTCCATCCGCTTTCTGTGGGACCGCAACTTGAACCTTGGGCGTTCGAAAGAGCTCGAAAAGCTCATCTGGCAGCTGCACCGCATCGCCAGCGCAATGGAGCATCAACTGAATTTGTCATTTCCCGCCGTTCAGCCGGGCACCGAAGAACCTCGCGATCTCGCCTATCTCCGGCAGCTTGCTGCCCAACCAGCCGCTGCTACCCCGAGCGTTGCAACTCCCAGTGCTGCGGTTCCGACGCCCACTCCGTCGCCAGCCGCCCAGCAGGCTTCTGTTCCTGCGCTTGAACGTAGAGAGCCTTCAGCCGAGGCTCCGCGCGCTGGAGTCAACTCCATGTTCGGAATGTAAATTTGGTTTTTCCTCGCCCTAGAATTGAAAGCTCGTCTGCTACAGCCCACCTCGAATGCCCCTCCTGGCTCCCTGAGTCTAGGCACGAACCAAGAACTTATCGGAGTTGCGCTGGCGCTCGAATCCCCTGCTAACGATGTCTCGGCTTGCCTCGTCCAAATGGCGAAAGGCACAATCGCGTCTGCCGTATGACGCAGGCGCGCGCCAGGGGGGACTCGTGGCCTCATTCGTCCAAGACCTGCGCTACTCGCTCCGAATGTTGCGTAAGAGCCCCGGGTTTACGATTGTCGCGCTGCTGACTCTTGTACTCGGGATTGGTGCCAACGTCGCCACTTTCAGCGTGGTGTATGCCGTTCTGCTCCGCCCGTTGCCCTTCCCGCACCCTGAGCAACTCGTGCGCGTCTTCGACGACCTTCGTGGCCCGAACGAACAGGATGTAGGCATGTCAGCGCCGGAACTTTGGGATTTACAAGAGCGCTCGGGCGTGTTTCAGGATCTCTCGGCAGTGGCTCCGAGTAGTTCGGCAGTGGGCGGTGGGGATCGGACGGTCCGTGCAGAGAGTCTCGTGACCAGTCCCGATTACTTCGCTTTACTGGGAGCGCAGCCGGAACTTGGCCGCGTCTACACACCCCAGGATGCCGTCCCGGGATTCCTGGAGTCTGTCGTTATCAGCGACGGCTTTTGGCGCCGTAATTTCGGTTCGGACCCGAACATCATCGGGCGGAAAATACGTCTCGATAGCGACCTGTACACAATTGTGGGAGTGATGCCTCCAGGCTTTCGTCATCCGGGCCCGACGCTAGATACCGACGTGGAAGTCTGGCTCGCTGCTGGCTTCAACGCTCTTCCGTTTCCGGTTCCAGCGGTGAGGTCACAGAGAATGCTTCCGGGCGCAATCGGGCGCTTGAAGTCCGGCCTAACCGTTGCCCGGGCGCAAGGGCAGCTCGATGCGTATATATCGCAACTCAGCCAGCAGTATCCCGCCGAGTACGCCTCTGCCGCTGCATGGGCAGTACGGCTCGTTCCGGTGAAGGAAGACCTCGTAGGCCCGCAGCGGACGGAGTTGTTCATCCTTCTTGGTGCCGTGGGATTTGTCCTGCTGATCGCGTGCGCGAATATTGCCAATCTCCTTCTGGCGCGCTCTTCCGGACGGCGCCGCGAGATTGCGATTCGCTTGACTATAGGTGCAAGTCGCGCGCGCCTGGTGGGTCAACTGTTAACCGAGAGCGCGCTCTTGTCAATCGTTTCCGGCGTAGTCGCCCTGGTTGCAGTTCTCTTCTTGAAGAAAGCGATCATAGGCCTCGCTCCCGCGGATATTCCGCGGCTCAACGAAGTGGACGTCAGCGCCAGCGTCCTTTTTTTCACTTTTCTGATCTCGATACTCACGGGCATCCTCTTCGGGCTGGCGCCGGCACTTCAGGCTGCGAATCCTAACCAGCTCGAGAATCTGAGGGAAGGTAGCCGCGGTTCGGGAGCCGGCAGACGCCATACGCGACTTTCGCGAATTCTTGTGATTGCGGAAGTAGCGCTATCGATTGTTTTGCTGGCAGGCGCGGGGCTCCTGCTCAGAAGTTTCTGGCGGGTGCTCGAAGTGCGTCCTGGATTCAATCCCAACCATCTGACCACGGTACAAATCTGGATTCCCATATCCAACAATCCGGCCACTGATCCTTACAGCCTCGAAGAGAAGCGCGCCGCTTTTCTTCTTGAGGTCTTTCGCCGCGTGTCTGCGCTGCCCGGCCTCGAACAGGTGGCGATTGCGGGCAACGACACTCTGCCCATGAACTCTGGGAGAAACTACTCCCCCTTTTCGATTCAAGGGCGTGCACGCGAATCGGAGCGCGGTCCGATTGCGGACATTGCTGTGGTCGATACGAAGTATTTTCGCACGATGGAAGTTCCTTTGATTACCGGACGAAATTTCACAGAGTCCGATACGAACAAGACCCCAGCGGTTGCAGTGATTGACCAGATTCTCGCACGGCGTTATTGGCCGGATGAGAATCCGCTCGGACAACAGGTTAAGTTTGGATTTGGAAGGGGTCTCGAAGGAGTCACGATTGTCGGCGTCGTTGGCGATATCAAGTCGGACGGTTTTGAGGCTCCCAGTGTGCCGCATATTTATGTTGCCTTGGGGCAGTTCGCACCAGTCAACGCGGTGGTTTTTCTCCGCAGCAGGGGCGACGTGGAACATCTCGGCGAAGCCGTTCGGCACGAGGTCGAAAACGTCGATCCCAATGTTCCGGTGCACAGCATCAGCTCCATGGATCAAATCATCGCCAGATCCGTGGCTGACCGGCGCTTTGCTCTCGAGCTTCTCGGTGTTTTTGCAGCAGTGGCTCTGTTGCTTGCCGCCATAGGCATCTACGGCGTTATGTCGTATGCCTTCAGCCAGCGGACGAATGAAGTCGGAATCCGAATGGCTCTCGGCGCGCAGCGCCGGGATATTCTGCGCATGGCGTTGGGAGAAGGCATGCGGATCGTTGTAATCGGATTGGCTTCAGGTCTCGTCGGAGCCGCGACAATGACGCGTGTGTTCCGGTCCATGCTCTTCGAGGTCGGCCCGGCCGATCCAATGACCTTCCTCTCTGTTGCAGCGATTCTTGCCGGCGTTGCCCTTTTCGCTTGCTACATTCCGGCACAGCGCGCGACACGCGTGGATCCTCTCACCTCTTTGCGCGAAGAATGAACACTCTGACCGCATTTTATCCGTTTCTACACCGCTCGGCACTGCTGCGCCTCCCGAAGATAGAGCCCGCAAATTGCTTAAGCCCATACGCGATTAAACGCGCCGATCAGCGACACAGATGTTTGGTTGTCCGTCCGGAATGTCGTCTTTCACGTCCCACGATGCCGTTTGTACAGACCGGAATCAGGGCCCTGATCACTTTGCCCGCGACGGCTAACCACATACGTCTAACCATGTCGCGGGTTGATGATTTGCATCGAGACCAGATTCCTCCTGGAACGTTCTATCTGCTAATCTTCGGAACAGTTCGGTATACCTGGTATTCGACTTTTGTAATACGATTGTCTCGTCATGGCATTCGGACCGCCAGTCGCCCCCCGCCAAAGCGGCGTCTCCGCTCCATTACGCTCGCGCTTTCATTCGACCGATTCGAGGTGCATTCGTGTCTCATTACACCAGACGTGAATTCCTGAAAACCGGACTCGCCGCCGGCGCCCTTGCCGTCACCGGAAGCCCGCTGAGCGCGGCGCGCCAGACCGCGACAGATTGGGTAACGCTAGGAAGATCTGGAGTGAAGGTGACGCGCCTGGCGTTTGGCACAGGCAGCTTCAGCGGCCAGGTACAGCGCGACCTGGGACAAGACGGGTTTACGAAGCTGGTGCGCTTGGCCTACGACCGCGGCATTCGCTTCTTCGAGACTGCCGAGTCTTACGGCGAGATGCACAGGATGCTCGGTGTGGCCCTAAAGGGCATTCCACGCGATAGCTATCGCCTTATGTCGAAGGTGACCACCCGGCAAGGCGTGAATCCGCAAGAAAAATTCGACGAGCTGCGCAAACTCGCGAATACAGAATACTTCGACGTCATGCTGTTGCACTGGCAACATACCGCGACCTGGCCCGCAGACACGAGCAGATGGCAGGATGGAATTCTGGAAGCTCAGTCGAAGAAGGCTATTGTAAGTCACGGCGCGTCGGTTCACGGACTTCCGGCGTTGCGCCAAGTCCCAGGAAACAAGTGGCTCGATATCGCCATGATCCGGGTGAATCACCGCGGCATCAGAATGGACGCCGAGGATTACAATACCGACGGATTGGGCAACGTATCCGAAGTTGTCAACCACGTCCAGCAGGTACGCAAAGAAGGAATGGGCGTAATCAGCATGAAACTTGTGGGAGAGGGTACCTTCAACCGTGAGGACCGCAAGGCGGCAATGAGATTCGCGTTCAGGAACGCCGGTGTCGATTGCGTTACAGTCGGCTACAAGAACCCTGCGGAGATCGACGAGGCAATCGAGAATCTGAATCTGGCTCTCGCCTAGTGGGCCGGGGCGACCCCGTCCTAGTACAGTCACACCGCCTCTGTTGTACTGCTATCCTCATTCTGTCCCAGTGACCAGTAGCGCGGTTCTTCCGGGCCAAGCTAATGTGTCTTCAGCCGCGATTCTTGTCCCTGCCTCTCCGCGGTTTCCGAATCGGCGCATACAGGAGCGGAGCGCTGTTTTCTCGGCCGATCTGGAGCCGAAATGAAGGGGATATGAATTTTACTCTTCGAAGAAAGAAAAACATCCTGAGCGCGGCGACGATTGCCGTGTTGTCATTCGCGGGAAGCAGCTCGGCACGCACCACTCATCAGCCGCGCGTTGCGAGCGTAGACCGCCCAGGCGAGACAATTGCGGTCGGAATAATCGAGATTCCCGCTGTTGGTCTCGCGACCAGGGTGCTCGAAGGTTCCGATGCACGTATCCTCCGACTGGCAGTTGGACACATCCCGGGCACTGCCCTTCCCGGTCCCTCCGGCAACATCGGCCTTGCGGGCCATCGGGATACTTACTTTCGTTCCTTGCGAAGGATCAAGGCAGGAGACGAGATTCGGTTGACCACCGTGGCCGGCACGTTCAAATATCGAGTTGTTTCTCTCCGCGTTGTTCTTCCCAATGCCATCGAGGTTTTGAATGATACGCAACAGCCGACGCTAACGTTGGTTACCTGTTACCCGTTTGATTTCCCGGGCACCGCCCCACAGCGTTTGATTGTGCGCGCCGAGATGGTCCCCCATTCCCCGAACTGAGCCAAGTATCGAACGAGTGTCGGCCGGAGCCGATCATCCAAGAGCTGAAGAAGAAGCACGGCATCGATTGCGACAGCCACGCGAGCTATCGTTTTGTCGAGGACTCAATTGGCCAGTGCAGAGTCCTCGCTACAACGAACGGGTGCAGTTATAGGCCGCGAGCAACCCCGTTGTGTTTGCCGACGAATTTCCACTTGCCTGACTACGCGACTCAGGAGGTAGGTTCGCTTGGCCTTACTTTGCGTTGCGTCAGACTCGTTGCCTTTAGTCCTTGTTTGGCGAGTATAGGATTCAGGACCGAGCGGCGCAAAGAACTTCGCAGAGCACCATCCGTTCGAGCCCTACCTCAGCGTAGCGTAGAGAGCTTGTTTCCAGCGGACGTTGTCGATACTCCAGAAGACCTTCGCTTTGTGTCCTCCGGCAAGACATGAGGCCCAGACATCGCGGTTGCGTTCGTCATTCGCAACGTTTAGGCGGTCAACCACGGTCATGCCGCGGGTGAGTTCGCTCTCCGTTTCGACGTCCACGAAATGGTCCGATTGCGAAGTGACAATAGACGCATCCAACGCGACGGCCATGGCGACAGGGTCTGGCAGAGATATCCCGTGTTCGCGGGCCTGCTCGAGGAAAGCCTCTTGCGCGCGGCTGTTGCATTCCACGGCAAACTTGGCGACGCGTGTGCCGAAGCTTAAGACTTGCTGGATGTCGGATGGATTCAGTACTGCTTCGCCTCGGCATAGGTGCCAGCCAACAAGTTCGATGGGAAGGCCGCTTCTCACCACGATGCGCGCCGCTTCCGGATCGCACCAGATGTTGTATTCGGCCGCGGGAGTGACGTTGCCCTCGCAGCAGGGCGCGCCGCCCATGACCACACAGCGGCTCACTTTCTGCGCGATTCCCGGCTTCTTTTGCAAGGCGAGCGCGACGTTCGTAAGCGGCCCTAGCGTGACCATTACCAGGCCCGGGTGAGATTCAATCGTGTCGATGATGGCATCGGGAGCGCTCTGTCTTTCCGGAGCGCGGCGTGGCGGCGGGTAGCCGTGATCGCCTAGACCATCGCGTCCGTGAAACCAGGCCGCGCTTACATGCGCGCGCTTCAGTGGTTGTTCCGCGCCTCGAAACACCGGCACTTTCGAATCGCAAAGCTCTGCCGTATAGATCGCATTGCGGCTGGCTTGATGGACATCCACGTTTCCTGCGACGGTGGTGATGGCCAGAACCTGAATTTGGGGAGAGCGCAGCGCCATGATCAACGCCACAGCATCATCGGAAGCTGTATCGGTATCAATCAGAAATGGAAGTTTCACGCGACGCAGGATAACAAATTGTCCCGCGAAACTTGGCACAAAAATTCTTGTGATCTCTCGAAGCTTGCCGCCTCGGCTGTAATCGCGGCGCTAGGTCGCGGGTTCTCGGACTACCCAGGACCGACTGCCCGCTCGCGTTTATCGCGAAGCGACCGTACTGCCTTCCCCCAACCAGGAGAGAGTCGGCTTCCTGGTTTTGCTTTTTTTCGAAGCTCAATAGCCCGGGGTTGGGCCAGCACAAATTCAAAGCCCATGGCCCGGACCCTCGAACCAGCATACTCAACCGCGTGCTTGCCAGGCGTAATTCACGTCGAGTGGTGAACGGGTACTAAGGCGCGAACTTATCAAGATGTGAGCCGTGCTTTGCAACACCTACTGCGCCGCGGGTGCGACCTTCTCTACGTGAACGGTCTTCTTTGCCGGATCGAATTTGCCCGCCAGCACCACGTGCGCAGCAGGGAAGTTCCTAACGGCTTGAGGGTTGTCGACAATCCAGATTCCCTGATCATCGTCTGCCACAAAAACGGCCCGCTGGGGTTTCCATTCCGGGTGCCCCACCGAAGCACCCCCACGCCAGCATTTCTCGACACAATCCGCGCGGCCTGGCTTCGTATGTTCGGTTCCGCAACTCTCATCACTGATCCAACCGGAGCGGGATGCGTCCGTTTGTTGAGCTGACGCTGACCCGAGCGCTGCAACACCGCAAAGGAGCAAGAAAACAAAGGCAATTCGGCTCCTGATCATCCTTTCCTCCTCCCGCTTCGGCCACCTTTACCAAAGGCTCAGAAATCCAGAAACCTAACCGGGAAAGCCTCCGAGAGTCGTCAACCAGACTCTTGAGTTCTGATAAGCCTTTGGCGTCTTGTGGCCGGTGGAATTAACAAGCAGGTCTCGCAGCCCACACCACTTACGGTATGAGTCCAGCATGCTATCCGGGTGCCTGCACTCGACAAAATCGCTCCATTCCTGAAGATACAGATTGTGCCATTCAGGAAACGGTCGATAAGATTCGCAATGTCCTTTGGCAGTTTTTGGCTTGCTCCTGATGGCCGCTCTCTGGCCGCCATAGAACACGAAGAAGAAGTAGACCATCGCTGGCAATGCGCGTGCAATAAGAAACTCGGCCGCCGGACCATGCAGGACCATGCTTATTGATGGGTGCATCATCTGATGTGATATGGACGCACTATACTCCAACCAGCAGTCCGATAGCCTCAAGAACCTGCGCGAATTTGGGAAGCCAGAATCGTGTGCGGGCCCAAGGGACAAAGAACCCTATTGCGCTACCCACGCCAATGGCAGCGACCCTCGCGCCATTCGCCTATCTCCTGCGGGTCGAGGGGCTTCCGGCCGGAACGTGTTAGATCCAGCGGAAAGCAGAAACGGGCCGTCAGCGGATTGGCAGTGACGTCAAAACCATGGCGTCTCGGAAACCCGTGGCCCCGTCGGGCCTTTTGTCTCCTCATGCGGAGAGCGCGTCCGAAGGGAACTCCGCAGATTTGCTGGGCTTGTGGACTTCCGAGTGCAGCGTCAAAAACGGACAGTGATTTCGGACCATTCATCGGCCGGCGCGCTCCCTGGGTTGCTTCTGCTCTTTCCGGTTATTCCCAGGCTTTAAACAAGAAAGTGAGTATCTATTTCCGGATTGGATCAATCTGAAGGATGAAGCCGGGAATGACTCCCACAGGAACAACAAAAAAGAGGCTATCGGGGAGAAAAAAAGCGACGGAGTCACCGTTTGGCATTTTGCACAACAAGATTTATCTCGGGGAAAGAAAAATGGAGGAATCCCGTGAAGCAATCATGGACTTCCAAGAGCCTGTTGTTCATGCTGCCCGCCGTCACGATGGCCCTGTTGTGCGGTTCGGGCATCGGCTCGACGAGGCGTGTACTCACGCAATCTGAAACATCCGCAAAACTCGCCTCGGCGCCTCAACCGCTTAGTCCTGAGGGCCAAGCCTCATTGCGAGCCATCATTCAGGCGGGAAATCTCTCTGACCTCCGCTGGCCCGATTTTAGCGATTACGACAAGCATGTGCAGAAATTTTACGACTCGTACGGGTATTCTCTGGTGTGGGTCAGGGGAATGCAACCAACCGGGCAGGCGCAGCAAGTGATCGCGCTTCTGTTGGAGGCGGAACAAAAGGGACTGTCCGCTGAGGATTACGACGGGCCGCGCTGGCGCGACCGGTTGGCGAAACTCAAACCCACGGCGCCCCAGCCATCTGAAGCAGATGGGGTGCGATTCGATGCCGCGCTCACCGTCTGCGTGATGAGGTATATCTCGGACCTTCATATCGGCAAGGTCAATCCGAAGCATTTTGACTTTGGTTTGGACGTCGAGTCCAAGAAATACGATTTGCCCGAATTCGTGAAAGGACATGTTGTGGACGCTTCGGATGTCGCTGGCGCCCTGGCACAAGTGGAACCTCCCTACCCGGGTTACCGGCGTACGATCCAAGCTCTGCACACTTACTTGGAGCTTCGGAAGGAATATGACGGCAGACCACTTCCCGCAATACAAAAAACGATTGCGCCTGGCGACTCCTATGCAGGCATCCCTCAGTTGATTCGACTGCTCCGACTGGTGGGCGACCTTCCTGCCGACGCGAATGTTCCGGCCGATGGAACGGTCTATCAGCATTCACTTGTGAGCGCGGTCAAGAATTTTCAGGGCCGGCTTGGCCGGGACCCGGATGGACGAATCACGGCCGAAACCTTGGCCGATCTGAACGTGCCGCTCACCAGCCGCATGCGGCAGATGCAACTGACCCTCGAACGCTGGCGATGGCTACCCCCTGTTTATGAAAAGTCGCCCGTCGTCGCGAACATCCCGGAGTTTCACCTGCGCGCTTATGACGAAAACTTCAAAATCGCTTTGCAGATGAACGTAGTTGTAGGCAAAGCTTATGGCCACACTACGCCAATATTTAGCGACATCATGGAATATGTCGTATTCCGCCCCTACTGGAGCGTTCCTTATTCCATCGTAAAGGCTGAATTCCTGACACACATTGCTCGCGATCCGGACTACCTGGCGAAGAAAGGGTTCGAGGTGGTGAACAGCCGCCAGGAGGTCGTCACGTCCGGCACAGTGACGAGCGACGTGCTCGAGCAGCTTCGCCGAGGCAAGCTTTTCATCCGGCAAACGCCCGGTCCCAAGAACTCCCTCGGACTCGTGAAATTTATCTTTCCGAATAACTACAACATATACTTTCACGATACGCCCGAGCAGATACTCTTTAGGAAGTCCCGGAGGGATTTCAGCCACGGGTGCATTCGGCTGGAAAAGCCCGCCGATTTGGCTGTGTGGGTGTTGCGCAACAACCCGGGCTGGGACCTGGATCGCGTCCATGCAGCCATGAACGGAGCCACAACGCAGCAGGTGAATCTTGCGCATCCGATTCCGGTAATGATTCTTTATGCCACCGTGATCGTGACTGAGGACGGCATCGTTCACTTTTACGACGACATCTACGGGCACGACGCCGCACTCGAGAAAGTTCTCGATAAAGGTTACCCCTATCCGAGCTAATCGCCGGTCGGGAGGCTGGCAGGGCGGCGAAACACCATCTTAATCGCCGACGGCGAGGGTAGCGGGGCAGTCGAAGCACCACTGGCGGACGCGGCCTACGTCGACGTGAATGAAGTCGGAGTGAGGGTAGTAGCCCACGCCGCCGCGATGCAGTGCGAGAGCGGCCTTGCGCAGCTTGAGCGTGTCGATACCTGGCATGCGCAGGTCGATGGCTTCCGCTTGAATGTGCAGGCTGTTCTTGGCGACTCCGGTGGTGTGAGCGCGGAGAGATTCGTTCGTCGACGGAGCGCGGTAGCCGCAAACAATGTCAATCTCGCCGCCGGGATGGCCGATCGACGATGTGAGATCGGCGAGGATATCGTATAGCCGGGGATCGAAATGGCGAACGTCGCCGGTCCGATGATCGCGGAGGAAATAATCGAGCTTGGCGAGCGCGCCCGGAATGTACTGGTCATCATGACGATAAACAATCTCAATCCGCTCAGCGGTGTGCGTGTTATAAAGCTGCAGGAGATGATCCCTGCTCTCATTAGGAGGCGATTGCTGAGAGGACGCCGCGCGCGATTGAGCACGCGCGCCGCCCGGCGCAATCAACAACAGCATTGCGCTCGCGACCCAGAAACACCACGAAGTCTTTCCAGATGCATGCATATTTTCTCTTCCGACGTAATTTTAGCACACGCAGGCGTTGCGCCCGATTCGTCCGGGTCTTCCAAGATGCGCTAAAACTGGAATATACGGAGGGCAGCTAGCGAACCCATGCAAGAAGCGGCGAAAAACCTGCTCCTGGTTCTTGTTGCGCTCTTCCCCATCGTGGACCCGCTGGGAGGCAGCCCCTTCTTTCTGGCGCTGACCAGGGAATATGCACCGGAAGCGCGAAAAGCATTGTCTTGGCGCATTGCCGTGAACAGTTTTTTCCTGCTGATCGGATCGTATTTTGTTGGGACCTACATTCTCGCCTTTTTTGGGATTTCGCTGCCAGTGGTGCAGCTTGGCGGAGGGCTAATCGTCATCGCTACGGGATGGGCGCTCCTGAAACAGCGCGACGATGAAAAACACGAAGTACACAGAACGATGCAGCCACAGGACCCATTCCGCCAGGCGTTCTATCCCTTGACAATGCCTCTGACCGTAGGCCCTGGATCCATTTCTGTGGCGATCACGCTGGGCGCGAATGCGGCTCACCGTCACACACTCCATCCTTTGACAATCTTGACGGCTCTCATTGGATTGATGTTGATCGCCATGAGCATTCTTCTGTGCTATGCATTCGCCGACCGGTTGGCGCGAATCCTGGGAGCAACGGGGATGACGGTGATCACGCAATTGTCTTCTTTTTTTCTGGTTTGTATTGGTGTGCAAATCGCTTGGAATGGGATCAAGGCGTTGCTCGAGTCGGTGACGCTGCACATTGGCTGACGATTCACCTATCCGAAATGCGCTCTGAAGCTTCGCGGATCCACGGCCAGAATGGTGTGGCGGCGTTTGGCTGATTTGTCTTTGTTCACGCTTGCCAAGGGCCGGGAGCCCACAACAGCGGACAGCGCGGCGATCCGGGGCGCACGTTGCAGATCGGTAGGCGGTGCATTTTTCTTTGACTCGCTCGCCGGAAGCGGCTCACCGCATTCTCCATGGCCGATGGCTTCAGGCTTTCGCGGAACGCGCGTTCAGGACGAACTCCTCCATGGCTTTGGCGAATCCTTCTTCTTCATTGGTGGGAGTGACATAGGTAGCCGTTGCTTGAACTTCGGGGCTTGCATTTCCCATCGCAATGCTCACTCCGCTCTTCTTGAACATCAGAACGTCATTCGGCATGTCGCCGATAGTTGCGATCTCTTCGGCCGGAATGTTGAGCAGCTTCGAGATCGCGAGCACCACTTCGCCCTTGTTAGCCCGCGGATGCGTCACGTCGAGATAGTACGGCTGCGACCTAGCCGCAGAAATGTGCTCGCCGCCGGCTTGCTGAACGTCCTTTTCGCAGTTCGCTACGCCTTCGAGGTCGTCACTTACGCCGACAATTTTTGCGACGCGGCCGAGCAGCCCGTCGAACGTCTTGACCACTTTGGGCGGAAACCTAACGGTCCACTGTTCGCGGGCTACGTGCGCCGCGCTGATGTCGCGCACAAACCAATCGGTGGCCGTGTAAATCCACACATCCAGACCGTGTTTCTCGATGGCCGCGATGACCTGCTCGGGCACTCCCGCGGGCAGAAAATTCTGATCAACAACGGTCGCAAGGTCGGGCTGAATCAAGACTCCGCCATTGAACGCCGCCAGAGGCTGGACCAGCTTCAGCGGATCGATCAGCATGGCCATGCCGCGCGGAGGCCGCCCGCTGGTGACGCTGAATTGGATCCCGGCGTTATGCAGCCGCAAGACCGCTTCGACCGCCCGCTTCGTCAGCACCTTCTCCTGCGTGACGAGCGTTCCGTCCACATCCGCGATCACCATCTTGACCGGCTTTGCCGTCTGTCCATTTGTCGGTGTCATCTTCAACCTCGTTTCTTTTTTTCCCTGCGACTTGATTGTCTATTGTTCCCGGTAGTTCCACAACAAGCCGCCGCCGACTACCACCGTGGTCCCCGTGACGTAATCGGAATCCTCTGAAGCAAGGAAGCTGGCGACACCCGCCACATCGCACGGGCCAGAGCATAGGCCTTCTTGCCCAGATCCTTTGATAGACGACTCCATTCTCGTTAACGATGAAGGTCATCACGCCCGAGGACCAGAGAGATGTCTCCCTGCGCAGCCCTCCTATTCACCGGAATGAAGGGGAGAAAAAAATCAGCGTGCTCCGTTAGAAATGCTATGGGAAGCGATGGGCGCGCCAACGCGGAGATTGCGTAAATGCAATTCCCTGTTGACGGTATCGCGCATACCTTGCGCGGGAGCGGCTACTTACCTGCTCGTGCGGCCTTGCGCGCCGGTTTTTCCTGGGCAAGAAATTCCAGGAGAGCTCGGTTCACTGCGTCCGCGTGGGTCCACGTCAGGCCGTGCGGGCCGCCCGGCACAACCACGAGTTGGCTATTCTTGACGAACTCGGGCGTGCGCTTTCCCGTGGCGGAAAGCGGAAGAATCCGGTCGGCGTCGCCGTGAATGACCAGCGTAGGAACGTCAATGCGCTTGAGGTCCTTGCGGAAGTCCTCCAACCACGCGGAAACACAGGCCAGGGTGCCTTTGGGGGACGCTCCGGCGGCAATGTTCCAACTGAGCTGTATCACCTGCTCGCTGATCTGTTTGCCGCGAAAAATGTCCGCGTTGTAGAAATTCTCGAGGAACTGAGACAGGAACGCCGGGCGATCCGCGGCGATGGCCTGCTTGATTCCTTCGAATACTCCGCCGTCCACACCCTCCGGATTCTCTGGTGTCTTCAGTAAGAACGGGGGAATCGCTGCGATGAAGACTGCCCGCTTCACCCGGGTTGATCCGTGGGTTCCCAGATAGCGGGCCACCTCTCCGCCACCCATCGAAAAACCGACCAAGGTGATGTCGCGCAGATTGAGCTTGGTGATCAGCGCGTGAAGGTCTTTCGAGAGAGTGTCGTAGTCATAGCCAGACGTTGGCTTGCTGGAGTCGCCGAAACCTCTGCGGTCGTAGGCAACGACGCGGTAACCGGCGTCGAGCAGAGCAGGGGCTTGCTTCTCCCACGATCGTCCGCTCAGAGGCCAACCGTGGATCAGGATGAGCGGTTTGCCTGTGCCGTGATCTTCATAGAAGAGATCGATCTTCCCTGAATTTTCCTTGCCGACAGTTACGAATGGCATAGATCTTCTCCTTTTGTGAACGTATTTTTTGGCTGCAGCAACGGGATCGCTGGTGCCCTCTACTCGACTTTGGTTTTGTCCTTCCACTGGTTCTGAATCACATACTGACCATGATCGATGGTGAAGACTCTCTTACCATACAACTTCACACCCACTCGCGTCTCGTCGCACAAAGGCAGCCAGAATCCATCCACTTTCTGGTACTGCCGGATTCAGTCAGCGGGTTTGAGTCGCGCACCAAACGGACGTCGCCGCCCCTTGTTCCACGGTTTTCTAAGCTTCAATGAGTGTAACGACTGATTTTTCGCGAACCATCCGCCAAGTCCGCATGGGGACTCCGGTTTGCGACGCCGCATCGATGTTTAGCCAAACTTCGGGCCGTCGTGGCCTGGGCAGTGGAAATCAGAAAAACTCTGGAGTACGCTGTCTGGTAGTGGGAACGATTCGTCGTGAAGCACGCAGCTCGCGCATCGACGCTCATCCTCGCAGGGTTCTTGGCGATGACATCGGCTTGTGTGTGCGCCGGTGGACAGGGAGGGGGACACGGTGGATCCGGCGGCCATGGCTCAAGCGGACACGCTGGACACTCGTCGCGGGGATCTTCTTCAAAGCACTCCTCAAGTCAATCGATGGGCCACTCAATTGGGCACTCTTTTCCTCATCTCTTTGGACATCGCGGCCAAGGAGCCAGCGCGGCCGCCTCAACAACAATACCACTCGAGCACGGGAGAGTTTCTGCGTTGCCGGAATCCGTCCTGCGGGTGTCGGACCGCCATCCGAGGGATCGGTTCGTATTCAGGCCGCGCATCGGTTTCTGCCTCCGGCGCAGGGCTCTCGGCTCTGGCGAATGCCTCGACGGATGGTTCGGACATAATCTCCGGTTTGGCGACAGTTGGAACTGTTCTAGCGATGGCTTCTTTTTCGATCCCTTTTTCCTTGGCTCGTTTTCCGGTTCGCCTTATGGCTCGGCGTTTGGCGGCATATGGTCTAGAGGTGGGACGGGACCCGACTCAGCGGTCTGGTCTCCAGGTGAGCCAAACACAACGTATCAGCGCACGATTTCAGACGCGACAAACGAGACACCGAACCCGAGCGACAGCACCACATCATCACGAAATGGTGTGAAAGCGGGGAGCCCGATCACTTTGTTGCAATTGCGGGACGGATCCATGTACGGCCTCACAGACTATTGGGTTAAGGACGGTGAATTGCATTACAAGACCACTTATGGTGGCGAAAACTCCGTGTCCTTCGAGCGCATTGATTTTGCGAAGACTGTGCAGTTAAACGCGGACCGGGACGTGCGATTTGTTTTGCCGCCCCAAAAGTTGCCGCGCTAGACACGAATTCTAGCGAGCTGGATTGTGGACGGTGCGCCAGTTTGACGAGCACAGCGATTCCTTACCAATGGGATGCCCCCTCGAAGTCCTCAGATACACAGGTCACTGGCTATCCACAAGCGAGTTTCTAGAAGCGGAGCGCTGAAGCTGCGCTGAATGTGGTTGGGCCACGGCGCACCCGCTCTTCGGACGGGGTGTATGTGACTTCCGGATGGATTTTTATGATTTAATTGTCAGGATGGAACA
>Ga0207144_1059_pt1 | contig 22659 bp, 14 predicted proteins | sample Alteio_BWMinHeat_FD_153583 | JGI IMG/M metagenome (GOLD analysis project Ga0207144, IMG submission 153583) | Enriched cells from forest soil in Barre Woods Harvard Forest LTER site, Petersham, Massachusetts, United States -... | ecosystem: Environmental > Terrestrial > Soil > Temperate forest >...
TCTTCTTCGTGCAAGAGATCATTGAACTCGCCGACACCGGGCATTTCGCGGCCGCCGCCAAATTCGATGTGATAGCCGCGTGGAAAATCATTCTTGCGGTCGAACTTCCACCAGGGGATGTACATGTGCATGCCGCCGACGCCATCGTGATTGTGCGGCGGCATTTTTTCGAGCTGCGGAATGATGCCCCAGCCGTCGCTGCCGACAGAATCGGTGAGGTACCTGCCTACGGCGCCGGAGGAGTTGGCGAGCCCGTTGGGGAATTGCGCGGACTTAGAGTTCAAAAGCAAGCGCGCGGACTCGCAGGCGCTTGCTGCCAGAACGACTGCGCGAGCATTTACGCGTTTCTCGGTACGAGTGGCTTTATCAATGTAGGAGACGCCCTCGGCTTTGCCATCTTTTCCGAGAAGGACTTCGCGCGCCATCGCGCCGGTGACCATCGTGAGCTTGCCGGTCTTCATCGCAGGAGGGATCATCACCTGGCTGGAGCTGAAGTTTGAGGCGGTAACGCAGCCGCGGCCGCATTGGCCGCAATAGTGGCACGGAAGACGGCCATTCACGGAGCGCGTCAAGATAGCAAGCCGCGAAGGAATACAAATAATTCCGATCTTGTCGCAGGCTTTCTTGACGATGAGATCGGTGCAGCGCGGTTTCGGCGGCGGGAGAAACATTCCATCGGGAGCGCTCGACACGTTTTCGCGAGTGCCGAAGACACCGATGTAGGATTCCACTTTGTCGTAGTAAGGCGCGAGGTCGTCGTAAGTGATCGGCCAATCTTCGCCCAAACCGTCCCGTGTGCCGGATTTGAAATCGATGGGGGCGAAACGGAGCGCGATGCGGCCCCAGTGATTCGTGCGGCCGCCAACGATGCGCGATCGGAACCACTGGAAGTTTGATCCCGGCGCGGAGGTGTACGGTTCGCCCTCGATGTTCCAGGCGCCGTTGGGAGCCAGGAATTCACCAAAGTTTTCTGCTGCGTGCCCTCCTACACCGATCCCGCGATGCGGCAATTCATAGGGCCACATCAGCATCTTGAAATCTTTCTCGGGAATGACTGGCGGCCCGGCTTCGAGCAAAACCACGTTGAGTCCGCCTTCGGTCAGGACTTTTGCGGCATCCTAAAAACCCTGGCCGTAGGCGCCGTAAGCGGCTCCGTGCTGCAAGTGATCCCGGCAAAAGCCGCGGAATACGCTCACCAGGTGATCCACAATGAAAAGTCCTCCTCGCCTGCGGGGAAATACGTCCCGAAATTCTTCTCTCCCCACCAATACGAGATGCTTGCCACTCTGTGCGACACCATTATCCCGAAAGACGAAAAATCCGGAGGCGCCGTGGAAGCCGGCGCTCCCGAATTCATCGACCTCCTCACCAGTGAAAATGAAGAGTACCAGCTCGCCCTCGGTGGAGGGCTCCAATGGCTGGACAGCTACTGCTCCGACCGCTATTCGAATGTATTTCTGGATTGCACCCCGGAACAGCGCAAAGAGGTTTTGGACCTGATCGCTTTCCGCAAGAACGCGAAACAGGATCTCGCCCTAAGCCAGGGCGTAGCTTTCTTCGCATTCTTGCGCAGGCTCACGTGCGACGGTTTCTACACCAGCAAAATCGGCATCGCGGATTTGCAATACATCGGCAACACCGCCCTGCGCGAATTCCCGGGCTGCCCTCCGCTGCCGGAATCCTATAAGACTTCTGCATAAATAATGGAATAATAGGTACAGGAGGAATACGCCTGTGCCCAGACCGAGTGGAAGCGCTGATCTATTGGAAGACCGGCGCAAGCGAGCTTTGGCCTTGTTGGATTTTGGTCTTTCTCTTAACGAAGTAGGACGACGGATTGGATCGAGTGCTAGTTCGGTGATGCGCTGGCGGGATGCCAAGCGGCGAGGCGGAGCGAAAGCGTTGAAGGTGCGTTTCTCTCCCGGTCGCCCTTGGAAGCTGGGTAAAAGACAACGCCAGCGCTTGATCGCTCTGCTCCTCAAAGGATCGATCGCGCATGGCTACCGAACGAATCTGTGGACCACGGCCCGCATTGCCGAGGTGATAGAGCGGAAGTTCAGAGTCCGCTATCACCGCGATCATGTGGGTCGGTTGATGCACAGCTTGAAATGGAGTCCTCAGAAACCCGAGCGGCGCGCCTCGGAGCGGAAGGAAGCACTAATCAAGCGTTGGAAGAAAAAGGACTGGCCCCGCGTAAAAAAAACGCTGCGCGGCTGGGCGCCCACATCGTTTTCGCCGATGAATCGGGCTTCCGCTTAATTCCTACGGTGGCCAGAACCTGGGCTCCGCAAGGGAAAACCCCCATCCACCGGCATCGCCAGGGACGGCGGGACAAAGTCTCTGTCATCTCCGGAATTTCGGTCAGTCCCAAGCAGCGCCACCTGGGCCTCTACTACCTCTTGTTCTTTGAGAACATCGGACAGGGCGAAGTTTGTTTGTTCCTGCGTGAGTTGCTGCGGCATCTGCGTGGCCCGATCATCGTTCTGTTGGATAACTCCTCCACCCATCAGGGGGAACCGCTCGAGAAACTTCGTGCTCGACACCCCCGTCTCAAAATCGAGCATTTTCCCGCCTACGCCCCAGACCTCAACCCTGATGAAGGCGTCTGGTCGTTGGCCAAGGCAGAACTCGCCAATACTTGTCCCAGGAACGGCGAGGAGTTGATGGAAGATGTCATTCGTTCGGTAAACGGCATTCGAGGTTCTCGGGGAAAGCTACACGGCTGCATCCTGCAGTCTGAACTTCCTCTTTTTTTGCGCTAAATCATTCCATTATTTATGCAGAGTTCTATAACTAAAAATTGCTCCAGGCGCGCAATCGCGCGCCTGGAGCAATTCTCTTTCCTGTTTCCAGCGAATCTTAGTGCGGCTTGCCTTCCTTGGGCGGCTTACTTTCCGCCTGAGGCTTGTTCTGCATCTGAGGTTTGTTCTGTGTATGCGCCTGATTCTTAGGCGCGCCGTTGGCCGAATTATTCCCATGAGCGGCATTGAAAGTATTGGTGTGCACCGCATTAGGCCCAATGCTTCCGCTATGCGAAGTAGCCGGACGGTCTGTTTTGTGAAGGTCGGCGGCATTGTTTGGATGCCCGTTCGTGCCGTTTGGCGAAACGGTGTGCGAACTTGTTCCTCGCGTGGCCACGACTCCATGCCCGGTAAACTCCCCCGGCTTCGCAGTTGCAGCGATAGCCGGCCTGCCATGATTCTCCGAAGCCAACAGCGCCCGATTGGTGCTCGCGGCGTGCTCGTGCTGCGTTTGCATCGACGTTGGAGCAATATGACGGTCATGCTCAGCCGCCATTTCGGCAGGCGTTGGCCGGGCGGAGATTCCGCCAGTCCCTCCGTTGTAGCTCACGTGATTATTCACGGTGACGTTGTTGATTACCGTCCGGTCCACATAGGTGTTGTGAATCACCGTAGTGTTCACGTGCATCACCGCCGTGTTGTACGCGAACACACCGCCATTCCACCGTCCGCCAAAGAACCCAACTCCGCCGTAGCCAAATCCATAATTAATCCCGCCGTAGAATCCGACGTGCGGCCCCCAATACCCGGCGTGCCAAAAGTACCCGCCGCCGCCCCAGCCCCAATAACCCGGCGTCCAAAGATACCCGACCGTCGGCGCCATGACCCAGGTGCCAGGAACCCAGTAATAGCCATCGGCTCCATAAGCCCAATAGCCGGGCGTCCAAAGATACCCCGCACCCGGACAGATCGGCTGTTCGTACACTGGCAGCGCAGGAGGACCGATGTGCACTGCCAGGCCGACGCTAATCTGCGCCGACGAACGAGCCGGCATAAGCACCATCATTAAGGCGAACAAAACCAATCCAGCAGTGTGACTTTTGCGCATTTGCAAATCTCCTCGCTTGAACACCTAGATCGTAAAACCCAGTGCGCCAGCGGAAGTTGCGCTGCAGCCAGTCGTAACTGGCCGGAGGGGACGGCCCTTTTGTTGGCTCTTCTAGGCGATTTTGATCGTGCCGGATGCGGCGTCCCAGGTCACCGCGCTCTTCCGGAAGTACGATTCGTTGGACATATGGCACGCCAGCGCGGCGTTGTGCCCAAAAACGGTGTCCTCGGTCACTTGCTGGCGGTTCTTGACGCCCTGGAAATATCTCCAAAGATGCGGCTTCTCATCATCCCAAGAGTCGCCGCGATACGTATAGCCTTCGAGAACCGGCTCTTTTCCCGGAACAGGATCATGCTCCTTATGCCATTCCGCTACATACGCATCGCGCATTTTCTGCGGATAGCCAGACGTATAGTAACTCGGCCCCTGATCCTCGCCTGTCTGCGGATAGTGATTGATCGCAAATTCAGTGACTTCCAAAATTCCCTTCGAGCCTTGGAAGCGATAAATCTCCGGAGTCTCACATCCCAGATTCAGCCGCAAATACACCGGGGCGCTTCCGTAGTCAAACAGCGTGGCATGCACGTCGGGCATGTCGCGCCCATCCGGGAAGCGCAGGATCGCGCCGAGCGACATGGCTTTCTTCGGCGGAGCATTCCAGCCCAGCATGAAGTTCATGCCACTGACAAGATGCACGAGCAGATCACCCGCGAGTCCCGTCCCGTAGTCTTTCCAGCAGCGCCAACGCGCAAAAATGTTCGGGTTGAAAGCTACTTTGGGCACCGTTCCCTGCCACGTATCCCAATCCAGATTCGATGGAGAAAGATCCGGTGGAGGCGGATACTCCCACGCACCGGTGGGATCATTGCGCCCCAGCGAACCTTCCACAAGCGTAAGAGTTCCAATGACACCCTGCGAGATCATTTCCTTGGCCTTCGCGCAAATCACCGAACTCACCCGCTGCGAACCAATCTGCACGATGCGTCCTGTTTTCTGCGCTGCGGCCACCATCGCCAAGCCGTCCGCCGCGGAATGCGACATCGGCTTTTCACAGTAAATGTCCTTGCCCGCACTCACCGCGTCCACCACCACCTGCTTGTGCCAGTGATCCGGCACCGCCGCGATAAGGCAATCAATCTCCTTGTTATCCAGCAATTCCTGATAGCGCCGCGTCGTCGGAATGGGCTTCCCGACAATTTCTCGCGCTAGCGTATGCCGCCCGTCATACAAATCGCACGCCGCTACGCACTCTACGCCCGGCAACTGGACGGCAGCCGCCAGCAAGCCGGAGCCCTGCATCCCGATCCCGATGATGCCGAAGCGCAGCCGGTCGCTCGGCGCCACTGCTTCCAGCGCCGACGGAATATACTCCGGCTTCAGGAAGATGCTCGGAGCCGCCGCCAACGCGCCAGTAGCCCCAGCCGTGCTCTGTAAAAACCGACGACGCGAAAATTGTTTCTTGCCCATCACATCCTCCCGGTTTGACTCTGTCTTTCTTCTTCCCTAAGCCGCTACTTCAAAGCTTCGACGCTGACTTCTTTGAAGAACACGATGTCCTTGTCGCTATGGTTTTGCAACCCGATGTAGCCTTCGTCAGGCCGCCTGCCGCGTTGTGGCTCGAAATCGAATTTTCGCTCTGGAACAGGCTGGCCTTCCGTGTAGTCGGTCACCTTCACGTCATTCAGCATCACGATCGTGTGCGGGCCATCGAGCGTAATTTCCATGGTGTTCCACTCGGGGCCAGGCTTTCCGGGTTTGGCCAATGGCTTTGTCAGCGAATAGAGCGCCGCCGTAATGTGATATTCATCTTCGTTTGAAGTCTCGGGATGATTGTCGATTTGCACTTCGTATCCATAGTGCACGGGCATCCACGGCTCGCGGGGCTCGATGGGAATGCGAATGAATACGCCGGAATTGTCGTTGAAGTCGCGCATTTTATAGACCACGCGAAGCCGGCAGTTCCCCATCTTTCCCGCCATCCAATAGAGCAATCCCATTCCGCCGTGCGTGCGAATCAAGCCGTCCTCAACGGTCATCTCGCCCGGTCCGACGTGCTTCCAGCCCGTCAAGTCTTTGCCATTGAAAAGCTGTTTCCACGCAGGCGTCTGCGTACGCGCTGCAAGCAACAGAAAAGCGCCAGCCACAACGCAGGCCAGAGTTACAGCCGTTTTACGCACGTTGATTCCCCCAGAATCGACGGCCGCGCTTAGAAGCGCAAGGCGTTCAAATAATCGTAGCTGATCTTGATGTCCTCGAACGGCACCTTCGCATCGTCATTCTCGACAAAATAATGTTTGATGCCGCCCCTCTCCGACTGCGCAAAAATTCGCTTGAAGTCGATCGTTCCCTTCCCAACGTCGGCGAGGCGCCCTTTAAATTCGACCGAGCCGGTCGCTCCAGCGTAACTGCTCGTCGCGTTGGGATCGTTCACATAATCCTTCACGTGAACCAGCGGAAAGCGCCCCGGATATTTCTCGAAGTAGCTTACTGGATCTTTCCCGGCCACGCTGATCCAGCACAAATCCATTTCCATCTTTACGAACTTGGGATCTGTTTTCTGCAGCAAAACGTCGTACGCAAGCCTTCCACCCAGCGTCGCGTCCGGGGCGAATTCGAACGAGTGGTTGTGATAGCAAAACTGGATTCCCGCCTTCTCGCTGGCTTCGCCTGCCTTGTTGAATAGCTCCGAAGCTCGCATCCAGCCGTCCGCATTACGCTGCTTCTCGTCAATCCACGGGCACACAATATATTTGTGCCCTACAACGTGCGACGCTTCGAGCGTTTCAGCCCATTTCTTCTCGACCACATCGTAAGGGACGTGCTGCGAGGGCGACGCGAGGCCATTCTTATCCAAAATCGCGCGAACATCCTTCGCCGAGTGATCGAAGTACCCCGCGAACTCCACCTCTTTGTAGCCCGTTGCGGCGACCTTGGCGACCGTCCCTTCGAAGTCTGTCTTCATTATGTCGCGAACGGTGTAAAGCTGTAGCCCCACCTTTTTGATCTCGTGTTCGCTCGCAGCGCCCCACGACGGGCGCGCCGCAAATACTGCCGCTGCTGCAATCGACGTTTCTATAAATGTTCGCCGTTTCATTGCGTTTTCTCTCCTCCTCGACAGGCGGAGCGAGTATACAAAAAAGTGACAGCCATTATCTAAAAAAAAAGGGCGGCGCTCACAAAAAAGCGCCACCCTTCTCGTTTCCGTTCCCGTTAGAAGTAGAACCGCAACCCAAACTGCATGCGCCGCGGGTCGTGCGTTGCGTTCAGGTGCAGGAAGTTGCTCGGCCCAAAGGATGAGTTGATGGCATTGTATTGGGTGTGGTTGAAGAGATTGTAGTTCTCCCAACGGAAATCGAACCCGGTTTTCTCGCCGATGCGGAAGTTCTTGAAGACGCCGAAGTCGAAGTTAACACGCCCGGGCAAGTTCAGAGTGTTGCGTCCGACATTGCCGAACGTGAGTCCTGTCGGAGCCACATAAGCCGCCGGGTTGTATTCCAGCGGTCCGCGTTGGGTAGGATCCTGATTTGGGGTGAAACCCGAATGCGGATTTCCCGCCAGGTCGGGGCGGGAGCCAGTGCCCGTGCCATTACCCACGCCGGCATTGTCGCCAAAGTTCGACAAGCCGCTGGTTACGCTGAACGGCAAGCCGGTCTGGGCCACGGTAATACCGGAGACCTGCCAACCACCCAGTAACGTATGTTCTAATCCGCTGCCCTTGAAGAAGGGCAGGCCGTAAACATAGCTGATTGAGAGGCTGTGGCGCTGGTCAAAATTCGAACTGGCCCGATTAGCGGCAAAGTCGTACGCATTGACGAAGGCGTTATCGGAACGGTCCGAAGAATCATCAATGGAATGGCTATAAGCGTAGGCGACGCTCAAAGTGAGATCGCCAACGGTACGAGTCGCGGAGGTCTGCAGGGCGTGATAGACGGAATTCGCAACGTCCCTGAGTGTGCCGATGTTGCCGTAGCCTGGGAACGCAGTACGTACTGCGGCCAGACTGGTGACGGTTGAGCACGCGACCGCGAGATTCCGGGCCACCTGGCCGGAAACTGGGTGGCCATTTACTGAACCACCCGTAAGATCAGCGCCAGGGCAGACCGTATTAACCGGCAGACCTGTGTTGTTCGGGTCTCCCAAAGTAACAATTGGTTCGCCCTTAGTGTAAGGATTTGCCGAGGCGGCCACGGGAAAGAGCTGGTTGGCGTTGCTGAGCAACGTCAAATGCGTACCTTTACTACCCACGTACGCGACGGAAAGCACAATGTGAGAGGGCAATTCCTTTTGGACGTTTAGATTCCACTGCTGCATGTATGGCCATACCGCCTTGTTCGGAATGGAATCAATTCCTCCCGACCCGGTCGTGATCGGAAAGAAGGGAACCGATGCACCACCGCCACCGATATTCTGGTAACCGATGATGTTGGTCTGCGATTCGGTGAGCACCAACGGCGCGCTTCCCTCAAGCGACTCAGTATTGCCTTCGTTGCCGTTGGTATGTTCGTAGAAGATTCCATAGCCGCCGCGGATGGCCATTTTGCCGTCGCCCTTGGGATCAAACGCGAAACCAATGCGTGGGGCGGGGTTGAAGAGATGACCCTTTAGGCAGCCGTCGTTCGATGAGGGACCGACGGTCGCCGCTGGAAACGCTGCTAGAATCGATGCGGGTATTGCTGAAGTCCCCCCCGAGCCTCCGCACTGGACGAAGCCGTTAAACGGGTTACCGGATCCGGCTACCAAAGATCCGTTCAGCGGATCGGTTCGGTTCGCCGTGTTCGAAAATACCGTAGGTGCATTGCCTGCGACGTATGCGCTTGGGTCAAGGTTAAATGCTTGTTTGTAGCGTTCCCGGTAAGTCCCGAAGAGGCTCACGCGCAGACCGAGGTTCAGGGTCAGGCGCTTCGTGATGCGCCAATCATCCTGGAAATACGGCTCCACGATCCTGTAGCGGTTATAGTATTGCGTCTCTCTGGTCGTCTGCTGATAACTCGAGACATTTCCAAGGAGCATATCCGCGAAGGCGTTGCCCGTCGTAACCGACGAGGCGCTGGTGCTGAATGTCAGGATCCCCTGAACGTAGGGCGAGTTCGCCTCATTCTTTTGGGCGAACACTAGGTAAGCGCCGAACTGCAAAGCGTGTGTACCAACAACCTTGGTCACGTTGTCTCGATACGTGTACGTGGGATTGGCGTTGTGCCATGGGAAATATCCTGTATCTGACGTAAAGGTTCCGCCGTAAGCGTTGTTGCTGCCGACCGAGATCGCTGGGAGCTTTCCTCCGAATCCATTAGAGAAGATCGAGCCCATTGCAAAGCCGGAGGGCAGCCCCACCGGTCCACCCGTGGTGAGGAAAATATGGTCTCCGGTGTAGCTGGCCACGAACTCATTGAGCAAGGTTGGAGTAATGTTGGCGTTCAGACGGGCCACAAAGCTGGTACCGGGGCCGACAAAGTCTGTCGTAATGTTCTGGAAGCTGGTTCCATTGCCCCAAAGTGCATTGGGTACCACGGTCTGCCACGAGTCGTGAATGTACCGGAAGGTCAAGCGATAGTTATCGGAGAGATTGTGATCGATGCGGATCAGCTGCTCACGCCAAGTAGTTGGGCTTGCGACAGTTTCATTAACCGCCGGGAAGCCATTGGACGTCGTGTTGGCTTTCGGGATGATGGCCAGAAGCGCCGTGCCAACCGAGTTTGGGGTAACCGAATTTCCGGGGAAAAGGGCGACGCTGTTCACTTGGTGAGGGCAATCGGCTCCGGGACAGAGATCACTGAAATTACCGCCCCGCTCGGCATCGGATGGAACGTTCTGCAGGATCGTGGTTGAGACGTTTTCTTTGCGCCACTCTTGGGAAAAGAAGAAAAAAGTCTTTTTCTTGTCCGTGTTGTAATGGCCTGGAATGTAGACAGGGCCGCCGATGGTATACCCGTAATCGTTCTTCTTGTACGGGGCCTTCTTGGCGGTTGGTGTTTGTCCCTCAGCCCAGGATTTCGCCTTGAAGAATTCATTTCGGTTATATTCAAAGGCGCTCCCGTGGAAGGAAGTGCCACCCGACTTCGTTTCGACTTCCACGGTGCCGGAACCGTTGCGGCCATACTGCGCGCCGTAATTGGACGTGAGAACTTTGAATTCCGCAACGGCTTCGAGATTTGGATAAACGTTGAGCGTGGCATTGCTGCCGTTGTCCATGTTGTCGCCGCCGTCGAGCTCCCAGTTGTTGTATTCGTTGCGCCCGCCGTTCATGCTGTAAGAGACGTTGCCGTAGACGCCGACTTTGCCGTCGTCGGTACCGGTCTGGTTGACGACACCCGGCGCGAGGGTGACGAGCTGAGTGAAGTTGCGGCCGTTGAGCTCGAGCTGGTCGATCTGCTTGCCGGTGATTGTTGACGTGAGCGCCGAGGATGTTGTCTCGACTTGAGCGACGCTCTCGCCCGTCACAACCACCTCTTCCGTAACCGCGCCAACCGTGAGCTGGATATCAACACGAATCTTCTGGGCCACGTCGAGCACCACGGCATGCGCCGTATATCTCTGGAAGCCCCTTGCCGTCACGGCCAAGTCATACGTGCCGCCAGCCAATCCCGCGACAACGTAAGCCCCGTCCCCGTTTGTTGCCGTGGAGTGGGTTGCGCTACCATTCGTGCTAGAAATCACCACATCCGCGCCCGCCACCGCCGCACCGGACTTGTCCGTAACGGTACCGCTTATGTATCCGGTGTCCTGAGCTCTCGCCACCATCGCTGCGCACAGCAGCGCCAGCGTCGCGCAGAGCAGCACTCGCGCGGCCCCCGCCAGATTCTGCAGAATGTGGGTACGATAAAAAGAATTCCTCTGTTCTTTCACTTTGTGACCTCCCGATCTTCTTGTTGATATGGAATTCAGGCCGAGTGAGGGCACTACCACACCTGCCGCAGCGGGCACCCTATGAAAACCGCTCGCAAAAGGCGCGTCATCAGACACAGCCCCCACCACTCGACGATTAGAAACGCACCCAATCTCACTTATTAAATCGGATTAATAAAGCATTGCCGTGTCTGTGTCAAGCTGAAAAATCGCGTTTCCCTCTTCTTGACACCCTGTGGGTCCCCGTCCCCGTTCCCTCTGCCCGTCGCCCAGCGCCCGCTTGAATTCCTTCTTCTGCTGCTGGACACTACCAAACGATGTCTCCTCTCATCCGCGCCCGTCTCGCGCCTTCTCTGTCAATCGGTTTAACGGCCGCTTTCTGCATCTGCGTTGCTCTGTGGCCCTCAGGCGGATTCTCTCTACCTCTGTCCCAGCAATCATCGTCAGGCGGAACAAGTCACGCCGGCCACCCCTCTGCCGTCGATCCCAAGGCCTCTTTCGCAGATGGCCAAGCCGCCCTCCAGTCCGGTGATTTGGACGCCGCCGAAGCCGCCTTCCGCCGCGTCCTCTCCGTCGATCCGCAGGCCGGCGCTGCCTACGCCAATCTCGGTGTCATCGCCATGCGCCGCAAAGAGTGGGACCACGCCCTCGCCCTCCTTCAAAAAGCCGAAAAGCTCGAGCCCAAAATGTCCGGGATCCGCCTCAACATCGGCCTCGTAAAATACCGCCGCAGCGACTACGCCGGCGCCATTCGACCCTTCGCCTCGGTCGTCCGCGACCAACCCGATTCCCAACAACCCCGCTACCTCCTGGGCTTGTGCAACGTCTTCACCGAGCATTACAACGACGCCGTCGCCGTGCTCGAGCCACTCTGGCCCAAAATGTCCAACGATTTCACCTATCTCTACGTCCTCGACATCGCCGCGCACAACGCCGGAAAAAACGACCTCGACGAAAAAGCGTTAAGCCGCTTGGTCGAAGTCGGCGGCCAATCTCCCGAATTTCACCTCATCCTCGGCAAGGCCTATCTCAACCGCGAAGAAATGGACAAAGCCATCTCCGAGCTGGAACTCGCCGCCTCCGCGAATTCCACGTTGCCGTTCGTGCATTTTAGTCTTGGACTCGCCTACAACAGGAAGCAGGACAACGACCGCGCCGAAGCCGAATTCCGAAAAGACATCGCGATCGAACCAGACCTGCCGGACAACTACGAACAACTTGGTCTGCTCTACCTACAAATACAAAAAGACGACCAAGCCGAACATTCCTTTCGCGAAGCCCTGCACTACAATCCCCGGCAACCCGCTTCGCTCCTGGCGTTGGGCCGCCTCTATCAACGCCAAGGAAAAAACCGCGAAGCCCTCACCGCCCTCGACGCCGCCGAAAAGCTCGTCCCCGACAGTCAAAACGTCCATTTCGTTCGCGGCCAAGTCCTTCTCCGCCTCGGCCGCCGCGAAGAAGCCCAAACCGAACTCGCCACCTCCAGAAAACTGGTCGATGCCAGCCTAAACAAACAACGGGAAAAGTACGGTGATGCGCCCGTGCCTAATCCCGAGTTGAAGCAGCCGCAACCCTAAATGCTTGGCGCCTGCCACGTACCGCGCCCGCGCTCAATCGTCTCTGCCACCGCCAGCACCAATTCATCTTCATAAGGTCGGCCGATGACTTGGACGCCGATCGGTAATCCTTCGCGCGACATTCCAACCGGTACCGCGACCCCGGGGAATCCTGCCAGATTTAGCCACTGCGAATGCCGCATCGTGTCTCGATAATTTTCTTTCGCGCCGCTTCGCCAGTTCCCCTCCCCATGCCCAAACGCCGGCCCAGCCGACACCGGCGACAACAAAACCGTCACCTCTTCCATTTGCCGCAGAATTTCCGCGCGTAACCGATCGCGCTCTCCGCAAGCCTTCAGGAAGCCGTCGTAAGTCAATTTCATCTCGGCCGTTGCCAACCGAACATACTCGCGCAACATTGGACTCATCATCTCGTCTTGGCCGACGGCGCCTTCCCTAATAATGTTCGCGATCACCGGTCCAAAAAAATACCACCACAATTCAATCGTTCGATCGAGTCCGTTCAACCGCTTCGTCTCCACGGCGAATCCCTGCTCGCTCAACAACCTAGCTGCACGCTTAACTGCCGCTGTAGTTTCCGGCGTCGCTTTCCCCAACGCATCACTCTCCAAAATCCCAATCCGCAATTTCCCGACAACTTCCTTTTTCACCGCCCGCACCGGCACGGGCGCCGACAGCGCGTCACCCTCATCTGGCCCTGCCGTCAATTCAAACAGTGCGCGCAAGTCCGCAACCGTCCGCGCCATCGGTCCAACGACGCCGATCCATGCGAACGCTCCTCCGCCACCCGGGAAATGACCGGTCGCGGGAATCCGTCCCGGCGTTGGCTTCAACCCGCAAATCCCGCAAAAATGCGCTGGCACGCGTATCGATCCGCCGCCATCGCTTCCTACTCCTCCTGCCGAACAACCCGCCGCGATCGCCGCAGCCTCTCCGCCGCTAGAGCCGCCTGCCGACCGTTCGAGATTCCAAGGATTGCCGGTCTTTCCGCTCAAAGAATTGTCGGTCTCATACGCCATCAAGTATTCCGGCGTATTTGTATTTCCCAGAACAATCGCTCCCGCAGCGCGCAGCCTCGCCACAATAGGTGCATCCACCTGCGGCACATAGTCTTTCCGCAACAAAGAACCCGCCGGCGCGGGCCACCCCGCCGCGTCGACGCAACTCTTGATCGTCAACGGCACACCGTGCAGCGGCCCCACTCGTTCCCCGCGCATCAACGCAGCCTCCGCCGCCCGCGCTTGCCTGCGCGCTCCCTCCCCATCGAGGTGCACGAACGCATTCAGTTTCGGCTGGAGTGCCGCCACTCGTTCAAGATGCGCGTCCACGACCTGGACTGGCGAAAATCTCTTCTCGCGGATTCCCGCAGCGATTTCTGCGATCGTCCCAAATATAATTTTGTCCATGGTCAGGCATCCGAGCGTATGTGCTCGTCCAGTTCGGGTCAAGCGCATCCGAAGCTCAGAAAACGTTAAATGTCGAGATTGTTGGGAAACTGTGAGAGCGCTATTCGTACCGCAGCGCGACAAGAGGATCGACGCGAGCCGCTCGCCGCGACGGTATCCAGCACGCCAGGACCGCAACACCCGCAAGAAACACTGGCACAACTGTGAAAGTCAACAAATCATGCGGACGAACTCCATACAGAATGCTTGTGAAGAGCTTCGTCATCGCAAACGCCGCGCCCAATCCAAGCACCACGGCGATCAACGTCAGCACCATTCCCTGCCGCACAATCAGCCACCGCACTCGAGCCGGCTGCGCGCCCAGCGCCATCCGAATTCCAATCTCCCGCGTACGCCGGCTGACCGAATAACTCATCACGCCATACAATCCAACCGCCGCCAGCAATAATCCCACGACTCCGAACACTCCGAACAGAGTCCCAGCCAACCGCGGCAAAAAGAGGGCGCCGCGTAAATGTTCCTCCATGGTTTCGATGTTGAAAACCGCCAGCGTCGGATCCAACGCGCGAATCTCGCCGCGTACCGCGCTGGCCAAGCCAGCCGTGTCTCCTGCCGACTGAACCACCACCGTGTACCCCAGGAACGACGGATCGCTGCCAACGCTCTGCGCAAGCGATCGGTAAAGCAATGGCCTCTGCTGCTCGCCCAGTGTCCGTGACTTGGCGTTCTTCACAACGCCGATAATTTGATAGCTCACGCCGCCGCCGGAAACGCGCCGCCCGATCGGATTTTCATTCTTGAACAACTGCCGAACGAACGTTTCGTTCACCACTGCAACCCTCGGCGCCGCAGCACCTTCATTCGCGAAATCACGTCCCGCGATCCGCGGAATCCCCATCGTGTCGAAATACCCAGCTGTCGCCATATAAAGATCGACGGTCGAATTCGCGTCCAACGTCTCTGGACGGCCCTCGACACTAAACCCATCGCTCCGATTCCCCATCGAAAGTGGTGCAACATCCGTGCACGCAGCCGAACGAACGCCAGGCAACGCGGCAACGCGCTCGCGCAATTGGCCGAGGAGTTGCACCGTGCGCTCGGCCGTATACCCATGCTCCCGCGGATCGACGGACATTATCAGAAGCCCTTGCGAACGAAAACCAATATCGATTCCAGCCGCACTCTCGAAGCTGCGCAAAAAAAGTCCCGTCGCGCACAACAGAACCAGCGACATCGCGATCTGCGCGACAACCAGCACATTGCGCAATGTCCAGCGCCGCCCAGGCCGCCGAAGCATGTCCTCGCCTTTCAGCGCACTCGATAGAATTGTCCGCGACGCAGCCCAGGCCGGCGCCAACCCGAACAGCAACCCGCTGCCCACGCTCACCGCGAACGTGTACAACAAGACTCTCCAGTCAACATGCAAACTGAGATCAAGCGGCACAGGCGCGGGCGTCTGAAATGTCGATAGAGCCCGCGTCGCCCAGAGCGAAAGCACCACTCCAAGCAGCCCGCCGCCAATCGACAACATGACGCTTTCCGTAAGCATCTGCCTCATCAACTGCCCGCGCGTTGCTCCCACAGCAAGCCGCACAGCCATCTCGCGCTGCCGCCCGGAAGCCTGTGCCAAAAGAAGATTCGCGACGTTCGCGCAAGCGATACACAGCACTAACAATACGACCACCGTCAGCGCGCCAAGGAATATCATCACCGCAGCCTTGTCTCTCGGTGAAAGCGTTCCCGCTGTCTCGAAACGAAACCCGCCATCCTTCTCCGATTCCGCATGCGCTTGCGCGAAACGCTGCGCAAGCACACCGAGTTCAGCGGCAGCCTGCGCGCGCGTGACACCCGGCCTCAGGCGCCCTGCAACAGCCAGCCAGTGATAATCGCGCGACTCATAGTTGCTCGTCTTCGGCAGCAACTGATCAAGATTGCCAAGGGGCACCCAAAATTCGGGATCGAGCGGCAAATCAATCCCTCGGAACGCCGGCGGCGCAACCCCAACCACAGTGAATTGGTTTCCCGACAGCAATATTGTCTTGTTCACAATCGACGGGTCCCCGCCAAACCGCCTCTGCCACAATCGATGGCCAAGCACAACCACCGGAACTCGTTCTTCTTCGCGAGTGAACCCTCGACCCAGCGTCATGCCAAGCTGCGCCACGTCAAAGTAGTTCGCCGTCGCCGCCTGCCCCCAAACCCGTTCCGGCTCGCCATGGCCGCCGATGGACGCCGGAAGGAGATCGTGATACGCCGAGACCCCGGAAAATGACTTGACTTGCTCGCGCAAATCGCTGAATAGCGGCCACGAAAAATGATTGCAGCACTCACCGCGCGTCGTAGTGTGCAGCGCCACGAGCGTATCCGGATCCCCCACCGGCGCGGGGCTCAAAACAAACCTGCTAACCATCGAAAAAATCGTCGCGTTCGCCGCAATGCCCAGTCCTACCGACACAATCACAGCCAGCACAACACCCGGCGCTTTCCAAAGCCGTCGCAACGTCTGTCTCATTTCCTCGAGCCATGCCGTCATGGTGTTTTCTCCCACCCGTTACGCGCCCAACCGCCCGATGGTTCCCTGCCTCTCGGACTTAACCGCGGCCTTTCTATCTAAGACGCGCAAATCCTTCCAGTCTTTCCTCAGTGCGTATCTACGGGGGTTACGGGCGCGTTTTTCCCTTCAGCTGCGCCATTCTGTACTGCACCCGCAAATTCTTCGGCTCTTTGTTAAGCGCCACATCGCACTGCTCGATCGCATTGGCATAGTCCCCCTCGCGGCAGACGCCGCGGAACGCAGCAGTCGCAGTTCAATGGACTCATCCACCCTCGGGGGTATCTCTTTCAAGACCAAAAGCGCCTCGCTCGCACGCCCGGTCTCCAGCAACATTCTACTGACGGTAATGCGGTTCTCCAGCGTTGCTTGCTCCGTGTCCCGCAAGCGCTCGAATGCCGCAACTGCGTTTTTCTCCTTCGCCGCGCTCCCCCAATGATGGAACTCAGCGCTAGCTCCAAGTTGAGCAAAATTCCCTTCTCCAATCTCTGCGTCCACCCACGCCGGATTTTGCGTGAAGGCCACATAGATATACTGCAGCGCCAAAGTCGGCTCTTCAATGCTTTCCGCAACCCGCGCCGCCCGAATCCATGCGCGCGGCCACCCAGATGCCCGCGCAACAGCGGCAATCACCCGCGTTCTGGCTCTGTCGAATTCTCCTTTCCGCGCAGCGGCATCCGCGTCGATCACCTCCTGCCGCGCGCTCTGCATATCGAACAGCGTGCGCAATTCCCTGACCGGATCGCTCGAATGGTCCACGCGCAGGTCAGTATCCATCGGCCATCCATCCGGAGTTTTCACAAGCAGCGCCGCCGATTCACGTCCTGTCCGCTGCCCGCCCGCCAAATCTCCAGCCACCAACGCAGCCATCAACCTCTCCGCCAACGATCCCTAGCTCATCAAAAACGCCCGCTCCATCTCTTCAACCACATGCGGGCCAGCCAGCCCGTTTCCCTGAATGCCGTCGCTCGCGCCCGAACGTGCGCCAGCCACTCCGCGCCAGCCGCTTCTTCCCCGGTGTAACTCGCAGTCCGCCCGTCGATGCTCACTATTCCAACTTGCCGTGCCTCGATCCCTTGTCCATCAAAGTTTCCGTCTTCCGCCAAGATCTTTTTCATCACCTCGGCCGGGCTCATCCCTTGCGTGAGCAACGCCAATCCGCGCGGTCCATAATGTGGATTCGTTTCGAATTGCGAAGCCACCGCTCCCACTCCCGCTTGTGCATAGGGCACGCTCGCGCCGTCGATACATGGCTCCCCCTTTCCCCATCAGGTACGACCTGTATTCCCAAAAGGTTCCCCATGCGCGGATTCGATTGGTTTGATACGGATGTGGAGTGTGCGGAAAGGTCAAAGATCCAGACGCAAAATCACCGCCAGAAAAGAGGAAGACCGGCCTTTTCAAAAAACCAAATCCGAAAAGGTAGGCCACGCGGGAAAAGGAGAGAGTCAAAATCGTTTTATCGCGCTGAGGTCCCACTAGCTGCCAACCCCACCAAGTAGCACAGCCCTCCCTTCTCTATGCTCTCCTTTGTGAGGGCACGATACACCGTGCCCCTCTTCGCCGTCGTGCCCGCCCCGAATCTCCGGCACAATCCGCAATCCGCAGCACCTCCTCTGGCATGCTTACTTTCGCCTCTGTATAATCCCCACGTTCCAGGAAAATTTGGCGATCTCATGCGCACTCACGAAAACGCAAACGCATCTTCCTGCCAAACGGGAGAATCTTTCATGACGCTTTCGATTCACTATGCACGCAAGCTTTCTTTGCTCGCTGCCTCCGTTTGCGCTCTATCTTCCTGTCCCTCCGCCTTCGCTCAATCCACCGCCACGCCGCCCAGCGAAACCCCCGTACACCTAAAACCCGTCACCGACACCTTCGACCATACCCGCCGCGAAGTGATGATCCCCATGCGCGACGGCATAAAACTCCACACTGTCATCCTCATCCCCAAAGGCACCCACTCCGCGCCTATCCTCCTCACGCGCACGCCCTACAACGCCAGCGATCTCACCTCGCACGCCAGCAGCTCGCACCTCGGCCCCATCCTCGAAGGCTACGACAACGCCGTCGACGTCATCGTCGAAGGCGGCTACATTCGCGTCATCCAGGATGTTCGCGGCAAGTACAGCTCCGAAGGTGACTACGTCATGAACCGCCCGCTCCACGGCCCGCTCAATCCCACGAACGTCGATCACTCTACCGACACGTACGACACCATCGACTGGCTCGTCAAGAATCTCCCCGAATCCAACGGCAAAGTCGGCATCCTCGGCATTTCCTACGACGGCTTTACGCCGCTAATGGCTCTCGTCAATCCTCATCCCGCGCTGAAAGTCTCCGTCCCCATGAACCCCATGGTCGACGGCTGGATGGGCGACGACTGGTTCCACAACGGCGCCTTCCGCGAACAAAACATGCCCTATATCTACGAGCAGGACGGCACGCGTGACAACAGCGCCAAATGGTGGACCGATCACTTCGACGATTACGACGTTTACATGCAGGCGGGCTCGGCCGGAGAACTCGGCCGCCGTCACGGCCTCGAACAAATGGGCTTCTGGCGCAAGATTCTCGAGCATCCCAGCTACGATTCTTTCTGGCGCGAACAAGCCATGGACAAAATCCTTGCCGCGCAACCGCTCAAAGTTCCCGTCATGCTCGTCCACAGCCTGTGGGATCAGGAAGACATCTACGGCGCGATGGCCGTCTACCAAGCCATCAAACCCAAGGACACCGACAACGACAAAGTTTTTCTGGTCCTGGGCCCGTGGCATCACGGCCAGGAAATTGAAGATGCGTATTCTCTCGGCGCTCTGAAGTTCGGCAGCGACACTGGCACGTACTTCCGCCAGCACATCCTTCGCCCGTTCCTCGATCAATACTTGAAGGACGGTGCGGGCAAAGCGGACATCGCTCCGGTCTCCGCGTTCGAAACCGGGACAAATGTCTGGCGTCGCCTCCCCACCTGGCCCGCCGGCTGCTCGAGCGGCTGCGCGCCGAAACCCACGCCGCTTTATCTCGCCGCCGGCTCGAAACTCAGCATGACTGGCCCGAGTTCCGCCTCCGACGCGCCGTTCGACGAATACGTCTCCGATCCCGCGAAGCCCGTGCCCTTCCGGGCCCGCCCCAGCCAACCCGTTGGCTACACTACCGAACTAACGTGGTCTCAGTGGCTGGTCGACGACCAGCGTGAATCGTCTGGCCGGCCCGACGTGTTAGTCTTCACTACTGACGTCCTCACCGCGCCCGTTAAAATCAGCGGCCAGCCCATCGCCAACCTCATCGCCTCCACCAGCGGCTCCGACTCCGACTGGGTCGTGAAGCTCATCGACGTGTACCCCGACGAAGTCGCCAGCCAGCCGAATATGGGCGGCTATCAACTCATGGTCTCCGCTGACATCTTCCGCGGCCGCTACCGCGAAAGCCTCGAAACTCCCAAGCCCATCGTCGCGGATAAACCGCTTCTCTATCGCTTCCATCTCCCCAACGCCAACCACGTCTTCCTCCCCGGCCATCGCATCATGGTGCAGATCCAATCGAGCTGGTTCCCGCTCTACGACCGCAATCCGCAAACCTTCGTCCCCAACATCTTCTGGGCCAAGCCCGCCGACTATCGCAAGGCCACCCAGCGCATTTACCATAACGCTGGCGACTCCAGCTTTGTCGACCTCCCCCTGGTCTCCGCTCCCTAGAAGCGTAAATCGAGACCGAGGAGGAGAACCATAGGTCGCCCTCCACATACATCGCAAAATTGGCTTGGAATTTATCGCCCACTGCGGCGCCGCCGCGAAGATGATCTCACTCGTATCTCAGCGCAATCACTGGATCCACGCGCGTCGCCCGCCACGCCGGAATCCAGCACCCCGCCAGCGCAACAACCAAGAGCGCCGCAGTTACGAGCACAAACGTCTGCGGGTCCGAGGGCTTCACTCCAAATAACAGCCTGCCCATCAGCCGCGTCAATCCGAACGACGCTGCCAGCCCTAGCCCAACTCCAATCACTGCCAGGCGCAGCCCTTGGCCGAGTATCATGCGCAAAACATTTCCCGTCTCTGCGCCGAGCGCGATGCGCACACCCATTTCGCGCGTGCGCTGGCTGACTGCGTAAGCCATCACGCCGTAGATTCCCACACCTGCCAGCAGCACGGCGAGCCCCGCAAATCCTGCCAGCGCACCTGCGTTGAATCGCTGCGAAGCGACCTCCGCAGAAAGAACGTCGTCCATCGTCTGAACGGCGTAAACGGGCAGGTTTTTGTCCAAATCGCTCACCTGCTTACGTACGGCCGAGACCAGGCTCACAGGCTCAACCGAGGTGCGCAGTGCCAGCGTCATCATAAACCGCGGCCACTGCAACGCCGAAGCGGTGGCCTCCGGCAAGACCTCGCTAGCCAAACCCTGCTGCTTCGTGTCTCCAATCACACCGACAATGGTCCACGACTGCGGCCCGCGAGTTACCGGTCCCATTCCTGCGTTGAACTTCTTGCCGATCGGGTCCTCCTTCTCAAAAAACCGCCGCACAAACGCCTGATTCACCACCACGGAGTTCGGCGCGTCCGCACCGTCGCGGTCATCGAGAAATCGCCCCTCGATCAGCGGCACCCGCAATGCCGCGAAATATCCCGAAGTCACTGCGTTGATGCTCGCTGTGGGAACCTTGGCCGCGCCAAAGTCCCCTGGCGGCTGTCCGTCGATTTGTATCGTCGAGATCATCATGTTCCCGCGCAGTGGAATCGAAGCCGTGGCTCCTGCCGAGGCAACGCCTGGCAGCACCTGCAATCTCTCCACAAGCTGCTGGAAAAAACTGCGTTGCTGGTCAACAGATTGGTACTGATCCAGCGGCAGCGCTACTTGCGCCGTCAACACTCCGTGCGGATCAAATCCCGGCTGAATCGCCGTCAATTGGTGAAAGCTCTTCATCAGTAGTCCCGCGCCGATGAACAGCACAAACGAAAGCGCGATCTCCGCCACGATGAGCACTCTTTGCGCCCGCCGCGTGCCCGCGCTCGAGCCACTCTGCGGGCCGGCCTCCTTCAGCGTGTTGTTCAGCGACACGCGAAACGCCGCCAGCACCGGCGCCAACCCAAATAGGATTCCTGTCAGCAATGACACACCGAGCGTGAACACCAGCACGCGCAAATCGAGCCGAGCCCCCTGCAAGTGGGGAATGTCCGCGGGTGCAAAACGGTGAATCAGACGGATCGCCCATCCTGCCAGAAGCAGCCCGGCCACGCCGCCAGCCAGTGCCATAGCCGAACTCTCCGCCAACAGCAGTCTCGCCATACGCCACCGCCCCGCGCCCAGCGCGCCGCGAATCGCCACCTCTTTTTCCCGTGCCGCGGCGCGCGCAAGCTGCAGATTGGCCACATTCGCGCAGCCTATCAGCAGCACGAAGCCGACCGCTCCCAGTAACACCAATAGCGCAGGACGTACGTTGCCAATTTCATGGTCGTGTAGCAGAAATACCTGTGCGTGCGCTTCGCCCAGCAGGCGCTTCAGATTACCGGGAAGCCTTTCAAGGACGCGCTTGTTGATCGCATCAAGCTCACTCACCGTGCCCGCTATAGTCGCTCCAGGCCGCAGTCGCGCCACCACGCTGAGCGGCTGAATGGCCACGCGTACCCGTCCGTTCGAGGCTTGTATGCTGCTATCCGCCAGCTGGAACGGAACCAGCACGTCCGCCCGGCTGTTGTCCAGAAATTCGAAGTCCGGTCGCAGCACTCCGATCACCGTGTACGGCGTGTCATCCAGAGCGATGACTCTTCCAACTACGTTACCATCGGCGCCGAAATTTGCTCTCCACACGGCGTTGCTCAACAGCACCGCTTTCGAACCCACCGGGCGGTCCTCCTCCGGCAGAAAGTTACGTCCGAGCTGCGGCGTCACACCCAGCACATGCAAAAAACTCTCCGTGACCTGAGCGCCCCGCAGTCGTTCCGGCGCACCCGCGCCTGTCAAGGTGAATTCAGCCGCCGCTGAATACGCAGCGATGTTTTCGAACATATGGTTTTGCGCCTTGTACCCGGCATATTCATCCGCGAAAACAAGATTCTGCGCCTGGCCCGGCACAGAGTTCGTGGCCCATACCAGTCTCCCCGCATCGCGGTACGGCAGCGCTCGAAACAGCACGGCGTTCACTACCGAGAAAATCGCCGTGTTAGCCCCAATTCCCAACGCCAAGGTCAGTATCGTCACCGCCGTAAACCCCGGCGTCCGCAGCATATTCCGCACGCCGTAACGCGCGTCTTCGAAGGCCTCCGCAATCCACCTCCAGCCCCAAGCGTCCCGCGTCACTTCCTCCGCCACTCCGACATTCCCGAACTCTCTGCGCGCGGCGTGTTGCGCTTCTTTCTGCGATTGGCCAGCTTCCATCGCTTCGCGCTCCGCGAGCATCAAGTGCGCCCGCATCTCTTCCAAAAGTTCTTCGTTGCGC
>Ga0207144_1060_pt1 | contig 22454 bp, 26 predicted proteins | sample Alteio_BWMinHeat_FD_153583 | JGI IMG/M metagenome (GOLD analysis project Ga0207144, IMG submission 153583) | Enriched cells from forest soil in Barre Woods Harvard Forest LTER site, Petersham, Massachusetts, United States -... | ecosystem: Environmental > Terrestrial > Soil > Temperate forest >...
ACTTTCTCGCCGATCCCCGGAATGACACGCTTGTTACGATCTCGATGCCGAGTCCGTTCTTCTTGATGGTAGAGCAAACTCCTGCTTCGCAAGCTGCTTCTTGGATGGAGAGCAAGCACGGACTTGAATCCGTCGGGCGATGGGAGGTTAAGAAGAGCATCATCGTAGCCGAAGGGCGGAAGCTGCAGAAGCGTCTGATGCTAGGGGATGAGGCTGTGCTGCAACTTCTGGGCTATTCAGTTCCAAAATACGCAGTCAGCCCCTCCCACTCTTCCTGTCAAATCATTTTGAACATCGGCTTCTCATCAGAATTCAAGAATTTGAAAGAAGTGACAATCGGTGGTCAAACGTGTTCCGTGGACTTGCTAAACCGGAGCGGCGAGACCCCGGTTCCAGATTTCGATGCCTTCGCCCCACTAGATGGTATGAAAGGCTCTCCCGAAGAATTTGGAATCGTTGCGAAGCGGCGAGTTGGCTTGAGTCCTAGCCAGGTCGAGGTGGAGTTGCGGGCCCCGGTAGGAGCGCATCCGGGCTGGGGGAAGCCTTCTGTCAGAGGTTTGGCGGAGCAACTATTTGCCGTTGTGAAATGGATTCTCACGATCCCTCTGTACGCCATTGCCATCGCCATATTGTATTGTCGCGTAAAGTCACTCTGGGCGTTTACGCTGTTCCTGGTTCGAGCCGTCCTGCTCTTGAGCCTTCCATCCGTGGTTTGCTTAGAACTAGTTGTGGCGCGCTCTCACTTGGTGGAAACCGGAGGAATCGCTCCCCTCGCGTCAGCAATTGGCTGGCTCATGTCCTTAATCAGTTGCGGAGCGCTCCTCTTTTGGCTGTTACGAGACCACGCGCTGCGCTGTCCAGTCTGCCAGCGTTCCCTTGCCGAGCCTGTTTGGATCGGTTGCCTAGGGAAGACCATATTCGAACCGTTCGGCACCGAATGGCTCTGCCTCGCGGGACACGGAAGACTTCTTCGACCCAATTCTCTTGCCCTCAGCCAAGAGCCGGTGTGGCTCTCGTAATCGGCGGGTCTTTCTGTTTTGCGCGGTAACGCGGGTTCTGGAAGGTAGCTGAGCACTTCTCAAAGGGGGCAGAAATGAAAGCGGATGGGCTTCTTCTTTTTTTCGTTGGGTTGGTCTCTGCGGTAAGCTCGGCCCAGGACATCAAGCCCCTTGATGCCACTCGCGCGATCATTCAAGCCCTTGATAATCACTCCATCGTAATGTTTGGGGAGGTGCACGCAAACAAGCAGGAATACGAATTCCTGCGCACTTTGGTGTCCTCCCCACAATTTGCTGATAAGGTGGACGACATCGTCGTGGAGTACGGGAACTCTCTATATCAAAAGGCCGTGGATCGTTATACCGCCGGGGAGGACGTGCCCATCGTAGAAGTCCAGAAGGCTTGGCGAAACACAATGGCCCTGGGTCCTGTATCTCCAGTCTACCCATCCTTGTATGAAGCTGTCCGGCAAGTCAATCGTCAGCGCCCTGGAAAACATCAGATCAGGATTCTTCTCGGCGACCCCTACATCAACTGGGACAACGTGAAAAGCCGCGAAGATGTCGGGCCCTATCTCGCCCACCGCGATGAATTCTATGCCAGCGTCGTGAAGGATGAAGTGCTCACAAAACATCGTCGAGCCCTACTGATCGCGGGATGGCCGCATTTTGCACGTCCACCTGCGGGACCGGGTTACATTGAGAAGGAACTCCGCATGGCTGGCGCCGCCACATTCGTGATCGTGTTCGGCACAAATGTTGTAGGCGGATACAACGACTTGGATAAACGGTTCGACTCGTGGAAACTACCCGCGCTCATGCTCTTGAAAGGGACCTGGGTAGGCGATCTGCCCGCCATGCCTGTCTTGTCCGGAGGAACTGCGTCGGCTGGTCCAAATCCACTCAAGTTACAGGACATAGCCGACGCATTGCTTTTTCTGGGCCCGCGGGACACGCTTGCGGCTGTAAACATGCCGCGAGCGGACCTGGAGGGTACGCCATACGGCCGCGAGATTGCGAGACGTTTCGAAATTCTCTTAGGCCAGTCCCAAAATATCCTCTCGGCAGCAACCGAAACTCCGCAGTTTCCTCCTGGGTCTGGGGGCGCACCTCCACCGCTGCCACCGCCACCGAAAAGTATTCACGATCCTTTGCCTCCGAGACCTTACTAGCTGATGTGCTCCGAGATTGCTCACAGCTTCGGGCCAATTCCTGCGCTATATTCTTCTCCTATTGACAATCAATAAGAGAGATGTATTCCCCGCTGGTCTCGCTGGCGGCAAGTCCGTTGTGTCAAGGACAGGGGAGCGTACGATGCGCGGGACAGAGGTCCGATCGGAAATTACTGACTCTTGGGGAGACGGACGGGACGTGCATGGCTTGCAGCGTCGCTCGGAAGGAGATCGATGAGTTCACGACGGGAAATTGACCGCCGTACCTTTATGAAAGCTGGCAGCGGAGTTCTGGCGGCGGGCCTCGCGCCATCGCTTGGGGCTGAAGCTAATCGGCCGGCGACTGGAGCTAGCCCGCTGGCGGCTGAAGCTAGGGCGCTCCGCGAAACGGCGTTTGCCGTCAAGTGGTACCCATTCACAGGTCATCCTAACTCGGACACCTGTTGGTCGCTTTCCGTCGGGCCCGACGGACGGATCTATGCGGCTGCTTGCGCGGAGAGCATGCCCGGGGGCGTAGTCAAGCTTGTCCGCTACAACGAACAGTGCGACGACCTCGACTACCTCTTCGACCTCGCCGAAAAGGTGGACGATCCCGGCGACTCAGGTCGTGCTTAGCAGGGCAAGATCCATTACAGCTTCGCGCCCTCGATGCACGATGGCGTCCTGTACATGGCGACGCATCTTTCAGGCCCGCCCATCGATCTGCCCGTTTATTCGCCGTGGTACTCCTGGCACGACGCGAAGCGTTGCTTTCGCGGCTCCGCGCTGCTCGCTTTCGACACCCGCACCGACAACGTTCTCTGGTGGGACACGCTCATCCCGAAGGAGGGCTGCCGCTGCCTACTGCACGATGAAGAGCGTGGGTAGCTCTACGCCATGAGTTACCCGCGCGATCATTTCATCATCTATGATCTGCGCACCCGCAAGCGACGCGACGTTGGCCGCATTAGCTCCATCAATCCTCAGGCTCTGTTCTTCGACAATCGGCATCGTGTCTGGACCAGTAGTGACTACGGGCGTCTGGTGCGCTACACGCCTGATGCGCATCTGGCCGAACGAGGGCGAGTGGCCGCGAGTCGAGGACCTCGGGCCGGCCGCGCAGCTTCTGGACACCAGTTTCCCAATTGATATGTACCGGGACCACTGCGGCGGGCTGACGTTCGGGGGCGATGGCAAGCTGTACTACATGGCCTCGCGCTGGCGCGATTCGAAATATAACCCGATGCCCGAATCACGGAAACAGAATGAGGGCGTGGTCCGGCGCCTCGATCCGCAGACCCTCGAGCGAGAGGAAGTCGCTCGACTTGAGCATCCCACAGGCATGGCGCACTATGTTTCCCGCGGTGCTGTGGACCACAACGGCGATCTCTTCTTCGGCCACGTTGGAAATCACCCTTCCGGCATTTTCAAAGTCTCGATGCCGGCAGACCGGAAGCGGAGAAACGCGCACCTTCCGATTCGAATGTGGAGCTAAGGACGACCACGATGCAGACGAAATCCAGATTCGATCCTAATTCGCCGGAGGTCAATGCTTATCTGAGCGAACTCGCACACCAATTTGTCCGCGAGGGCACGATGGTGGCGCTTCCCACTCGCCTGCCCGGCATGACTACGCCGATTACCCATGACGAGAGCCGCATCACCGCGCTCGACATCAACTCCCAAGGACATGTCTACGGTGGAACAAGCGGACGCCAGGCGCACCTTTTTGGAGCGGCGTTCCACGGGCTCACCGGGATTGTGCTGGATGCCGGGGCGGTCCCCGGTTCGACGAGCACGGAAGCCATTTGTTGCGGCGCGTCCGGCGTGATCGCCTTCGTGAACGGACCGCAGGGTGGCCGCGCGGTGGCCATGCCGCAGCTGGATCTCGCAGAGGACTGGATTCAGGAGTGGGGCCTCGATGCTGCAGGCGAAGTTGTCCAAGTCGGATTGGGGGAAGTGTGGGATGAGTCCGGCTCCCGGCAACAAACCTCCTACGGATGCGGTCGAAAAGGCCGAATTACCAACTGCCGTAAACAACAAAGGCTGATAAGCTGCTGCGGCTAGGCGAAGTACTCCGAAAATGGCACAGCCGCAGACCTGGGATCCTCAACGCTACGCTCGCAACGCCCGCTTCGTCGCCGACCTTGGCGCGCCCGTGGTTGATCTGCTCGCGCCGCGCGCCGGCGAGCGCATTTTAGACCTTGGCTGCGGCGACGGCGTGCTTACCGCGAAGCTCGCCTCGATGGGATGCCACGTCATCGGTGTCGACGCCAGTGCACCGCAAATCGACGCCGCGGGAAAACTCGACCTGGACGCCCGTGTAATGAACGGGGAAGCTCTCGATTTCGATAGCGAATTCGACGCCGTGTTCAGCAACGCGGCGCTGCACTGGATGAGCAATCCCGCCAAGGTCATCGCCGGAGTGCGTCGTGCGCTCAAGGCCCACGGTCGTTTCGTCGCCGAATTCGGCGGCCACGGTTGCGTGGCCAAGATCAGGAAGGCGTTAGTCGAAGCCCTCAACCGCCGCGGCGTCAAAGGCGAAGCCGCAAGCCTCTGGTATTTCCCTACGGTCGAAGACTATTCACAGCAACTGATTCGCGGTGGATTCGTCGTGAGCTACATCGCCTTGATACCCCGCCCAACTCCGCTGCCAGGAGATATCACCGGCTGGCTGGAAACCTTCGCCGAGAGCTTCACTACAACCTTACCGCCCGCCGAACGACCCTCCTACGTTGCCGAAGTCCGCGAAGCCTTGCGTCCCGAACTCTGCGACGCCGAAGGCAAGTGGACCGCCGACTACGTCCGCCTCCGCTTCGCCGCCAACAAGCGCGGCTGACCGACCGGTCTCTGCACCTTCTTCCGAAGTCCTGGATGACTATCACGGCGTGAGCCTCACGGCTGATTCCAACACCCTCGTAACTGTCCAGCGTCATGTTTTATCCAGCATTTTGATTTCAGAACAAGGTGCCTCCAGCGCTGGACGCCAGGTCTCTCGCTGATTTCTTGATGGTTCCTATACGGCAACCGAAGGTTGCTCTGCAGCACCCAACATGGAGTGGCGTGTTCAGTCCAACTCCCCGTGCCGAAGGCACCGCTCTTCTCAAGGTCGGCCAAAAGCCGACTGGGCAGCGCTCGGCGCCGTCACGGTGGGCGATATCTGCCGCACGATTCTGACGAACGAAGCGATGGCGGCACTCGCCGCGAGCGATAGGCTAGAAAAAACAAAGCCGAGTAACTCAAGAAAAAGGCGCGGCTTCGGTTGGATGCAAAGGAAAAGAGCTTGATAAACACTAGCGCGTTTTGGCGGGTAATTCGGCTCAACACGCTAGATCCCAACCTAGGGTAACGAATCTGTTCTGGAAGGTCCGACGTTCCGTCGACAGTCTCAGCGTTTTGATCCGCGACTCAGATGACGCTGAAATTCGAGGAGCTCAACCGGCGCGCCGCTATCGAGGATCATCGCTACCATAACGCCTTCCGAAGGCGAGTTCGGTGCCGTGAGAATCTCCTGCCCTTCTATAGCAGTTAGGAGATCGTCAACTTCGAATGCTATGTGAGGGACGGACTGAATCAAGGCGTGCACTGGGCTATCGGGCTCGAAGCGCATCCATTGAATGCCACAGGGACTGGTCTCAAATGCAGAGACATACATCTTGAACCGTTCCAGGTACCGCTCGCCAGGTCGCGGAACGTCAGTCGGAATGCCAATGTGATGATATCGCCAGCCGTGTACCGAAGTGGCTATCGGTTGCTCGTGGCCTTTCCGGAGAGTTCCCGGGTTGTCAGACTTGGGTTCTGAAATGCACATGATCTTTTCCCGGCTAAGATACCACAGTGCGCTCACGGAGTGAGGGCCGGGAAATTAGGTCCTGCCTTGTCGCGAAGTGTAGACCTATCCAGAGTCCACGACGAACGCTCTGAATCTCTGTACGCCCTGTGGCTCTCCGGACAAGCAAATGACGATGCCGTCCCTTCGGGCACCTGAGCAGCGACTCGAGCACCTGCTTCCGCCAATCCCAGACTAGAGCTGTTTATTCAGGCATTAGCTCCCGGATCAATTCCGGAGAATTGATTCTCCAATCATCTGCGAGCAGGTATGCCTTTCGCAAGGTTAGTTCGGTACGGTAATCAAGATCAATCGGGAGGTTTTGGAGGTCCAGTTGCACCTCGGAAAGGACTTTTTGAGGAATCTTCAACCATCGTGGGACCTTATCAATCATAAACGCTGCCCCGCCCCACGCCAATTGAATTCGGTAAGTTCCCAATTGTCCGCGCACTTCCAGCCAAGACTTCACGACCCTGCACCGGTCGGCAATACGAGTGTGCGGGAGTACACGAGAAAGCAGATCTGCTCTGAGGGATACAATGGCGGTCACCTCATCACTGTCGAATTGCTTGATGATAACCCCAAGTCCCCGGTCCCCCTGGTCAGACCAAGCTTCGTCATCGCCGACCGCGCAGACACTGGTAAACAAATCAACGTCACACATGATCTCGGAATACACCAGGGCCGGAACTTCATCAATGGCAACCTCGCGTTGCTCCCGATAGAAACGAACTTGGTCCGATCCAATGAAAATATTCACTCCTGCTCCCGACTCTTCGCCAAGTGCTGAATCGCGAAGCGATGGATGACGATCTGACAGTAGGTCGACGTAGAACTCTGCATGGATTTTCCATGAACTAAGCTTCTTAGTCGGCACATTGAATCCATCAAAGTGGGCTCCCATGAGTCGGTAGTCCCACTCACGCTCTCTACATAGCCTCGCAAACTGATGCTGCCGCATGAGAACTCCAGCAAAACGATTCGAGTAGAGGTGCGTTTCTCGCTCGGGATCCGTGACTTGATAGAATTCGCGAAAAGCCTGCCTGAATGGCTGCCGAACGCCATTCTTAAATATCAAGTCTCGCCAACGTTGAATCTCCAGAGGGTCTGTTGAGAGTGGATGCCAAAGCCTGACCTTATCAAAAGAAGTAAGATCAACCAGCTCTCCCAGTGAGTCACGCATTGCTCCGTCTAACCACATAGCTGCCTGTTCTGCCCCCCCGGCGTTTCGAAAGACCCAGATGAGTCTGCGGCCTAGGAATCCAAGAAGACCATGTTCAAGGAAGTATTGGCGCCAATGATTAAGCTCCATTTCACGCATGACAATAAGTGACGCCTCCAAGCGAATTTTCTGAGCGCGATACGCTTGCTCCATCTCCTTGGTGGTGACGCCAATTGAGCGAACCTCTGCTGGAAAGGCTTTCTTGACGCTCGAAGGAGCGGTTTTGACCATCTCTTCCTTGGAATTTCGCCAAACCACGGTGACCCGTCCGTCTCCAAATAGCTGCATGCAGGCTTGTGTCTCGCTGATCTCGAATCGAGCGATCCCATTCGAGTCCAGCCCATATCCCTCGACGGTATAGTCCTCGAGCTCATGGAGCGTTACGCCGATGTTGTCAGCAGCGGATTGAAGGGCCTTGTCGATCAGTTTTCGTGCCATTGAATACTTAATCTTTGCCCGCATTCTTGTCAGTTGGGCTATCGCTTCCCGCGAGGCCATTGAGCCGAGAGCCTGAACGCAGGCCAGGCCGACTTTTTGAGAGACAGCGCCCACCATTCTTATTTTGCGCAGGCAGACAATGCCGAAATCTGCTAAGGCAGCAGCGACTTCTCTTTCCTGGGCGGAGGCCAAACACCAAACAATCCCCTTTTGATACTGGGAATCTTCCATCGGCGAGCGAGCTTCAGAAGGTTGGCCAGGTGTCGGGCCAAGTTCGAGCCACCGAAACAGCAATGGGATGACTTCGGATTCCCCAAGCGCTTTGACCAACTCACTGGATCTCCTTTTCCATTTCGCACTCGGAGTTGACTGCTGCAATGATTTACAGTGTTCCAAGAGTGCTTTCCATCCACAACGGGTGATCGGCTCCTTTGCTTTGATCTCATCGAATACAATCTGTGACCACGGGCCACGGCCTGGGTCCAATTGCTTTTCGCCTTCCACGTACATCAGCTCCGCCAGTCGATCTCGGGTCGCTTGCCTTCTCTCCTCAATCTTTCCAGTCGCGCTTGGCGCGAGCTGAAGGTGAATTTTGCGCAACTCTGTCCTGATTTCGTTCGTAATTTGGTCCTTCGTCAGGCGTGAGAGAAGGAAGTCAAAAGGGAAATAGAACCGTGCCATGGAATAATCCTGGCGATAGTGACTGATGAGATGAAGAACGATATCGGATGGCAGTGTTTGTAAGTAAGCTCGGAGGGAAAAATCGATCGCATCCGCTAGAGTGTGGCAGAGCCGAAAGTTGCCTCTAACATCGCCATTGGCCTTCAGCCATTCATACGATTGTTTAAGAAAAGCCAAATGAACTGCAGGTTCAGATTCCCGCAACATGGTAAGCGCAGGGTTTGCCAGTTGCCATGTGCTGACTTTCCGGTTCAGTTCATCGACAGTATTCCCCGAGAATGGACGATCACCACAGGTTGAGCACATCAAATCATAAATGGTGAGTGCCTGAGTATCTGGTTCAACCATCGAAGCGAGCCATCTTTTACATATACCGATACGGGCGTGCACTATCAACACTCATCCTGGCCGGAAGAACCAGAGAGTAAATTCTGTTTCCAAGCGTGCGTGTTAAAAGCCGTGATGTGGCCAGCCGCGGAGAGCAGGCGATCAGATAGATTGGGCGATACAACTACCAATTACAAATCGACTTACGCAAAATCGGTGACACGGGGAACCTGATCACGGTTCGCAAAACATATTCGAGGGGATCAGGGCGATTGGCAGCCGCCGTGGTGAATCGGACATCTCCTCCAAATGAAGAACGAGGCAGCAATCAAGGTTCGTAGTATGTAGGAGAATACTTAGATGTTGGCCCTTGCACCGCATTCAGTTGACTTGACCTGTTTTTCGCCGAATCTCCGGTGTACCGTTCCCGTCCGTGAGCACGACGGGATCGTTGCTCCATGCGGCCTTCAGATCGGCCTCGATTTGCTCTTGCCGCGAGCGCGTCCATGGCTCCCCGACTGCGGGCGCGGGACAGCGCGCCGTCGATACCGGTCAGAACCTTGCGGAGAGCGGTACGGCTATCTCTTTGGCGCAGTGGCTCGGCCGGGCAAGAAAAATCGTGGAGCCTCAAAAATTGCCCATTTGCGCTCACAGGGCCACTCATGGCGCAAATCACGAAGGAAACAGGAATCAGCGAAGAACTGCACAGCGGACTGTTTCTGGCCTGCCCCAAAACATATGAATTGCGTTTGGGGACCTCTTTAACCAGAACTGTCTCGTTTCGGGACGCATAGGCGATTCGTGGTGGGTTTGTGGGCAGTTGCTTGATTCAAGGCATTTGGATCGAGTGCAGCCAGTTCGATTCCAGGGCCTGGATTGCACATAACAGCCGAGGCGTAACTCCCCAGATTCCCTTTGAAATCAAGATAGCTGATGAGCCCGCCGGCGCCGCGTCCGACATTCGGAGCTAAACGCCGAGTCGTACAGACGAGTCCTCAAAGTTTGTATGGACGGAGACAGGAGCCGCGTTAGCGGTGCCTGCCCCTTGACGGCGGCGTGAGCGAAGGGAGCCCTAGGCCCACACCGGAAACGTCGACTCCGAAAGGCTGTCGCTCACTTATGCCGGCCGAATCTAGTTTGCTCCACATACTTCTCCGGGAGTGCCCAAGCGAATAAGGCTCCATCACTTGCGACTACTACGTACTGCCGGTCATCAAGCTCATAGGTGATTGGGGAGTTTCCCACATGCCCAATCGCCGAATGCCAGAGTGTTGTACCGTCGCTAGTTCGCAGTGCCATAACACTGCGGACGGAATCGCCGGTGAAGATTAACCCCGAATTCGTCGTAAGAACTCCCGCCGCTGCCCCGCCACCCCCAAGATCATGGTTCCAGCGAACTTTTCCGGTTTGATAGTCGATCGCTCGCAGCACCGCCTTTCCGAAGACTCCGTAATCTGCGCCGCCCCAGCCGACTGTACCGTGCTCCGGCTTGGAGAAATAAATACCATAGGCGTCCCGCGAGCTAACGACTAGCAAACCGGTCTTTGCATCGAAACTGGGCGAACGATAATTCGTCGCTCCGCCCTCATCGGGCGAAACCAAGCGTCCATCCTGGGCAGGATCCTTTGCTGCGTTGCGAATTGGACGGCCGTCCTTATCAACGCCGTTCGACCAATTAACTGCTGCGAAAGTACTCGTCAACAGACTCTTCCCGCTGGTGCGATCGAGTACGAAGAAATAACCGTTGCGGGAAGCTTGCAGCAGCATCTTCTTGGGCGAACCGTTGAAGGTCCCGTCAACGAGAACTGGAACCTCAACGGCATCCCAGTCATGCGTATCATGAGGCGAGGCCTGAAATCCCCAGACGAGCTTCCCTGTGTCAGGGTTCAGCGCAACGATGCTGCACGTCCAAGGATTGTCGCCTGGGCGGAGCTGTGCTGCCAGTACCGGCGTAGGATTTCCTGTTCCCACGAACACCAGATTCTGCTCTGGATCGTACGTTCCCGTAATCCACATATTACCGCCGGTTGCGCCGCCACTTGGCGAGCCCAGAGTGCCTGGCGGAGAAGTGCTGTAAAACGTCCACTGTACCTGGCCCGTTTCCGCGTCAAGCGACTTCAGCATTCCGGGGATGTTGTCAAAATCTCCGGAAAGTCCCACGAGCACATGATCGCGCACAATAAGCGGCGCCACAGATGTCCAATAGCCCTCCTTCACGTCAGCTAAGACTACATTCCATCTGACCTTCCCGTCTCGAGCATTCAGGCAGACGACATGATTATCGGGGGTAGCGAAATATATAGAGTCTTTGTACAAAGCAACGCCCCGGTTGCCGATATGAGAACCCTCGTTGGGCGGATAGTTGTAGTGCCAGACTGGGGCGCCCGTCCGGGCATCAACAGCCCAAACGTGATCGGGTATCGATACGTATAAAATGCCGCTGGCGACGATTGGAGAAGACTTGATTTGCGTCGTCTGGCCTGTTTGAAAGGCCCAGGCGAGTGTGAGCTCGCGAACGTTCGCTGGAGTAATCTGACTCAAGAGGCTGTGACGCTGGCCGGAGTAATCGCCATGGTATATCGGCCAACTGTCGGGTGTCGGCTTTAAGAGCGTAGCGGGATCGATTCCTTGAGCGGACGCGCGGCCACAAAACGCGAACGGCAGAACCGGCACTACGGCGAGAAAAAGAATCACCCTTACGAGCTCCATTCTTGCGCCACCTCGTCAGAGAAGCGTCCAACAAGAAACTTCTCCAGTCTCATTACCATCTACGGCCTTGCGTTGCTCTAGCGTAATGTTTGAAGGTACGCCAAAACATTGTGCATATCTTCATCGCTATACTTCCCTAATTGCTCGATGTGCGCTCCGAGCGGATTCGTCACTGTGAATGTTACGCGACTGACAGGCCAGGACCGATACCATCCGGATGGATCGGTAAGTGCGATCGTGAATTCATCGCGGTATGCCAATTTCCCAGTTACGGTTTCGCCCGAGGGAAGCGTGACTGTAGTAGTTTGAATCGCCTTAGTGGACTCAGCAGGACTTCCGCCGCCCGGCGTGGACTCAGAAGTGCGTTCCCTCTCTCGGTAGAGCATGCGTTTCAGAAGGTCTAATCCCTGGAACCTGCCAGCGATACCAGCAAGGTCGCCACTAGCAGAATGACATTTAGCACATCCGCCAGCGCCATTGAAATACCGCATCCCAGCTTCGGCGTTTCCCGTCTGGAGATCGGCGACGTCAACCGTACGTCGCCGGCCTTCCTTTGCTTTCGCCTTCTGATCATGAATGAACGCAACTAGTGCCGCTAGTTGTTGCTCGTCAACATGGTCAAATGCGGGCATCCCTTTGCTCGGCCGCCCGTTTTGAACTACAGTACCGATTTTCTCTCCGTGCACATCTTGCTCAACAAGTGCCGACGCCATTAGGTCCGGGCCGCTTTCGCCACCTCCAGCATCGCGTCCGTGGCAGAAGCTACATTGCGCGACGAAGAGAGTTTTGCCAGCTTGTACCTGTTCAGGCGGATAGAGCGATGAATTGGCACTTTGAGACGATGCCTGTGCAGCTTGGCTTCGGTCTTGAGCCGACTGTTTCTGTTCCGATGGGGTGGAGCGTTTAAGAGCAGATGTAGCGGCCGCCAAGTCTTGATCGTTTGAACTCTGTGCGTAGCAGTGAGCCGCTATGCAAACAAGTACGAGCCCGAGTCCGTGTCTCGCACATAAGCTACGGAAAAGCGAAGAAATCATGCAGCAAGTCCCAATCGCTGAGTTGGATTATTTTGTGCACTACCACATTAGATCTCGCGTCATTTCCTTGTACAGAACAATTTCGCGCCTGGGCGTTGGACTTGCTTGGCAGGGTGCTACGGCTATTGGCATGGTGCCGGGGGCCCGGCATGGACCGAGCGTCTGCCGGTTCGTTTCGAGTGGTTTGCCGCGGCATGAGTCCGTCGGACAATCGACTAACCGGGACTTAACGAGGTGGTTGACCGAGAGAGGTCACGAATATCCAAAAATCACGGGACTTTCCCGGAGCCCTGTGCGTAACTCTAATCAGGCCCGGAGTGTACATCTTCGTCGAAAGATCATTAGGCAGAATCCCATTCTGAAAGGACCGTCACCTTGAGAACACTTAAAAGGGTCCAAGCCATCGTCGGAAATCGTTCGCTGTGACCGGCGGCATGGTCGCGAATCATCCCTTAGAAAGTGTCACGCTGGCAAATTCGTCTCACTTGAGGGTTCGCTGCCGAAAGCCTTTCGGGTAAAAACCAAGGGTTTCACCCTCCGATACGTATCGTTTCAAATTCGAAGCGTCCCCAGTTGATCAGCAATCTATCGGCCGACGGGCAATGATTGGTCGATAACGAATTCAGCGAACTTGAGAATCTCGGGGTTTGAGGAAAAGGGCAACCGCCCGGTAATGGCCAGCTTCGCGATGCCGTGGACCATCGTCCAGGCGAGCAGCGCCATCTGACGTAAATCCCCTGACTGCAATCGTCCCACATCCTGACAACCCTTAACGAAGCTCATCAGCGTACCAAAGGCCTGCTCTGCCACTGCCGCGGAATCAGGATGCTTGCGCTTCGATATCGGCGCGTCAAACATGACTGTGAAGTGTTCAGGTCTGCGCAGAGCAAACGTCACGTAACCTAATCCAGCACGCTTGAGCCGATCGAGAGCGTCCGTGCGCCCGCCGGCCGCATCCACCATCGCTAGCGTCAATTCCCGAAAGCCCTGGGCGGCGACGGCCGCCATCAGATCGTCCCGGTCCCGGAAATGCCGATAGGGCGCGTTATGCGAAACGCCCGCCCGACGCGCCACTTCGCGCAGCGTAAACGCGGTCGGTCCGACCTCGGCGATCAACCGAATAGCGGCCTCCAGCAACTCTTCCCTTAAGTTTCCGTGGTGATAAGGCTTCCGTCTACGCATCTTCCTACCCACATTATATCCAGAGTGTTGACATTGGCAACATGGCTTTGAGCGGCCTTCTGGCTGTGCCAAATGGCTCTGAGTCATGTCCCAAAAAAAAAAGATGCAACCATGTTGACACGGGCAACATCGTAACGGTAGCATGTTGCCAGTGCCCACATTGACCGATACCATGTGACCTGAGGAATAGCTGGCCAGGTGCAGCACTCTTGAAAAGGAGAACCTAATGAAAGCGAAGTTTTCGGTTTTGGGTTTTGCGGTTTTTCTATTCCCGATGCATTCGTGGGCCCAGAATACCGCGGGCACAACGCAGGCTTTCGGCAACAACATTCAATCGTCTGGCATCGAGGGTAAGTTCCGCTACTACGTCAGCGAGACGTACCTGAATCCGAGCGTCTTCACGGCTCCGGCATTTCGTGCAGGGATTCGCATGGCCAACCCTCCGGGCAAAGGGGCTATGCAGTATCCCCCGGAATGGAGACAGGGCGCTGAGGCTTTCGGGCGGAACTACGGGGACGCCTTCGCACAACGAGTAACGTTTCAGACGGGACGTTTCGCTACGGGAGTCATTACTCACGAAGACCCTCGTTATATCCCATCTTCGAGCCACAGCGTACTCGCGAGAAGCCTTCACGCGGTGACCTTCACCTTCGTCGATCGATCCGATTCCGGGCGTCCGATGCCCGCCTTCTCAAACTTTGTGGGTGCCACAGCCGTAGGGTTCGTTGGGAATGCATATCTTCCTTCCGGCTTCAACAACACCACACATGCAGGTCAGCGGGCGACTCTTCAGTTCGGGTTCACCGCTGCGGGGAACCTGTTTCGCGAGTTTGCGCCGCAGTTGCCCAGACCCGTGCGCACGGTGTTCCAACTAATTGCTCGCTGAGGACAGTTCAAGTCTTACGGAGGCGAACATGACTCTACTTTTAAGGCTAAGCAACATGCTGGTCTTGCCCTTCTGGGCCTTAATGATTCTGCTGCCGCGCTGGCGTTGGACAGGACGCATCATGCGTTCACCCTTCGTGAGCGCTGTACCAGCGCTTCTTTACGCTGCGCTCGTGCTCCCGCGACTGGGTGCGATCTGGCCAGCCATCGCGAGACCAACACTCCCCGGGATTGCGACGCTGCTGGGCTCGCCCGAGGGTGCCACGATAGCTTGGGTTCACTTCCTGGCCTTTGACCTCTTCATCGGCCGCTGGATTTTTCTCGACAGCCAGGAGCGGCGCGTCAGTCCGCTCCTGATGGCGCCGGTTCTCTTTCTCACGCTCATGCTCGGCCCGTTGGGATTCCTCATCTACCTTGTAATTCGCGCGGTTGCGAGTTCGCGCGAAGCAGACCAAAGCGCCACACAGATTTCCGGTGTCAGAGTGAACAGAAACGAGCCCTCGATCGACGGGACGCAACTTGGACTACAAACGAGAGATCCAGGCAAGACCCTCCTGCAGCGCGCATGGCACGCCAACTGGCCATTGACGATGCTCGGCGTGGCGATGATTCTCGTTTTTCTCGCAGCTCTCGCGGGAGTCTTGCTCGATCATCGCGTCATTACAGGTGCACCGGCATGGCTGAAACCGGCCAAGTTCGCCGTCTCCGTCAGCGTGTACTGCTTCACCTTTGTTTGGCTGCTCGGCTTTGTCGAGGGCCGCCCGCGGCTAGCGCGTCTCGCGGCCAACGTGACCGTCGTCAGCTTCATTGTCGAAATGACGGTGATTCTCACACAAGCGGCGCGCGGCACAACCAGTCATTTCAATGTGACGACCCCGCTCAATACCTTCCTGTGGCTTACGATGGGAGCGTTCATCGTCGTTGTGTGGACGATGAATCTATTGCTCGCCATCCTTCTCCTCTTCGAACGGATTCCGAACCGCCCGTTCGCGTGGTCACTGCGACTTGGCCTGCTCGTTTCGCTCGTTGGCATGGGCTCGGGCTTTTTAATGGTTCGGCCTACGCACGAACAGCTGGTGACTATGGCCGCAAACCACAGCCTACGCATCGTCGGCGCGCACAGTGTCGGAGTTGCCGACGGCGGTCCTGGGGTACCCGTCGTCGGTTGGAGCACGGTTGGCGGGGATTTGCGGGTTGCCCACTTCTTGGGCATACACGCGATGCAGATTTTGCCTTTCTTCGGGTGGTTCGTCGCTAGGCGCAGGAACGCGTTCGCGCGCTTCAAAGAAGTTCATCGCTTGGCACTGATTTCCACGATTGGATTCACCTACCTCGAGCTTGTGCTGCTGCTGGTGTGGCAAGCACTGCGTGGACAATCGGTGATTCAACCCGACGTTCAGACACTTACTGTGGGCCTCGTTCTGCTCGCGCTCGCGGGACTCTCCACCTCGGTGATCGCCGCGCACGCAAAACGTACGGACTCCAATCCAAATGGATTCGATTCAAAGACTGTCTCCAGCAATTCCAAGCATGCGCTCGATACCGGAGCATGAACTCTTCGCGTTGCATTTCAGAAATAGAAAGGAAAGGACCAATGAACAGAAGAAGAATCAAAATCAGTCGGCTTGCCCTCTCATCAGCCATCCTCGTTTTTTTGCTGTGGGTACCTTTTCCATCGCTCACCGCACAAACGAATGATACGGCAACACTTACGGTTCGCGTCACCGGGGCGAGAAACAGCAAGGGCAAGATCTGGGTAACTGTATTTCAGGACGCACAGGGTTTTCCCGATGACCCGTCGAAGGCCGTCCGGCAGCAGAGTGTCGCGATTGATCCCAACACCATGAGTGCGCAAGTGACCTTTAAGGACCTGCCACAAGGTACTTTCGCTGTCTCGGTTCTTCACGACGAAAACGGCAACGGAAAGATGGACAAGAACTTTGTGGGAATGCCCAAAGAGGGCTATGGCGCTTCCAACAACCCCAAGAAGAGAAAGCGCGCGCCCACGTTCGACGAAGCGAAATTCTCTTTGAACAGTTCGGGACAGACCATCGAGATCGCACTGATCTACTAACCGGCGGCGCCAGTGGGTCTCGTGCACGGCTTTCTATTTAAGGATACGGGAGGTAAAAACATGAGTCAGGAAAAAGTAGCCCTGGTTACGGGAGTTTCATCGGGAATCGGTCGAGCCATCGCCGGTCTGCTTTCCCGCCACGGTTTCCGAGTCTTCGGGACCGCGAGGGGGAACGGCGGAGCCAAGAAAGCTCTGGAGAGTGTCGAACCGGTCCACGTCGATGTTCGCAACGAAGAGTCGGTCCAGTGTTGTGTGCGCACAGTTCTTGATCGCGCCGGGCGAATCGACGCCCTGGTCAACAACGCCGGGTACACCCTCATTGGCTCGCTCGAAGAGACGACAATCGAAGAAGCGAAGCAGCTTTTTGATACCAACTTTTTCGGAGTCTTGCGAATGACCCAAGCCGTGCTCCGCTTTATGCGAGACCAGCGATCAGGTCGCATCGTGAATATCGGATCGCTTGTGGGCTTCGTCCCGGCGCCGTACCAGGGAATCTACTGCGCGAGCAAACACGCGCTGGAAGGTTACTCTGAATCCTTAGACCATGAAGTGCGCAAGTTCGGAATCCACGTATCCGTCGTGGAACCGGGGTTTACGCGCACCAACATCGCGCAAAACAGTCAAATCGCCGGCCGTTCATTGGAGGTTTACGCCAACGGCCGCAATCGTGTCGTCGAAGCGGTCTCGCGGAACATTGCGAAGGGTGGCACGCCTCTCGGAGTGGCAGACGTAGTGTTGGACGCGCTGACCAGCCAGTCGCCACGATCACGGTATCCGGTCGGACGGGAGGTCAAGTTCGTCAGTCGCCTGCGGAAATTCGGTCCCACAAAACTCTTCGAATGGGGCTTGCGAAAACAGTTTCGACTAGATGCTGCCTAACCACTGGAGAAGGCAGTCTCCTTGGAAATTCAGTTCAGAAAAAAAGGAGCCTTACATGCGGTCAATTGACATCGCGAATCGCCCAATCACGTTCCACAAAGCCGACTTGTCAATACTGATGCGACTGGTTCCTTCCCATCGCCGACAGACCGGCCTCGAGTTATTTCGATCCTCCCACCCGCTTCTCAGATTGCGCAGTCTGAAGACGCCTTGCCGACTACGGATCCCGATGCGATAGACGCGTTGCCAGACTAGGAACTAGGCCTCTCTAAGTAGTTCAGTGCGGTACTTGGGTGCGAGCGCTTTCACTTTCTCGATGAATGCGGCCTGCTCCTTTTCGCCCAGCTTCGGCGGGGTAGTCGTACGCGTGGTGACCGACACTCCGACCTCTACGAAGAATTTTTCTTGTCCTGCGGGAGAATAGATGCAGAGCATTCGTACCGGCCGAGTGGAACCGTTGTGAAACTGATGCGGAGCGTTTGCAGGAACGTTCAGTGTGTCACCGGCACGCACAGTTGACTTTCTGCCCCGGAAGGTTGCTTCCATCTCACCTTCGAGCAGGACAAAAGTTTCCTCGAAGTCATGTCGATGCGGCGGCGGTCCGCCACCAGGGGGAATGTGCATATCAATGACGCAGAAGCGCCCATCTGTCTGCTCGCCGGTCACCGTGATGGTGTAAGTATCGCCGACCAGACCGATGTGAGGGAGGTTGTCGGGTTGCGTCAGCGTGAGATTGCGTTTGGGGCTGTCCGGTGGAATCGTTGGCAGAGCAGTGGACATTTCGTTTCTCCTTTGGAGTGTCCTCTTATTGTGATTCGTTTGAAACCACTCGCGCCTTCGGCTTGCCCTCAAGACTCATCACAATTTTGAAGTATAAGGCTGTTTGGCGGCGTTCTGGCTATCCAATCACACGCTTGGATTTATGTTAATCCCGAGTGACCAGCAATCGCGAAAATTGCCATCGAGATTCTAGATCAGTCCCGACAAGCGCGCATCTCGTCAGTGCTTGATTTCCTGATGAGATGCCGATTTCACAGCACTTGGAAGGGGCCGGATGTAGAATTGGGTCGGGCAAAATGAAACTGCGATACGCGAGTCTGGATAGGTTGCACGGCCTAAAAACAGAACCAATGGCTAGAATCATTGTTGCTATCTCAGCTTCGTATCCGAGAATCTTTCTTTCAATTGTTGATTCGCCCGCTTGTCCAGCGGTTCACCATGGCCAAACACGGCCCGCTCAAATGGATAATTTGCTACCCGCAGAATTGTCCGCCGTGCTAAAGATATTTCTTCATTAAGGACACTATAGCTTAAGCCCATAATGTTGGAACAAATGTCGCCCGCTATCAGGACGCCATCCTGCCGCAACAGCAGCGCCACATGGCCGGCGCAGTGTCCGGGTGAATCAATGACTTCTATATCACCCGCCATTGCCAGTACTTCACCGTCTTTCAACACCTGATCAACGGGAAAAGATTCGTATGTCGTGCCCCCGGGTTTAATAAAAAGCAGGTAAACGATGGCAGGAATTTCAATACAGCATTGAAGCGTCTGGTGGATGATAGCAACTTCGCGGGCCGTAGCAGATTATTTTCCAAGTCCCGAGAAACGCGCCGGCAGTGACCAACCAATCGCTAGAGGGAAGCCGACTCCTCGGTACTTATCGAGACATGAGCCCGCAGCTACGTTCATCCTTCGGCGTTTAACTCTTTGCGCCTCGCGAGGACTTGACGGTAAGCTCAGTCAGGCAAGGTATTTCGGCAAGGTACGCGATGACATCGAAATCGCCGAATGCGGTGTCAGCCAGCTAACCAGCCCGGTGGCATCTGTCGTGGGATGCCTCCGGACTTCTGTTTGACCAAGTGTGTTGGATTGACGCGGCCCCGGCCCTCAAACTGAAGCGCTCTTTGAGCTGTGGTGTGCCTTCGCGGCCGTCACCCCGCCCCAGAGCGAACCGGGATTGGCTCGATCCCCATGAAGCTTCATCATCTGGTCGAAGAATTCGCGCACGGTCGTCGTCTCCTCGTTGAGGCGCAGGAAGTCCCGGAAGTAGCTGCGAGTTTCTTCGATGATCCGCGGGTCGTCGTCGTCCTCGGGCCGTTTGTGACCGGCGATCACGGCGCGAGGTTTCAGCAATTCGAGTTTGTCGAGGGCAGCGATCCATTTTGCCCAAGACTGTGGATTACCTTCCGCCATATAGGGATGGACGCCGTTGTAGGCGACGTCCCCGGCCACTACCAAGTCGATGGACGGGACGTGCAGACTCGTGGACAAAGCCGTGTCGGTGTAGCCCGTGTCGACCAAGACCAACTCGTGCCCTTCCAGCTCGATGGTGTTTCCTTCCAGCGTCTCGGCCACAGCGAGCTGTTCCGGGAGCTGGCCGGGAAAGCGTGAATTCCAGAAGCTGTTGAAGTAGGGCGGGTCGAGCTCACGACGCATGGCCTCCACGATGTCCGGCCTTGCCACCGCCCGTGCATGGGGGAAGCGCTGCTTAAGTAACCCTATACCAAAAAAATGATCGCCATGGCCATGGGTCAAGTAAATCGTGGTCAGATTCTTACCGCTCGCCATAACCCAGTCCGCCAGAGCCAGCGAAGCTTCGGCGGTAAGGAAGGTATCGACCAGCACAGCATCAAGTTCGCCGTAGATCAGCGTGGACGAGTTGGGCACCCAGGCCAGGGACTCGAAGCCTGGCGGCAACTCCCGGTTGAGACCAGGCCGCTTGGTGATGAACACCGACCATTGCAAGAGGGCGCTTTTATCGTTTGATCCGATCATGAGAATTCCTCCGTGAGTTCTTGTATTACGTTCAGGCTTGTCCTCTCTCCGTGCTACGGGAAAAACCAATCAGGTCGGCACGAGGGCATTGTAGTGGAATACGCAGTACACTGACTACCTTCAGGTACAAAACGTCGAACGGCAAAGGCAAGAAAAGCAAAGCTGCGAAGGCCACGTGGTGGTCGATTCGCGCCGACATCGTGCGCAAGCTCGATACAGATCGCCTTTTCCGGTTGGCCCGTGACCCAGGAGCAATCCGGGACCACGTTCCACAAGCCGACTTCCCATTGCTAATCGCGGTGAGTCGGCATTCAGATCACTTCGCGATGAAGTCCTTACGAAGTTCGGTGAATTCATCTGCGCCGGGAGGGAGTTTTCCTTCCGTGATTCGCCCTACACTTTGTGCGAAGCCGTCATCGGAATGATTCGAGTCCATATCGATGCTCCTCGGCGTAAGGTTTTGCCACTCGATTAGATCTGGGCTCTGCCGCCGTCAACGAACAGTTCGATACCGGTGACGAAACTTGAGTCATCTGAAGCGAGAAACAACGCCACCTTAGCAACTTCCTCGGGTTCCCCCATGCGTCCCATCGGGACGGTGGACACAATCCGTGCAATCACCTCTGGAGATTGCCGGCTCGCCAGCGGTGTATTGATCGGACCCGGACTGACCACGTTTGAGCGGATACGACGGTCCTTCAGATCTGTGGTCCAGGTTCGAACGAACGAGCGGATTGCAGCCTTACTCGCGGCATACACGCCGAAGGCGGCAGTACCCTTAACACTCGCGACAGAGCCGTTGAGAATAATCGAGCCGCCATCCTTCAGTAGCGGTAAGGCCTTTTGTACCGTGAACAGCGTTCCCCTCACATTGATGTTGAATAGTTTGTCGAAATGCTCCTCGGTGACGGTCCCAAAGGGAACAAATTCGCCAACGCCAGCGTTGGCGAAAACAATATCGATTCGCCCCTTTGCCGTGGAAACGATCTCGTAAAGACGATCGAGGTCAGCCAATTGGGCAACGTCTCCCTGAACTCCAGAAACATTGCTGCCGATGGCCTCCGCGGCCTCGTCGAGTTCCTTCCGTCGGCGACCTGTAATGAAGACATAGGCGCCCTCTTTGACAAAAAGCTTCGCCGTAGCTAACCCAATCCCTTCTGTGCCGCCGGTGATAACAGCTATCTTACCTTCGAGCGGGTTAGGCATCGTTTTTCCCTATTCTTGCCGAGTTCTAACGAACTTTCCGCGCTCTGACTCATTTGTCCTTTGTATCGAGCCACTTCCGAATATTCGAGACGGTATCCTCGTAGAACGTCTTGTAAAGATCATGCGATGCTTGGCCGATATGCGGTGTTGCCAGTACGTTGTCCAGCGTCCGGAACGGGTGAGACGCAGGCAGCGGCTCAATGCCGAATACGTCGATCGCCCCGCCAGCGATTTGCTTGTTCTTCAACAAGCTGATCAAAGCTTGCTCGTCGACGATCGGCTCGCGCGACGCGTTGATCAACCGGGCCGTTGGTTTCATTCTCTCCAGCTCCGCGGCTCCTACCAGGCCGCGCGTACGGCTGCTCAACACCAAATGGATCGTCAGGATATCGGCCCGCTAGAACAGTTGGTCCCTGCAAACCAGGATTGCGCCCGCGGCTTTGGCGGCCTCGGGCGTCAGGTTCTGGCTCCAGGCAATCAGATTCATTCCAAAAGCCCTCCCGACCCGCGCGACCGGTGATCCAATCCGCCCAAGTCCCAGAACGCCAAGGGTCTTTCCACGGAGATCCGTGCCCATTGTTTTCTGCCAGCCGCCGGATCGGACGGAGTTGCTCTCCGTCACGATATGCCGCGCGGAGGCCAAGATCAGCGCCCAGGTGAGTTCGATCGTTGGGTCCGACCTGTAGCCTGTGTGAACCACTGCGATTCCATGCTCGCCCGCGGCGAGCCATATCGATCGACGCGTTTCCAGCTCCCGTCGAGGCAATGAGTTTGAGATTGGGAAGGCGCTCAATGACGTTGCGGGGCAGCGGGGTCGGCTCGCGCATGACACAAACGACGTCAAAAGGCAGCAACCTCTCAATCACGGCGTCTAGATCGGCAAGGTGGTCCTGAAATACGGCGATGTCCGCTCGCTCGCGGACCACTGACCAATCAGCGCTACGAAGTGCCACATTTTGGTAATCGTCCAGAACAGCGATCTTGTACTTCTTCATTGGCATCCATCCCGCGGTGCTTCGTTCGAGTGTCTGTCAGGGTTTAACATTAGCCTTCGCGCCCCG
>Ga0207144_1061_pt1 | contig 22272 bp, 33 predicted proteins | sample Alteio_BWMinHeat_FD_153583 | JGI IMG/M metagenome (GOLD analysis project Ga0207144, IMG submission 153583) | Enriched cells from forest soil in Barre Woods Harvard Forest LTER site, Petersham, Massachusetts, United States -... | ecosystem: Environmental > Terrestrial > Soil > Temperate forest >...
CTTGTTGATGAGGATAATGCCCTATTTATTAAAATTGGAACGCATGAAGAAGTTTACAGAAAATAGTTAGTATTAAATGTTCTAGTCGCTGATTCTGCCGAGCAGATCAGGACAAACAAGTTGCAAGATTGCCGTTTGGGTTATTAAATCAGCAATTTGATATAATCCCTTTATGAGATCAAATAAAGAGTTAGGTACTGATGAGAGTGGGGTTCTGTCCCTCTCTGCTCTTGAAGACCCTTCCTATAAAGCTGTATTTGCCTCATTGCAAGATGAACTAATAGATGGAGAAGAAATCCCAGGGGATGTTGCTGTATCACTTATGAGATCAACAGTAAGAGGGATTACAGCTTCCTCATTTAGCTTAAGACCCCAAGATAGATATCCTATTGGAAGTGTAGAATCACCTGGTAAGTCAGCCCATATTAAATTTACTGATTCAGCTCCCGAATATAGCAGAATAGTTTTAGGTCAGCCGCCAAGAACTGGACAAGTATTGGTTGATATATGTGCTTTCGAATTGAGAGAAGTTGGTTTCCGTGCTTTATATGCACCAGTTCCAACCCATCCACTACACGTTAGATTAGTGCATAATTCACATTTACGAAATCCTACATCACCAGCAGATATTCCAGAAGATGCAAGGAGTTCTCTAGCTAGGATAGTTAATTATGACTTACAAAGAGCAAGGGAATAATTATTTAGTGTATTTTACACTGCATTCAAGAATAAAGTGCACCGTCAAATACCAATTCCCCCCCCATAGTTAACCAGGGGAGCCTAGATTCAGCCTCAAAGTATCTATTCTTAAAATTAAAGAGTATGATACGAACAACATGGACATAAGCAAAAAGAATGCAAGAATAGCAGGCGTTCTCTACCTGCTTGTTGGTATCTTTGGCGGCTTTTCAGAAGGATTTGTAGACCCCAAGATGTATGTTGCTGGAAATGCTGCTTTATCGGCTAGTAATGTTATCTCAAATTCACAACTTGTTCGTATGGGAGTTGTTGCTCACCTTCTAGATGGGACTTTCTTTGTCTTTTTTGCCATGATGCTCTATGGAATACTCCAACATATAAATAAGAGTGTCGCAAGAGCAATGTTAATTCTTGTTGTACTTGCAACTGGAATTATTTGTCTTAATGCAGTTTTTCAGTTTGAGGCACTTCAGATTGTAACAGGTGCAGTTAACTTAAATTCATTAGGTCATGCAGGCTCAAATGCTTTAGTGCTTCTTTTGCTTGATACCCAACACTTCGGAACCTTAATTGCACAGGTTTTCTTTGGCCTTTGGTTAATACCTTTAGGTTATCTAGCCTATAAATCATTAGGACTTTTTCCAAAATGGCTTGGTATTGTTTTAATTGTGGGAGGTGTCTGCTACATCGTAGATCTATTATCGGCTTTCCTGCTTCCAAGCTTTAATCAAAATATTTACACGCTCATAGTTATTCCATCAGCAATAGCTGAGATTTCAATGGTTCTATATTTGCTAGTGGTAGGTGTGAGAACGAAAAAAGCCTAAATTAGTAAAAAATGAATACAAGCAAGAAGATAGCATAAATGAAAGATAAGAAAGTAATATTTTCAATTTTATGGTTATTTGCAACACTCAATTATCTCTATTGTGATGTTGTTACATTAATGGATCCAGTTAAACACACTTCTATCCAATTTACACAAGGCTTTTTACTCGGAGCCTCCATATTAGTGGAGATTCCTATTGCAATGATTCTCCTGTCTATGATATTGAAGTACCAGGCTAATCGCTTTGCAAACATCATCGCAGGCACAATCATGACTGCTGTTCAGATCTTGACACTATTTGTTGCAAAGCCAACTATGTACTATGTATTCTTTTCTACTCTAGAAATTGTGAGTACTGTGCTAATTGTCTGGTTAGCATGGAAATGGCCTAATGGGTTCCAGAACGGTTAACACCACCCACCCAGCACAATATAAAGCTCTAAAGTTATTCACTTCTTGGAGCGATGTAGGAACATTTTCTAAACTTCTGATATAATCGACTTAAATCTATGTGTCGAAATATTAAGATCTTATTCAATTTTGATCCTCCTGCAACCAATGCTGAGATAAAAAATGCATCAACACAATTCGTAAGAAAACTCTCTGGCTTTCATAACCCTTCAAAAATAAATGAGGCAGCATTTAATCTTGCAGTAGAAAAGATAACAGAAGATGCACAAAATTTATTACAGACTCTTACAACAGATGCACAACCACGAAACCGTGAGAAAGAAGCAGAATGTGCTCACGCCAGAGCAGTGAAAAATTTGGAATTAAATAGAAAAGTAATTTTGAGTAATAGTTCTTAACAAAGTAGATCAGGGGGAGCCAAAATAGCCTCTAATTATAGTTTATGTTAGAATACAGTTCATGACTCAAGAAACAAAACCAACATTACAACATTTAAGCACAGATGCTTGGCAGGAACTAAGACTTTTGGCAGAACCAACATCTTCAAGTTTTGTAGATGTATTCATGGCAACAAATATTCATAAAAACAAGATAAGAAGAGGACAAAGATTTTTAGATATTGGAGCTGGGGGTTCAGATGCCACAAAAAGATTACTTGAATTAGGGGCAGATGCATACGCAGTAGATCCAGCATATGTTGATGTCTCAACTTTATATGAAAAAATAAAGAGAGCAAACAGCTATCATTCAGTTTCTCCATTTATAAATAGATCAAATAATGCACTAGAAGGCTTTAAAAATTCAGTAAGCTCCAATCCTGAGAGGTATATTGCTGCATCAGCCGATGAATTACCATTCCGTGATAATACATTTGATGTTGTCTACTCAAGAGCCGCAATAATGGATAATTTGGATATTGTTTGGAACTTATTTTCTGATTCAATAGATGAGAGCATAAGAGTAACAAAACCAGGAGGAACAGTAAGACTATTTGCATTTAAATTTGAAGATCCTCTACTTCCACCCAGAATAAATAGAACTAGACTAGATAATCAAACAAGAAAAATTCGAGATTTAGCAAGCAGCGCTGTAATTAAAGCTATTGAAGTTGTTAAATTTGATTCAGTGCGCAATGCAATAACCTTTCAAAAAGCTTAATTTAATATGTGATTACGCATAATAAAGCTTCTAGTCTAGTGAGTTCTCAAACGAAGTGCACCATTTAGATACCAGCTTCCCATTAATAATTGCTACCAATTCATTGCTACTTTTTTTAAATACAAGAAGAATACCCAACGCCTATATATTTTTTAATTTATACAAAATGTTAGTACAGTAATTATTACTCCATGAATAAATATAGAAAGCAGTGTAGGTATTTTATAATATTTTAAGGAAGTTGAATACTGTTTAGGATAATCTGTTGAGACTGGCTTAAGTGTTGCAGATCGCTTGTGTTAGTAAATGAAAGAATGAATATATTTTTAAGAGAAATAGGGTTAATTACAATTACTCCTGGATCGGATGTAGGTGTTGGGGAATTAATCTTAGATTCAAGAAGAGCCTGGACGCTTTTGTAGCTACATCCACTTTGTGGAAGCACTAAATAGGCATTATAACTATTAATTTTTACAGTTTGTATTCTTGAATTATCAATTGGATTAGAGGTAGAAAATGAACTTGATGAACCAGCACAACTAGACTGGGCCAATTGTTGAGTAGCAGTTTTTGCATCAATACTTGGTATTTGAGTTAAAGCAAAATCGGCTTTTTCTACTAATTTAGACATATCAAACATAATAGAAAACCCAGTTCCAATATTTAAATTATTTTTATTTGAATATTTAGTTTTTAAATCAGCTGTGTCTTTATTAACTTGTTGCCAGTTAGTTGAGCTATAAAATAAATATTGAGAATTAGGTATGTTCGGGTGCACTGGATCCCAAAAACTGTTTATTAATTCATTTCCTCCAATTTCCTTCCATGAGTTATCATAAGAAAATTGTATCCCAGTAAGCTTAAAAGTACTGGTTTTTGGGATCTGAATTGTCGAAATAGGCGAGGGATTATTACCAATTTGTGAATAGTTAGCATTAGTTGAAGCATTGTTTGAAGTACTGGAAAATATTGTTGTATTTTTCGAGTAAGTTTTATATAAAATAAATCCAAGCATACCAAGTGTTATGAGAAAAACTATTATACCCATAGCAATTGGCAGTTTTTTTGTAGGATTTTCTGGTGACTGAGTTTGAACCGGTGGATAGCTTGATGGGTTTTGGGGATTAATAATTGTAGGACTTATTGGTTGTGGATTGAGATTCTGGGAACTAGGAGATGATGCAACTGAAGGCTGATCAGGAGTGATTGCTTGATTATTTGGATCCATAATTATAAGTATTAACTTATTTAATAATATAGTCAATATTAGAGATAGTAATTTCAAATCTGATAGGTTTCAGAACGAATCATAACGTTAAATTAAAACAACTTGCAAAATAATTCTGGTCATATTAAGTCATTGAATAGCTTATTATAATGCTATTTTAATTTCGTTGTTTTTTTGATATGATTTAATCATGCAAAAAATAATTCCTCATCTATGGTTTGACAAGGAAGCAAAAGAGGCTACAGCACTCTACGTTTCTTTGTTTGAGAATTCAAAAGTTAAAAATGTCACAACGATTACAGACACGCCTTCAGGAGACAGTGATATTGTTTCCTTTAAGCTTTCAGGCCTTGATTTTATGGCTATCAGTGCAGGTCCATATTTCAAGCTCAATCCGTCAATATCATTATTTGTTGTGTTTGATAATGAAGCAGAGATTGATATGGTATGGAATAAGTTAGTTGAAGGAGCTAAGGTGTTAATGCCATATAAAAGCTATCCCTGGGCACATAAATATGGATGGCTTCAAGACAAGTATGGTCTTTCGTGGCAATTATCATGGAGTGAGTATCACAAACTAGAACAAAAGATCACTCCTCTTTTAATGTTCACAAAGAATGTGGCTGGTAAAGCGAAAGAGGCAATTGAGACATATGTAAGCATTTTTCCTGATTCCAAATCTGAAATGCTTGTGCCTTATGCAAAGGATGAAGGTGACAAGGAAGGGTTTATCAAACATGCGCGTTTTAAGCTCAATGGGCTGAATTTCATGGCTATGGATAGTTCACTCCAGCATGATTTTAGTTTTAATGAAGCAATATCATTTGTGGTCGATTGCGATACCCAAAAAGAAATTGATTACTACTGGGAGAAGTTATCAGCTGTTAAAGAAGCAGAACAGTGTGGCTGGCTGAAGGATAAATATGGTGTTTCGTGGCAAATAGTTCCATCCATTATGAACGAGATGATGGCAAGTGGCGATAAAGAAAAGATTGCGCGAGTTACTCAAGCTTTTCTTAAAATGAAAAAGTTTGATATTGCTAAACTAAAGGAAGCATATAATGGAAAATAATAATCTCTATCTCCTTAACAACTCCATTTAACAAAATCTAGGAACTTCTTCTCTTCATACATGTTTGTTATACTATACGTAATGAATTTGAATAGTGCTAACAATAATCCCCATAAAAAAGCAGCTATTTCATTTCTAAATCTTGTTACATCTGGCAAAATTGATGAGGTATATCAGAAATATGTTGGTCCAAACTTTCGTCATCATAATCCTTTCTTTCCTTCAGATGCAAATTCTCTTGCAACAGGAATGAAAGAGAATGAAATAAAGTTTCCCAACAAGGTTTTAAAGATTAAAAATATACTTGGTGATGGTAATCTTGTGGCAGTTCACTCCCACGTGCAATTGATTTCTGGTGAAACTGAGCTTGCTGTTGTCCATATCTTTCGTTTCTCTAATGATAAAATCGTTGAATTATGGGACTTAGGACAATCAATACCTAAAGATTCTCCCAATAAGTTTGGTATGTTTTAAATTCCTCAATTCTTTCAGAGAAAAGCAAGACAAGTAGGTTGCAACTACTGATTTTTTATTTGCAAATTTCCATGTCTTTTGCCATGATTGAAAAGTGATCCAATTTAAGTTTTTTAAAATACTCCAAAAAGGCAATTCTACATCAGGATCTGTTTACGTTATTGCAATAATCCTACTTACCATTGTATTTGGATTCGTACTTTCAAACGGTGTATCGCCTACAAATACACCATCTTTAAATAGTGTCCCTGTTACTCCATCATTTCAAACTCCTCAATCGAGCAAAAATAGCCTCCAACTTAATACATTTGGGTTTTCAACACCTATGCCCACAAATACTTCAACACCCCCACCAGGAGAACCAGATTTTTCTTCTCCCTCCTTAGATTGGGACGATGTAAAATCAGCAGTACTTGACGCTTGTACAACTATTTCTCCAAATTGTAAAAATGAGCTCACTCAGGCAGCGTATGTTGAATATGATGCAGCTTACCAACAAGGGTCAACTTTCTTATCAAGGGCATATTTATGTAGTCATAACCCCTCGTGTGAAGCCAATGGATATGATGCTTATAATGGTTCAACTCCCTTGCCTGTTTATGTGCCTGATTCAGAATGTCGTCAGGAATACATACAATGTATCCCTAATCCAGCTTTGTTGAAAGCTAGCTGTCCTGAGGCATTCTCAACACATTGTGATCCAAGTGATCAGATTTATTGTTCTAACGGAAACCCTGATGGGTTACCTAATAATGGAAACAGAAAACCGTTTTGCAATCCTCCCGGCCACTAATTACTACTGCACAGAAAATATTTAAGAGTTTTTAGAGTGGGTTTATCTAAATAACCTAGGACATGTAATGCTAACCATGTATTCTGCCCCTTCTCTCGCCATTCCTTCTGCATCAGCTTTACTAAAGTGGTCTCTGGTTACCTCTAAAGCAGATCTAAACCTGCAATTGTCCATATCGCAGCTAATTATTGCTTGACCTACAAAGCGTGTATCTACTCTCCTTGAGTTTACTCTTATTTCTACGTTTGAACATAATTCTTTCATAAGAGAAATTATATTACAAATTACACCAAATTGCAACTATAGGATCTAGAAGTTTATCCCAAAATGGAAATCTTTATAATAAGAAAATAGTTTTTACTAACACTTCTTTTAGCATCTAACAGATTTAATCAGAAGAACTAATAAAATTTCATTCTTGCATCACTCTTACGATTCTTTTATCGAAAATTAGTCAAACTATACTAATTTAGAAGATAAGAAAGGAGGCAAATGAAAAGTACCTACATGTTAAAACAGGAAATAGCATTTGATAGAGAAATGCAGTTTATATTATTCAAGGGTATTGCTGCTATTGCGATTAGTTTTGCTCTTGCAAATTCTTTCTTGCACATGCTTGCAGGGTTAAGCTTTTGAAGCTTTTATTGAATACCCAAAACCTCTAAGGCCAGTGATTAATGGTTTTTTAGAATTTTTGTCAATTTTTTTTCGTAAATAACCAATATAAACATCGACAACTCTACTGTCTACGTCGTATGTATACTGCCATACTCTATTAAGGATCATTTCTCGGCTTAAAACCTGTCCTTTATTCATAAGTAGATACTGCAAGAGTTTAAATTCGTGGGGAGTAAGATTAATTATCTCTTTGCCTCTTTTCACCTCCATAGTTTTTGTATTCATTCGTAAATCATCAATTTGAAGACTGTCTGCATTTATTACCTTAAGGCGTACATTAATTCGAGCAATTAGCTCTTCCATGTCAAAGGGTTTACGAATATAATCAACTGCACCAATAGTGAGGCCATTTACTACATCCTCACTGTTGTTTTTAGCAGTGAGAATCATTATTGGAAGATCAGGATAAATTTTGTGTACCTCTTTACAAATAGATTCCCCGCTAATATTGGGTAAACCTAAATCAAGAATTAATAAGTCTGGAAAAGTTTTTTTTAATGCATCTAAAACTTTTGCACCATCAGCAACAGTCTCGACAAGAAATTCTCTTTCTGTAAGTATTTCTTGCAACGTTGTTCTAATTCCATCATCGTCTTCAACAATGAGAATCTTATTCATAGATGCATTATACATAAACCATTCCTAGCGATTTTGTAATAATTGGGTAAGATAAGTGTAATAAAGCTTTTTATATTCTATCAAAAAACACAGTTGTTTTGTTACAATATGCAAAGGATCATGAAATTTAGAAAAAATTTCTTTTCTAGCATTCCTTACCTTATATCTCTTATATATACAGGTACGTTCCTGTTGGTGGCATTATTAATTTTTCTTTGGACAGGAAAACCAATTGGGTTTGTGGTTTTTTTGCCTGCGATTATGTTAAGCGCCTGGTATGGTGGCCTTCAGTCCGGGCTTTTGGCCAATATATTGTCAGCGATTGCAATTTACTACTTTTTTACCATTCCCTATTACTCATTTAACATGAAATCAATAGTTACTATTATTCAGCTAATTTTCTTCATTTTTGAAGGGTTTGTTGTAAGCTATTTTATTGATAGTGGGCATAGGCATGAAAAACTGAGGTTGTATAAGGCCCGCGAGAAAGAACAGAAAAAGATCATAGAAAATCTTCAAGAAGAATTACTTTCGGCAAAGCAGGAAACAGCTATGCGTGATGAATTTCTTGCGATTGCCTCCCATGAACTAAAGACTCCCTTAACAACAGTTGTTTTGCAAATTCAAACAACGCTTCATAACATCCGCAATGTTTCTCTGTCAGAATTTTCAGTCGAGCATTTATTGCGTATGCTGCAAAGCATGCAAGCTCAAACAAAAAGACTTTCAAAAATGATTAATGATCTTTTAAATATTTCTCTTATTACAACACGTAAAATGGAATTAGAACTAGAAGATATAGACCTTGCGACTCTTGTAAAAGATACAGCTGATAATTTTACGGAAAAATTTGAAAAAGGAGGAACAACTATTTCCGTCATAGTAAAGAAAAATGTATTTGGCAAGTGGGACAAACTTCGTCTTGAGCAAGTCTTGGATAACCTTATTTCAAACGCATTAAAATATGGGGATAAAAAGCCTGTAAAAATTGAGCTGGAAAAGCAAAAAACCTTTGCTGTTATTAGCATAACAGATGAAGGGATAGGTATTAAAAATTCAGAAAAAGAAAAAATTTTCTCGCTTTTTAAGAGAGGCACAATGGATAATGATTACAAAGGTTTAGGAATAGGACTTTACATTGCAGAGCAAATTATTACGCTACACGGAGGAAGAATTGAAGTTAAAAGCGTTCTTGATCAAGGAAGTACTTTTACCATTTATTTGCCAATTGTTACAAAGTAGTTTATTACACATTTCTTTCTCCGTTTTTAATTTTTATTAACAAAAAACCTGCAGAATTACATATAGAACATAAGGAAGATAAATATCTCAAGTAGGTAAACTTTAAGAGAACTAAAAGGGGGTGATAAAGTAATGGATGATAATAAAGGTAATGGAGATCCTGACAAGAAAGGGGAAGATGAGATTGATAATGAAATTTACGAAATAAGAGGCAGGCGGTTATTCAGAAAAATCTGGAAACTGTTAAGTATCTAAAATTCTAAGATAGATTAATAAAGAAAATAGCAGATAGATTCTATCTGCTATTTTTTAAAGTGAAATTTCTCTTACAAAAAACTACAGAATTCTCATCTACATGTAGCTGTTATTGGTGCAGCTATCCTTATTTTCTTAGGGCGACTTATCCATAGATAGATTAGTTAGAGCTTGACAAGAAAGTTCTCTTTTAGCAATATAAACTTATGGTTACTCTAGAAACTAAGGGCATTTCAGTTTCTCGTCCAGCTAAGGAAGGTAGGAGAAAATCTGTTGCAAATATTCCCCTTGGGGGTAGTCGTGAACCTGTTAAACCGGTTTTAGATGCATTGGAAGTAAGGGGAGTTAAGGTTCATAGCACAACTGTAAGAAGAATTAGGGGTGGATTCACAGGAGGAACAATGGTAGGAGAACGAGCTATTGCTTGGGAAATTATCCAGCAAGATGATGCCAGCAAGAAGAATAATTTGTACACAGTAATAGCACAAAAAGGTCTAGATACACGTCGTCCCCAGAAACCCCCAAAAAGCTATAAATTTAACGCGGTAGGATTTGTTGAAGGAATAGCACGTGATTTGAATATAAGACCACAAGTAATTAGACGACTCATGCGTGCAATGCGAGTAGATATGGTATATGCGGAAAGACATGAGCCTGATGCTGATTTTTCTCAAAAGTTTAAATATATAGCAAATGATTTTATAGAAGCTTACACAAAAAAAGACGATAATAGCACCACAGAGAAGAAGAGACAAATAATGGAGGAAATAAGGGATCAATGGACAGGTAGTATAGAAGATTTTTATAGATTAATTTATAGCAGACTTAATGTAGCAGCAATAGGCACATGGCCTCCTTATGAAGTGGAAGCTTTTTTGGAATTTTATAGCAAGCAAATAGCATCCGGTAATCATTTGACGGCATTTGATAAACTTATTTTGCAAGCAAGAAATCAAGGAAGAGCAACCCTAGATTTAGCAGCTGAGGTAAGAGCGTCAACCGGAATTCTAGTAGATGATCATAATATTGAGATGCATAGGAACGCATTATTATATGCTAAATCTTAGTTGCTAACTATAAAAATTAAAACGTTTGTTAATAGGGTTTATTGGCAGGTATCATTATTCTCAGTCAAAGAGGTTAGCTTCCATGAGTTTTGCTATTTTAATATATATTGAGAAGATGGTAAAAAAGTAAGTAATTTAGCCTCGTTTTAAGCTAAATTTAGTAGCAATAGGCTGTTACCGTTTTCTATGTTAAGATAGTTAGTTTTGTATCTACTTGCTATGCTACAATGGGAAAGCAATGAGAAGTGATCTTTTAAGGAGCAAAGCTATTATTATAGTTGGAGCCTCAAGCGGTCTTGGGAAAGCACTTGCTGAAAAACTCTCTAAAGAGGACTCAAGTCTTTATCTTCTTTCTCGCACTATTGAATTAGTAAATTTTCCTTTTGAAGTACATAAGATAAATTGTGATGTAAAAGATCAGATAAGTATTTCCGAAGCATTCCAACAGGTTGATAAGCTAACCAACACTATTGATGTAATTGTAAATTGTGTTGGAGTGGGCTTAGTTAAGGGTTTGGAAGAAACAACAAAAGAAGAGATAAAAAATGTAATGCAAACAAATCTCCTCGGAGCAATTTTTGTTTCTCAAGAAGCATATAAAAGGATGCTTAAGAATAAAAGTGGGCATATTATTAATGTTGTTTCGACATCAGGCATAAAAGCCAGACCCGATGAAACGATTTATTGCGCAAGCAAGTGGGGTCTTCGGGGATTTACTGAGAGCTTAAGACTTGCAGCTGTAACTAGTAAAATAAGAGTAACGGGTATATATCCTGGAGGTATGCAAACGAACTTTTGGAAAGGGAATGAGCCAAAGAATCTTGAAGAATTTATGAAGCCTTCAGACGTTGCCGAACAAATTGTAAATGTAATTAAGTCTCCTTCCTCTATTTCTCCCTCAGAGGTTGTAATTGAAAGAGGACTATAAATTAATTGTGATCGAAGTGGGGCTAGAATTTAGAAGCCTTATAGCGTAGACCAGGGTTGATTAAGTATTTCTTCTGTCCTATCTACTCCCTCTCTTTCTAATTGCTCAACGGTTGCATTCTCTGTACTCATTTTACTTATACCTAAATTATTATTGTAGGGTTTATCTTTAGGATCCGAGCCAATCTTTACTACCCATGCATGAGCTGAATCATCATCTCCTGGACCGTCTTCAAGCCAGTAAATTCTTGCTTTTCTAGGTCCCCCAAACTCTCCTACTATTAGTCTAGCTAATCCAAGACAACTTAAATTTTCAAGCGTTTTGTCATCTAAGCCTTTAGGTTTTTTATCCCTAAAGTATTCAATGAGACCTCTATCGTCTAAGTCGGGTGTCAATTGTTTTTTTGATACTGCTTCTCCCTCCATACATTATATATCTGAGTTGATTATATCAAGATTGTGACCCAAAGTGTTACGGTGCGGAATCACATCGTGCCTGAGCTCATAAAATACTACAAATTGTTTGCGGAAGATGTTTCAAAGATGAATTTACAGGTTTATTAGTACCCCGTTTTTGTAATTGAATTAACTAAGTGGTTCATCCCTTTGTTGTTGAAACTTCTTAAGAACTTCGTCTTGGTCAAAATGTAATGGTGCACCGTTTGGATTATCAAGAAATGCGTGAATATGTGGAAAAAGAGGAAGTATACCCTTTCTTACCACACCTTTACGCCAACCCATATCCCTAGATGAAGAGTATCTTGTCCATCCAACTTCTAAGATATGCTCAGCTTTGCCATGTTCATCTATTACAACTTTACCAAACTCATCTTTTACAAGTAAATTAACTCTTTCTATCTTAGGAAAGAAATCTTTACTTCTTAAAAATATTCCTAGAAACCGTTCTGTTCTTTGCAGTTCTTCGTGAGCAGATTGAATTGCGTCCTTATTTTTTCTTTCTGGATCAATTACAGCATATGCTTTTACAAGCCCAAAAGCGTAGGTTTCTGTTTGTAACGGACCAATATATCGTTGCAAGTACCATTGAACCAGTGCTCTATCATCTGGGTTTAAACCAGTAAAATATTCAGTTGCCCTGCCAGAAGTAAAATCAGTCATACCACCTAAGATATTTGGTTCGTCTGGCTCAGGGAAAAGCCTATCTACTAATTCCTTCATCAAGGTGGATTATAGGAGTTTTGGGTTAGTATTGCAATTAGCTTCGAAATTCCGATAAATTACAGAATGGGTATTTCAATTTAGCCTCGTGTGACCCGAAGGCATCACTATTTGAACCAACTTTGGCTTGGCTCGATCACTTAATGAAAGTTTACCAAGAATCGGAAGATGAAGAGAGTGTTGTATAATAGGGGAATATGGCTAAATACGACTTATCAAAAGAGTGGATTAAGAAAAATGGAAGTAAAATTAAACAAGGGTACAACATTGCCCTGCTTGATAAATACGATATTGAATCAAAAGAAGATGTCCTGAAAATCCTTACGGAAATTGATCCTGAAAACGCTACTGAAGAAAATGCAAAGATTTTTTCAGGAGTATTAAAGTTTTTTGCTTATCAGTTAAAAAGGAAGTTTGAGCAAAAACAAAAATTGAAGTCAAAAACAGTAAACTAATCCCCGTAGAACTACCTTAAAATATCTTCGAAGGATTTATTTTAAGGACATTGAGTAATTTTCTTACTTTACTCAAGGATGGGTTTACTTCTCCTCGTTCAATCATCGCATAGTAATTAACAGTTATACCTGTTTTTTCAGCTACTTCAGCTTGTGTAAAATCCATTTTTTCTCGGGTTTGTCTCAATTTATCGCCTAATTCTTTTCTGTTTTTTTTCTCTTGTTTGCTAATCATATATTGATAGTATAGCACTTTTAAGAGATAATTAAAATCTTTCTATTGACTTTATCAAACTAAAGTATTATACTTCAATTACTTTATTAAACTAAAGTATGAAATCTAACAATAATACAGAAAAACTCTATAAAGCAATTTTATCTCTGAAAAACGAAAACGAATGCAAAAAGTTTTTAAGAGATTTGCTTACAGAAGCTGAAATTAAAGAATTTACCAACCGTTGGAAGGTTGCGCAAATGCTTGATGAAAAAGTGCAGTACGATGTTATTGCCAAAGAAACAGGCATGAGCTCAACAACTATTGCAAGAATAAGTAAATGGCTCAATAACGGTATGGGAGGATATAAGCTTATGCTAAAACGACTCAAAAACAATTCAAACAAAAACCATCATCATACTCCGCTTGCGGCTGTGTGATTGTTTTGGTGTAAATTAATACAAAATAGTCAGACCGCCGAAAGGTGGTTTTTTTATGGAAAATTGGTGGTTGTAGTTCAAAAGTAGAACGTCTGCTTGTGGAGCAGAAGGCAGCGAGAGCATTACTCGTCAGCCACCCCAAAGAAAGGAAAATATGGCAAATATAAATAATAAAAATCTAAAATTAGCTATACAAAAACAAGGTCGTTTAACTGATGAGACGATTGATTTCTTGCGGAAATCTGGTCTTGAGTTTGAAAGTTACAAACAAAGGCTTTTCTCAACCTGCCGAAATTTCCCAATGGAAATTTTATATGTTAGAGACGATGATATTCCTGATTATGTTGCATCAGGTAATGTTGATTTGGGAATTGTGGGACAAAACATTCTCAATGAAGAAAGACCAAAGGTTAAGAAACTACTTAACTTAAGATACGGTTTTTGCTCACTAATTGTGGCAGTTCCAAAAGAGTTAGATATTAAGGACATAAAAGGACTTAGAAACAAAATAATTGCTACCTCATACCCAGAGTCAACAAAAAAGTTTTTTCAGGACAATAATATACCGGTCGAAGTAGTTAGTATTAGCGGATCTGTAGAAATAACCCCTGCGTTAGGCATTGCTCAAGCAGTAGTAGATCTTACCTCAACTGGCAGTACACTTGCTTTAAATGACCTCAGAGTTTTAACAAAAGTTTATGATTCTGAAGCAGTTTTAATCGCAAATGAAGAAACTTTAAGAAACGGTAAGAAAGATTTGCTAAATAAGCTAATAACTCGTTTTAAGGGTGTTCTTTCGGCAAAAGATTATAAGTATGTAATGATGAATGCTCCAGTTGATGCACTACCAAGAATCAAAAAAATTACTCCCGGTTTAAAATCTCCCACTACTTCTCCTCTTGCAAAAGAAGGATGGATTTCAGTTCAAACAGTAATCAAAGAAGATGTATTTTGGGAAACAATTGAAAGATTAAAACAAATTGGAGCAACAGGAATTATTGTTTTACCGATAGAGAAAATGATTATTTAAGAAATTATGAAAGTTACAAAACTAAAAGATTTATCGCAAAAAGATTATCAAAGGATTGTTAAGCGTTCTGCTGGGACAAATCCCGAAATCATGCCAAAAGTCCGAATAACAATGGAGAGCGTAAAACAGTATGGAGATAAAATTCTTATTGAGGATTACAAAAGAAGGTTTGGAGCAGAGAACTATAAATCGCTTTTGGTATCTAAAGAGGAAATAAAGGAAGCATATAAAGAAGTAAGCAAAGAGTTTATTTCAGGAATAAAACAGATGATAAAAAATATCACTGCTGTACACCTTGCACAACTACCAGAAAAGAAAGACCAAGTAGTAAATTCTGAAAAAGGAATTTCAGTATGGAGAGAATGGCGACCAATCGAAAAGGTTGGATTGTATATTCCTGGTGGAAAAGCTATCTATCCCTCCTCAGTATTGATGAGTGCTATTCCGGCCCAAATTGCCGGATGTAAAGAAATCATTATGTGTTCACCTGCAAGAAGAAATGGTCAAATCCCAGCCCCTACTCTTGTAGCTGCCGACATGATTGGTCTTACCAAGATTTATAAAGCAGGTGGAGCAGAAGCTATAGCCGCAATGACTTACGGTACAGAAACAATCCCTAATGTTTATAAAATCTTTGGAGCTGGAAATTCATATGTCACTGCAGCTAAAATGCTTGCTCTTGAAACCATAAGTATAGATATGCCTGCTGGACCATCAGAGGTTTTTGTAATTGCTGATGAAACCGCCAATCCCGCATTCATAGCCTCTGACTTACTTGCAGATGGTGAACACGGCGAAGATTCTGCCTGTGTATTAATTACAACATCAAAAGAAGTTGCTGAGAAAACCATTAGAGAAGTTGAAAAGCAATTGCCGATGCTCTCAACTGAAGCGCGAGCTAGGGAATCAATCAGAAGATATGGATTGTTTGCGATTGTTGATTCGCTTGATGAGGCAATTGCATTTACCAATGAATACGCACCCGAGCACTTAGAGATCATGACCAAGGATGCTGAAGGCTTAGTCAAAAAGATTACCAATGCCGGTTCAGTGTTCTTAGGTGATTGGACTTCAAAAGCAACTGGTGATTACGCAACAGGAGCGAATCACGTTTTACCTACAGGTGGTATGGCAAAAATGTATCCACCCTTAGGAGTCGATGCTTACGGAAAGTGGATGCAAGTGCAAATTTGTACTAAAGAAGGATTACGACAAATCAAAAATACAATTGAAACCGTTGCGGCAGTAGAACAATTACCTGCACACAAAAATTCTGTATCAATTCGCTTTGAAGGAGAAAGTTATGAAAAATAAAGCTTTATTAAGAATAAAGAAGTTAAAAGCATATAATCCGCCACTCAATGGACGGAGTAGATTTGATGGATTGCTTTTGGACTTTAACGAGCGTACTAAAAAACCAACAAATAAAGCATTAAAAGCTATACAGGAATTTTTGCAACAAAATAGATTGCAAACATATCCAGAGTATGGATTGCTTGAGAAAAAGTTGGCAAATTATACTGAAGTAAATACAAATCAGATTCTTGTTACAAATGGGTCAGATCAGGGAATAGATCTAATTTTTCGGACATTCACTGATAGAGAAGATAAGGTTATTATTCCTACTCCTAGCTTTCCCATGTTTTATCAATCAGCGAAGATAGTAGGAAATAAAATTGCTTATCCATTATATAAAAATACTGATCCCTCGTTTCCAATAACTGAGGTAATAAAGGCTATTGATAAATTTGTAAAACTCATCGTTATATGTAATCCAAACAATCCTACTGGTACTCTAGTTTCCCTAAATGATATTAAGAAAATTGCAAGCAAAGCAAAAGATGCGATTGTATTAGTGGATGAAGCATACTTTGAATTTTCTAAAGTAAGCGCAGTATCACTTATTAAGAAGTATCCCAACATTATTGTTACTCGAACATTTTCAAAAGCATTTGGGCTTGCATCTCTGCGAATTGGATATGTAATTGCATCAAAAGAATGTATTCAGGAATTGAGGAAAGTGAGAGGACCATATGATATTAATATGATTGCTTACTCTGCAGCTTCTTCGCTACTGGATGATAAAAAAGACACAGAGAAATATGTAGAAGAAGTAATGAAAAAATCCAAACCGATGATAGAGAAATTTTTTATTAAAAATGGAATTCCATTTTATTCATCTTCTGCTAATTTTATTTTATTTAAACCAAAAGATTCTAAATTTGTAGAAAGAACTCTTTATGAGAAAGGTATCTTAGTGCGCAGCCAAGATAAACCAACTATAGAAAATACATTGAGGTTAACTATTGGGACAGTTGATCAAATGAAAAAGTTTATTGAGATCTACGATAATTGCATAATCAAAAAATTAAAAATAAATGAAAAATATGCATTTATCGATAGAGATGGGACATTAATTTTTGAGCCACAGGATACTTACCAAATTGATAGTGTAAAGAAATTAAAAATCCTAGATGGAGTAATTGAAGGATTAAAAGAGTTAAAAAAGCAAGATTATCAACTCGTCATGGTAACAAATCAAGACGGGATGGGGACACCATCATTTCCTAAAAACAACTTTCAAGAACCACAAGAGGAAATGCTAAAAATACTTGAGAAAAAAAATATTAAATTCAAAAAAGTATTTATCTGTCCTCACCTACCATCGGCTAACTGTGATTGCCGCAAGCCTAAAACTGGTCTTGTTAAAGAATTAATTGCTGCAAACGAAATAAATAAAGATAAATCATTCGTCTGCGGAGATAGACCAAGCGATGAGCTTTTTGCAAAAAATATCGGCATAAAATTTGTGCAAATGAAAACTAACGAGAACTTTTATCAAGCGCTTATAAGAAAAGGGGTGATTGTATGAAACGTGAAGTAACTATAAAAAGAAAAACAAATGAAACAGATATAGAACTATTTCTCAACATTGATGGTTCAGGGAAAATAGAATCTGATATTCCAGTTGGTTTTTTGACTCACATGATTGATCTTTTTGCTAAGCACGGATTATTTGACCTGAATATAAAAGCAAAGGGAGATACATATATTGATGAGCACCACACAGTTGAAGATATTGGAATCGTACTAGGCGAAGCCTTTGCAAAAGCATTAGGCGAAAAGACTGGTATTAAGCGATATGGATTCTTTATTTTACCTATGGATGAATCTCTTGCAACAGTTGCTATTGATTTTGCAGGCAGGTATTCATTCCGGTTTGAGTGTCCTTTTGTGCGAGAAAAAGTTGGTGATTTATCAACTGAACTCATAAAGCACTTTTGGGATGCTTTTGCTCAAAATGCAAAAGTAAATTTATATATAAAAGTTGAGAATGGTGAGAATGAACACCACAAGATTGAAGCAATCTTCAAGTCTGCTGCTCGTGCTATTCGTATGGCTTGTGAGATAGACGAAAGAGTGAAGGATAAAATTCCTTCAACGAAAGGCAAACTATGATAACAGTTATTGATTATGGCTTAGGCAATCTTGCAAGTGTCGCTAATGCATTGAAGAAACTTGAAATTCCTTATCAGATTTCAGGAGATCTTGAAGTGCTTAAAAATTCTAAAGTTCTTATCTTGCCTGGTGTTGGCGCTGCTGATCAAGGCATGCAGAATCTTAAAAAGCGAGGAATTGATAGGGTAATTATTGAGCAAGTAAAAACCGGTAAACCGATCTTAGGAATTTGTCTAGGTATGCAATTGCTATTCACTTTAAGTGAAGAAGGAAACGTTGATTGCTTAGGATTAGTTAACGGTTTTGTTAAAAAATTTAATACAAGTCTTAAAGTTCCACAGATAGGGTGGAATCAGGTTGAAAGCAAAAACAATTCGATACTCCTAAAAGGAATTAATAATAGTTACTTTTATTTTGTTAACTCATATTATTGTAAGCCGGAAGATGAGAGCTCAATAAAAGGTGTTACTGATTATGAGGTACAGTTTTGCAGTGTTATTGAAAAAAATAATTTATATGGAGTTCAATTTCACCCTGAAAAAAGTGGAGATGTTGGTTTGCAACTATTAAATAATTTTTGGGAGGCCGTATGTTAATTATTCCAGCAATCGATATAAAAAATGGTAAATGCGTAAGACTTACTCAAGGCAATTTTGAGAGTGAGAAAGTTTATAGTGAAGATCCAGTAGCTCAAGCGTTGCGGTGGGAAGAACAAGGAGCGCAGATGCTTCATGTTGTTGATCTTGATGGTGCTAAAAACGGAGTTTTGGAAAATCTAAAAACAATCAAAAAGATTGCGGAACAAGTTAGTATCCCTATACAAGTTGGTGGGGGTATTAGAAATATAGAAAGCGTTGAAGCATTATTATCATTTGGTGTATTTAGAGTAATTTTGGGAACTATAGCATTGGACAATAAAGATGAATTAAAAAACATCTTAAAGAAATACGCTCTTCAAGTCGCTGTTGCACTTGATACAAAAAATGGAAAATTAATGAAACAAGGATGGCTAGAGGAAAGTGATAAAAGTAGCGTAAAAACTGCTCTAAAACTTGAAGAACTAGGTGTTCAAAGATTTATTTATACAGACGTAGTAAAAGATGGAACATTGACTGAGCCAAACTATAAAGAGATTGTAAATTTAGCTAAAAATGTTTTAGTTCCTATAATTGCCAGCGGTGGGTTATCCAATATAAGCAACATCAAGCAATTGAGATCTATCGGAATAGAAGGAGTAATTATTGGCAAGGCACTATATGAAGGGAAAGTTGATTTAAAGGAGGCAATCAATGTTAGCTAAGCGAATTATTCCATGTTTAGACGTAGATAAAGGCAGAGTTGTAAAAGGCGTGAATTTTGTAAACATAAAAGATGCAGGTGATCCTGTGGAATTAGCAAAGTTTTACAACAAGCAAGGAGCTGACGAACTGATATTTTTAGATATTACAGCGTCTTTTGAAAATAGAGATACAATACTAAAAATTGTTCGTGAAGTTGCAAAGGAAGTATTTATTCCTTTTACAGTCGGGGGTGGAATTAGGACTATTGAAGATATACGAAACACTCTTTTAGCTGGTGCTGATAAAATTTCTATGAATACATCGGCGGTTAATGATCCGGAATTGATTAGAAAAGCAGCCAAGGCATTTGGTAGTCAGTGCATTGTTTTGGCAATTGATGCAAAAAGAATAAATAAAAATTGGAAAGTTTTTATAAATGGTGGTAGAACAGAAACAAATTTGGACGTAGTAAGTTGGGCAAAAGAAGCTGCTAAAAAAGGAGCAGGAGAAATTCTATTAACCAGTATGGATCGCGATGGTACGAAAAGGGGGTATGACTTGGAATTAACAAAGTTAATATCAGAAAGCGTAAGCGTTCCAGTAATTGCATCAGGAGGTGCCGGAAAGATGAAAGATTTTTCTGATGTTTTTCAGATAGGTTTGGCTGATGCAGCTTTGGCTGCTTCCCTATTTCATTTTGGAGAATTAAAAATAAAAGAAGTTAAAGATTACTTGCAATCAGAAAATATCAAAGTTCGTAATTAATATGAAAATACCAATTGATTTTACAAAAACAAATGGCTTAATACCTGCAATAACCCAGGACTATAAAACTGGAGATGTTTTTATGCTGGGATATATGAACGAAGAAGCTATGCAAAAAACTATTAAAACTGGCTGGGTTTGTTTCTGGAGCAGAAGTAGAAAGAAACTTTGGATGAAAGGTGAAGAGTCAGGTAATAAATTAAAAGTGAAAAACATTTATTTGGATTGCGACAAGGATTCATTGCTTATCAAGGTAGAATTGATTGGTAAAAATGTTTGTCACACGGGAAACAGATCATGTTTTTATACAAAATTGGAGGAAATTATATGACATTAGAAGAGCTTTACAAAATAATCGAGGATCGCAAGGAGAATATGCCTGATGATTCTTATGTAGCTTCTCTATTTAGAGATGGTAAGGATCGTATTGTGCAAAAAATTGGTGAAGAAGCGACAGAGGTCGTTATTGCAGCTAAGAATGAAGGAAAAGAAAGATTAATTGCAGAAATGGCAGATTTGTGGTTTCACACATTAGTCTTATTGGTAAAATTTAATATAAAACCTTCAGATATATTTAAAGAGTTAGAAAAAAGAAGAAGTTGCGAATAGATCTATATAAGGGTATAATTTCGCTAACAAAACCTTATGGCAACTGTACGAAAACCAATAGTGGAATAGAATCGCTCAAACAACCTAAGGAGATAGATGCACAATCTCAGGTTTTTGATGCAGAAATCTTTTCAGGAAATTACAACTTGAAGAGTTTTTTTTCTTTACCCTTAAATTTCGTCTTCGCTTCTGTTACAGCATCATCAACTGCTTTAAAAATACGTTCTATTTCCTCATCTGAGAACTCATATAAAGCTTTATTAGAACAATGAGATAATATCCTAAGGTCATTTAGTATCTTGTTTGTTCGATTTTCGGCAACTACTTTGAATCTTTCCCGAATAGATGTAAATTGTTTTCTCGCCATAATGTTGATTTATATCATAATAAAAGTGATTTGTCAAAGAATTTTAATATCAATATATGTCATATAGTGCAATTACATATTGACAGGAGTTAATAATGAGTCTAAAATATGACTAATAAAATAGAAGATTTTAAGGAGGTGATAAGTTGTGACAAATACAAAAATATTTAAACCAGGCATGAAATCCCCATTTTCAGGAGAAGCAGAAGTGATTGGACCTAGAGGAGGGCATATAGGGCATGAGGTAACTGTTGATAGAAACGAAAAGTTTCCTCCCACTCCTAAAGCGGGACAAAAATATGTTGTTTCACGACGAGCACATAACAAGGCTGGACACGGAAAATAGGATTAATAATACAGAGAGGTGAAAAGTTAATGAAAAAATGTCCAAAATACGATTCAGAAATGTTCGAGAGTGTGGAACCAAAAGTTACTACACTGGCAAGTGTTAATAGCAAATTGCCTAATAAAAGTAAGTATTGGCGATGTAGTAATCGGGATTGTGATAACAGAAAGCAAGCATGAATATTCATGAGTTTATAAAAATACTAAATGCAAACCAGGGTGTTTTAGCGGCAATTCCCATTATTGGAGGACTTATTTTTTGGTTTTTTAGAAAACGGAAAAAAGACTCCATTCATAATAACTCTCCCCATATTTCGGCAGGTCAGAGTATTTCCGCTGGAGGAGACATAACAGTTGGTCATCATAATAGCAAACAAACGATAATTCAAAATGAAGAAATTCCTGAAATACAACTTCAGCTATATGGATCTGGCGCAAATAAAATAATTGAAGGACTTGTGGAGAAAAAAGGCGATAAAACGCTGATATTGGAATCGGTTGAGATAAAAGGAATTAAAACAAAGCTTAATCAACAATTTACAAAACTGACATATATAAAAAATCTGAATTTTTCTGAATCCTTGTTTTCTACAAAAGAACCGCAAGAAATTAAAATCCGAGTCGTTTATAAAACTCTTGATAACAAAAGATACGAATTGACTCAATCCATGAGTCAAA
>Ga0207144_1062_pt1 | contig 22169 bp, 18 predicted proteins | sample Alteio_BWMinHeat_FD_153583 | JGI IMG/M metagenome (GOLD analysis project Ga0207144, IMG submission 153583) | Enriched cells from forest soil in Barre Woods Harvard Forest LTER site, Petersham, Massachusetts, United States -... | ecosystem: Environmental > Terrestrial > Soil > Temperate forest >...
CTGCGATTAGATAGAGGCCTGCTAGAACCAGCGAGCCTAGCAGGAAGGCGCGTGGGAAGGCCTTTTGGGGATGGAGGACTTCGCCGGCGCTGTAGGTGCCGAATTGCCAGCCTTCATAGGCCCAGAGGACGGAAATCATGGCTAGGCCAAAGCTGGAGAGGAGGCCGACGCCGTGTTGCGTGGAGCCGAGGGCGGGGGGCAGGTCTCCGGCGTGATGGCCTAGCGAGAGAAGGATGGCACTTAGAATGACGATGATGCCGACTTTGACCAGCGTGGTCCAGTTTTGGAGGTTGGAGCTTTTGCGGGTTCCCCAAACGTTTACCGCCGTGACTACGGCAATCATCACCACGGAGAGGACGGTCTTTCCGACGGCCGAGAGTGGGATGATTTCCGCCAGGTGTTCTGTGAAGGCTCGTGCTAGGGCGGCCTCCGAGCCGCTGGCGATGACCAAGAACAGGCACCAGCCGTAAAGGAAAGCGGGAATGCGACCGAAGCCATCGCGGATGAAGCAATAAAGACCACCAGCTTCGGGGTTTGTGGCGGCTAGCTCGGCGTAGGTTAGGGCGCCGAGGAGAGAGAGGGTACCGCCTACGATCCAGACTAGGAGTGAGAAGCCCACGGAGCCGTTGAGTTGGCGAAGGATCAGCCCGGGAGTTAGAAAAATGCCGGAGCCGATGACCGAGCCAATGAAAAGTAGGAAGAGGTCACGTAGGCGAAGGGTTCGGAGAAGGGGTGGCATTAGTTGGCGGCGCGGACCTTGGGGTGCGGGTTCGAGGGATGCATAATAGCGTGAGTTGAGGGCTGGTCAATCGAAACTTTGGCAGCACAGTTAGTTTGGCGGTGACCGAGCTACTGTAGCTCGAAGGTGGGATGGTTGCGGCTGTCACAGGCGACGGGAAGGAATGCCCGTCCCACGGTCAGCAGGAGAGGCATGCCGCCTCCCCTGCCGGGAAAGGCACACCGACACTCACTGTGGTACTGGTGTTTGCCTTACGACAAGCCCTAATTGACCTTATGAAATCCCGGGCAACTTGATGAAAGACGTCAAGGGCAAAAGGGCCCATTCCTAACGCTAAGCCCTTTGTTTTCAGGTCACGCGTGGATTGCGACCATACGTCAGTCTGGCGGTGTATGGGCCCCAGGTATCCTCAAACGAGTCAACTGAGTGCGGAAGCGCAGGATTAGAGGGCGAGAGTTTTGTGAGGGCAGAGGATTTGGGAGCGGAGGATTGGTTGGAGAAGACTAGAGGCCAATGATCGGGGCGGGCATGAAGCAGAGGATGAAGACAGCCAGGGTTAGCGAGGCGGCGAGACGGCGCGGGGGGTCGATCGGGATGGGGTCGTAGATTGGGGAAGTGCGGAGGAAACGAAGAGCCAACAGGAGGCCTGCCCAAATATACCAGACAAACCAGATACGACCGAGTGGCAGAAGGGCCAGCGGAACAAGAATGCTGGTGATGCGGTGAAAGGTGGGGCTTATAGATCGGAGGATGTGGCCGCCGTCGAGTTGTCCGGCGGGGAGGAGGTTCAGACTTGTGGCGAAAAGACCGACCCAGGCGGCGCGACCTACCGGGGGAAGGAGGAGGAAGTGGGGATTGACGCCGGGATGAATGAGGGCATCGAGAAGGCGGAGAAGTAAAGGAGTGCCGAAGATGACGGTGTTTTGAGTGGGATCGGATTTTGCGATCGCGGGAACGATGCTCGAATGGAGTACACCGTAGATTAGGGCGGGAACGGCAAAGACAAGACCGACTAGCGGGCCGGAGGCGCCTACATCAAAGAGAGCACGGGTGGTGCGAATCGGCGAACGAATTAGGATGAAAGCGCCGAAGGTGCCGATTAGCGAAGGGAACGGGATAAAGAAGGGGTAGGTGGAGTGAATGTGATGGTGGCGGCAGGCGAAGAAATGGCCCAGTTCGTGGGCGAGAAGAATGGTTAAGAGGGTGGCCGCGAAGGGCAGGCCAGCGAGAAGGCTTACGGGATTCTTGTAGAAGAGAGTGAAGGCGCGGAGAAACTCGTCAATCGAAGCAGCTTGATTGTTGGCGTAGGCGATGGCGAATTGTGTGCCCGCAGTCAAGCAGGTGCAGAGCGTCACGAAAAACAGGGCGACGGCTAGGATGAGCGATTTGACGGAAGGGCGCGGGAGAACGGGAACGTAAAATTGTGCGCGCGGGTGAAGGGCGTTCCAATCACTGGGGATTGAGAGAGCGTCTAGTGCGGAATCGGAAGGTGGTGTGGTCACAAAAAGATCGAAAGCTCGAAAAGATTCACCAAAGACTAGTACAGCATAAGTGGAGGAGTTTGCGCCAGCGGGTCAAATCGGGGCCAAGATTCGGTTTGAGAGGCGGGCCGTATGGCTTTGTGTCTGATTGTCCGTCTCCTAATTGGTTCCGCTCAAAACCACCGATAGCGCGGCGCCTTGTGTTGCGGCCGTGCCTGCGGGGGTCAAGGTGCCATTGCTTTGGAGCGTGTATATCGAGACCGAGGCGCCATTTTCATTTGCCACGTAGGCGAAATGGCCGGAAGAATCGATCGCCATACGGAAGGGTTCGGATCCTGTCGCGACCGTGGCAACCAGGGTCAAGGTCCCATTCCCGGCGTTGATGGTGAACATCGAGACTGTGTTGTCGAGCCGATTCACCACATAGGCGAATTTGCCGGAAGGATCAACGGCCGCTGCTGTAGGTTGATTTCCAGATGTAACGGCGTTTGGCGTATTCGGGGTCAAAACACCGGTGACGGAGTCGATTGTGTATTGCGACACCGCGTTGTTGGGGTCGTATGCATTGGGGACGTAGGCGAACTTACCTGAGGGATCCACGGTGACGTCAAAAGGAGAAGATCCTGTTGGCGCTGTAGCAGGAGTCAGCGGGGTCAAAACTCCCGTTGCTGCGTTGATGCTGTACATCGAAACGGTGTCGTCATCTTGATTCGCCGCATAGGCAAACTTGCCGGAAGGGTGCACGGTGACCGAGAGGGGGCTCCATCCTGTCGCGACGGAGGCCGGCGTCGTGGGTTTCAAAATCCCTGTGCTGGGGTTGATGGTGAACATGGAAACGGTATTGTCGTCGCTGTTCGCGGTGTAGACGAATTTGCCGGAAGGATCGATCCCAATTCCTTGGGGGAAGAATCCAGTGGGGACCGTGGGTGGATTGGTCAGGGTCAAGATGCCAGTGCTGGAATTAATGGTGTACATCGAGATTGTGGCTTGGTCAGCCGCATTGGACACAAGATTCGCGACATAGACGAATCTGCCGAGCGGGTCGACGACCATGCTCTCGGGGTTGATTCCGGTTGTGACCGTGGCCGGTGTCGTCGGAATCAGATCTCCGGTGCAGGAGTTGACCGTGAACATCGAAACCGTATCCGCACTGAGACCATTCAATGCGTAGGCAAACGCCGGTTTGAGGGAAACAACGCACGAAGACGACGGCATCACTTTGGAAGTTGGGTTTCCGCCGCAACTGACGGCTAGCATCACCGGTAGTCCGAAAACCGCAACCCGCAAGAACGTTGTTGGCAAGCCATCCTCCCGCTCGTCTCTTCGATAGCCACTATGTTAGTCGGATCGGAATATCCTTAGCGAGTTGCAAACGCGGGAACACGCTGCGTGCACGCGATTAAGTGGCGAGCAGTGTAGCGGTCATAGATGAGACGTGCGCCGCCAGTTACGGGGTACGCGCGACGGCAGATAAATGATATTGGATTGCTTTGATTTTTCGGTTGGCGCGTTTCGACCGGCGAATGGATTGTGTCCGAGTGGACAGTGACTCAAGCAGCACCGTGACAGCCATGGTCAAGCGTTGTGATGGCAATAGCGGGGCCGGGCGGACTATCCTGAATTATTCCGGACGGAGGGCAAAACGCATGGGATTCACCGAAAACCTTTGGGCAAAACGGCGTTGTTTCTTCAGGTGCGCAACCGGCATTGCCGCGGTCTTTCTCGTGGCGCCGGGTTGTCGCGCGCAGACCGCTGCTAGAGCCACGCCCGACATGCCGTGGTCCAAGGACCTAAACAAATATCCCGGATTGTTGCCGGAGTTCGGCATGTTAGTCGAGAAGCTCCAGCAGAACATGCAGTTCCCGCCGGGGCGAAGCGAAAGCCGTATCTTGCCCCTTTTGCCGGAGTCAACGATGTCGTATGCCGCGTTTTCCAACTACGGCGGTGCCGCAGAACAAGCGCTGAAAATTTTTCGGCAGGAACTGCAGGAGAGCGCGGTGTTGCGCGACTGGTGGCAACATGGGGACTTGGCCGCGGCCGGGCCAAAGCTGGAAGATTCTTTGGAAAGGTTCTCTCAACTTCACCAGTATCTGGGTGAGGAAATTGTTGTGGCAGGCTCACTGGAAGGCCGGGATCCCAGCTTGTTGCTTGTTGCGGAGGTACGGAAGCCGGGGCTGAAAAAATTCCTTCAGGAAACGTTCGCTCAACTTGGCGGAGGATCGAAGCAAGGTGTGCGTGTTTTAGACCTGCAGGAACTCGCTTCTGCAAAGGACTCTAGCTCGTCGCAGGGCTTGGTCGTTTTGGTACGGCCTGATTTTGTTGTTGCAGCGGTCGATCTGGCCGCGCTGCGTAGCTTCAATGCCCGGCTGGACCGCCATGGCCGGGAATTCGTCACAACTCCGTTTGGTCAGCGTGTCGTGAAGGAGTATGAAGGAGGTTTGACAATTTTGGCGGCTGCTGATGTGCAAAAGATCATGGATGAAGTTCCCGCTGGAGCTAGGCAGAACGCGACTTTCCAGCGTAGCGGATTTGCTGATGTGACGTATTTGGTGTGGGAGCACAAAAATGTGGCGGGCCGGGATATAAGCCAAACGGAATTGAGCTTTGGTGCCCCTCGGCATGGATCCGCATCGTGGCTGGCGAAGTCAGGACCGCTGAACAGTCTGAATTTTGTTTCTCCCAAGGCGATACTGGCGGGCACCGTGCTACTCAATAACCCTGTGCAGATATTCGAAGATCTCAAGGAGCTGGAGAGTGCGTCGAGTTCGAATCCGTTTGCGTCGCTCGAGGCCTTTGAAAAAATATTGAAACTCAGCCTGAAGGACGATTTGCTCAGTACGCTCGGGGGTGAACTGACCGTGGAGCTGGACAGTCTGGATCCAGGGAAGCCTGGATGGAGAGCAATCCTTGGCGTTCGAGATGCTAGCCATTTGCAGCAAACGTTGAATACGTTGCTGGCAGCGGGGCATGTCGAAGCGCAGCAGTTCGAGGATGGTGGAGTCACTTACAATACGGTGCGAATTCCTTCTTCGCCGGCGCCCATGGAAATCGGTTATGCGTTTGTGGATGGGTATCTAGTCATCGGGTCAAGCCGCGAACTCGTTGCGGAAGCGGTTCGGCTGCATCAGCACGGTGAGTCGTTGGGAAAATCAAGGACGCTTCTGGCATCACTGCCATCTGGCCACGCCTTGGAGGCTTCTGCGTTGATTTATCAAGACCCGATTGCCATGACTGCGCTGAGATTGCGGCAGATCGCGCCAGAGATGGCGGAGTCTCTTCGGCAGATTTCGAGAGGTGCAACGCCCGCGGTGGTTTGCGTCTATGGTGAGGAAAGTTCCATTCGCGAGGCTAGCGGCGGCGGCGCGTATGATTTGGGTGCGGTTTTGGTCGTGGCGGCAATCGCGATTCCCAACTTGCTGCGTTCGAGAATCGCTGCCAATGAAGCGAGCGCGGTGGGTAGCGTACGCACGGTGAACACCGCCCAAGTTACCTACGAGGCTGTTTATCCGCAAAGAGGCTATGCCCCCGATCTGGCCACGCTCGGCATAGATCCCCATGGGCCGGTCGCCGGTTCAGAAGAGCACGCGGGTTTCATTGGTGAGACATTGGCCAATGAAAGCTGTACGGGTGGCGCCTGGTGCACGAAATCCGGATACCGCTTTACTGTTAAATCTATCTGCAAACAACATCTTTGCGGGGAATATGTGGTGGCGGCTACGCCCGTAGATAGCAACACGGGAACAAGGAATTTCTGTTCGACCTCCGACGCGATTGTTCGCTACAACACCGGCGCTCGGTTGGCCTCGCCGCTCAGTGTGGCAGAATGCAGGGCCTGGTCGCCGTTGCAATAGCCGTAACCGCAGAGACCCTGGCGGGAAATTCATTTTTTCAAATGGAATGTGCTGAAGGCCGTGGCTGCTGGCAACACTTGGGCCTCAGCGGGATCAACTGGCACAAGCTCTATTCCTGCGCTCGCATTCGGTCTGCACGGCGCCTTGGTCCGGAAGTAGTAGGCTTTGCCGGCTTCCGCAGTGAAGCTGATCGCTGCTGTGGAAGAGTTGACCACACTCTGGAGTTTCGATTGTGCGCTGGTGCACAAGAGGTGATCGCCGGGTTCCACGGGAAAGAAAAAGTAAGACCTGTAGCCGTTAGCGCCTACCCATGTGCCGTCAACGCCGAGTCCGGAGCACGCTGGTGCCCTTGGCAATGGCTAGTTCTATGAATCAGACGTGCCTGAAGGGTGTTCCGTTAAAACCTAGCAACGGCCAAATATGCAGCGACGCTGGTTTGAAGCGGCGAGAGGTTATGACTTTTTTGCGGCCTCGATGCCTTGAAGTTCTTTGCCGGGTTTGAAGCGGACGGCTTTGCCGGGGGGGATGCTGACTTCTTCGCCGGTGCGAGGGTTGCGGCCGATGCCGGTTTTGCGGGGCTTGACGCTGAAGACGCCGAAGCGGCGGAGTTCGATGCGCTGGCCGCGGCCGAGAGCTTGCTTGAGGGATTCGAAGACCGTTTCGACAGCTTGCTCGGCTTTGGTGCGGCTGATGAGAGTTTTGGCTACAACCGCGTTCACGATGTCCAGCTTGATCACACGTGCCTCCCGCTTCTGTGGCAAATGCTAGAGGGTGCGCCGCAGGTTGTCAAGACGAGACGGGTAAACTACACTGTGTTTCCTTTTGGCGAACTTTTTTTGACGCTGCAAAATTCATCGCATGATTGAGGAGGCGTGGATGTCCGTTAAGCCAGACCGGTGGATCCGCAAAATGGCGCTGGAACACAAGATGATTGAGCCGTTCACCGACCGGCAGGTGCGCGAAGGCGTGATCAGTTATGGAGTTTCGTCGTATGGCTACGACATCCGTGTGGCGGACGAATTTCAGATTTTCACGAATGTGAATTCGACAATTGTTGATCCCAAGCATTTCGATCCGCGGTCACTCGTGCCGTTCAAAGGTGAAGCGTGCCTGATTCCGCCGAATTCATTTGCGTTAGCCCGGTCCGTGGAATATTTTCGGATACCGCGCAATGTTTTGACCATCTGTTTGGGGAAGTCGACGTACGCGCGCTGCGGGATTATTGTGAACGTGACGCCGTTTGAGCCGGAGTGGGAGGGGTTTGTGACGCTGGAGATCAGCAATACCACGCCTTTGCCGGCGAAGATTTATGCGAATGAGGGGTTGTGCCAGGTGCTTTTCTTTGAGTCGGACGAAGATTGCGAAGTGAGCTACAAGGATAAAAAGGGGAAATACCAGGCGCAGAGTGGGATTGTCTTGCCGCGGTTGTAAATCTAGAGTTGTAAATTTAAATCTGAGTGGAAATTTGCGTGAGTCTGGTGTTGGAGACGGGATATTTGTGTTCGCGCCAGGCTTCCAGGCCGCCTTCGAGGGGACGGATACGCGTGATGCCTTGTTTTCTGAGCAGCAGCGCCACACGGGCGCTGGTGGCTTCGTTTGGTCAAGTGCAATAGAGAATGATTTCGCGATCGCGGGGCAGACGGTCGTTTTTCTCTTCGAGCTCCTGGGCGTCCATGCGGAAGGCGCCGGGAATGGTTTCGGGATCGGCTTCGAAATCCATGGAATGACGAAGATCGACGATGACGAGGTCCTCGCCAGCATCGAGCTTTTCCTTCAATTCTTCGACGGTGATCCTGGCGATGCGGAGCTCCCGCATGAAGCGACGGCGCGCGAGGAACTTATATCCCAGATAGGATGCCAGGGCGCCAACCAGAATGACGGCGAGCCAGCCGCCGAGGGAGGCGGCATGTTCGGCGATGCGCTCGATCTGGCCGCTGAAAACGTAACCGAGGCCGAGGAAAGTGGCGGCCCAGAGAAGCGAGCCGGCGATGTCGAAGATCAGAAAGCGCCTAAGGCGCATCTGGAAGACACCAGCTAGAGGAGGGGCGACGGTGCTGAGGCCGGGAAGGAACTTGGCGAAGATAAGTGATCGTGCTCCCTGCTTCGAGAACACTCCTTCGGTGCGGCGGACGCAGGAGTCCGGCTCGATGGAGATTTTGCAAAGGAATTGCAGCACTTTGATGCCTTTGTGGAGGCCAAGCTGATACCAGATGGAATCGGCGGACACCGCGGCCAGCGCGACGATGAAAAGCGACGCAAAAATATTTAACTGATGGGAGCCCGCCAGTGCGCCCGCGGCCAGCAGGAGCGGAAGCGAAGGAACGGGGACTCCGGCCTGTTCGGCGAAGACCCAGGCGAGCAAGACGACATGGCCGTGATGGAGGAGGAATTCTAGCGTGCGGTGCATTTGGCGGGGCGGAGTCCTCTGTACCTCTGCAAACGACTATTGAGAGACGATAGGAGAAGTATGCCCCCAGCGGCCCGACATGACAAATTCGGTTAAAGGCTTGCGTGTTCGCGGAGCAACCTCGCGATCGCGCAGTTTTTGAGGGAGCGAATCGGGATCTCCGGGATAGCCGATGGCGATGGCTGCGATGGGCTCCCAGTCCTCGGGAATTTCGAAGATTTGTTTGGCTTTGGCAGGGTCGAAGCCGGCCATTTGGTGAACGCCAAGACCTCTATGAGTGGCTTCCACGGTGAGCAGGGCGGTGGCGGCTCCGGTGTCGTAGAAAGCGTTGCGGTTTGGCGTGCCATTGGCGTGGAATTTGAGGCCCGCGACGGCCAGTATGAGTACTGGGGCGTCTTTGGCCCAGCTGGCGTTGAATTCCACGAGAACGTGGAGCGTTTTCAAGTAAGCTTCCGCATCGTCTTGGGTGGCAACGAGGTAGGCCCAAGGTTGTTCGTTGTTGCTGGACGGAGCCCAGCGCGCGGCTTCGAACAGGCTGGCTAGAACCGTGGGTTCGACGGGTTTGTTGGCAAAGGCGCGGGGGCTCCAGCGATCGCGGATGAGATCGTGCACGGGAAAATTTATCTGAGCCGGTTTCTGCATGGGTTTCTTCCTTCGGATAGATTCAGAGATTCGATGATCGAGCAGGGGTGGGAGGTACATGCGCGAAATCGCAGTGTACTCTTACTTCACGGTTTTCTGGCTTCGCCCGGAGCGAAGCGAGACTTATCGCTTCGCTCCGGAGGAGACCGCGTCTTCCGCCGGCAAGGCCCGCGGCGTTTATGCGTCCTGATTGCTTGGGGCCTGACAGCTTGCGCCTGATTACTTGGCGGCCTTCAGAATCATTTCGGCGTCGATGGTGATGGAAACGTCGTCGCCCACGACGACACCGCCATTGTCCATGGTGGCGTTCCACTTCACGCCAAAATCCTGGCGGTTGATCTTGGTAGTGGCATTGATGGCCATGCGCTGGTTGCCCCAGGGATCCTTGACCGGGGCCGTGGGACCATCCACATCCAACACAAGTTCTTTGGTGATTCCGTGAATGGTCAGGTCGCCGGTAATTCTCAGTTTGCCGGATGAGACCTGCTCGACTCGCTTGGACTTAAATGTAATGGTGGGGAAGTGTTCGGCGTCGAAGAAATGATCGCTGCGGAGATCCTTGTCGCGGTCGGGCTGGCGGGTGTCCACGGAATTGACGTCAATCGCCACGTCCACGGACGATTTGGTGATGTCTTTGTCATCGAGCTGCACGGTTCCCTTGACGCTGGTAAACGCACCGCGAACCGTGGAGATGGCCATATGCTTGACCGCGAATTGTGCCGCCGAATGCGCGGGGTCTATTTGCCACGTGGAAGTTGCCGCGGCGGCGGGCAGGGAAAGACCCGCTGCCAATCCGGCGGTGACGGCGATACGAGAGAAAACTTGGCCCATAGGTGTTGCCTCCTTATGTGAGTGCTGCGTGTGAGCAGATTCAATTGTTTGCTGCGTTTGCTGCCTTTACTCCCGTTCGCGAGCGCGGACCTCCTCCAACAGCAGGGCGAGAATCTTTAAGCGTCGCGCGGGCAGGTGGTGGAACTGACGCTTGTGAAGCTCGCGAACAGGCTGATCGAGACTTTTCAAAAGAGCTAGACCCGCGGCGGTGATGCGGGTTTTGATGACGCGGCGGTCATCGGTCTGGCGAGCGCGGGAGATGAGCCCGCGCTTTTCCATGCGGTCGAGGAGTCGCGTCATGTCGGGGTCGTGAGAGATCATGCGTTCGCCGATGGCGCGGCAAGCGAGGCCCTGGGGTTCAGCGCCGCGGAGAATGCGGAGGACATTGTAGTGCGTCCCGGTGAGGCCGTGGGGCTTGAGCAGCTGCTCGGCTTCGAGGCCGAGGGAGTCGGCGGTCTTCTGGAGGGAGATGAAGATGGTGTCCTCCACGGGAAGAGCTGTGTGCGAGGGATGGCGGCGACTCATGGGGCTACGATAGTTGTTATGACGACTAATGTCAAGAGGCAATAATTGCGCTCGCGAAGACACCACCGGACGGAAGGGATGAGGTGAAAAGGCCCCTGATCCGTTCGCTTGGGCAAGGGGGGGCGCGGCATGCTGCGCCCTTACAAAAGAATCGCCGCGCGCAGCTCGTTGCTCGGTGAAAAATCCGCGCTACGGTTTGCGAACCGGGCGGAGGTGGATTTCGCTGAGGAAGCTTTGCGGGCCCTGGGTGACGATCATTTCGACGGCGTGGGCTACGTCTTCCGGTGAAAGCAGCTTGGCGGGGTCTTTTGAGCCGCGGGCGGAAAACTCGGTGGCGACGCTGCCCGGGCAGATCGCGCTGACGCGAATGCCGTGCTCGCGGAGATCTTCGGCCATGCAGGCGGAAAGGCCTAAGAGGCCCCACTTGGAGGCGCAATAGATGCCGCCGCCGGCGAAGGCGTTGCGGCCGGCCAGAGAACTGATGTTGATCATGTCGCCGGAGCCGCGCTGGATCATCGTGGGGGCGACGGCGCGCGAGACCAAGAAGGCGCTTTTGAGATTTGTGTTGAGAACGCGGTCCCAGTCGGCTTCGGTTTTTTCATGGGTCGGGCCGAACAGGCCCACACCGGCATTATTGACTAGGATGGAGATCGGACCTAGCGTAGCTTGGGCTTTGTCCACCAGGGTGGTTACCTCGGCGGACCGCGAGACGTCGGCAATCTGCGAAAAGATAGGCGAGCCGGATTTCTTGAGCTCGGCTTCGGTCGCGGCAAGAGCCTGCGGATTACGTCCACAGATGGCCACTCCCGCGCCGAGCTTGGCGAGGCGGAGCGCGATGGCTCGACCTATGCCGCGACTGCCCCCCGTGACGAGGGCGACGGCTCCGGAGAGCGGGGAGGTGTGGCGTGACGATGAATTTATGGTTGCTTTTTGAGCCATTTGAATTCTTCCTCTCGCTTCCCACCTTTTTTGTGCGAAACTCATCTTAGCATCCAGGAGTCTCGGCAGTTCCCTCATGGCTTGGAGTCCTCGAAGGTAGGTGGGGAAGTCGGAGAGAAGCTCGTAGGCCAATGGAATGCTTCCACAGGCGCTTCAAATCTTTCTGTGATGATGGCTTGCGGATAGACCGGGGCTTTTCCTATAATTCCCAAGTTTTGGAAGCACCGCAATTATTGGAAGTGGCAGTCGACGCAAGACCGGCAACGGAAAATCCAGATTTGAAACTTGGGCGAGGAGAGTGGGAATGAGTGGAACACGCAAAGTGGCAGGCCTCGCGATTGTCGCGGCGCTTTGTCTGATTCTAGGGAACGGGCTCAGCGCGGTGGCACGACCACAAGCGCCGGCACCGGGAGGGCAAGACGCCGCGGCGGGGAAGCAGCCGTACACGATGGCGGAGTACAACTCGTATCAGGCGGCAGCGGCGGAGAAGAATCCGGCGCAGCAGATCAAGGCGCTGGACGATTTTGTCTCGAAGTATCCAAACTCTGCTTTGATGATTTACGTTTATCCGCTTTACGTCCAGGCTTACGGGCAGCTGAAGAATTATCAGAAGGTGATCGAGTATTCGGACAAAGTTATTGGGCTGGGACCCAAGATTGACGCTGGCGGCCAATATCAAGCGCTGTACGCCCACTGCTTTGCGTACAACGCCCTGAGCGGAACCCAAGCCGCATGGGCCGCGATTCCCGAGAATGCCAAGGCGGCCCGAGATGGAGCCGTGGCTGGCTTAAAAGCGCTCGATGAGGTCAAGAAGCCGGACAACATGACGGACGATGCGTTTGCTACGCAGAAAAAGCAGATTCAAATTTATTTCAACGGGACTGCCGCACAGGCATCGGTGAACATAAAGGATTACGCCTCGGCGATCCCCTTCTATAAGGCTATGTTGGCGCTGAATCCAGATGACGGAATTACGAGTTACAAGTTGGGGTTGGCATACGAGGCCTTGACGCCGCCACGGCATATGGACGCTTTCTGGTCGATTGCGCGAGCCGTTACGGCGAAGGGGGCGACGGAAGCGCAATCCAAGAAGGTGAAGGACTATTTGCGAAAGTTGATCGTGAACTACCAGCAGGCCACCTGTGAAAACTTAACCGATTCGGAGTTGGCGGAACTGCTGCAACTTGCAGGCAGTTCGACTGACCGCCCGGCGAGCTACAACCTGCCGAGTAGCGCGGACCTGGATGCGGTGCGGAAAGACATGACCATCAAATCTGTGGTGGAGGAGCTGAAGGCAGGCGGAGACAAGTCCAAAGTCACCTGGCTCGCGGCGTGCGGCCTGGAGTTTCCTGGCGTGCCCGGGAAAGTGATTGAAAACATTCCCGGGGACGTCATCGAGCTAAAGGTTGCTTTTGTGACCAGCGATGCGGAGTTCGATGCCGCGACGGTGCCCAACATGGACGTGAAAGTAGCTGGACAGCCGGAAGTGGCGCGCGTCGAGAAGGACAGCGCGATTCACTTTACCGGAACGCTGCTTTCCTACGATCCGGACCCGGCGTTCATGCTGCACTGGGAAAAGGGCAAAGTGAACGAGGATGACATTCCGAAGGAAAAGGGCGCGCCTAAGAAGGCGCCCGCGCGCAAGAGGCCTCCGGCACATTAGAGCGGCCCAGCGGGAAGCAAATTACGAACGGCTCTCCGGCGTTGCCAGAGAGCCGTTTTTCTTTTATGGCACAAGCCTTCTCGTTTGAGAAGACGCGACACGCGCTACAGGGAATGTCGGCGCCCTTAGCGGGAGCGGTGGTTTCCCGATGCCAGCTTGTATTCGCCGATCTTGCGGCTGAGCGTGTTGCGGTGAATCCCGAGGACTAGCGCGGCGCGGGATTGGTTGCCGTTGGTGCGGTCCAGGACGCGCTTGATGAAGCGCTTTTCAAATTCTCCGACGGCCTCATCGAACAAAATTCCCCGATCCACCATTTGAATGACGAGCCCCTCAAGTTGATCTTTCACGATCGCACGCTCCGCAGGATTTTTATCGCTTGTTGTGGGCCGGTTTCTAGCTATTGGTCGAGCTCGTGTCCTGCCAGGATGCGATAGGCCTCCCGGTATTTGGCACGCGTGGCAGCGACGACATCGGGCGGAAGATCCGGGCCGGGCGGGGTTTTGGGCCAGCGGATTCGTTCGAGATAGTCGCGCACAAACTGTTTATCGAAAGAGGGTTGGGGGCCGCCGGGCTGGTACTGAGCGGCGGGCCAGAAGCGCGAGGAGTCTGGAGTGAGCGCTTCGTCGATCCACATGAGGGAGTCAATCGCATTGGGGGAGCTGTTGAGAAGGCCGAACTCGAATTTTGTGTCGGCGAGCAGAACGCCGCGGGGTTCAGCGTAGGCCGCGGCGCGGCGATAAATGGCAATGCTGACGGAGCGGACGCGCTCGGCCAGGTTCATACCGATGAGAGATGCGGCTTGCTCGAAAGAAATGTTTTCGTCGTGACCGGTGGCGGCTTTGGTGGCGGGAGTGAAAATGGGTTCGGGCAGGCGATCGGACTCGCGCAAACCTGCGGGAAGTGCGATGCCGCATATTCTTCCGGCGTCTTTGTAGTCCTTCCAGCCGGAGCCTGAAACGTAGCCGCGCACAACGCACTCGATGGGAAGAGGTTGCGTCTTGCGCACGACCATGGATCGCCCGGCGAGATCGTCGCGATGAACATCGAACGGGGCAGGGAAATCCGTCGCGCTGAGAACGTGATTTGGGATGACGTCCTTGAGAAGATCGAACCAGAAAAGGGAAAGCTGGGTTAGAACGCGGCCTTTGTCGGGAATGGGTGTCGGGAGGATAACGTCGAACGCGGAGAGGCGGTCGGTGGCGACGATGAGCAACTTGTCACCGAGATCGTAAATGTCGCGGACCTTCCCGCGCGCTGCGGGCGTGAGACCGGCGAAATGCGTTTCCTGAATGATGCGACTCACAGAACTTGCAGCCACAGAAAAGTTTCTCCCCAAAGGTGTGGAGCATTCTAACGCAGCGCCTCGCAGAGGGAAAGCGGTGCGTAGAGGAAATTCTTTGGAAAAATTGAGCGTCGAAAGATTTATTTTTCTGATGCGCTCACGACGAACAGCCCAACGGCTCGGTTCTGAAAATCTGTTCCCAGTGGGCGTTGTCTTTCTTTCTGCGAAAAACCACGTAGCGATGAGTCTGGGTTTCCAGAGAGACGAGCTTGGGCAACGACTTCATCCTGTCCATTTCCGAAGAGGTCGGCTTGCTCCACAAAACGGAGATGCTCCTCGTCGGTCTCGGTCTCGGAAAGATGAATCCAGAGAAACTCCGGCTGAAGCTTTTCAACAGGCTGGCTGGCGACAAAAAAGATGCTGTGCCGGAGCTCCTCATTGTCGCTAGCGTTGAGAGAGAAGGATCCAATCAGGCTTGGCTCGGGAGAGGGCGCGAGATACGTGCGAGTGACGTATTCGGCGCGAACTGTGGGCAGAAGAACTTCTCCCAACGGTAGCGGTCGGCTCGATAAGGAGCTGAGCACGGGAGTGTTCCTAGACAGCAAGCCAGACGCGATTCTCGGTTGTATTGTCGTTCTGTGATGAGTTTTGCCTTGGATGTGTGATGGATGAAGAATGACGGCGAAAGAAAAGACTATAAAAGCGGCGCAGATCCGCAGAACTGCGGGTGTATGGACTGGTCTCGATTTCTCCGCCGCGGAAGGGCATTCTAGCGCAAAAGCCCGCGCAGTGCCTCTGCCGGCGCGCAGTTTGGTGCTTAGGCGGCGGAGGCCGCTTTCTGTTTGGGGGCGGGGGCCTCGTCGCCTTCCCAGCGGACGCTGACTAGCTTGGAGACGCCGGGCTCCTGCATAGTCACACCGTAAAGAACGGAGCCAGTCTCCATGGTTTTGCGGTTGTGGGTGACGATGATGAACTGTGTTTGGCCGCTCATGTCGCCGACGAGGCGCGTGAAGCGGCCGACGTTAGCCTCGTCGAGAGGTGCGTCCACTTCGTCGAGAATGCAGAAGGGGCTGGGCTGATAGCGGAAGATGGCGATCAGCAGCGCTAGTGCGGTCATGGCCTTTTCGCCGCCAGAGAGCAGGAGAACGTTTTGCATGCGCTTTCCGGGAGGCGAAGCGACCACGTCGATGCCGGCGTCGCCGGAACTGTCGGGCTCGGTCAGGCGCATCTCCGCCATGCCGCCGCCGAAGATGGTGTGGAAGGCTTCGGAAAAATTGTGATTGATCGCGTTGAAGGCCTGCTCGAATTTCTCGCGGGAGACCAGATCGAGTTCGGCAATGGCCTGGTGCGTGTCGGCGATGGATTGCAGCAGGTCGTCGCGTTCGCGCGTGAGGAAGCTGAAGCGCTGCTCGCACTCATTGAACTCTTCGAGTGCCATCATGTTGACGGGGCCCATCGCTTCGATGCGTTGCTTCATCTCGCGGAAATTCATTTCCGCTGCGGCCAGCGCTTCGCCGGTCATGAAGGCGGCTTCGGTGGCGATCAGATCCTCGGGCTGTGCGTTGACCTCCGTCATACAGGTTTCGCGGAGATGCTGGCGGTCCGAATCATTCCGCGCACGATCTACTTCCGCGTGGCCGCGCTGTTCGCGAAGCTCTTGAAGCGACTGCCGGCCCATGCGCAAATGATCTTCCATCTGTGTGACGCGCGTCCGGCCGCTTTCCCATTCCTGCTCGAGCTGGCGCTGGCGGACTTCGAGGCGGAGTTTTTCGCCGCGGAGGCCTTCGAGTTGCTGCGAGAGATCTTCGCTCTGCTTGACGAGCGCAGCGGTTTCATCCCCAATCGAGGACTCCTGCTGCAGAAGAGCGGTTTCACGACGATCCAGTTCCGAGCGCTCCTCTTCGAGACGCGCCGCAAGCGCTTCGGCGGCGGAAAGGCGTTCATTAAGCGCGGCGAGTTCGGCGCGGGCTGTAGCGAGTTGGTTTTGCTCGGTCTGAAGGGAACCGCGAAGTTGCACCAACTGTTCCACTAGGCGCGTGCTCTCGGTTTCCGCGTCAGCGCGGCTGGCGGCCGCGGCGGCGTGTTGATTCTTCGCACGCTCGGCACGCGTTTTTGCGTCTTCGGAGTCTTTCCGGAGGCGCAAAAGATCATTCTGGCAGACGGTCAACTCGAGGCCGAGCCGGGCGAGTTCGCTTTGCATGTGCTCGCGGCGGTGAGTGGCAGAGAAAACGCTACGTTCAGCATCGCGCTGCTGCGCTGTGATTTGTTCCAGCGACTGCTCCGCCTCGCGCAGTTCTGCGCTCACCTGCGCCAGAGCGGCTTGCGTCTCGCTCATCTCCTGTTCGAGCTCGAAGACTTCAGCGTCGAGAGCACGCAGCTCGCGCTTCATGCCGAGCGGACCGGCTTCATCCGCGCGTCCGCCAGTGACCATCCGGCCCTGGTAGCAAGTGCCGTCCGGCGCGACGAAAGCGAACTGAGGATTGTCGCGCGCGAGCGTCTCGGCGGACGTTGCGCTATCCGTTAAATAGGCCGATCGCAGGCGCGGAAGAAATTGCTTGGCGGCGGGGCCGAGAGGATCGCGGAAGCCGACCAGCTTGTCGAGGCGGGAGATTACGCCGTCTTCGATGCGGAAGTTGACGATGGGCTCGTACTCGGCCAGGCGCAAATTGCGCAGCGAATCGACAAAAAAAGTGGCGCGTCCGCCGACTTCATCGCGGAGCAGGGAAACGCCAGCGCGCGCGTGATCGTAGGTTTCGACCACGACGTACTCGAGCTCGTCGCGCAGGTATTGCTCAATGGCCGCTTCGTGCTGTTCTCCGACCTCGGCATAGTCTGCCAGTACGCCGACGGCGTGGAAGTTCTGGCCGCCGCGTTCGTTGGCCGCGAACAGCTTTTGCACAGCGTCGGCGGTGTAGGAGCGGTCGTTAAGGATTTGGGTGAGCGTCCCATGGCGCGCACGGACGCCGGAGAGAGAGTCGCGGAGTACATCTGCCTTCTGCGTGCTTGACTCGCGCTGCTGGCGCAAGGCCGCGATGCGCGCCTGCAGCGTGGTTGCGTTTTGGGTCAGCGCGTTGAGCTGCCCGCTTGCGGCTTCCCAGTCGTAGGCGGCTTGGTCAACTTCGTCGCGAATACGAATGGAGGTCTCCAGCAGTTCATGCTCGCTGGCTTCGCGTTTGCGAAGCCCATCCAGGTGATGGACGAGCGCTTCCTCTGCTTGCTTGTGCTCGCCGTGCAGGCGAAGCAGGCTTTCGCCGGCTTCTGATACCGAGCGGCGCAGCGCTTCGATGCGCGCTTCGCATTCCTGAATTTGATTGACGCTCGATTCCGCCTGCGTCCGAAGCCCTTCCACGCGGCCGGAGAGAAGGCCGGACTCTTCGCCGAGCGAGCTCACCGCGAGCTGCTGCGCCGTACTGCGGGCCTCCCACTCCGCTGCTTGCGCCGCGGCTTCCGCCATTTCGGCGGAGACTTGTGTGCGTCGCGAGCCGAGCTCCGTTGCGCGCTGGCTGTTGAAAGAGATGCGGTTCTCGGTGCGATCTACTTCCAGTGTGGTGAGGTTTAAAACATTCTGATTCTGGCGAATCTCGGCGTCCAGCTCGTATATACGCTGGTTGAGGCGGTCCTGTTCGCCTTCCTGCTGCTGAATCGCTTGCGCGTGCTGCGTTTCCGCAGCGGTGAGTCCCGCGACCTGCTTCGCGATGCGTTCCGCTTCCGCATCCAGCTCGCGGGCTTTTCCGGCGAGCATCTGGCGAACGATACCGCGCATCTGTTCGCGAATTTCGGCATAACGGCGGGCTTTGGAGGCTTGGCGCTTGAGCGAGCCAAGCTGCTTCTCCACTTCGACGACGATATCGTTCACGCGCGCGAGATTGAGTTTCGAGGATTCAAGTTTGGCTTCCGCGAGGCGCTTCTTGGTTTTGAATTTCGTGACTCCGGCGGCTTCTTCGATGATGGCGCGGCGCTCCATCGGTTTGGTGGAGAGGATCAGGCCGATGCGGCCCTGCTCGATAATGGCGTAGGAATCGGGTCCGAGCCCCACGCCCATGAACATTTCTTGAATGTCGCGGAGGCGGGCAATGCGGGCATTGATCAGGTATTCACTTTGGCCGGAGCGGTACAGACGGCGCGTCACGACTACTTCGCCCGGCTTGGTAGCCAGGGCCGGTTTGTCGCCGCTTTTCTTGCGACGTTTGCCCTTCAGAAATTCGGGAACCGTGGCGGAGGCCTCATCAAGCTGCGCCGGAGCGTCTAGTGGTCCTGCCACGCCTTGTTGCGATTCGGGGGCTGGCGCGGGGTCAAACGAGAGAATCTGTAGGTTCGGGTCAGAAGTCGCGGCTGCGTCGTTCTCCAGGGCGGGAACGGGAAGGGCAGTCACATCTGCGGCGGCTTCGATTTGCGCACTTTCAAGGACGAACCGGGCGGCTTCCGCCAGCTCGGGATCCTCCATCGTAATGGTCACTTCCGCCATACCCAGGGGAGGCCGTTTGGTCGTACCGTTGAAAATGCAGTCGGCCATGCGTTCGGCGCGGAGAGATTTGTGGCTCTGTTCACCGAGTACCCAGGAGATGGCGTCAACCACGTTGGATTTGCCGCAACCGTTGGGCCCGACGATGCAGGTGGTGCCGGAGCCGCTGAAGGTGACCACGGTGCGGTCACAAAACGACTTAAAGCCAACGATTTCCACTTTTCGGAGCTTAAGCAAGATGTCCTCTTTTTGTCGTCAATCTCTTCGCGGCTCCGCCTGGCGTCAGCCGCCTTGCGTTTTCCCCCAATGGATTTCGCCCTTCCAGGGTCTCGAAGGCATCGCTCCAGCCTGTGAATATCCTATGTACGAACGGGCCGGGGGCAAAACGCGCGTAGAGAGACAACGCTTTGTTCCTCGAGGGGAGGGTCTTTCGAACGACAAGTCGACCGTTTTTCGGTCGCTTAGACAAACGTATGGCAGGTTCTCAGTCAGAGGGCCCAGCCGCCTGGCGCGTGGATGGCGGTACGGAAAAAAAGATTACCACGAGCGTTCCCGAGTGTAAAGGGTTACCCAGCGGATGGTGTTGAATCTGGGACGACCACAATCAGGAAAGGCCATGAGGATGCGGCTTCCCGGTAGGTGGCTACTTTACGTATGTTTCGTACCAGGCGAGCATACGGTTGAGGCGATCGAGAAGGTGCTTTTCTTCACGAAGAGCGTGTGGTTCTCTCGGATACATGACTAGTCGGGTTTCCACACCGTAGTGCTTTAGTCCGCGATAAAGTTCCTGGCTTTGGCCGGGCGGATCGGTGGTGTCGGCTTCGCCCTGAAGAATGAGTGTCGGCGTTTTCGCATTCCTAAGTTGCGTGAACGGGGAGCTATTCAAATATCTCACGAGGCTATCGGACTCGTAAGGCACGCCGTAGAACCATTCATCGTAGGATGGGTGCTCCTCGCTGCCATACTCGGAAATTAGGTTGGAAAGGCCCGCGCCGGAGACCGCGGCTTTGAAGTCGTTGGTTTGGGTGACCGCCCACTCCGCCATGTAACCGCCGTAAGACCATCCGCCAATGCCAAGTTTAGAGGGGTCGGCGATTCCACGATCTATAAGATCCTTCACGCCCCACATCACATCTTTGAAGTCGCCGCCGCCCCAATCGCCGCGGTTCATTTCGATGAATTTTTGGCCGTAGCCGACCGAGCCCCGAATGTTGGCATAGAAAACCGCATAGCCGCGCGCCGCTAGGAGCTGGCCCCAAACTTCGATGGAGTCTTGCCAGTTGCTTGTCGGTCCTCCATGAATCAGTGCGATAAGCGGTAGTTTATTTTTTGGATCGGCTCCAGCGGGCTTCAAGAGAGCTGCTTCGATCTCGAGACCGTCGAATGATTTGTAAATGTAGAATTCGGGCGCGTTCAGTGTGAACTGTTTCCAGGAATCATTGAGGTGAGAAACTTGTTGTGGTGAATTCTTCTGATCCCACAGCCACAGCTCTGGAGGCGTCGTGGCGGACTGTCCGGCGAAAACGACGTCGCCGACGTCCGAAACGGCGAAAGCATTAACGTTGGTTGCCGGCGGATTCGCCGGATTCTTGCTCATGTCTTCGGGAGAAAAACCAACCAGCTTGTTTCGGAAGCGGTCCGCGTAGAGCGCAAGCAGAGAGCCGTCTTTCGTCCACCGGTGCTCAAGGATGGCGCGATCGAGGCTCGCGCCGGTGAGATTGCGAGTGGCGTGCTTGCCGATGTCCAATAGCATAAGGTCGTGTGGCGAGGGACCATCCACGCGGCAGCCAACGTAGCTCACGGCCGCGCCGTCGGGCGATACCTGTAAGTCGCGAAAAGGGCCGTGCGGAGCGAGGATCAGTCTCCGGGAACCGTCCGGAACCGAGATCGAGAAAATGCGATGGGTCTCCTGGTCCGATTCCGGATGATCCGTGGCACTGACGACGAGGCGGTCGCCAGTCGTCAGCCAGGCGAGTTCGCTGATTGCCCATTTAGAATCCGTGAGGGCTTTGGCCTCGCGGGTGGCCAACGTGAGCAGCCACAGGCGCGGTTGCTTGTCGTCTTTATCCACGACACGCGCGTCATCCTTGTCTTTGTCCCTTTTTTCCTCGGCGTCGCTCTTGGCATCGGGAGCAAGATAGGCGATCTGCCTGCCGTCAGGAGACCACGCAAAAGTTCGCACGCTGCGCTGGCCTTTGGTTACGGCCGCGGCTTCTCCACTGTCAGCGCGCATCACGTAGACCTGCTGCTGATCATCGCGATTCGAAAGAAAAGCGAGTTGCTTTCCATCGGGGGACCAGCGCGGCGAAGTTTCATCCTTCGCGGAAAAAGTGAATTGCCGGACGGCGCCCGACTTTTTGTCATAGAGCCAGATGTGGCGTGCACGCCGTTCGCCTTTGGGCGGTTCCGTGACAATGAAGGCTACGCGTACGCCGTCCGGAGAGAATTGCAGGTCGGAAATCGAGCGCAAGTTGAGAGAGGTTTCAGGCGTCAGGAGCTTGGCCATATCCGCCGCGGGCTTGCCCTGCGCGACGATTGTCGCGGCGACCGTCAGAATTCCAAGAAGACCACTGCTCAATAGGAAGCGGTTCATCGCTGCACCTCTCCAGTCGGAACCTAGGACTTTAACGAGCGAAACTCTCACCGTCAATTTCGTTTACGGACGCTCGCTAATTCTCTTGCATTATTGACCCTGCCACACATTCGCTCCTCATAATGCGCCGCCTATTACTGGGGGTGATGTGCGTCCCAGCGGCGCGAGACGCAAGCTGTTCTTGCGGTTGCCGAATTCGCGTACCCCAACGATCAGAAAACTCGTCGGGAGAGAGCCGGAGAATCGCATGCGGAAACTCAGAAGGCTGATTTGTATCCTGGCGATCGCCATCTGCCCGAGCGTTAACACGTCGGCGCAGGAAATTGCGGGAAGCATACACGCTAACTTCCGGCTGCCGAACAACGACATCAGTTCGCCAAACGTCGCCGAAATTTCGGAAGCGCCGCCAGGGCGCCTTGGGCACTTGGCCCTGAAATTCGTCTTCTGAGCACCGCGATCCGACAATCAGTAGAAACGTGTGCTTTATCAAGGCTTACTCCCGAAGCGTTAGTGTGAAAACGAGCGGTTGCGCCCAGCACGGTCGCTCTGAATGCGGACTCATTGGGTCGTACATTCGCAATTCGACACACAGCTGAACCCTTCTTCGTTGCGGCTGTCCTGAAGCGTCGGATACAATCTGACGTTTATCCTTTGGAGCAAAACGCCGTCAGGGCCGCGATGCACGAAATTCGCTTCCATAACACGCTGGGCGGAAAGATCGAAGCCTTCACACCCCTGAAGAGCGATGAAGTCC
>Ga0207144_1064_pt1 | contig 22091 bp, 19 predicted proteins | sample Alteio_BWMinHeat_FD_153583 | JGI IMG/M metagenome (GOLD analysis project Ga0207144, IMG submission 153583) | Enriched cells from forest soil in Barre Woods Harvard Forest LTER site, Petersham, Massachusetts, United States -... | ecosystem: Environmental > Terrestrial > Soil > Temperate forest >...
CTTCCATGCTCTGCTGGCGCTCTCTGGGGCGACTGGCCCATCCGTGGTTCGCATTAGGATTGAAGGTCAACGGGCAGAGGGGCTTGCCACTTTACTGGTTAACGTGCTGAAGGTTTGCAAGGACGATCTGGTCCAAGGAGCTATGATCTCAGTGACCGAGAACGGAGCCAGGATTAGAAGGCTTCCTCTCCTGCGATAAGCTTTTTAGAAGAGTCTGCTCTCGAAATCGACTTTTGCTTGGAGACTCGCCTCAACGCTTGAGGACGTCACGGCGCACTTGAGAAGAGCGCGCAAACCGGGATGCTCAATCTTCCGTCGTAGACCGGATTTTAACGGGGCGTGCTCACTTGCCTGTTCATTCAAGCAAACGGAGGGAGCGGGGAGTGGCCCATGCGGAAGATTGTCCGGGTAGCCCGGAATCGGTCGTAATGGTTCGTCTTATTAGCCACAGGGAAAGTTCATCCGGCGCAGCAAATCGGCAAAGCGCGGGTCGGAGCGTAGAGCATCCGACTCTGGGGCCACTTTCACCCAAGCCAGCGAAGCGTCGCGCTCTTGGTAGGACTTCTCCTGCCAACAGAATGCTTCGTCGAGTTCGCCGAGACTCGAGTAAACAAAAGCAATGCTGAACGGCGAGACATACAGGTCTTTCGCCTCTAGCAGTTCGCTTAGCATCTTGAGTGCCTTTTCGCGATTTCCCAGCCGCGCATGAACTTCGGCTACCGCCGCTACGTAAAGGGGACCGCCATGGGAAAGGGCTACACAAGTTTCGAACTCGACGAGGGCCTGCCGCAGCATACCTTTTTCTTCCATTGATGCTCCCAGGTCGCAGTGCGCCGGAATGAAATTGGGATCCAGCTCAAGGATTTTTTGAAATTGTCCGATGGCCTCGTCGAAACGGCGCGCGAAATGTAATATGCGACCCTCGGCCACGCTTACGATCAGAGCGAGCGGGTCCAGTTTTTGAGCTTTTCTGATCTCCTCGATGGCGTCGTCGTGCCGTCCCATGGCTGCCAGAAAGAGCGCATACCAGTGGTGAGCTCGCACATACCTTGGATTCAACTTGAGGGCTCGTTGGAATTCTCGCTCGGCATCCAGCCAGGCCCAGTCAAAGCGGAATTTAACGAACGCTAAGGAGGTATGGGCTTCCGCGAGGGTGCAGTCCAGATCGAGCGCTTTCAAGGCCATCTCGGTGGCCTTTACCCTGGCATTCTTGGACGGCATCGCTCCATACGTGCCGGAACCGAGCAGGGTGAAGGCGTCGCCCAGGCCCGCGTAAGCCAGGGCGTAGCCGGGATCGTTTTGAACGGCGCGGTAGAAATAATCAATAGCCTTGTGCAGTTCCTCCTGGGTTCGCTTTTCCGAACAGTAGCGCCCCCTCAGATAGAGCTGATAAGCCTCCGAATTCTGTGCGCTGCGTTTTCGCAACCGCGTGGACTCATGCCGGTTCAATTGCAGACGCAGGTGCTGACAAATTTCACCAGAGATCTCCTCCTGCAATTCAAGAATACTGGAAAGCTTCCGGCTGAACTGCCCGCCCCAGAGTTGGGAATGGGTTTCGAGATCGACTAGCTCCGCCTGCACATTAATGCTATCGCCGAGCAAAATGACACGACCGCTGACCGCTGCGCGGAGGTTGAGTTCGCTCGCCATCTTTGCAAGGTCAACAATACTCTTGAAGCGGAATGCGGTTTGGCGAGGAACCACTCTCAACTGCTGCAGCTCAGAAAGAATGTTAATAAGGCTCTCCGCAATGCCCTGGCAAAGATATTCGAGATCGGGGTCGCCACTGGAGTTCTCAATGTGCCTCCTTGACGATGCCCGATGCCGGGCCCGTATTTGCAGTTGTGGGGTGTTACCACGGAGATCTCTCGGAGGGCGAAAAGGTACTGAAGCCACTGCGCAGTTTTGGCAGGCCCAGCGGAGATCTGTTTGGCGTCCTCAACTATGTGCAGATGCAAGCCTGTTCGATCCATTCTTTCCGCCTGGCCGGCTGACGTATGTGAAATCAAACTTCGTAAGCAGCTTGAGCGATGAAGCGATTGAGACACTTGCCGCGTACGCGGGCAAGAGTCCTTCTCCATATAGTTTCGCTCCTGCTCTCGAACATTGGAATGGAGCTGCGACACGCGTCGGCGTCGAGGATACTGCCTTTCCCCATCGGCAAAACTCTTACAATTTGATGGTTTGGTCTAACTGGGAAAGTCCTTCCGATTCCGAAAAAAACATTCAGGTGGACGCGAGAGTGCTGGGGTGCTATGAAGCCGTTTCTGATTTCGAGTTCCTACGGAAATTATGTTTCCGACGAGGGAGCGGCCATTGCGCGTGAAGCTTACGGGACGAATTACGACCGCCTCGTTGTCCTGAAGAACAAGTACGACCCGACGAATTTCTTCCGCATGAACCACAACATCAAACCCACGACGCAACCGGCGGCAGGCAGGACATAAATGCTGCAATGCCTTGAGTCGTCTCGCAGCATTTCGCTTGATTCGCTTCGCGCTGGAAATCGCCCAGTTCTTTTCAGCACGCCGAACCTGGCGAAGGGCGGCGTGGATTAGTTGGAGGAATTACACACAAGCGCTTATCTGTAAAACAGAACTTTCCCGGAAGGATCGAGTTGTTGCAGGAAATCAAAATCAAGAACATTGCGGGTCAGCACGGAGCAGCCATGCTTTCTAGCTGTCGCAAATAGCAGGGCGTCGTTCAACACCCGGCGTCGCTGGTCGCTCTTGTATCCCTGCAGCCGGACGAGTGTACCGGACAGAATTCCCGCTTCACGCCATATCTCGGAATCGGTTGCGAGTGTGCGATGGCTTGGACGCCGTTTGATCACCGCGCCAACCTGTTCCGTGATCCCGCGTGTCTGGGCATGTGCGGGGTCAAGGAGACCGCAGGTTGCCGCTAGTTCCGCTTCGGTTACTGGCGAATGCCAGGCCTCGGCCGCCCGGAGCATGGCGTGTCCCCTTCGTGGAAAACGGTTCTGGAGAATGTCGATATAAACCGTGGTGTCGTACAGCAGCTTGGTGGTCCGACTGTCGGCGGACTCGATGAAGTCGAGTTCCGATTCGGGGCGCGGTTTGAGCGGTGTTCGGTGCTTTTCGGGCTTAAGACGTCTAAGGGTGCTCTGAAATTCAGAATTCAAGGTCAGCCTCGTGGTCGATGGTGCCACGGCGAGCAAGCAGCCACTCAGCGTAGTCGTCAGCGACGGCAATGTTAGCCAGCGCCAGTTCGATGAGAGCGGTATCAGAAACAACTCCGGTGCGCTTCTTTGCCTGTGCCACCAGGGCCTTAGGCATTCTACCCCGGACCACTTGGTCCCTTTCCCCGCGCAACAGGCCTTGCTCTTCGGCGATGACCATCACCTCCCGGAGCTTACTAGGCCCGCTAATGCTCGTGCTTTTTCCTATTCTCGAACTGGCAGATTGACCAGCACGTTTCATCCTGTTCTCCCAGCATTGCTATTCTGTAGCACACGCTAGTCTTCATTGTAGCACACATCTCGACACTCAGTAGGGTTGGATTCCCTGTCCGGGACACACCACCCGGCCGTTCACTTCGCTCTTGTATAAAAACAGTCAGAGTCTGGGTGAACAAGGGTCGCCGGTGGCGAGTCGAACTTGACGAGAAGAACTTCGAACTCCGGTATGCTTACCAATTTTTTGTAACGCTGTGAAGTAGAAAAGTTTCGTCGCTCATTCAATTCGATCGAGTTGGGAACAGAGAATTTCCCGCGCTGTCCCGTTGCGTCAAAGCGTCTTCCGTCCTGAGCGACGATGAACTGGTCGAAGGTGCCATCAGAACGCAGGACCAAAGTATCCGATCTGATGCCATAAGCGTTGCAATCGTCCCCGAAAACCATGGTCCAGCGCCCTGGCAACTCGAAGTTTCGATCTAGATTCGGCTTCCGATCACAACCGCAGCAAGGGATGACACAGACGATCAAACTCAGCGCCTTCACTTTCCGCAACATGGCTCCGGCTCAGTCCAGTGATACCAGTAACACCTCTTCGGCATCATTCCCATGTTGTTAACGAGAACGAGCGAGCTTGGCCACGTCCACCGGACCTTGTGATCACCAGGACGGATTCGGGTAACGCGCTAGCGATAAATTTCTTTGCGATCTCCGATGCGGAGGACCAGAACCACCAGACGATCGTCTTCAATCTTACAGATGAGCCGGTAATCGCCCACGCGATATTTCCAGAACTCCCCAAGCCGCGAGCCGTGCAGCGCTTCTCCAATGCTGCGTGGGTCGTCCAGCTTGGCAACTCGGGCATGAAGGAATTTCAGGATGCGCTTGCTGTGCTGCGCATCGAGTTTGTCGAGTTCCCGGTCAACCTCGGCCGACAACTCAACGCTGTAGGCCATGACGTTTCACGACGTCCTTCAGCGGGATGGTCTGCTCCTCACCGCTACGGATACGTTCCAGCGCGCCTTCAGCCAGATACATATCCTCGAGATCCTCTAAGTGTTCGAGGATAGCTTCACGGACATAGTAGGTTTTGGTGCGCCCGGTGCGCCGGGCCAGCTTCTCAAGGCGTTTTTCAATGGACTGCGGCAGTCGAATAGCCAGCATAAGCACCTCGCTATACAAGTATAGCACACCGTGAAAGTGGATCAAGGTGAGTGCGGCAGGGCAAGTGCTTCGAGTAAGTCTGTCGGAATCGAACTAACATCTGAACCGTGCAGAGGTTCAGTAGCAAGTCACAACGATGATCAGCAGAAACGCCGACAGACTCAGAATGGAGCGGGTGCGTCCAGCCTTTTCTTCGTCGTCGGAGACAGCAGAATCTCCCCTCTCGGCAAAGGTTTCCTAAATGGCGCAACAGGCCTTGCTCTTCGGCGATGACCATCACTCACGGAGCTTACCAGGCCCGCTTATGCTGGTGCTTTTTCCTATTTCTCGAGCCTGCAGATTGAGCAGCACGTTTCATACTAGCATTGCCATTCTGTAGCACATACTAATCTTTGTTGTAGCACAGATCTCGACATTCATTAGAAGTAAGATTCCCTGACCTGAGGTGTGAATTCCCTGCCCGGGACACACATCCTTTCTTGCGTCCAGCATAAGGGTTTTGCACGGTATTTGGGGCTTGCTATTCCCTTCCTGTTCCCGGTTCAGCCCTTTTCTGTATAACTGAAACTTGGGAACGTTTGATTCCTATTCGGTTCTTGCGTGTCGGTCTTTCGATGTCACTTAGAAGTGGCGGAGCGGCGGAAATGGCGTAGTATTCCTAGCACAAACAGAACTCGCCAGTCCTCGCCGGTTCGATCAAAGATCTGGGTGTGCTTCAGATGGAATTGCGACCCATGATTCGTCTTTTGCCAATCTTGCTGCTCGCTTCATGTCTCTCCAACAAGGTGAGTGCGCAGACCACGGCCTCCGGTGGATTGACCGGCGTGGTAACCGATCCGAGCGGTGCGATCGTGCCCGACGCTAGTGTCGAAATCAGAGACAACGCCAAGGGCACGACCCAAGCAACGAAAACGGATCGAGTGGGAGTGTACCGATTTTTCTTTCTGGCGCCGGGGCGATACACGCTGACCGTGACATGCGATGGCTTTCGAAAGGAGAGTCGCGCTGTTGCGGTTCTGCTTGGGCCGCCGGTTACTGTGAACGTCGCGCTCGAAATCGCGAAGGAAAGCACCACTGTGAGGGTGACCGGAGAGGCTCCGCTCATCCAGGCAGAAAATGGCGACGTTTCAACGACGATGAATCAGAAGCAGATCAGCGAGGTTCCGAATCCCGGTAACGACCTCACTTACATCGCGCAGACCGCCCCTGGAGCGGTGATGAGCACTGATATTCAGGGCCAGGCCAACTTCTCAATCCTGGGGATGCCGGGCACGTCTTATCTCTACACAATAGACGGATTGAATGACAACGATAACGGCCCAAACCTTAGTCTGTACGGAGCCATTTTTCTTCTTCTCGGCCAGAACCAAATGGAAGAAGCCACCGTGGTCACTACAGGCTACTCCGGTCAGTTCGGCGGGGCGGCCGGCGGAAACGTAAACTACGTCACCAAGTCGGGAGGCAATGAGTTTCACGGGAACGCACAATACTATTGGAACGGGCCTGTGCTCAACGCCAATGATTGGTTACTCAACGCGTTCGGGAAACCGCGCCCTTTCGACAACGCCAATCAGTGGGCAAGCTCCCTGGGCGGCCCCGTCAAGCAGGGCAAACTGTTTTTCTTTTTCAACACGGAAGGCCTACGGGTGCTGATTTCTTCGCCTAATCCTGTGGTGATCCCGAGCCCTGAGTTTAAAGACGCGACACTCGCGCATATTGATTCGGACCCAAGGTTTGGCCCGAATTCCGCAACAGATGTGTTTTATAGGAAAATCTTCAGCCTGTACGAGGTCGCGCCGGGAGCAATCTCAGCAACACCTGGCAGCTTCACTGATCCCCTCGGCTGCGGTCCATTTACAGGCCCGAACGGACTGGGCACGAACGTCCCCTGCGCCCGCCATTTCCTGGTGAGTCGCGGCCGGCCCAGCTATGATGCCCTCACATCTGGCCGCGCGGACTGGAATGTCGGCAAAACCGACCGCGCCTTTCTCCGTCTGCAGTACGATGAGGGGCGAAGCGCAATTGTTACTGATTCCATCAACTCCGCATTCGACGCTGACCTCCACCTGTCATGGTGGCAAGGGCAGCTCATCGAGACTCACACCTTCAGTTCATCGGGTGCGAGCCAATTTCTGCTGGCGGGTTCTTATTTTGCACCGATTTTTCAAGTGAAGAATCCCGGGCAAGCACTGTCGGCGTTTCCTACAGTCTTGAATTTTGTTGTGCCAGGAACATTCGCAAACCTGGGAGGCTTAGACAACATTTTCCTCTCTGCTGGTGGCAGGTACAACACACAGTATCAACTGTCCGAAGATGTGATGAAAACCCGTGGCAGTCATAAGTTCGGATTCGGGGCGCAGTTCGCGCGAGTCTACTGGAGTGTGTTGCCCATATCCGGAGCGATTGGAACACTGAGCCCGCAAACTCTCGATGCTTTTTTCCAGGGCGGCGTGGACCCCGCTTCCCGCTCGACGGATTTCACGCAACTGTCCCAATCGTACACTTCCCAGACATCGCCGCGGCTCTCCTATCTCAATTTCGCACTCTACGGCCAGGACGAATGGCATGCGCGAGCGAGCCTCACGCTCACGTTAGCTCTGCGAGCCGAGCATTATTCCAATCCGGTATGCGAAAACCGCTGCTTTGCCCGGCTTCGGGGTGCGCTTGAATCGGTAAACCATGACCCAAACCAGCCTTACAATCAGGCGATCCTTGTCAACCAGAAACAAGCTCTCCAAAACACCGACAATGTTTTGTGGTCACCGCGATTCAGCTTCGCGTGGCAGCCCTTGGGCGTTTCGCGCAACACCGTCCTCCGTGGCGGTGTCGGCGCTTTCTACGACCCTCTGTCGGGCTTCCTCTCTGGGTCGTTCGACGCTAATCCCCCGCTTTTCAATACGTACAGAATTGTGGGCGACAACCTAACGCCGATGGAGAATACCAGCCTTTTTAAGGATGCGTCTGCTTCCAATGCAGCGTTCATGAACGGTTTCGCTGCCGGACAAACGTTACCGGAAATCCAGTCCACGATTTCGAGTTTCTATCCGTCGGGCTTCTCGCCTCCGGGCATTACCACCGCGGCGAGGGTGATACACAATCCACAGTTTCAAAGATGGAGCCTCGAATTGCAGCAGGCTTTTGGCGTCGGGACGTCCCTAAACATCGGATACTTCGGGCATCATGGCATTCACGAATTGGTGCAGAACCCGAATGCCAACGCCTACGGTTTTGGATCATTTCCTGCGGGACCTTGCGGCAGCCCGCCCGTCCTGCCTTGCGCCGACACGCGATTCCGGGGAGTGACACAGATCAATACGAACGCGGTCTCGAACTATCATGGCTTGGTGGCCTCTTTTCAGCATCGGTTCTCCGGTTGGGGCGGAGGAGAGTTCCAGGCGAACTACACTTATGGCCATGCCTTCGATGAGGTTTCCAATGGTGGCTTGACTCCGTTTACTTTCGGCAGCTCCATTTTCCCCCAGGACCCCAACCATCTGCGCGGAAGCTATGGGCCAGCTGAATATGATATGCGCCACTCCTTCAACGCAAATTATGTTTGGGAATTGCCGTTGAAAGCAACTTTGCGCGGACATGGTTCCGATTATTTGGTCAAGGGATGGCAGGTTTCTGGAACAGTCTTTGCGCGCACCGGATTTCCTTACACGGTGTTCGACGTAGCCGAATCCGGCAATCTTGTAGCGAATAATTATTTCGGGACTATTTACGCCGTGCCGACCGGTCCGCTCGGTCCTAGCGGGCCATGCGGGAAAGGGGCTGCCATTCCTACAGCTCCGAATCCTTGTCTCCCGCCGCAGCTATTGGCGGACGGGATGACCCCTAATCCGGGAGCGCTATTTTTGCAATCCGGTTGTGAAACAGGATTCAACACCGGAAGCATGCCCGGGCCTTCCGGACCCTGCAGCGGTCCCTCGGTCTCATTCGCGCAGGGGCGCAATCGTTTTCGTGGGCCAAATTACTTCAACACCGACTTTGCCATCATGAAGAGCACGAAGATCCCCCGCTGGGAAAATGCCACACTGGGGATTGGATTCCAGTTCTTTAATTTTTTCAATCATCCGAATTTCGGATTTCCCGACAATAATAGTTCCGACCAGGCGACGTCGTTTGGAAAGATTTTCTACCTGGAGCAGCCGCCCACGGGTATTTTGGGGGCCGGAATCGGAGGTGATCTGGCCCCCAGGATGATTCAACTGAAAGCTCAACTGCGATTTTGATTTGGAAAGCGGTGCGAGCAGCGGCGTGGCCTCGCCTCACTCCGTCGAAATTAACTTCAGAAGTTTTCCATTAGCCACATGTTGGCATTTGTGGGCCAGCCGGCGAATGCCAAGTAGCGGCCATCGGGAGACGGAAATGCCTGTGTTGGATTGGAACCTCCGATATCCTCCCACAGGACATGCGCGTTGCCTTGAAGATCTACATGCAATAGTTTTCTTCCGTTCCGTATGGCAGCGGTAACAAACAGACCCTTCCCGTCCGCGGCCCAAGTAAAAGCCAGCAGATTGCTCCAACCTCTTACCTGAAACTGCTGCAGTACTCTTCCGCCCAGCGAAAGAATATAGAACGGGCCTGCCTGCGTTCGCGTTACGGCAACACGAGTGCCATCGGGAGAGAGGTCTATGTTCCAATTGTCGTCATTGGCGACCAGAGCAAACCTAAAGAGCTCAGGACCTCGTCCTTTTAGGGGATCGAAAGCAGTGACAATTAATTGCTTGCCATCCTCGGTCGGTTCTCCAATCACGCACAGACTAGAAGGAGACCTCGCACACCTGAGCAAGCTCCAAGGGTTTGCTGTAAATACCTGCTGTGACGGTCCGCCGGTAATGGAGACCCGCATGACCGGTTCCGGTCCCCTTGCGGGCCACAGCCCATTCACTCCGATTCCCAGATAGACAATGCTCTTTCCGTCCGGGGCTACCCAAGTATTTCGGCTGTAACCTTCGGTCACGATAGGTTCTGCAATGTCCTGGTCCAGAGACTGCCTGTAAATCCCAAAAGGACCAGGGCGATCTGATGTGAGAATAATTGCCTTGCTGTCGGGAGTCCAACCCGCCGGACCTTCCGAACTCTCGCTCAAAGGAAAATGTCTTGGCCGGAGGATGCGCGTCCCGCCCGCGGCCAAATCAGCCAAGAACGAAGTTAATTTGGGGGCCCATTTCCGGAACGCGAGCTTCTTGCCGTCTGACGTTTCGCTCAAGTCACCCATGCAAAAACCCGACCAATTCGTGAGTTTTCTGGGTTTTCCAATCGGTGTGCCCGTATGCCCATCGAGCCGCATTTCCCAGAAGTTGCACGCAGTTCCGATAGAGGATTTGGGCTCCGACAACGAATAGAGAAGCCGCCCGTCGGCCAGCCAGAGAAGGTCATTCACATTTTTCATTTCAGTGGGGCCAAATAAGATCGTGGGAGGCCCGCTCGTCAGATCACGACTCAGGAAAGTGTCCCCAGACCGGTCGGTCTTGACGTATAGGGCTCGTTTTCCATCCGGCGACCAACTAAGCGCCCCAATGGCGCTCTCCTCATCGGTGTCGAAAAGCCTTCGCGCCTGGTCGCCGCTTGATGCCATCAGCCAGATTTCACGTTCGCCCAGCCTGCCTTTGTTTGTTCCAAAAGCGATTAAAGAGCCGTCTCGCGAAACGGACCAGGCAAACGCATTGTCGCGAAGCTTGCGCGGCGCTCCGCCCAGCATCGAAGCCATCCAAATGCTGGATTCCTGTGAATTCCACAGGTTTGGGTCTGCCCCTGACCGATGGGCATTGGCGACGAACCCGGTGCTGTCCGGGAACCAGAGGGTAATGTCCCATGCTACGTTCTGATCCTTGAATTCCTCCGGCTTGGGAACTGCCCGAGTCTCGCCCGTCTCAATCAGCTTGACGTACAACCCGTTCATATCGCAATACCCCAAGTACTTACCATCGGGTGAAATCTTCCCACCGTTGACCCGGTTCTCGGGGGAATTCGTGGTGAGTTGGCGGAGCTTCAGGTCCGGCAGAGTCGATGGGGGACGTTTCTTGATCCACACAATAGTGAAGATCAAGATTAGAGCCAGAAAACCGGCGGCTGATCCCCACGTGCGGAGCGGGTGCGGCTCCCGCAGAAGGTCTTGCTTCAGGCTCTCCAAGTCCGTGCGCAGTTCCACCGCGGATTGATATCGAGCTACGCGATCCTTTTCGAGTGCCCCGTGAATGATCTTTTCCAGCTTGATGGGAAGGCTGGGATTCAGCCGCCGCGGCGGGGCAGGCAGCTGCTTGAGGATGGCTTCATGTAGCACCGGTCCCGTATCGCCCTTGAATGCGCGTTGCCCCGTGGCCATCTCGTAAAGCACGAGACCAAAGGAGAACAGATCTGTCCGCGCGTCCAACTTCTCCCCGCGCGCCTGCTCCGGAGACATGTAACCCGCTGTTCCCATGGCCACGCCTGTGCGGCTGAGGAACGGATCGGGGGTGGCCATCGGCGAGCTTTCGCCGGACGTTTTGTGTGTCTCACCGTCGTGGTGATCACTCTCTGCGTCCTCTCTGATCACCGTCACAGCCGGAGCAAGTTTCGCCAGACCGAAATCCAGAATTTTGGCCTGGCCCTGGCTGGTGACAAAGATGTTTGCTGGCTTGATATCGCGGTGGATGATTCCTTTCTGGTGGGCCGCGCTTAATCCATCCACAGTTTGAATTGCGAGATCGAGCAGCTTCAAGAATCCGAGTGGCGCCTTCCCGGAACTGGCCGCGGCGATTAATTCGCGCAGCGTCTGCCCTTCGAGCAACTGCATCACGAGAAATGGCCGGCCTTCGTGCTCACCGAATTCGTAGATGGGGCAGATGTTGGGATGTTCGAGCGCCGAGGCTGAGCGCGCTTCGCGCTCGAAGCGCCCCAGGGCCGCAGGATTCTTGGCTGAATATTCAGCCAGGAACTTGAGCGCTACTTGGCGGCCGAGCTTGACGTCCTCTGCGCGGTACACCAGCCCCATGCCGCCTTCGCCAAGACCGTCGAGGATGCGGTAGTGTGAGACGGTCTCGCCTACCAGCGGAAACCCGACGGCGCCGAGCCCCACGTTCACAGCGTCTCTCAGATGATCGCCTGCGCTTTCCTGGCAGGAAAGCAACGCCTCCACTTCTCGGCGCAACTCCGCATCATCGCTGCAGACTTCAGCCAGTAGGGCCGTGCGGTGCTCCGGCTCGCACTCCGCTGCGCGATGGAACAGCTCCTCGACCTGGGCCCAGCGTTCCGGAGTCAAGTGGCACCTATCCGCTCTGCATTTCGTGATGAAGCCAAGCTTCCGCCATCCTCAGATCTCGTCGCACAGTGACGGCGGACACATCCAAAGCTTGGGCTATCTCATCCATGGAAAGCCCGCCAAAATAACGAAGCTCGACGGCCCTGCATTTCCGCGCGTCAATCTTCTCCAGCGCGTTGAGGCCACTGTCGAGGGCTACGAGGTCCCGGCTCGGCTCGTGCTGAAAACTTAAGGCTTCTTCCAGCGACACTTTGACTCTGCTCCCGGCTCGTTTGCCGGCTTGTCTTCTACGCGCATGGTCCACAAGGATCTGGCGCATCAGCCGCGCGGCCACTCCGAAGAAATGCGAGCGGTTCTGCCAGCTCGGGCTCGTCTGATCAACGAGCCGCACATAGGCTTCATGGACGAGGGCCGTGGGCTGCAAGGTGTGGCCCTGTCGCTCCTTCCTTAAGTAGCTGGCCGCGAGTTGGCGTAGTTCCCTGTAGACGAGCGGCGTGAGCTCGTCGAGGGCTTGCTGGTTACCCTTCGCCCATTTACCCAGCAGCAGCGTCACTTCGTGGGTGTCGGACATCGCCTAGTGTTGATTATGCTGACCTTAAGTCTTGACCGCAGTATACACTGCACTGGAAGATATTCGGCAAGCGCTGGCCTTCGCGGCGGCTTTGGTTGACGACAAGGTCTTGCCCCTACCCCACGCCCGATGATGTTGCTGCTCGATCAGGGCCTCCCGCGTTCCACAGTCCACCATCTCGATGCCGCCGGGGTGGTCCAGCTTGACAACCCGCTCATGAAGGAACTTCAGGATGCTTGCTGTGCTGCGCGTCGAGTTTGTCGATTTCTCAACGCTGCAGGCCATGGCGTTTCACAACGTTCTTCAGCGGGATGGTCTGCTCTTCACTGCTATGGATACGTTCCAGCGCGCCTTCAGCCAGATACCTGTCCTCGAGATCCTCTAAGTGTTCGAGGATAGCTTCTCGAACATTGTAGGTTCTTGGTGCGCCCGGTGCGCCGGGCCAGCTTCTCAATGCGTTTTTCAATGGACTGCGGCAGTCGAATAGCTAGCATAGGCACGGCGCTATACAAGGATAGCAACCCCACTCCCCTAGTCTCCGTAACGTCTCAGGTACTCTCCGGGAGGCAAGACAAGAATGCCCTCGACCCTCTTGCCGAAGTAGGATCCAAAGTGCCGAAGGTCCCCAGTCAAGAGATAAGTGGCACGAGCTTCGATGGCAGCCAATAGGATCGGTACGTCCTTCTCTGGCAACGAGACCCCTTCCGGAAGCTCGTACTTACCCGCATCGAAGAGCTGAACCTTTCCGGCCAGCCTCACTAGCCGGGTTCGTTGAACTTCACTATTAAGATTAATTCTTGCTTCTTCCAGCGCATAGCGAGAGCTACACAAGACAACCTCTCTAAGTTTCCAGAGCTTAAGAAGTCCTGTATCGGACCGGTATGCCGTCGAAAATAAAACATTAGCATCGAGAAACAAGCGGGCCATTTTATGCCGGCCGTCGATGGGGAATCGAATCCGGGTCTATACCGAGCTTCTGGACTTCTGTCCGTGCCTTGCGGTAATCCGCAGCATTGGTCGCATTGGAGAGAAGAAACTCCGCTTTGCGCTCGGGGGTGTACCTTTCAATCGGGACCACAACGGCAGGGCGAATTAGAATACCGTCTTCTCGTTCCTCCGCGGTGACGACAGTACCCTCTTCAATGCCGAAACGCCTTCGCAGTTTGGCGGGGAGCACGATTGCGCCTCTCTTCCCCACTTTCGCCGATTCCATCCTTTACCTCCGATTCCCACGATGCCTGAATGTCAGTATGCCCGATAGTCAGGCACAAGTCAATTTGTCTGTCCTGGATGTCCCGGACGCGTGCGCGACATAGTTGGCACCGCGCAGAGTCAAGCTCCTACTGCAAACGAACCGCGCTGAGATCGGCACCCGCACCGAAAACCAGCCGGAAAACCACGACCTGAACCATGGGAGACCTCGAGAAAGTGCAACCGCGGCCATGTAAACTAGATTTTTTTCGAGATTCGAGGAAAAAATGGGCTTCTCGCGAAACTCAGGCCAACGGCCAGTACCCTCCGCTCGGACAGCCATCAAGGGTCCAAGCCCTGTAGTATGTTGGCCGACGACTCTCCGACGTGTCAGTTTTTCATTCCTGATGAACTTCCATCAACTATTTCGTGAAGATGCGGGTTAGTATTTCCGGCGTCAGTATCGCGTCGAGCGATGTGGTGCCGAGCCGCGCCTTCATGTCGGAGCTAAGGAACTCTCGGTAGGCAATCGGCCCAGGGAAAACCCGATAAACGTAGATGACCTGTTCATCCCACTCCGTTGAGCCTTTTAGTTTGTCGAAGGAAATAAATCCGATGGCCGAGAACTGCACACGGAAGGCCAGGGACCCTGTTTTGTCGTTAACAGCAATGGCCGGCTGGCAGTGGCCGGATGATTCACAATCGGAACCCAATTCGTTGTCAAACTGTTCGGGATCCCCCGCACAATTTTCTCCCTGGCAGATATCCGACTGCGGTATTTTCGTGCGCAGGCGGAACAATCCATGCAAGAATCAGAAAACTCAGGATGGAAACTAGCACGATAAAAGTCGACTTGCGATTAGACTGAATTATTCGGCGTAGTGAAAAAATCCCGAGGCCTTGTACCAAAAGAGCTGCACCACCCGCTGCCATAATGACAGCGTGACTGTGGGACACAAGGAGAAAGATATAAGCCAGAAATAATGAAGCGGACGGCAGAAAAAGCCATGGAGAGAGCTTAACTTTCAACGGTGAAATTGAGCGATTTGCGGAAATTTCCCGTTTTAAACTCTCGAAACCCACAATCTCCGAAGGAACAGCCATTTGTCTTTCAGGTTCACCACCTCTAATGATGAGCCAGCTACGTCGACTTTGGTGAACTGAGGTGATTTGGTCCCCGTACATCTCAACAATCGGCGACCCCGGACGTGTCTGAATTATCTTCCCATCGAACACTTCTACTCGATATCCGTTTTTGAGCTTCCATAGACCTTGCTTGACGCCCAGCCGGGTTCCAAACACCACGGAGGCAACCACGACTGCGCCCGCGACCCAAGCGAAAATCTTCCTCGCTTCATCGCTGAGTCCCGCCGGTGTCCAGGTCGCAATACATAGAACTATGGGCAGTACGACCATCACGACCCCAGCGAAGATGCGAAAGGGCCTCTGATAGGGGTTTTGCGCTGGCATTTCGTAGAGCGTCATCGCGGCAATTATAAAGCATCCGCTGGCGGTGGACGTATAGTCGCCTAATCGGGCTCTGGAACGGATGTTTGTGAAGGGTGGACCGCAATCACTTGTTGAACGCTAATCGAATGTAACGACCAATTCGAACGGAACGCCAATGAAATTGCTCCAAAGGTCTAAGAATTCCGACCGGAGGTGAAAACGTCTGCCTACCTCTTCTTCGTTCGCAAAGTACTTATGGCAATCCACGACAAGTGCGAAGCCGAAGGTAAGGCCGCCTAATAATGGTGTAGAAACTCCGGTCCATCCGTCAATGACAGCGCATGTCTGCTCAGAGTGTCGAAGCCTCGGCCACATTTCGGGCAGGAGCGGTGTATCCGTTGAGAACCTACTCCGTGTGCATATCCGGTCCAATAGGAGAGCTGCTCATCGCAAGCACACTTGGTTGCTGCTTCGTCGAAAGGCATTACGTTCTCGCCAGTCCAATAGAAGTAGTCATGACCAAGGATGAGTCGGACGCAGAGAAATAAGGTGGTCCCGAATCGGGATAGGGGTCGAAGACGAACGGATACTGAACGCCAGCCTTTAACAAGTTCTGAACGTGCCAATCCATAACAAGCTCGTGCTGGCTATGAAATTCCACCCAGCCAGGAGTAAATGGTTGGCTGTCGAATTCTTGAACCCGCGCCGGTTTCTTGCTTGTCACAGCATTTCCGGGAAGCAGCTCACTCGCTTGCGAACGCTGTCCGGACGCTTCTGGTTTTGGCACCCAGCTGCCATCCCTCAGCGCGTTGGCAAGCAGGGCGACCTGCTCTGCCGTTGGGCGGAACGCCCTTTCTCGTGGGAAGACCCAGAATCGGCAATCGACTCCCATAGGCCATCATAATAACGCAACGACGATGTCGGGAAGTGCAAGACGGACTCACCGGCTAACTCCTAATAAACCCTCTCGAAACACTGCACGGCGCTAACGCTCACACCTGAAGGATTGACGTTCAGAATCACCGGGGACTGGAACCTGCTCGGCGGACGTTCTGATAGTGCCGGGGGCCCGGTATGCACGATTCTGCCACAAGCTAAGTTCTTTGTTGACTTGGTGGCCGCCTAGGCGCTTTGAACACCAAAAACGACTTTTCTGGCAATGCTGCCGCGTCGTGCATATCGCTCGGCATGGAACTGCTTCGAGGAAGAGTGCTCTCGCTTGAATAGACAGGCGCGACAATCACAGCGCAGAGTGTTGCCGCCAGAAGTTGACGAAGCACGCCCCACGCTCTCGTAACTAGATTTTACGTGAGCTGCTGCTGACCAACCAACAGCGATCTCACGCCGTTGCAGTCCGCGCCCGCATCGAAACGTATTTATTGGGCCTTACCCCAGGATCCCGACTTCAAATATCTGGCCGGGCTTCAGGGACTGCAATGCGACAAGAGCATTTGGGACATGCGGCCGGATGTCATCCAGATCGTTCGAAGCTGGGCGGATGATCAAAATAGCGATGTTCCGGCCCGTCATGTTCTGCTGATACCTAATGTTCTTGTCTATTGTGACAGGGACGTTAAAGTGCTCTTCAGCCAGGTCCAACAGCTCCCCATTCTCCTTGCCGCTGAGTCCTGCGTCTCGAACGGTCTCACATTCATGACCGCCGTCGGCAAACAGGAATTTGACCTTCCTGGGGACACACTCATCGAAGAGCAATCTCATTTCAAAGTGGCGGTCAGGCTCGTTCTAGCTTCTTCGATCGCCGCAATAGCTTCGGCGCTGGTTACACTGGGGAAATCTTCAAGAAACTCTGACAGCTTCCGCCCATGCTCCAGATAGTCTGTCAGCGACTTAAAAGGAACTCGCGTTCCGCGAAAGACGGGTTCACCGCAGAGGATAGCCGGGTTGCTGACAATGATGCTCGAGGCCATTTTGCGAATCTCCCTCCGAAAGTTTAGCGTACTTCCTTAGCGTTGCGCATCCTTCTCGTGCGAATTGCTGGACGGCGCTACTGTTGTCCAGCATGGAGAAAGACCAACCTTAGCTTTCACTGAGTAGCACGCGCCACGCGGATCCCGCGATGTGCCCACCTGTTTGCTGGCGGCCGTTCGTTTTCGATGATATTGGTTCCTGCCAAATCTTCTCAAGCTTCCGACGTGGGTTCGATTCCCATCGCCCCATAAATCACGATGATTCTATTGTCCTTACGCCGATAACCCCACTGAAAAGGCCCATAAAACTGGGGTTTTTGGTCCCAAGGATGCGTTGCGCACGATGCAGCGCGTTTTATCTGCATTCTCGAAAGACGGAAAACCCCCGTTCTCACAGGCAGGACTCGCAATCCCTGAACGTGACAAGTTGCAGATGAAGATCGGCAGCCGTCGAAAGGTATCGTTCTCGTGGTCGCAGGCACAACAAATCGCCGAGCAAGTCCGAAAGCTGGACGGACTCGGCTCCGCCCGCCGAGAGCAATACGCAACAGCCATCCTTCTCACGGCTGGTTCAGGGATTCGCAGCAGCGAGTTGCTTGCCCTCAGGGTCAATGACTTTGACTTCGAGGCGAGCACGCTCCGAGTGGATGAATCCTCAGACCAGCGGAATGCGGGAAAGATCGGTCCATGCAAGAACGTGACCGCCTATCGAACCGTGCTTCTGCGGGACACCGAAGGCCAGAGAGCAATGTGGGAGTTGCGGCGATTCCTTGGTAACGCCTCAAACCCCAACGCCCTCGTCTTCCACTCGAAACGCGGCGGTCCACTCCTGGAGACCACCATACTAAATCAAGGTTTATATCCGGCCCTAAAAGCTCTAGGTCTAAAACAAGCCGGGATGCACGCCCTTCGTCGGGGGTGCAACCGCAGGTGGGAACTCGCCGGCATTAACCCCGCCGTCCTTCGCCAGCAGATGGGGCATGCGTCCGCTGCGATGACGGCGCTTTACACCGGGGAGATTCCGCTTGAGCACGTGCAAGCCGAATTTTCCTCCAAGATTGGCAATCAAATTGTAGTTTTGGAAAATATGGAAAATGAGGCGTTTGCGTAACTGCTTGATTTTAATGGAGCGGCCTATCGGAATCGAACCGACACCTGAACCTTGGCAAGTCTGAAGGGAACGGCGTGTCAACAACTTACGAGGCACTTTCAGGAGCACTAAGTAGCATTTAGAGCGGTCAGAAACGCCTAATGGTCCTATAGTTGGTCCCACGCGGAAGGCGGGTTGGCACCCTTTGTTCTTGAACCGCGAACGTACTTCGTAGCCACCTTCATCTCGCGAAGCCGCCTAGTGCGGAACATCTTCCACGGCCCCATTGACAATCGTCATTCCGCGGCCTAGAGATGCGACCACGCGCTATTGCTGCCAGCCTCCTCCAAGTGCTTGGTACAGCTGAACCACAGCCAACAATTCATTAACCTGGGCCTGAACGAGACCGAGCTCCGTAGAGAAAGCGTTGGTCTCGTTGGTCAAGACTTCCAAATACCCCGTAACACCGCCGTTGTAGCGCATGTGGGAAAGACGCGCCGCGTCCTCCGCCGATCGGAAAAGCAGCTCCTGTTGTGCGCGGAATTCCCGTGTCTTGTGATATGCCACTAGTGCGTCGGAAACGCTGCGAAAAGCTCCCTGAATCGATTGTTGATAAAACAGCGCCGCCGTCTGCTGGCGTGCTTCCGCGAGACGTACTTCAGATCGGAGCCGGCCACCCGTAAAGATTGGCTGTGCCAGTGAAGCGCCGAAGCTCCAAGCCCCGGCGGGTCCGGTGAACAAGCTGGTCAATGCAGAACTCTGGAAGCCACCGGTACCGCTCAGCGAGATCTGAGGAAAATAGGCGGCACGCGCCACGCCGATTTCCGCATTTGCGGCGACCATCTGCGCTTCCGCTTGTTGAATGTCCGGCCGGCGTTCGAGCAGAGATGACGGAAGCCCTGACGGCACTTGGGGAGGCTGGCGTTGCTCGGTGAGTGTTTGCCCTCGTGGTATGTCGCCTGGATTCTGACCGAGCAGAATGCTGAGAAAGTTTTCCTGTTGCTCTATCTGTTGTTCGAGAACGGGGATTTCCGCGCTTGCCGTAAATACCAATTGCTCGGCTTGGCGCACGTCGAGCAGTGTCGTCGAACCCCCGTCTGCGAGAATTCGTGTCAGCCTGAGCGATTCCTGGCGCGAAGTGAGCGTACGTTTTGAAATTTCCAGTTCCAGGTCGAGCGCCCGCAGCTGGAAGTAGGCGCTCGCGACATTGGCCACGAGCGTCGAAAGAACTTCCCGCCGTGCCCATTCACTCGCAATAAGATTTGCTCTTGCGGCTTCCGTTGCGCGCCGGTACTTTCCCCAAAAATCAAGTTCCCAAGCCGCGGAAAGGTTCACCTGGCCGGTGCTCGTTTCAAATGCAGGAAGAAACTTGGACTGGGCAGTGCGGGTATCGAAAATTCCCGCTCCGGCACCTACACTTGGAAACTGATCGGCGCGGGTGATTCCGAGTTTCGCTTGGGCTTCGAGCACCCGGGAAGCAGCGATGCGCGAATCATAATTTTGGGTAAGTGCGGTGTGGATAAGCGTCCGCAGCTGATCGTCTTGAAAGACGTCCCACCACTTTTGGTCCCCAAGTGCGTTGAGCTCCGTTTGTGCGGCTTGGTCTGGGACCGTTCCCCGATACGAACCGGGCACCGGGACAGTGGGCCGTTTGTAATTCGGACCCACGGTGCAACCGGAAGCCAGAAGAGTTGCGCTTAACAAGAAAAGGCGAGCTTTCATTCTAGTCAGCCTCGGCGGGTGCGCCTTCGGTAGCAGCGAGCAGCTGGCGTTGCTTGCCTGCACCGGACCATTTCTCAACCAGATAAAACATGGCGGGAATGAAGAAAATACCAATGAGGCTCGCAGCCAGCATGCCTCCGATGACGGCTGTACCCATAATCTGGCGAGCTACAGCTCCCGCTCCGGAAGCGGTCCACAGCGGGACGGCACCCAGGATGAATGCGAACGAAGTCATCAGGATCGGGCGAAGCCGCAGCCGAGCCCCCTCAAGAGCCGCCTCCGGCAAAGGCTTGCCCTGTTCGTATTGCTCCTTCGCAAACTCCACGATCAAGATTGCGTTCTTCGCCGCCAAGCCAATCAACATCACCAAACCGATTTGTGAGTAGACATCGCTTTCGATCTGCACCATGTAGCTTGGTAGGAGCGCGGTGAGAATTGTCCGCCGCAACCACAGAATGAAAAACGCTCCGAAAATTGCAACCGGAGTGCTGAGAAGCACGCTGAACGGAAGAGACCAGCTTTCGTACAATCCAGCGAGGATCAAGAACACAAACAGAAGAGAGAATCCGAAAATCGCCGCCGCAGGAACACCCTCCTGCGCTTTCTTTTCCTGAAAGGACATGCCGAGGTAGTCAAAACCCATTTGACGCGGCATCGTTTTCCGGAAAACATCTTCGAGAGCTTTCATCGCCTGCTCTGCGCTGTAGCCCGGAGCAGCGGCGCCATTGATTTGTGCCGCGCGATACTCGTTGAATCGCATTGTGAATTCAGGACCATCACGAGGCTCAAAGCGCGTGATCGAAGCGAGTGGCACCATTCCGCCTTTGTCATTTCGCACGTAAAACTGGCCGACATTTTCTGGCCGCGTCCGATAGTCGCCTTCGGCTTCGACATAAACCTGCCATTGGCGACCGAAGCGATTGAAGTAATTGATGAATAACCCACCCATGAACGTCTGAAGAGTTTGGTACACGTCCCTAACGGCTACACCTTGCTTGATGACTTTTGCGCGGTCCACATCGGCATAGAGTTGAGGCACGCTGGCGAGAGATGTTGTGCTTAGACCGGCAATTTCCGGGCGTTTGCGAGCTTCCGTAAGAAATGTTTGCAGATTCGAGGAAAGAAATTTCAGATCCATACCGGCACGATCTTCCAGAACGAACGTAAATCCGCCGGAGGTCCCCACTCCTGGGATGGCTGGGGGAGAGAAGGAAAAAGCAATGCCTTCTGGGAGCGATGACAGTTGCTCGTTGATATGTTGCTTAATTGCCTGAAGTTGCTGGGAGCGTGATTTGCGCTCGTCCCACGGTTTCAACGTCACGAAGAAGAAGGCGTTGTAGCTGGTGCGAACGAAGCTCAGCAGGCTGAATCCGATGATGGTGTTTGTGTGCTCAATGCCTGGCGTCTTCGATAGAGCGCTTTCGATTTTCGCGGCCACTTCGTCCGTGCGCTGAAGAGAGGCCGCGATAGGAAGCTGCACGTTGACATACAGATAGCCTTGGTCTTCGTCCGGAAGAAAGCTTGCGGGAACTTTGTTTCCGAACCAACCGGCTCCAGCCGCGAAAACTGCCAGTAAGATGACCGCGATTGCGCTTTTGCGAATCAGAAAACCACATACCCGGACGTACCACTCGGTTGCGTTCGCGAAGACACGATTAAACCAGGCGAAGAACGCACTCAGCGGCCCACCGGTCGAGGTCTTTGGACGCAGCAACAACGCGGCAAGCGCGGGACTCAGCGTCAACGCGTTGAACGCGGACAGGATAACGGAAAAGGCGATGGTCACGGCAAATTGCTGGTAAAGGCGTCCAGTAATTCCCGGTATGAAAGCAGTGGGAACAAAGACGGCAGAGAGGACCAGCGCAATGCCGATCACGGGACCGGAAATCTCTTCCATTGCTTTGATTGCCGCCGCTTTTGGCGAGAGACCATCCTCGATGTGGCGCTCCACTGCTTCGACGACGACGATGGCGTCGTCTACAACAAGACCGATGGCGAGCACCAAACCAAACAACGAAAGCGTATTGATAGAAAATCCGAACAGCGGAAAGAAAATGAAGGTGCCCACAAGGGACACGGGGACGGCGAGCAGCGGAATCAGCGTTGCGCGCCAGCCCTGCAGGAACACGAAGACAACAATCAGCACCAGAACAATGGCGATGACCAGCGTCAGAACGATCTCTTTCATGCCTTCGTTGACGGCCTGCGTCGTGTCGAGGGAAATCACATAGTCGACGTCCTCCGGCAGCCGGCCTTTCAGTTCCGCCATGAGTTTCCGGATTTCGTTTGCTGCTTGTACGGCATTTGATCCAGGCAGT
>Ga0207144_1065_pt1 | contig 21911 bp, 20 predicted proteins | sample Alteio_BWMinHeat_FD_153583 | JGI IMG/M metagenome (GOLD analysis project Ga0207144, IMG submission 153583) | Enriched cells from forest soil in Barre Woods Harvard Forest LTER site, Petersham, Massachusetts, United States -... | ecosystem: Environmental > Terrestrial > Soil > Temperate forest >...
CAGGAGTGGATGGAGCAGCAGGGACGAAACATGACGATGGAGGAGTGGGGATGCCTGAAAGGCTGCCGCTATCTACTGCACGACCGAGATGCGAAGTTCTGCCAATCATTTCGGGAACTGATCAAGACGGGAAGTGTTAATCCGCTTCGCTTGCCAGCAAGAAGCCCGAATCTGAACGCGTACGCGGAACGCTGGGTAAGGTCGGTAAAAGAGGAATGTCTGTCGAGGCTGATCCTGTTTGGAGAATCGTCGTTGCAAAGAGCGTTGCAGGAATATATGGAACATTACCACGGGGAGCGCAACCATCAGGGCAAAGACAATCGGATTTTGTTTCCTTCGCGGCCGGAAGCAAGAAGGAACAAAGGAGCAGTGCGGTGTCGAGAACGACTGGGAGGTCTGCTGAAGTACTACGAGAGGGAAGCGGCATAAGGGTTGGCGGGACAGCGGGCGCTGGGCTCGCAATCAGCGCATATATTAAGGATACCGGGAATGTCCCATCGCAAGAAGACCACTCTGCCTGATTTATCATCGAGATAAGCAGGGCAATGCGTTCCGGCTCAGGACGGCGACTATAATAGGACGAGTTTTTTGTCCAAACGGGATCGAGAGGGCAGGGCGACAAAAAAAAAGACCTCATTGGGAAAAGAGATTTTGCTAAGATCATGCAACTTCGGTTGTATGGTGCCTTCTCAAGGAGTTCAGTGCCGTGGCGGAGTGCCCTCCTCGGAGGAATTATGTACCGACTCTTGGTCATCGCTGTGGCGATCATTGTTATCGGTTGTTTCTACCTGGCTTCTCCTAAACGAATCCTGGGAGGCTTTGGTCTAAAACCGCCTGCATCCGATGCCGACACTCATGCTTGGCTACGTCTTAAAGGAATTCGGGACATCGCATCTGGATTGGTCGTGGTGACCATGATGCTGACCGCGGACAGCCGGCTGGTAGGCATAGCTCTACTCATTTTCGCCATGATCCCTTTTGGCGACATGTCAATCATTCTGGGGTCGGGTGGGTCGAAGTCGCGAGCGTTCTCCATTCACGGCGTAACCTGCGCAGTGATGCTTGTCGTCGGCCTCTTGTTGATTCATGCCATTTGAGAGAATTGCCTCACACCGATTCACCACAAATGGCGGTGAAAGATTTGTTTGCCCTGTTATGGTCGACTGGAGAGTGCTGGCGCGAATCGTCATTCGAACGGGATGGATGCGCCGCATCTGATGCGGTGGAGAGGTCAACCGGAGGGAAAGGGTCACGCATGCAATTCGTTCTAGGGGTCATCTTCTTCGTAGTTGTCGTGGGGATATTGGATGCAGGTGTGCCCTGGCCACGTTGTGGAGCGGCGGAGAGAAAGCAATGATCGCCGGACATTTCGGGTTTGCAGCCATCGTGAAATCGCCCGAACCGCGAGTTCCCCTATGGTCGTTGATGCTGGCGACAGTCTGGCTTGATATCGTCTTCATCCCCCTGTTTCTTGCGGGGATCGAGAAACTGGAGCCTGTACCCGGCCTGCGGGGTGGTTATGGGCAGAACATCATCTATGCCGATTACACACATTCGCTCATTGGCGCATTGGTGCTGTCTGCTGCATTCGGTCTGATGTTCGGATGGAGATGGGGCAAGCGTTGCGCATTCGTGCTGGGATTTGTTTCTTTTTCTCACTGGCTGCTTGACCTGGTGGTTCACCGTCACGATATGCCCGTCTTGCCTGGCAATTGGGGCAATCTGCCAAGGCTTGGGTTTGGCCTGTGGCAGGTGAAAACAGGATCGATTCTGGCGGAACTAATGCTGGTGATTCTAGGCACATGGTGCTACTGGCGCGCAGCGCGCGCCGCCAGTCTCGCTGCGCACAAAGGCTATTCCAGGGCAATCGTGACGGCGCTGCTCATTCTCCTGGGCGGGGTTGCTGTGCTTGTTCTGGATGTGACGGGATGAGATGAGCGGCGTGGAGAAGATGCGGGCCTCCAGGGCGCAAATGGTTACTCGATTTGGAGGCGGCCCCCGGACAGACGCTCAGTAATTTCGCCTGGCGGTTGCGATTCCTTCGCGTCAATCCCTCCGTGTTGAGGTGGGCACGCACATAATCGCAATTGACATGCCACTACACTGAAAGCTGAAGGTGTCCGGCATCGTCGGTTAAGGCGAGATCTGGCCAGGAGTCCGGTTTCGAGGACTTATCCGGGAAATGTCCGCGGCGCCCGGTACGCCCGCAGAGCGCCCATAGAGAGACCACCTCAAATCACCCGCTGTAGTACCCTCTCCGCCCGTGGGGGATGGACTTACGGACACGCTCGGCGCAGGCGGAACCAGGAGGAGCGACTATGTAGTGGCGATGGCGCTCGCGCTAATGCCCTCCTCCGTGACCGCCATTTGCATTTACGGTCATGACGACCGACCCAGCGATTGTGCTCGTCCTAACCGTGTCACTTCTTCCGGCCTGTTACAACCAAGGTGACCGAAGTGGTGTGGGTGAGGCCCCCGCCGGTCCCGGTGATCGTGACCTTATAGGTCCCGGTCGCGGTGCTCGTGCTGGTGGTAACGGTCAGACCGCTGGTTCCCCAACCGTTGGTGATCGGATTCACGCTAAAGGCCGCCTTCACGCCCGCCGGAAGCGCGCCCAAGCTCAAACTCACATTGCCTGTAAAGCCGTTCGACGGAGTCGCCGTCGCTACGAAACTGGTCCCGCTGCCCTGAGCCACGGTCCGCGAAGCGGGGGACGCGGAGAGCGAAAAGTCCGGCGTGCCCGTGAAGCTGTTGACCACCATAGTGACCGTGGCAGCATGCGTGAGGCTCCCGCTGGTCGCGGTGATTGTGAGGTAGTAGTTGAAGATTCCAGGCGTGGGGCTCGAAGTGGGGGTAACGGTCACGGTGCTGGTTCCCGAACCGTTGGGGATCGTATTCGTGCTGAGCGTCGCGGTGGCGTTCGAGGGCGCCGACAGGCTCAAACTCACCTCGCCTGCAAAGTCGTTCGTTGGAGTCACCGTCACGGTGTAAGTGATCGTGTTGCCCAGATTCACGGGCTGCGAAGCCGGCGTGAAGGAAAGAAAGAAGTTCGGTACGGTGGAGTCGAAGAGTTCGGCGGTATTCCAAAAGGTTGTCCTAGAGACTCCAACATTCCACTCGCCGCCAAGCACGAGAACAGCACCGCTGCCCAGCAACACGGCCTGGGCGCCTGAATCGCGCTCGTCGTTCAAGCCGGCGGCGCTCAGTGTAAAGGTCCCGCTTGAGGGATCGTAAAGCTCCGCGGTCCTAGTACCATAACCGGTAGCGACCACCACCTTCCCGCTGGGAAGCAGCGCTGCCACATGGTAAGCGCGGGCCACGTTCATGCTGCCGGTAACGGTAAACGTGCCCGTGGCTGGGTTGTACAGTTCCGCCTCATTGAGGGAGCCGGTCTCAATCAGCGGGGGACCGGGCGGGTTGGGGACTGTGTAATGGTAATCGCCTCCGGCAATCAGAACCTCACCATTGCTCAATAATGTTGCCGTGTGACCGAAGCGTGATGCTTGCATACTCCCGGTCAGGGTGAAAGTTCCGGTCGAGGGGTCGTATAGCTCCGCGCTTGTGACGGTATTGCAGACAGGCAGATAGCTTGGGCAGGTGATGGGACCGGAAGCGTCGTTACCGCCAGCGAACAGTACCTTGCCGTTCCCGAGCAAGGTTGCCGTAGCGCCCGCGCGTGAGACCTGCAAGCTCCCTGTAGCGCTGAAGGCGCCCGTCGAGGGATCGTATATTTCAGCGTTGGTGCCGTCGGAAACCAGCACCCTCCCATCCTGCAGCGTCGTCGCCGTGGGCCCGCACATCGGGGTGGTCAGGCTTCCCGTATAGCTGAACGTTCCGGTGGAGGGATTGTACAGCTCAGCGCTCGAAACACAGGTGGCAGGAAATAAGGAGCTTTCGCCGCCGACAATCAGAACTTCCCCGCTGGGGAGCAGCGCGGCGGCATTGCCGTAGCGCCCCGTGTTCATGCTCCCCGTGTAGCTAAACGTTCCGGTGGAGGGGTTATAAAGCTCGGCGGTGGGATTCGCCCCGTTGCCTGTTCTGCCCCCCGTGACCAGAACCTCTCCATTATTGAGGAGCGTGGCGGTGGGCTGAACACGTTGGGCGTTCATGTTGCCCGTAAGGGTCCAGGTTTGCGCTTGAACTTTGAGATTCGCTCCCAGAAACAATGCGACTAAGCAGAGCCATTGATGAACGCTTGTCTTCCTCATCGAATTCCCCCTTGCAGCGTGAGAGCGGACATTCTTTTACGTCTTTATAACCAAATGGCGGTGAATCTGTGACGCGCAGTCTGGGCGGTGCCCCGCTGGGCACACGCTATAGTCTAAAAATCGCGGCCGCAGTTTGCGCAACGTCAAGGAGCCCGCAAAAAGCTTGTAAAAACACGCGTCGAGGAGCCCGATAGGTTGGTTCGCATACGCCCTTCGGCCGCTTCGTCAGCTTAACCGGAAGTATTCCGGCTCAGGAAATCGTTTGTGCGAAAGTGTTGGATAAACCGATTCTGCGGATAAGTCGTTTGTAATGCCGTAGTGTTGATCAATCCGATCAATTCGCGGATTGTCGGCAAACCTTACCTTGGGATTACTTCCCGCTTGCCCGTAGTACATTCCCTATCCTCTTCCTGATCGGATAAACTGAACTGCATCACTCATATGCCGGCCGACTCCTAGGCTATAGGCCCGCGTGGTGGAGGTTCTGCGGGTCCGGCATTACAGCGAGTTATTCGGACAGAAGCACTTTGACGACAGTCGCAGTGCGGTGTGAACGGGACGGTGCTTGGCCATGAATCCGTGGATCGCGAAGGCATTGGTGCTCGCAGGTACCGTGGTGATGATCGCCATTCGGGCGCCGCACGGGCACCGGAGTCGAATTGTCAAAGTCGCCACAAGTTATAAAACTCCGCTAGAGACCGGCCTCTTGGTTCTCGCCTGGGTCGGTTTCTTCGTCCCTCTGATCTGGGTCGCGTCGCCAGCGTTTTCGTTCGCTGAGTACGCGCTGGGCACCGGCCCGCTCGTCGCAGGTGTGATGTGCTTTGTGATCGGCCTCTGGCTCTTCTACCGGTCGCACGCTGACCTTGGTACAAATTGGTCGATCACCCTGGAGGTACGAGAGCAGCATCGACTCATCACGCAGGGCGTTTATCGCCGTATCCGCCACCCGATGTACTTGGCGCTAGCGCTGTATTCCATCGGCCAGGCGCTCGTCATCCCGAATTGGGTGGCAGGTCCGTCGAACTTGATCGCGTTCGCGATCCTCTGCGCGCTTCGCGTCCGCGCGGAGGAGAGGATGATGGTTGAGGAGTTTGGCGACGAATACGCGGCGTACTCGGAACGGACGAAGCGTCTCATTCCCGGCGTCTGGTAGACAATACTTACCGGCTAGCAGGCCCAATGCGCGACTTGGCTGGTTCGTCGGCGTCTTGTAGACGCGCCGTCGGCCTGACGCTCTCAAGACACGACGTTCTGGGAGGCCTCTGATTCGGATTCCGTCCAGATGGTCGGCAACCCTTACCTTGGGATTATTTCAGGGTTGCCGTTTAACCGGGAGTTTGAGCCAGTTTGCGGAGCCCTTGCGCCGCTTGCGCTTCGCCGACGCTCCTCCGCCTTCCGCTCCTTTATTTGCTCTATCTCTTACCTGGTCTTTTGCTCCGCCTTCGAGAAAGCGCTCCAATTACTTTATTGAAGAGGTGAACGCGAGAGTGGAATCGTCCTTGCCGCTGTCGTTGCGAATCAAATACTGTTTGCGATTGACCAGACGCGCAATGGTACCTTTCGCGCCCACCGCCCACGCGTTATGGTCGTCCAGTACGAATACGGCGTTCAGATCGAGCGAATCCGTATGTTTCCAATGAACGCCAAAGTCATCAGAGACGTCTTCGCCGCTAGGGCCTACGGCTGTGAGCGTCGCGCCATCGACCGACGCCACCGCAGAACGGTATCCTCCCGGCTGCTGCGCAGCAAGACGCCAAGTTTTTCCCTGGTCTTGGGAATATGCGGCCACGCGGTATGGCCGATTCTGATCTTTGTAGTCGCCGCCCACCACGTTCACCGCATATGTGGTGGACGAAATGGAAAATATTCCGGACGACGCGCTTCCACTCGCGATCGGCGTTTCCACCGCACTCCATGTCTTCCCTAGGTCCGCCGAGTGAAACACCCGCGCGGCCTTGCCCCCTCCTGTGCCGAAATACATGCCTGCATCATTGTTAACCGCAAGTGAGGTTCCGCTCGCGGCAAAGGCGCCCTCGCCGGGAAACGCGGCGGGCATGCCGTCGCTCGGCAGTTCCTTCCAGTCCTCGTAATGATGCGTCGCTACAATCACGAACTTGCCGTCAATGGGATCGCTCAGCGCGTAGCACTCTCCGTCGCAGGCCAGGGCATCGAGAAAAAAAGCCTCGCGCGAGTCCGTAAATTCCAACTTCCAATTCTCGCCGCCATTGGTGGTTTTGTAGATGCGAGATTTATCTGCTTTTCCGCTCGACATCAGGAAGGCGTTCTTGGCGTCGAACGCCACAATGCTCCGAAAATCGAGCGCGTCGCCCCCGGCCACATGGAGACGCTTCCACGTTTTGCCGAGATCGTTCGAATGAAGAATCACGCCGTTCGAGCCGCAAGCCCACACGGCAATGTGTTCTGTTCCGTTTGAATCTATGGACCCCGTCGCGCTTACGCCTCGCAGGTTGGTATCGATCCCGCTGGTCTGCACCGACCACGACACCGTATCGGCCGCGCCTAACTCTCGTACGATGGTGTGGGCTTCCCTACTCGGCGCGCGCCACCTCGGAGCGCGAACGGTTGCGCTGGCGAGCATCACCACAAGTCTCAGCAGCATGATCAGCGTGCGGATCCTCATGCCACCCATCCTAACAATGTTTTCGCTCGGCGGACGAATCGCTTTAATCGCGATAATTTTAACTTTGAGTGTAACGTGAGGCCGCACGGTCGTTATTTTGGAGCTGCGTCGCGCCTATCTTGAGTGCCCAGTCACGGCGTTTTCGCAAGACTAAAGCGCTCTCCTGGACGAGTCGTCGATTCGGAAGTTATCACAAAAACGGTGTTCGTCGAGCAAGAAGGAGTTTACGTGACACGCAGGGCGCTGCAACCGCCCGCGCTCGGCAGCCTTCGTTGAAAAATGTCTTCGGTTCGCAGCCGGACACTGCTTTGTCTAATTGCCAGGTCGTATCAGTTTATGTCCCCAATGTTTCAACGCCCTCGCTTGAAAAGGTCGCCTAACTATCACAAAATGGGGATGTTTCCCCGTAGCTTAACGCCAGCACATTTAGCGGTGGTTCCGAAGGGTCATGGCGCGAATCCGCTTCCTGTAATAGAATGAAAGCAAGGGCGTTGCACAGTTCCCCGGTAGCTCAATGGTAGAGCATTCGGCTGTTAACCGAAGGGTTGCTAGTTCGAATCTAGCCCGGGGAGCCAAACCTCTTTAGCCTCAATCAATTACTGAGGGTAGGTAGAGCATTCGGCTTTCGACCGAATGCTTGGGGTGTGCGAAGTGAAATCAGGTCTGCAAGTTGGTGAAGCAAAGGCTGTCCTTCACGCAATGGCGACGACGAATTTCATTCCGAGTGTGCTCAAAACACTGTCGCGCGACGGGTGGCTTCTCTTCGCCACCCGGTTCGCACGTCTGTTCGCATATGGCTCAGTCTCCGTCATTCTGGTTTTCTACCTAGTTGGTCTAGGGCTCACCGAGGCCCAAGTGGGCTTCGTTCTTACTCTGACACTGGTCGGTGATGTCGTTGTCTCGCTTTATCTGACAACGAGAGCGGATCGTGTCGGACGGCGGCGCATGTTGATTATCGGCTCGATCCTCATGGCTGCTGCCGGTCTGGCTTTTGCGTGTACCAGCAACCTGCTGTTCCTCGTCATCGCTGGCACCATTGGCGTCATCAGTCCAAGCGGCAATGAAGTTGGGCCGTTTCTCTCCATCGAACAGGCCGCACTTTCGCATATTGTTGCGGCCGCGGCACGCACAGAGGTCTTTGCGTGGTACACACTCGCCGGTTCGCTGGCGACCGCCCTCGGCGCGCTCTCAGGTGGCGGGCTGACGCAGGCGTTGCAACACACGGCGATGACACACGTGCAGAGCTACCGCGCCGTCGTGTTCTTGTATGCCGCCTTAGGAGTCGCGCTGGCGCTGGTGTTCCTGTGTCTCTCGAAATCCGTGGAAGTGAATCCCGTTTCAAACGGCCCCGTCGCTTCGTCAAGCGTTGCGCACATGTTCGGAATTGCCCGGTCACGAAACGTTGTTCTGAAACTATCAGGACTCTTTGCCCTGGATTCCTTTGCGGGCGGATTCGTCGTGCAAAGTTTCGCCGCGTATTGGTTCTATCTGCGGTTTGGCGTTCAACCCGCCGCGCTCGGCGCAATTTTCTTCTGGGCGAATGTCTTTGCCGGAATTTCTGCGCTTCTTGCTTCCCGCCTTGCGTCACGCATCGGGCTCATCCGCACCATGGTGGTCACGCATTTACCTTCCAACATTCTTCTTGTCTTCGTGCCGCTGATGCCCAATCTCTCGCTGGCGGTGCTGGTGCTTCTTCTCCGCTTCAGCATCAGCCAGATGGATGTCCCCACCCGGCAGTCCTACACAATGTCCATCGTTCCGGCCGAAGAGCGATCGGCTGCGGGTGGATTTACCGGCGTGGCGCGCACCACGGGCGCCGCCATCAGTCCGTTGCTAGCGGGGTTCCTATTCGCGAAGCCTTCGTTGATCAGTGCTCCGTTCTTCATTGCCGGTGCGCTGAAGATTCTCTACGACCTTTTGCTCTACAAGGACTTCGTAAGCATTCCGCCTGTCGAGGAACGCCGGTGAAGACAGATTGGACGGGCTATAAATCATTTCGGCTGGCCCCGGGGATGATCCGGTGGCTGGCAGGCCTCGGGCCAGCGAAGTCTTGAAAACGCTACCAACGCTGGAAGACTGATACATGTCCGCAATGACTGTCATTCGATTCGTTGGGATGAGCGATTTGCCTGCAGGCAAACCGATGTGGACGTTTTGAATACAAGGGTGAAGCACGGGGGAGCTATGGAGACCGGCCGGCGGGAGTTCCTTCAGAAAATGTCTGGCGTTGCCGCACTCGCCGCCTCGCCATCGGTCCTCGGCCAAGCGGAAGCAATGTCGACGCCGCAGACTCTACGGGTGCCCGGGAAACAAGCGTCACTGAACACGGAATCGCTTGGTGCACAATTTCCGGTGCTGGCAGAGCGAGTCAATGGAAACCCCTTGGTTTACCTGGACAGTGCTGCGACGACGCAGCGGCCGCGTGCTGTTATTGACGGCCTGACAAATTTCTATTTGCACGAGAACGCGAACCCCTCGCCAACCCTCCACACCCTCGCCCGGAGATGCGCGGCGTTGTAACAAAAGGCCAGGGAGAAGGTCGCAAAATTTGTGAATGCGCGAGGACCTGAAGAAATCGTGTGGACGCGCGGCACGACGGAAGCCATCAACCTCGTGGCCGCATCCTGGGGGGCGCTAACCTCCGTTCCGGAGACGAAGTGATCCTTACCGTATCTGAGCATTACTCGAGTCTGGTTCCTTGGCAATTGGCGGCACAACGCGCGGGTGCCCGCGTAAGAGTACTGGACGTACAAGACGATGGCCGCTTGCGACTCGACCAGTTCGACACTCTCCTGTCCAGCCGAACGAAGTTCGTTGTCTTTCCGCACGTCTCGAACGTCCTGGGCTTGATCAATCCAGCAAAGGACATTTGCGCGCGTGCGCGTCGCGTTGGCTCAGCTGTTCTCGTGGATGGCGCACAGTCCGTTCCTCATTTCTCGATAGATGTGCAGGACCTCGGCTGCGATTTCTTTGCTTTCTCAGGACACAAGATGTGTGGCCCCATGGGAACCGGCGTGCTCTGGGTGCGGGAGGAAATTCTCGACAAGATGGCTCCGTATCAGTCGGGCAGCAACATGGCTCACAAACGTGGAGATGGAGACCGGTCCGGCGCGCTTCGCCGAGGGCAGTCTGAAATTTGAAGCGGGCACACCCAATGTAGCGGGCGCGATCGGTTTGGCAACAGCCATTGAGTTTCTGGAGTCCCTGGGTCGCAAAGCGTTATGGATGCGTGAGCAGGAATTGACGCGATATGCGCTGTGGCGCTTGCGAGAGGTCCCTGGTCTTCGACTTCTCGGCGGAGGACAGGCCGAAGACCGAATCTCTATTTTCTCATTCGTCATCGAAAATAAAAAGCCGATCGACGTCGTAACAAGCCTCGACACTCAGGGCATTGCCATTCGAGAAGGCGATCTAGCTTCACTCCCCGTGTTGAAACGAATGGGAGTATCAGCAGCGATTCGTGCCTCGTGCTACGCATACACCACAAATAAGGAAATCGACCAACTCGTCGCCGCACTGAATCAAACGATTGGCGTACTCTGACCCAACTCGACAGGCCCCGGGCTGGCGCAGGCACGATTTATGCCTTGTTTATCTAAGTGTGCAGATGATAGGAATTCGGAAGAGGCGTCGACGCGGGAAAGCGCCAGTAAGCTCTCCGAGGCCATGGAAGTGCTGAGAACCCTGCCGGCACCCGCGGGCGGGGAGGAGAGGTGTTCCTGGACGTGTTCGAGGGCCTGGAATCCCGGTGAACATCAGCCGAACGTCTTCGACCACTCTTACCGTGTTGATAAGGCACACACGCGAGAGGCTGTCCATCACTCGCTGGGCAGTCGGAGCTCACGGCGGCGAGATAATCCCGAAAAGCGAGGCAGGCCATGGGAGTACGTTGCGAGTTTCTCTACCGCTCGCGAAATATTCTTCTATCAGTCCTTCCAGAAAAGGTTCGCAATGAAAAGGAGACTGTGGGTTCTGACTACGAGCGTTCGCGGAAAACTCGCTGTCGGGCTATGGATTGTGTTGTTGCTCTCAACTTCCCTGTTCGGGCAGGGTCAAGCGACGTTGCGAGGCCAGATCACCGACCAGACGGGAGGAGTCGTCTCCGGCGCCAAAGTCACGCTTCAAGGTGCGACCGGGCTAGTTAAGACGGCAATCGCGACCAAAGACGGCTCATACTCGTTCGCCGATTTGCCTCCCGGCGACTACACCGTGGAAGCCTCAGCGCCAGATCTCGCTCTGGCGGAGCCAGTAACGGTCAGGGTCAATTCCGGCGTCCAGACGCTGAATCTGCAATTAAGCGTCGTTGCCGTGAAGGAAGAAGTCTCGGTGCAGGAGGATTCAGCACCTGCCGTCAACACAGATGCAGCCAGCAACGCCAGCGCCACGGTCCTGCGTGGAACGGACTTGGACGCACTCTCCGACAATCCGGACGATCTCGCATCGGATCTGCAGGCCCTCGCCGGCCCGGCCGCCGGGCCCAATGGCGGCGCCATCTTCATCGACGGATTTAGCGGGGGCGATTTACCGCCAAAGAACGCCATACGCGAGATTCGTATCAACCAGAACCCGTTTTCGCCGGAGTACGACAAGCTGGGCTTTGGCCGTATCGAGATTTTCACCAAGCCTGGCACCGACAAATTCCGCGGCTCTATCGGATATAACTTCGCAAACGATTTCTGGAATTCCCGCAATCCTTACGCCGCGCAAAAGGCGCCGTTCCATTTGAACGAGTTGAGCGGCACTTTGAGCGGGCCGATCAACAAGCGCGCGTCTTTTAATCTCAACCTTATCCGAGAGTGGGTCGATAACGGCAACGTCATCAACGTTGTGACACTGGATCCCCAGACGCTCGTCGCCGGCCCTTTTACCGACACCTTCGTCTCGTCGCTCCGCCGAACCGGGGTCACGCCTCGGCTCGATTATCAGCTCAATTCCAACAACAGCTTGACGATTCGCTATTCCTTCTATCGCAACGACGTGCAGAACGCTGGCGTAGGCAGCCTGAATTTGATCTCGCGCGGTTATCACAACCTCCTCAACAGCGAGACCGTGCAGCTAACTGAAACTGCGGTGCTGAGCACGACCGTCATCAATGAGACTCGCTTTCAGTATTACCGGCCTACGATCCTCTCGGAGTCGAATACGCCTGGGTTTGCCCTGCAAGTGCTGGGAGCCTTCAATGGCGGCGGCGCTCAAGTCGGCCACACAACCGATTTGCAGAACACCTACGAGTTTCAGAATTACACGAGTGTCATTCGTGGAGTTCATTCGTGGCGTTTCGGAGTGCGGCTGCGGGGTGCCACCGATGCCAACTCGTCGCCGCAGAATTTTGGCGGAACATTCTCCTTCAGTGGTGGGTTGGCTCCCGAATTGGACGCCAACAATATGCCTGTGCTCAACGCTTCAGGCCAGCCTGTTCTCGTGGACATCAGCTCCATCGAGAGCTATCGGCGGACGCTGCTGTTTCAGCAGATGGGATTGCCCGCATCGCAGATCCGGCAGCTCGGCGGCGGCGCCTCGCAGTTCACCATCAATGCGGGAAAACCCTTGGTCACGGCAGGCCAGTTCGATATGGGAGCCTTCGTGGGTGATGACTGGAAAGTGCGACGGAACGTGACCTTGAATCTCGGGCTGCGTTACGAAACGCAAACCAACATTCACGATTGGCGCGACTTCGCTCCGCGAATCGGCGTCGCGTGGGCTCCTAGCGGGGGATCCGCAAAGTCACGGCCCAAGAGCGTGATCCGCGCCGGATTCGGCATATTTTATGATCGATTCGGACTCGCGAACATTCTCACTGCCGAGCGCTACAACGGCATCCTCCAGCAGCAGTACATAATCGCAAATCCTGACTTTTTTCCCACCGTCCCCACCGGCGCGGGCCTGTCCGGACCGGTGCCAGCCAGCACCATCCAGGAGATCAGCCCAACATTGCGCGCTCCTTACCTCATGCAATCCGCTGTTGCGCTCGAACGCCAGATGCCGCTGAACACCACAATCGCGATCACCTACGCAAACTCGCACGGCTTGCACTTGCTGCGCTCAGAGGACATCAACGCCCCATTGCCAGGGACCTTCACGCCGGCAGTTCCGGGCAGCGGCGTGTTTCCGCTCGGCAGACCGGGTCAAGTTCTCGTGATGGAATCCGAGGGGCTGTACAACCAGAATCAACTGGTGCTGAATGTAAATTCCAAGGTGAACAAAGACATCTCGCTTTCCGGGTCCTATATGTACCGCCGCGCGATGAGCAACACGGACGGCCTCGGAACATTCCCTGCGAATCCGTATAGCATGGCCCGGGAATACGGTCCCGCCGCGACAGACATACGACACCGGTTCTCTCTCGCCGGCACCGTCACTGTAAAATGGGGAATCCGTTTCAATCCGCTACTCATAGCGAATACGGGCCCGCCATTCGATATAACGTTGGGACAGGATCTCTACGGTGACGGCCTGTTCAACGGCCGACCAGGGATCGCGATCGATCCGAGCAAGGCCGGACTGATTGCTACGAAGTACGGCCTGCTCGACCCGAACCCGACGCCGGGAGAGGTGCAGCTCTCCCGCAATTTAGGGCGCGGGCCGGGGCAGATCCTGTTGAACGTGCGGGTGGGCAGGACATTTGCCTTTGGATCCGAGCGCCAAGCTGGTTCGGCTTCAACCGCGGGCAGCCCGCCGGGAGGAGGGCCCCCTGGAGGTGGTCGTGGTGTTCCGAGCGGTCCATTTTCCATGGGCGGCGGAAGCCAGGGTGGTGTCGCCTCAGCGCCCAATCGACGTTATAGCCTTACCATATCGATGCAGATCCGCAACTTGACCAATCACAATAACCCAGGTCCGATTTTCGGCGACATAACATCTCCTCTCTTCGGGCGAGCTAACCAGCCCACGGGCTCGGGTGGATTATTCACGGAAAGCGCGAACAACCGGCGTCTTGAACTACAGACGCGGTTTACCTTCTGAGGAAGCGATGTCAAGTCGATCGAGCACGCGCTGGGCGATCGAACGTCAGGGCATCGCGATAGCTCTCAAAAAGCGAAGAACGACACGGAAGCGCGCTTCGAATCGTGCTACCAGTCCCACCCGTAACGGTACTCGCTGTCATAAATGCGTAATACTAATTGCGACCAATGGCGACGAAATGCGAATGAAAGGTGAACAAAGAAGGAGGAAGTGATTCGTCGGATTTAGTCGCAACTTGCTGATTTCCTTCAATTAGTGTCAACTCCGGCAAATTCTGATCTGGTAAAATAGGTCATTCGGCTGTTAACCGAAGAATTGCTAGTTCGAATCTAGGTTTCTCAATGATTTGAATCGCAGAAGGGCCTTCGTTTGCGCCGAATGCAGCGAGGTATTCTTTGACGTGGGATCTGCGTCTGCTATCTTCCCCTCGTGCTGTGGCGCGAATTCTTCCTAAATGCCCGCGGGCTAACGCCAAACTCCGCGCGAAAGGCATGATTGAAATTCGACACGTCTCCGAAGCCAGAATCCAGCGCAATATCGAGCACCCGCGCCGGTTCCAGCATCAGCCGCGTCGCCGCTCGGCGCAGCCGAGCCCGGAGGACATATTGGTGCGGCGTAAGCCCGGTGAGCTGCTGAAAAATCCGAAGGAAGTGGTAGCGGTTAAGTCTCGCCTGTCGGGCCAGCGCAGCGAGCCCGTGCTGCGCATCAGGACGACTCTCGATCATTCGAACGATTCGCGTGACCCGTGCTTCCGTAGCGGGTAAGCTCCCCCGGCTTGGCTCGCCGCCGTTCGCTATTTCGAGCGCTCGCGCGGCCAGTGCGACGCCGATCTCCTCCCACATTGTCATACCAGCATTCGAACTGCGCGCGTGTTCCAAGGAATTTCTCGCCTGTTTCTCCGTCTCCACCGCGAATACGCTTTGCCCGCAGTCCGGTGCCGTATCACCGGATTCAGCGAGGCCGACACACGCTCGCGCAACAAGCGATGACAGTTCCCGCACAGGCGGCACGCGAAGTGTGGAGAAACGCGCACTCCGGCTCTGCACACCAGCTTCGGCTGCCAGGCCTTCAAAGTACTGCGGCTCGTACGAGAAGGAGAGGCAGCGATCTCCAACGCCGTGGTCATGCCCGCACTCGAAGTACTGCCCCGCGTTTCCGAGCAGGAGTGACCCCGGCGTCAGCAGCTCGCGGCCGGCACTCGATCGATACTGAAAACTGCCTGCTGTGACAATAGCGATGCAGACGTGCGAATGCCGCTCTTCAAACGGGCGGTCGCGTGGGCCCGCGCTGCAGATCACCTCCGACACACTCCAGCCCTCCCCGCGCGCCAGAGCCCGCCTCGCGGGCTGTCTCGTAACATGGCCATCGGTGCGCCGTGCCGCAATCGACTCAAATGCGACCGCAATTTTCGCCAAGAATATCTCCTCGCAAAAGGATACAACACTGGGAGAGACGCAGGAAAGCGGCCTTCAGGCACGTCAGTTCGCAGTTCCGGTGCGGGCTTGGGGCTCGACAATTCTCCGAGGGGGCTTGAAACATGGCAACGAAGGTCGTTCAACAAGGGACAGTTTCAGCCATACTCATCGGCCGCTGGGAACAGGTGTGCCAAAAACTCACGGCTCTTGCCGAAGAGGTTCCCGAAAACAAATTCGATTACAGACCTGTACAGGTCGTACGCACGTTTGCGGACGTGCTCAGGCACGTGGCGTTCTGGAATCAGTATGTGGCAGATTCTGCGCGCGGGAGAAAAGGCGCCGACACGGCTAACGAACTTCCGAGGGACGGATATTCGACCAAAACGCGAATCGTCGACGCGCTGAAAGGGAACGCATCCGGCCTGAGCCCGAAGATGTCTGAAATGGTCGTCACCTTTATCGAGCACAACTGCGAACATTACGGCCAGCTAGTTGTGTATGCGCGGTTGAACCAAATCGTTCCGCCGGCATAGCGTGGCTAGTAGCAACCGGCTGAATCTCCCGAATTTCGCGTTTCGAATTTCGGTTCTTGCGACGTGGATAGGATCGTGACTGGGACACAGACGAAACAGACAGCGAGCCGTAAATTTGTTAGGGTGCTGTATTTCGTGTTTTCGATTTTGCTTCTTATGAGGTGGACCGTGAGTGCCGTACAAGCAAAGCAGACAACGAGCGATCACTTTCTTCGGGTACTATGTGCTTCTGGCCGTTCGGCCGAAATTCCCGAATCGGCCGACATGTACGGGTGGCTCGTCGGAAGCTGGGAACTCGAAGTCCTGCATTACAGAGGGATTGACCTTTCCTCGCAGAACCTCAAGGGTGAAGCTCACTTCAGCTGGGTTCTTGAAGGGCGCGCCATCCAGGACGTCTGGATTATGCCTCGCATTTCCGGTCGCAAGTCGGACTCCGATCGAACGAACATCATGTATGGGACCACCCTGCGTGTCTGGGATCCGGCAATTCAGGCTTGGCGCATCCGCTGGATCAATCCAGTAAGCGGCCACGAGGAGCGCCAGACCGGCCGCAAGGCCGGCGACGAGATCGTGCAAGTCGGGGCGCGTGCAGACGGCACGCCAACTCGCTGGCGCTTTACAGAAGTCACACCCGATACGTTTCACTGGATCGGCGAAGCTCTCGAACCCGACGGCAAAACCTGGAAAATCGAAGGGGAGTTCCGCGCCCACCGCCTCCACTAGCCCTGATATTCACACCTAGCCATGACAATGGACATCGTACACTGTGGCTGGCAGAGCGACGGGCACCGGTCCGTACAACAATCGCGCAGAGAAGGACATATTTTGAGCTTGGACCCGTGGATGCGCCGAGCCGCTGGAATTTCTTCAACGTGCGTTCTCGGTTTGGGTGCAGGATTGGGTGCAGCTAGAGAGGTAAGAATGGCTCCCATTTTCTCGTAAGCGAGACCAGATAGGGCACCTAGATTTCCGACCTCCTCGGCTGTTAACCGAACGGTTGCTAGTTCGAAACTAGCTCGGGGAGCCAACTGCTTTGCACTCAAGCAATTACATTATTTCGGTGGAGCATTCGGCTCACAATGCGATACGGGGCTGTGTTCACCGCGCGTTGGCTCCACTCGAGCTTGCTGTCGTGACGGAGTTACTGCTCCTGTTCGGCTGCGGGACCTGGGTTATGTCCGCCCGCTTGCTTAGTTCATGGACTCGAACACCGCTGCTGCTCTCTATTATAGTTGGGCGGCGATGTGGGCAACTGCAGCCGACATCATCTTCAAGCACATCTTTGGTCGCGCTTCGCCTGATCCGACGTACACTCAGAACTACCTCTACGGATTCCGTCTGCTGCACGGCGGTCGCCACTGCAATTGTGTCAGTTCGCTGCATCGTGATGCCACGCTGGCGGGCAGTTGGCGAGTCGACCGTCACCTTACTGTGCGTTGCAGTGGTCATCACCAGCCACTATTGGGTTAGGGACGTGACCGCTAGACATTACTGGCACGTCCGTCGGCTGGATGAGGTTCAGCTGGCAGCACCCGCGTGGCTCTCGTAGTGCCTTGACTCTGGCGGTTGCAAGGTAGAAAAGGATCCCGGTACTGAAAATAGGTGAGAGCCCGTCAGTCGAGAAACCGTAACCGTACGTCAAGTAGCACTCAGTGGCGAGAAAACGCGGTAAAGGGGATATTGGTACTAGTCCAAGTCAACACAGACAGCTCGAATAACATTGCTATGCCACCATCAGGTGACACCACTCCGTCTTGTGGCTGTTGCTCGGGAAGGTTGTTGGAGCGTATCGTATCTTCGTAAGGCGTTCTCACCTAGTTACGGGTGTGGATTGAAAGGCCATGCATGGCGGCCTCCCTACGGGACCGGATCGAAGCTATCGAACCGGTGATGGTGCGCGTCCCAAGGGGTTGGTTCTGGATGGGTTGCGAAATTGGGCGAGATGATGAAAAGCCACTGCATCGCGTCTGGGTGGATGCCTTCGAGCTTGCTGCTTATCAGGTCACGAACGAGGAGTACGCCTGCTTTCTTGCCGCGATGAGTTTTCCTCAGCCGTTGTGCTGGAACGATCCAAACTTCAATCACCCGAAAATGCCTGTTGTCGCGATATCGTGGCATGAGGCTATCAGCTATTGCGAGTGGCTGAATCGCGCGACTGCCAAGCCCTATCGCTTGCCTAGCGAAGCGGAGTGGGAGCGCGCCGCTCGTGGCGATGCCGAACGCTCACTGTACCCATGGGGAGACACGCCGCCCGAGCTGGTTCCCGATTACGCCCGGCGTTGGAAGAGCGGACCTGAGCCGGTTGGTCTGTATCCGCCGAGCACTTACGGGTTCTACAATCTGGGCGACAACGTGCATGAATGGTGTGGCGATTGGTACGACGCCGGCTACTATGGCTATTCTCCCGAACGAAATCCGCAAGGGCCTACCACCGCTAGCCGCCGAGCCTCGCGAGGTGGCTCCTGGCGGCACCATATCAAGGTCACCCGGACTGCGGCGCGATCGAGTATTCCGCCAGAGTTCAAATACGCGGACTATGGTTTCCGAGTCGCGCGACACTCGATCACCTGAGGCTGCCCTCGCGCCTCACCTTGAAGGCATCGCTCTTGCACGGCCACCATAAACGGACTTGGACAGAAAAACGCGCTGTCATGAAGGTGACCCTCTTCCCTCCAGTTGGAGCCGGGGGACAGGCGGCGGGGAAGCCTGCGGGATCGTTTCGAGGGCTTCGAGCCATAGACGGATGGCCGTGCAAAGCGGGCTGACGGCGATGCCGGTAAAGGCCGCTGGATATCTGTCGAGACGGCCCAACGCTGATCGCAGCAGCGAAATGGTTCCAGCACAGTTGCCGCGCTGAAAATGATGGAAAGCAGCGGCGACCTGAATCAGCCCTTGCAGAAACGTCCTTTCCGGCTCTTGCGCCGCGAGCCAAACGGACTCCCAGTGTTCGTGGGCTTCGAAGAATGCACCGGAATGGAAGCAGCGCAAGCCTTTGTGTAAGTCCCCCTGGGTCCAATCGAGTGACATGCGGCGGTGGAAACTCGAATGCGTTTCGTCGTCTTTGGCACTGAGAGAGAACACAATTGAATTCATGCCCATTATCGTGTCCCGCCGCTCGGTAAGGAACCCAAGCTTTTCGAGGACACAAATCGAAGCGAGATTTTCAGGATGAACGATTGCGGTCAGTCGATCGATGCGAAAATCATCGAACGCAGCGCGGACCCAAACGGATGCTACTTCCGTAGCTAGTCCCTCGCCCCAATAGGGTTGGGCGAGGCGGAAGCCGAGGTCGATCCAACCGTATTCATGAAGCATGAGCAGTCCCGAATCTCCAATCGCACGGCCTGAGTGTCGATCCAGGATGATCCACTTGCTGAAGCCATGTGCAATTTGGTGTTCCCGATATTTGGCCAGGCGGACCTTAGTCTGCTCGATGGAAGTATCAGGACCAGCCGGGGTAAAGCGCATGACGATCGGGTTGCCAAACCATGTGAACGCCTCCCCTACATCGTCTGCCTCGAACGGACGCAGAATGAGTCGACTGGTCTTAATCGTGGCTCGCACCGGCCGTTATCCCCTGCGCGACAGCTAAATCTCGTCCTTGGTTAGGCTTTCTCTCAAGATTGCTTCCCTCTCCGAAGAGTCTATCGTCGTGTTCGAGTTCGTTTCCTTTTGCTATTTCCAGAGCGAAGGACAAACACTGTCTCTATCGGGGGCACCGACGCTCCGGGCTCATTGCACGGTTCATTAATGAGGCCTATCCACTACGCCCCAAATCTTGGGCGGCTCTCCTGGTAACGGCTCTTCGTCTTCCCGTTCTTTGATGACTCTCGGCGGTGGCAAGAACACAGTTTCCCGACTCTTCACTCTGCCTTTCCCGTTCAGCTTTTGTGCGAATGGGTTCCAGCATTCGGAGCAGATATCGTATTCCTTGCCCTCAATTTCCTTAAGCTGACAATCTTTTGTTTCGCCGCAGAGATCGCAAATAATCATGGATTTCTCTCCTTGAAACTCGGTGCAACCGTTCTTGATTCTTTCGAGTAGCGTACACGGAGAACTGGCATGCGGTCCACAAACGGCGATGTGGAAAGTGTGAAAAGTGAAGAGCGGCGACCATCTCCGATGTCATATAGGCTTGACAACGGCTGAGTTTTGCCGAGTGTGCGATGGCAGTTCTGGCGGCACTTGGTTTGTCAATTTTGGGCGGCTGTTGGCGCATCGCGACAAACGAATAGCTGCTGTTCATATCGGAATGGCGTGTGATGGCGTGCTGAGTATCGCAACAGCCCGGTCATTTAGGTGGAGAAGGCGACCCGTGCCCGATTCCGTCTCGTGAACTGCTTGCCCGACATGCTTCCAATAATGCATCTTTCCGGAATGGAATCCTGCCCGGCTACCTACGGACGCGGCGTTTTTGGGTTCGTGAAACCTGCCGGCCCTTCCATCGCCGTTGATTTGGACCACGGGTTGGCTTTCGGCACGGCCTGCAAAGCTCCGCAGTTTCTCAAGCTTGAAGTCTTCAACGTCGGCTCGCGGAACCTTGTCATCAATAGCGTTCAGAGGCTGACGGGCTCCACGGGATTTTCGGTCCTGCCGACTCCTGGCAGGCCGCTGGTGATCGAGCCAGGTGAGTTTCAGAATTAAGACCGGTACCATCACGCTCATAAGCAATGATCCTGAGGCCCCGCATACCGTGAACGTATCGGGAGCGGCGCCGCGGCCACGTCTGGTACTTATGGTCGCCAACAGCGGTCACTTCGGTACCACAAAAACGTAACAACTCTGTCGAATTCCGGAGCGCAATCCTTGTGAGTGAGCTATGCAACGATATTGCAAGGACCTACAACGATCATCTCCGAAAAAACGACACCACGGATTCTGACAAGTCCTTCAGAAAAACTTCAGTAGGTTCACTTGACATGTGCTCTTAGACTTTGCATGGGGAAGAATGGGCCCGTTCTGATCTGTCCGAAAGAGCGGCTCCCGTCAAAAGGAGGGTCGCAATGAAAAGAATATTTGGGATTCTGGTTGCGGTCGCCGTACTTTCCGTAGCGATTTGGGCGGTCGTTGAATCCAGCGACGAAAGATACTCCTCCAGTGCGCGCACCGAGAAAGGCGCGGAAGGCAAATGGGCAGTGATGGCAGACACCACCGCGCCTTCAAAACCGAATGTAGTTGCGCAGACTTCAACGGACGCACCCGACTACCGCCTTCCGCTTCTCATTGTGAACGAAGGCAGTTTCAAAGACCTTGAGCTCAGTGTGAAATTCAAAGTTGTTTCCGGCGAAGTGGAGCACGCTTGAGGACTGGTGTCTCGACTCAAGGATACAAACAACTATTACATCGTTCGCGCCAACGCGCTGGAGGATAATTACAGGCGCTACTGCGTCATTGCGGGAAACCGCCGCCAGTTTGCAGGGGCGAATTTCAAGGTGACTTCGAATGAATGGCGCGCGCTTCGCGCGGAAATTGTCGGAAAAAAGATTATTTTTTATTACAACGGCGCTAAGAAGCTCGAAGCAACGGACGACACGTTCAAAGATGCCGGCAAGGTCGGTCTGTGGACCAAAGCGGACTCGGTTTCTCACTTCGATGATTTGCGTGAGACTGCCAAGTAGGTGCGCAAGACGATTTTGTACATGAAAAGCCTGAGCTAGAAAGATGCGTAATCCGAACTTGGTTATTGTTGCTTGCCTCAGCGCGAGCCTTTTATGGCTACGCGAGCCGGGGCATTGCTCGACTCCTTCTAGTGGCGGCAATTTATCTGAGACCAAATCAGCTTTTTCCAAGTCAGGGGCACAGAATGCAGGCTCGCGGTCCATATCAGGCACGGTCCTGGATCCCTCCGGCGCAGCTATTGCTGGCGCGGAGGCGATTCTACTGTCCGGGGATGGGAAGGAACTTTCGCGGACTGCGGCGGACAAAGAGGGCAGCTTCCAGTTCGAAAAGTTGCCCACGGGAACGTACAAGATAGAGGCAAAAGCGCCTGGCTTCCGCGAAACGATCGTGGAAGTGAAGCTCGGACCGCGGGCACCGTCTCCGCTTCGAGTGGTGCTCCCCATTGCCGTGCAAAATGAGACGATAAATGTGGACGCAAGCGATGTGTCGCAGACGGTGACTACTGATGTATACGCAAACCAGAACGCAAATAACC